>Ga0073934_10004115_pt1 | contig 24834 bp, 17 predicted proteins | sample LarsenN4metaG_FD_76834 | JGI IMG/M metagenome (GOLD analysis project Ga0073934, IMG submission 76834) | Hot spring sediment bacterial and archeal communities from British Columbia, Canada, to study Microbial Dark Matter (Phase II) - Larsen... ... | reverse complement strand
TGCCCTGCAGCACGGTCGCCTGCGAAAGGGTGTAGCCGAGCGCCACCCCCGCCCATTTGAGCACGATGAACTGCAGCGTCGCGCCCGCGCCCCAGAAGAGGGTGGTGGTCGCGAGCGAGATCTGCCCCAGCTTGTCGGTCCACAGCAGCTTCACGCAGTGGGTGAATTCGTGGACCAGGAACAGCGGGTTCTTGCTCGGCTCGCGGTGGTCCACGCCGGTGTCGGGTATGTAGAGGTTGAAGATCGCCGCGATCGCGTAGATCACCGCGATCAGCAGGATCGCCGCTTCAGGCGCAGCGTCGATGCCCGTGTCGATCAGCGGGATGTCGAATGCGAGCAAGCGCCGCGACACCCCCTCGCTCACCAGCACGCCGCCGAGCAGCGTGCCGAGTATGATCGAGGTGACCGTCAGGCCCTCGATCCAGCCGTTGGCGACGACGAGCTTCTGGGGCGGCAAGTACTCGGTGAGAATCCCGTACTTGGCGGGCGAGTAGGCTGCCGCACCGAGCCCGACGATGCCATAGGCGACGAGCACCGCGACATAGGACGGAGCGCCCGGCATGGACAGCCACTCGTACAAGAACATCATCAGGCAGCCGGCGATTTTCACGGCGTTGGTGATGAACATCACCCGCCCTTTCGGCATCGAGTCGGCGAACGCGCCCACGAACGCCGCGAAGAGCACGTAGGAAACGGTGAAGAAGAACTTGAGCAGCGGCGTCATCCATTCGGGCGCCGTCATCTGCATGAGAAGCGCGATCGCGGCGACCAGCAGCGCGTTATCGGCGAGCGACGAGAAGAACTGCGCCGCCATGATGATGTAGAAGCCGAACGGCATGCGTAGTCCCGGCGCGCTAATCGCCCGTCAAGGCAGAAGGCAGAAGAAAGAAGGCAGAAGAAAGAAGGCAGAAGAAAGAAGGCAGAAGGCAGAAGGCGGAAGGGAAATCGAATGCGCTTCTGTCGGTTCGGACTTGATGCTTTCCCTTCATCCTTCATCCTTCATCCTGAGGAGTTTGCCGGGACCAGGTCCGGCGAACTCCTCAGGCTGCGGCTTTATACCACAAATCATTGAAATGGTGGCACTTATTGACCGCCTTCGCCGCGCTTCGCGGCCTCCTCGCGCAGCCGCCTTTCCTGCTCGGCGAAGGAGGCCGCGCGCGCCTCGCGTGAGGGCTCTCCCGGGCCGGCTTCGGGCACCTCATCGGCGAATCGTCCCCGGTAGCCGGCAGGCGCGCCGCGCGTCTGGTGCATATAGACCTCGACGCGCAGCCGCTTGTTGATGCGCGCAACCGCGCCTTCGATCCACCACAGGTCGGTCACCGCCCAGCCCGCGAGGAAGGCCGCGAGCAGCCAGCCGAGGATCGTCGCGCCGGCCGCGAAATTGACGGCGGCAAGCAGCGTGCCGATGCAGAAGAGGGCCGCGCCGCGGCGGTCCTCGAGATAGGCGCGATGCAGGCCGAGCGGAAACGCGAGCAGCAGCGCGTAGGCGATGCGCCGCTTCTTGAGCAGCCGCGCGAGCCGGATGTTGGCGCTTTGCAGCCCGCCGCCGGCGAGATCCATCTGCTCCCACGCCCGAGGATTTGGCCGGACTCTCGTCCGGCCAAATCCTGAGGCAAGACCGCCCGCGAGAATACGGAAAAAAGACCGTAGAGACATCAGCTCTGCGTCGCCGCGTCCATTACCGCGCCCGGAGCGCTCGTTGGGTTCAGCTTCATCCTGAAATGCCGGGCGGCTTTCCTGCCAGCAGCCGTCGCGCCGCCGGGTCCGGAAGGCTGCTAGGATGTTCCTGCGAAATGTGGTTGAATACTAAACTATTTTCACCGTTTAGCGTCCACCGTCAACCATGGCCGAGCGGCGCCTTCAGGTGTTCTACACCGTGGCCAAGCACCTGAGCTTCACCAAGGCTGCGGAGCAGCTGTTCATGACGCAACCGGCGGTGACGTTCCAGGTGAAGCAGCTCGAGGAGCACTTCAACACGCGGCTGTTCGAGCGCAGCCACGGCAAGATCGCGCTGACGCCGGTCGGGAAGCTCGTGATGGATTACGCCGAGCGCATTCTCGGCCTTTCGGAAGAGATGGAAACGCGGGTGGGCGACCTGACGGGCGCCATGGCCGGGCCGCTGCTGCTCGGCGCGAGCACCACCATTGCCGAGTTCGTCCTGCCGCGCATCCTGGGCGAGTTCAAGGTGAAGTATCCGCAGGTGCACACGCACCTCACGGTCGGGAACTCCGAGATGGTCGAGAACCGGGTGGCCGACCACTCGCTCGACCTCGGTCTCATCGAATCGCCCTCCCATGTCCCGGGGCTCCACACCGAGGTGTGCTGCGAGGACGAGCTGGTGGTCCTCTGCGCGCCCGGGCACCGGTTCGCAAAGCAGGCGAGCGTCAGGCCACAGGAGCTCGTCGGGGAGCCGTTCGTGAGCCGCGAGCTCGGCTCGGGCACGCGCGAATTCTCCGACCAGTACCTGCGGCGCTGCAAGGTCAATCCCGAGGACCTCAACGTGGTGATGGAGCTCGGCAGCCCGGAGACGATCAAGGGGGTGATCGAAACCGGGCTCGGGGTCTCCATCATGTCGCGGGCGCGGGTCGCCAAGGAGCGCAAGCTCGGGACGCTTGCCGTCATCCCGCTCGACCCGCGGCTCATCCGGACGTTCTCGTTCGTGTACCCGAAGGACAGGTTCCGCTCGAAGCTCCTCAGCACCTTCGTGGATTTCGCGATCGCCCGGATGAAGGCGATGGCGAGCGCCGGATGAAGAAGTTCCTCGCCATCCAGCACAGCTACTCGGAGTTCCTTGGCGCGCTCGAGACCCAGTTGGAAAGCCGGGACATCGGCTTTGCTTATGCGCGGCCTTTCACCGGTCAGGCCCTTCCAGTCAGCGCGCTGCAGTACGACTCGCTCTGGCTGCTGGGCGGGGCGTATCCCGTGTGCGACGCGGAGCACTGCCCCTGGGTCGCCGATGAGCTGCGGCTCATCGGCGCGTTCCGGCGCGCGGGGCGTCCCGTCGTGGGGCTGGGTTTTGGCGGCTTGCTCGTCGCCCTCGCGGCGGGCGGGACGGCGCATGCCGAGCCGCGGCACCGCGCGTATTTCACGACCGCGCGCAAGACCGCGGCCGGCCATGACGACCCGCTCGCCCGCGCGGTTGACGGCAGGACGGTTTTCGTGATGGTGAACGGCCGCGTGGAGCTGCCCGCGGGCGCCGCGCCCGTGCTCGTCGATGACGAGGGCGACTGGATCGCGGTGCGCCCCGAGCCGCTCGCCTACGGGCTGCTGTTTCGCCCGGAGCTGAAGCCCGGCATGCTCGAGGACATGGTGATGGAGGCAGCCCGCGAGACCCCGGAGGACATCGGCGAGCTCATCGCGCGGATGCGCGCCGACTGGACGGGAGCGCAGCGCGCCAACGACCTCGCGCTGGCGGCGCTCGTCTCCGCGCTCGACCTCATGCGGGAGCGGCGCAAGCCGCCGCTCTTTGCCCTGCGGGCGGTGAAGAGCGGCGAGTGACGGGCGAGGGGCGAGCGGTGAGCCGCGAGCGGAAAAAGCTCCTGGAACTTTTTGAAAGTCTCGGCGCGGAGCAGCAGGAGACGCTCCTCGCGTTCGCCGAGTTCCTACTCTCGCGGCGGGAAGACGCCGGGGACGCGGCATTGCCGCGGGAGCCGCCCGAGATCGAGCGCCCCGCCGGGGAAACCGTGGTGACGGCGATCCGGCGGCTCGCGCGGACCTACCCGATGCTCGACCGGCGCAAGCTCATGGCGGAGGCCTCGCACTTCATGGCGCAGCACGCGCTCGAAGGCCGCCCCGCGCCCGAGGTGATCGGCGAGCTCGAGCAGGTGTTCTCCCGCCACTACCAGAAAATGCGGAGCGCAGAATGATCGGTGCAGAGTTTGCAACAAGCGGGCGCCGCCGGGGTGGGGTTTTCGCTCATCACTCATCGCTCATCACTCATCACTGATCTCCGTGTCCCGTCCCACCTTCGCCACCGTCCACCTCGGCGCGCTGAGGCACAACCTCGGCGTGGCGCGCGCCCACGCTCCGCGCTCCAGGGCGTTCGCCGTGATCAAGGCGAACGGCTACGGTCACGGGCTCGCGCGGGTGGCGCGCGCTCTGTCCGAGGCGGAGGGTTACGCGCTGCTCGATCTGGAGGAGGCGATTGCACTGCGCGCGGCCGGGTACCGGCAGCGCATGTTGCTGCTAGAAGGGTTTTTCGAGCCGGGCGAGTTGCCGCTGCTTGCCGCGCACCGGATCGCCGCCGTGGTGCACAACCGCGACCAGTTGCGGATGCTGCGGCACCTGCCGGGCGACGCCGCACTGGACCTGTTCCTCAAGGTGAACACCGGCATGAACCGCCTCGGCTTCACGCCGGCCGAGTTCCCCGACGCGCTGCGGGCGCTGCAGTCGAATGCGGGTGTCGCGAAGATCACGCTCATGACGCATTTCGCGAACGCCGACGAGTTGCGCGGCGTGCGATGGCAGATGGAGGTCTTCGAGCGCCTCGCGGACGGCGTCAGGCTCGAGAAGAGCCTTGCCAATTCGGCCGCGATATTCCGCTATCCCGAGACCCACGCCGACTGGGTGCGTCCGGGCATCATGCTCTATGGCTGCTCGCCGTTCGCGGACCGCACCGGCGCCGAGATGGGGCTCGTGCCGGCGATGACGCTGGAGAGCCGCGTGATCGCCGTGCAGCGCCTGAAGCGCGGGGAGACGGTCGGCTACGGCGGTCTCTTCACCGCGGAACGCGACATCCGGGTGGGCGTGGTGGCCTGCGGCTACGCCGACGGCTATTCCCGCCACGCGCGGACCGGCACGCCGATCATGGTGGAGGGCACGATGACGCGCACGCTGGGCCGCGTCTCCATGGACATGCTGTGCGCCGATCTGACCGATGTTCCGGGCGCGCAGCTCGGATCGCGCGCGGTGCTGTGGGGCGAAGGCGTGCCGGTGGAGCGTGTCGCGGAAGCCTCCGGGACGGTCGGATACGAGCTGCTGTGCGGGCTCGCTCCGCGCGTGCCGGTGCGCGAGCGGGAATAGAGGCGGTGACTGAGCGATTGAGTGATTAAGTGACTGAGTGATCAAGTTGACCATGAGGATTCTGTCTGTTGTCTTTGCTTCGCGTCCTTGGCGTCCTGCGCGGTGAGAGGTTAGCTGTGTCGAAGGCGAAGTCCGTCTACAGCTGCACCGAATGCGGTGGGCAGGCGCTGAAGTGGCAGGGCCAGTGCCCGCACTGCCAGGCGTGGAACACGCTCGTCGAGACGGTCGCGGAGGCCGCGCCCGCGGCGAACCGTTTCGGCTCGGTCGCGGGGGCGGCGAGACTGCAGCGCCTGTCGGAGGTGGAAGCGCGCGAGGAGGCGCGCGTCGCGAGCGGCATCGAGGAGTTCGACCGCGTGCTGGGCGGGGGCATGGTGGCGGGCGGCGTGGTGCTGCTGGGCGGCGACCCCGGCATCGGCAAGTCCACGCTGCTCCTGCAGTCGCTCGCCGAGATCGGGAAAGCGCGCAAGGCGCTTTACGTGACCGGCGAGGAGTCTTCCGAGCAGGTCGCGCTGCGCGCGCGCCGGCTCGGGCTCGACGCGCGCGGCGTGCACGTGCTGCCCGAGATCAATCTCGAGAGAATCCAGGCGGCGCTCGCGCAGCAGAAACCCGAGGTCGCGGTGATCGACTCGATCCAGACGCTCTACTCGGACGAGCTGCAGTCCGCGCCCGGCTCGGTCGCGCAGGTGCGCGAGTGCGCGGCGCAGTTGACGCGGGTCGCGAAGAGCGCGGGCACCGCGATCGTGTTCATCGGCCATGTCACCAAGGAGGGCGCGCTCGCGGGCCCGCGCGTGCTCGAGCACATGGTGGACACCGTGCTCTACTTCGAAGGCGACACCCACTCGGCGTTCCGGCTGATCCGCGCCTTCAAGAACCGCTACGGGGCGGTCAACGAGCTCGGCGTCTTCGCCATGACGGAGAAAGGGCTGAAGGGCGTGTCCAACCCCTCGGCTCTCTTCCTTTCGCAGCACGGTGCGGAGGTCGCCGGCTCGTGCGTGATGGTGACCCAGGAAGGCACGCGCCCGATGCTGCTCGAGGTGCAGGCCCTGGTGGACGAGGCGCACGCCCCGAATCCGCGCCGGTTGAGCGTGGGGCTGGAGCAGAACCGGCTTGCGCTCCTGCTTGCCGTCCTTCACCGCCACGCGGGCATCGCATGCTACGACCAGGACGTGTTCGTGAACGCGGTGGGGGGCGTGAGGATCACCGAGCCCGCCGCCGACCTCGCGGTGCTGATGGCGATCGTCTCCTCGCTCAAGAACCGGCCGCTGCCGCCCAAGCTCGTGGTGTTCGGGGAAGTCGGGCTCGCGGGCGAAGTGCGGCCGGTGCAGCGCGGGCAGGAGCGGCTGCGCGAAGCCGCCAAGCTCGGTTTCGCCCGGGCGCTCATCCCGTATGCGAACCGGCCGAGGCAGGCGATCGCGGGGCTCGAGGTGATAGCGGTGCGGCGGGTCGAGGAGGCGGTGGTACGGGTGCGCGATCTCGTGTCAAGGTAGCGCTCGGCGCGAAAGACCCCGACCTCTCGCCGCGGAGGACGCCAAGGACGCGGAGGAACAATATCCCGTCGCTTTTTTTCGTCCCTCATCCCTCAGTTGCTGGCATTCCGCCGGCGCGCGCGATCCGTTAAAATGACGCTCCTCCGCACGCAGCTTTTTCGCGGCAGATCCCGAGCAAGGAGCGTTGATGAAGGTCCTGGTTACCGTCAAGCGCGTGATTGACCCCAACGTCAGGGCGCGCGTGAAACCGGACGGCAGCGGTGTCGAGACCGCCAACGTCAAGATGGCGATGAATCCGTTCTGCGAGATCGCGGTCGAGCAGGCGGTGCGCATGAAGGAGGCGGGCCTCGTTACCGAGATCGTGGCGGTCTCGATCGGCGTGCCGCAGTGCCAGGAGACGCTGCGCACCGCGATGGCGATGGGCGCCGACCGGGGGATCCTGGTCGAAACCGATGCCGAAGTGCAGCCACTCGCGGTGGCCAAGGTGCTGAAGGCGATCGTCGCGAAGGAGCAGCCGAAGCTCGTCATCATGGGCAAGCAGGCGGTCGACGACGATTCGAATCAGTCGGGCCAGATGCTCGCCGCTCTCCTCGGCTGGCCGCAGGCCACCTTCATCTCGGCGATCAGCGTCAACGGCGAGGCCGCCGAGGTCACGCGCGAAGTGGATGCCGGCCTCGAGAAATTGACGCTCGGGCTCCCGGCGGTGGTGACGACCGACCTGAGGCTGAACGAGCCGCGTTACGTGACACTGCCCAACATCATGAAGGCGAAGAAGAAGCAGCTCGACGTCGTGAAACCCGACGCGCTCGGGGTGGACGTCGCGCCGCGGCTTGCGACGTTGAAGGTCCAGGAACCGCCCAAGCGCGGCGCCGGCGTGAAAGTCGCCGACGTCAAGGAGCTGGTGGCGAAGCTGAAGAACGAAGCGCGTGTGATCTGAAAACGGTGAACGGTGACGAGCAACGGGTGACGAGATTGTCGTTCCGTGTTCCACGTTCAAAGTTCCCAGTTCAAAGTTCAGAGCTGTACCGCTAGCCTGAAACCTTGAACGTGGAACCTTGAACCTTGAACATTGAACCGGGACGGAAGCGAAGATGGCAGTCTTAGTCATAGCGGACCACGACAACGCCCATCTCAAGCCGGGTGTTGCGAGCGCCGTCACCGCGGCGGGCAAGATGGGCGGGGAGATCACCATGCTCGTCGCCGGCCACGAGTGCGGCGCCATGGCGCAGGCGGCGGCGAAGATCGCCGGGGTGACGAAGGTGCTCGCCGCCGACGCGCCGCATTACCGGGGCCTCGTCGCGGAAAATCTTGCCGCCCTCATCGTGCCCCTTGCGGAGAAGTTCACCCACATCGTGGCGCCCGCGACCGGCTTCGGCAAGAACCTGATGCCGCGCGTCGCGGCGCTGCTCGACGTGCAGCAAGTCTCCGACATCAGCGGGGTGGCGTCGCCGGACACCTTTGTGCGCCCGATTTACGCCGGAAGCGTGCTCGCGACCGTGCGCTCGAGCGACCGCATCAAGGTCGTCACGGTGCGGGCAACCGCGTTCGATCCGGCCGGGGAGAGCCCGGCCGCGGCGCCGGTCGAAAAGATCGCTCCGGGACCCGACCTCGGCCTCACGAAGTTCAACGGTCAGGAAGTTCACAAGTCCGATCGTCCCGAGCTCACGGCCGCGCGCATCGTCGTCTCGGGCGGCCGCGGCATGGGCAGCGCCGAGAACTTCAAGATCCTCGACGCGCTCGCCGACAAGCTGGGTGCTGCGGTCGGCGCCTCGCGCGCCGCGGTGGATTCGGGCTTCGTGCCGAACGACTACCAGGTCGGGCAGACCGGCAAGATCGTGGCGCCCGAGCTCTACATCGCGGTCGGCATCTCGGGCGCGATCCAGCACTTGGCCGGCATGAAGGACAGCAAGGTGATCGTCGCCATCAACAAGGATCCGGAAGCCCCGATCTTCGCGGTCGCCGACTACTGGCTGGTCGAGGACCTGTTCAAGGCGGTCCCGGAACTCACGGCGGAGCTCTGAAACCGTGCGCCGGGAGATCGGGAGATCGGGGGATCGGGAGATGGAAGAACCGGGAGATCGTCAGATCGGGAGATCGTGAGATGGATTGTCGCTCTCACGCCGTCCCGGAATTTCTCGCTCTCACGCTCTCACGCCCTCGCGGAACCTGTCGCTCTCACGCTCTGCCGCCCTCACGTGGGGCGCAAGGAACGCGGCATGTCCACCTATAGCGCTCCGCTGAAGGACATGCGGTTCGTCATCCGCGAGCTGGCGGGGCTCGCGGAGGTCGCCGCGCTGCCCGGCTGCGAGGAGGCGAGCGTGGAGGTGGTGGACCAGGTGCTCGAGGAGGCCGCCCGCTTCGCGCAGGAGGTGCTCGATCCCCTCAACCGCGAGGGCGACAGGCAGGGCGCGAAGCTGGCTGACGGCCGGGTGACGTCGCCCAAGGGCTTCAAGGAAGCCTACCGGCAGTTCATCGAGGGCGGCTGGAACGGGCTTTCCGGGCAGACGCAGTACGGCGGGGAGGGCTTGCCGAACATCGTGGCGATGCCGGTGCAGGAGATGTGGAACAGCGCCTGCATGTCGTTCTGCCTCGCCCCGATGCTCACCTCCGGCGTGCTCGAAGCGCTGCGCGTGCACGGCTCGGCCGGGCAGCAGCGCGCGTATCTGCCCAAGCTCACCTCAGGCGAGTGGTGCGGCACGATGAATCTCACCGAGCCGCAGGCGGGCTCGGATCTCTCCGCGGTGCGCGCGCGGGCAGTGCGCGAAGGCGACCATTACCGCATCCAGGGCACCAAGATCTTCATCACCTGGGGCGAGCACGACATGGCGGAGAACATCGTGCATCTCGTGCTCGCGCGCACCCCCGATGCGCCGGAAGGCGTGAAGGGCATCTCGCTCTTCATCGTGCCCAAGTTCCTGCCCGCGCCCGACGGCTCGCCGGGCGAGCGCAATGACGTGCGATGCGTGTCGATCGAGGGGAAGCTCGGCATCCACGCGAGCCCGACCTGCGTGCTCGCGTACGGCGACGAGGCCGGCGCGGTGGGCTACCTCGTGGGCGAGGAGAACCGCGGGCTCGAGTACATGTTCACGATGATGAACCACGCGCGGCTCGGCGTCGGCATGGAGGGCGTCGCGCTCGCCGAGCGCGCCTACCAGCACGCGCTGGATTACGCGAAGACGCGGGTGCAGGGCCGCGAGATCGGGCAGCGGAGCGGCGATCGCGTCACCATCATCCATCACCCCGACGTGCGCCGCATGCTGATGTCGATGCGCGCGCAGACCGAGGCGATGCGCGCGCTCGCCTACTTCACCGCGGCCGCGCTCGACAAGGCGAAGCACCATCCCGATACCTCGGAGAAGCGCCGCAGCCAGGCATTGATCGATCTCCTCACCCCGATCGTGAAGGGCTGGTGCACCGAGCAGGCGGTCGAAATCGCCTCCACCGGCATCCAGATCCACGGCGGCATGGGGTTCGTCGAGGAAGCGGGCGCCGCGCAGTACCTGCGCGATGCACGCATCACGACGATCTACGAAGGCACGACCGGCATCCAGGCGGGCGACCTCATCGGCCGCAAGGTGGCCGTCGAGAAGGGAGCGACCGCGTTTGCGGTGGTCGAGGCGATGCGCAAGGTTGCCGCGCAGCTTGACGCAGAGGAAGGGATGACGCGCTCCCTGCGCGGCAATCTTGCCGAAGCCGTCGGCAGTCTAGAAGGCGCGACGCGCTGGCTCGTGGAGCACTTCGCGCGCGACCCGAAAGCCTGCGCCGGGGTGTCGGTGCCGTACCTCAAGCTCTTCGGCACCGTCGCCGGCGGCTGGCTGATGGCGCGCGCGGCGCTCGTGGCCCAGGAGAAGTTGAGCCACCCCGGCGCGGACAGGGATTTCCTGGAGGCGAAGCTCGCGACCGCGCGCTTCTACGCGGAACACGAGCTGCCGCGGGCGCTCTCGCTCGCGCGCGAGGTCACGCGGGGGGCCGACAGCGTCTTGGCGCTGGATCCCGCGAAGTTCTAGCCGGCGGGGCCCCGGTGCCCGTCGCTTTCTTTTTGCTCGCTAAGTGCTCGACCGGTGAGCCGGCATTGCTCTCGGATAACGCTCCGGCAAGTCAAGTTTTCGGCTTGGCGGCGGGAACGACCGGCAGCATCGGCTGCTCGTTCACTTCGAGCCGGAACAGGTCCGGGCGCGCGTAGTGCCCGGTGACGTCGAAGTCGTACTTGCCGCGGGTGATTTCGGCGAGATCGATCTCCGCGCAGAGGATGCACTCGCCCTCGAACGCCGGACCGGTGAGCACTTCGCCGAGAGGGTTGACGATGCAGCTGCCGCCGCGGGAGATCACGGTCTCCGGAGCGCTGCCCTGGATCGGCCGGTAGTCATCCGGAAAGTCTCTGCGGCGGGAAAACTGGTTGCACGAGAGCACGAAGCACCGCCCTTCGAGCGCGACGTGCTGCATCGTGGGGAGCCACGTCGCGCGCCCGTCGGCCGTCGGCGCACAGTAGATCTGGACGCCCTTCGCGTACATGGCTGTTCGCAGGAGCGGCATGTAGTTTTCCCAGCAGATGACCGCGCCCAGCTTGCCGAGCTCGCTGTCGAGCACCGTCAACGTCGAGCCGTCGCCGAAGCCCCAGATCAGCCGCTCCATTGCGGTCGGCATGACCTTGCGGTGCTTCCCGAGGAGGCGCCCCTCAGGGCCGAAGAACAAGACGGTGCAGTAGAGCGTGCCGCCGTTGCGCTCGATCACGCCGACGACGAGGTAGATGCGGTTTTCCGCGGCGACCTTGCCGATGAACTCGGTGGCCGGTCCCGGAACATCGATCGCGGACTCGAAATAGCGGCGGAAAAGCTCCCGCCCCTCGCGCGAGCGCACGCCGACCCGGGCTCCGAAGTCGGCGCCGCTTGGGTAGCCGGACACGAACGCCTCCGGAAAGAGCGCGAGCCTCGCGCCGCGCTTTGCCGCGTCCGCCGCGAGCGCCCGCAACTTCTCCAGGGTGCGCGCGCAATCGAACGCGATGGAAGCGGCCTGGACGACGGCGGCGGTAAAGGGAGGGATGGTGTTCATTTTCGTCATTATTAGTCGTCACTTCTTCACCTTGTTGTTCCTCCGCGTCCCGCGCGTCTTCTGCGGCAGGAGGTTGGGTTCCGGGGTTAACCGGCCCGCTTCGGCGCCAGCGCGATCTCCTCGCCCAAGTCGGGCTCCCCGCACAGGCGCAGGATCTCCGCGCGCGCGAGGTCGCGCAGCCGGATCGCCGCGCTCCAGTCCGTCCCGGTCGGCTCGATCGGCGCGCTGATGGTCACGCTGATCGCGCCGCGCCGCGGCAACCATTGCCCCTCGCGCAACACGGAGCGCGTGCCGCGCAGGGTCACCGGGACGATCGGGGCCCCGGTCTGCGCCGCCGCCACGAAGGCGCCCATCCGGAAGGGCAGCAGGCCCGGCATGCGGCGGAATGTCCCTTCCGCCAGCACGATGAGGGAAAAGCCCACCCGCAGAGCTTCGGCGAAACGTCCCGTGTCCTCCAGCCCGCGCTGCACGTCGAAGCGCTCGACGAATACGGAGCCGAGACGCGTCAAATAGATGCGCGGGACGGGATGGTCCAGCAGCTCGCGCTTGGCGACGAAGCTCTTCGGCTCGGGCAGCGCGGCGACCAGGATCGCCCCGTCGAGGTAGCTCGCGTGGTTGCCCACGAGAATGCAGGGCCGGTCCGCCGGCAGGTGCTCCAGCCCGCGCACCGTGAACCGCAGTCCCGCAAGCCGCAGGAACAGGCGCATGGCGCCGCGGCTCAGCTTCCAGCACCAGTCGACGCGCGGCATGAACGCGCAGGCGAGCCACGTGCCGAGCCCGATCAACACCAGCAGGAGCCCGGCGTAGAGCCCGTAGAGCACGCCGGCCCCCGCGCGCAGCGTGCGCCGCGCTTGCGGAATGATCGCGGACCAGGCGAGCCGGACGACCTGCCACCACACCGCGCGCGTCGCCGCGCGTCCGCCGTGCTCGTACGCCTCGCGGCTCGCGGCGCGGCGGATCTTGCCGCTGGAGGTCTTCAGCACGGTGTGCGGGGCCGCGAGCACGATCTCGTCCACCGGCATGCTGATGAGGGAGACCGCGAGGTCGCTGATGCGGGTTCGGAGCCGCTCGCGCCGGTCGGGATCGGTCTCGCGCGTCTCGGCGAGCACCACGATGCGCTCGGTGCCGGAGCGCTCATCCTTGACGCCGAACACCGCCACGCAGCCCCTGCGGATGCCTTCGATCCCGCCGATCGCTTCCTCGAGCTCGTACGGATAGATGTTGCGGCCAGCGCGGATGATGATGTCCTTGACGCGCCCCGTGACGTGGACCTCGCCCTCCGCGATGTAGCCGTAGTCTCCCGTGTCGAGCCAGCCGTCGCGCAGCAGGCGCCGCGTCTCCTCCGGGTTGCGGTAGTAGCCGCTGGTGGCCGAAGGGCCCGCGAATTCGATATGCCCCTCCTCGCGCTCGGGCAGCTCGCGCCCCGCGGCGTCCACCACGCGCACCTGGTGGCCGGGCAGCGGCGGTCCGCACGCGACGAACGTCAGGGCGTGCTTCTCCGCGGCGGCGGCGGGCACCGCGCGCCCGCTCTTCATGAAGGCGTCGCGCTCCACCCGGTCGAGCTTCGGACCGCGCCCGGGCGGGGCAAGGGCGAGCCCCAGCGTCACCTCGGCGAGGCCGTAGACCGGCGACATGGCTTCGGGCTTGAAGCCGTAACGGGCGAAGCGCCGGCTGAAATCGGCCATGGTGTCCGGCGAGACCGGCTCGGCGCCGTTGAAGGCAAAACGCCAGCTGCCGAGATCCAGGCCTTGTATGTCCTCGTCGCGGATCCTGCGCAGCGCGAGCTCGTAGCAGAAGTTCGGCCCGCCGGAGAGCGTTCCGCCGTGGCGATGGATGGTCCACAGCCAGCGCTCCGGCCGCGCGAGGAAAGCGAGCGGCGACATCACCGGGTATTTCATGCCGTAGACGAGGCTGCCCATCCATGCGCCGATCAGTCCCATGTCGTGGTAGAGCGGCAGCCAGCTCACGAAGACGTCGTTCGGCGTGACGCGCAGCACCTGCGCCATCGCGCGGATGTTGGCGAGCAGATTGGCATGGGTGACGATGACGCCCTTGGGATTGCCCGTGCTCCCGGAGGTGTACTGGAGCATGGCGATGTCCTGCGGGCGCGCGCGCTGGGCCGGCCCCGCTCCCCGCGACTGCCTGAGCTCGGCCGGCGTCACCACGCTCTTCAGGGTCGCCACCTGCGGCTTCAGCAGCATCGCGATCGGTTTTGCCTGTGCGACGGTAATCAGGGTCTCGACCAGCGCGTTGGAGAGTATCCCGGCATGGCGGCGCAGGTGATCCTCGATCTGCGAGGCGCGCGCCGGGGGATAGATCGGGACCGGGACGCCGCCCGCGAGCTGGACGCCGAGGAAGCTGAAGAAGTACTCGGTGCTGGTCGGCAGCATGATCGCCACCGTGCGCCCGGGCTCGAGGCCGCGCTCGAGCAGGCCGGCGGCCACCGCGCGCGCGGCCTCGTCGAGCGCCGCGTACGTGACCGTCTGCTCGCGGCTCGCGTCGTCCTGGAGCACGACGTGCGGGCGGTCCGGGTGCCGGGCGACGTGCCACTCCAGGACCTCGGTGAGGGTCGTCGCCTGCTCCGGCGTTTCCGATTCCTTCGCCAGCGCCGCTGCGCGCTCGGCCGCCGCGATCTGGGCGGGCGGCGCGGCTGCCGCGGCGAGAATCGCGCGCAGCAGGTCGCGCGGCGTCTCGGCGGTCACCATGACGGTCTCCGAGAGACCCACGCCGAAGCGGCGCTCGATGCGGGTCACGAGCTCGAGCCGCCCCAGGCTGTCGAAGCCGTAATCCTGCTCGAGGCGGTTGTCCAGCGAGGCGGGCACCGCCGCGCGCGCAGGGTGAAGCTCGGTGGCGAGCTGCTGGATCGTTTCGAGCAGGGCTTCGGGGCTGATCGCGATGCCGCTAATCCCGTTTTGCGTCGCGACGGAGGTTTGCACGCGCGGCCTGCGACGGATGAGTTCAACTCATCTTAGCATAGCCGCGCGCGCCCGCGCGTGATGCTCGGGTGCCGATATGCGATCCGGCAGCGTCCAGATTGCTTAACGATGAATCAACGGGAGCGGCCGGCGCGGCGCAGCAGGTCGAGCAGCCGGTCGGGGCGGTCGGTGATGATGCCGCCAGCCCCGAGCTGGATCAGCTCTCGCATGCGCTCTTCGTCGTTGATGGTCCAGACGTGCACCTTCAAATTGCGGCGACGGGCCGCCTCGAGAAGCCCCGCGGTCGCGATGACATTTTCGCCGAGACGGTACGGGATCTGCAGCACCGGCACCGGTGGGCTGTACGCTGCGTCGAGTCGGGCGAATTGAACGCCGAGAAAGATGCGCGCCTCGCGCCCGCTCATCGAGGTAGCGACCTCGGGGCACGCGCGGCGGAAGGCGCTCAACGCGTCCTCGTTCATGGAAGCGACCAGCACAGTCTCCGTCATCCCGGAGCGGCGGATCAGCGCGCAGAGCGGCCGCGCAAAAACGGGGCCCACGTGCTTCATCTCCACGATCATCCGTGTCGCCGGGAAGCGCGCGAAAACTTCATCGAGCGCCGGCACGCGGATTCCCCTGCCGCGAAACGGAAAGCTCCGCCCGCCGTCATCGGACCAGTTGTAGCCCGCATCGAGTTTCCGCAGTTCGGCGAGGGAGAGCGAATCCACGCGCCCCTTGCCGTCGGTCGTGCGGTCAACCGTAGGATCGTGGATGCTTACGATCGCACCGTCGGCCGTGCCCTGGACGTCCATCTCGAGCACGTCCGCACCGATCTCTACGGCATGCGCAAAGGCCGTGAGCGTGTTCTCGGGCCTCAGGCCCGCTCCGCCGCGATGCGCGATCACCTGCGTACCCGGCTTCTCCGCCGCGAAGTAGGGGTGGTCGAGCGCGGGGCGCGCGGATAGTGCCGCCACGCCGTAGATCGCAGCGGCGGCAACGATCAGCGACGCCGTAACGAACAGCCGCTTGTAGCGCATCAGCGCTCGACTATACCCGATTGCGCAGAGCGGGTACCGCAGCCCGAAGCGGTGCCTGCCCCGGCAGACGGCGAGCATCAGCCAGGCAAGCCCGGGCAGAGTCGCAGCCGGCTTTATGTCTCAGCCGCGGCTGCGGGCGCCGTCGCCGGGACGTGCCGTCCTTTGGGTTCGCGGAGGAGCGGGCAGTTCGGCGCGGCGGCGGCCTTCTTCCGCTCGATGATTTCCTTCGCGTATCTCTGGAGGTAGTGCGCGATCGTTTCGACGCGGATCCTGACCGAGCCCGCGGGCTTGGTGGAGTCGAGCTCCTGGAACGAGAAGAACAGGGTGCCCGAGCGCTCGACGATCTGCTGCACCGGGCTGTAAGTGGGCTGGTCCATTCCGCACTCGTAGCTCGCGAGGCGGATCACGCCCGCGACCCACGGCACGCGCGCCGCGACCTTCGCGCCCCACAGGATCTCGTTGGTGTTGGCGCTGTAGGAGGAGGGCCAGACGTCGGAAATATCGAAAACCGAGCGGATGTGCCCCGCCGCGAGGTCGGCCGCGAAGATCCAGTCGAGGAGATCCGGATCCGTCGGGAAATATTGCGTCCACAGCACGGGATAACCGTAGGCCTGCAGGTCCACTTCGATTTCGTGGCCGATGCCGGGGTCCATGTGGTAAGGCCGCGCGACGACGAGCAGGCACGGCCGCTCCGCGGCGGCGCAAGTCTCCAGGATCTCACGGCCCCGGCGCCGCGCGCGCGCGTTGAATCCTTCCAGCGCATCGTAGCCTTTGCGCACCGCCTCTTTCGTTTCCTCGAGCGTGAGCTCGGGAAAAATCTCCTTCAGCGCCGGATGGAGCTGCCTGGGAACGAGCGGCGGGTCGCCGAGCGACACGAGCGGCGTCACGTAGCGGATGCCGCGCTCGGCGAAAGCGTCCTTTTCCTTGAGAAAGCCCGCCTTGATGTTCTCGGGGGCCGCCATCACGCGCGGGCACGCGAGGTTGTCGAGAACATGTCCCTTGAGGAACGAGGGCAGCGAGTAGATCATGGGTGAGAACAGCACGTCGATCTTGCGGTGCCTGTCGCGCGCGAGCAGCTCCCCGTAATGGCCGGAGACGCACTTCACGGGGTAGCAGCAGTCCACCGTGCCGCGGCCCTTGGCGAAACTCCGGCCCTGCTCCTCGGAGGTATCGGAAGAGAAAGCGATTCTCCGCGCCTCAACGCCCAGCGCCCCGAGCAGCCCCACCCAGAACTGGTGGGTGGACCACATGTTCAGCACTCTCGGGATCCCGATCCGCATCGTCGCCCGGTACTCGGGCACGGCGGAAGGCGTCTTCGCGGACCATCTCCGCAACATTCGGATAGGCACGTTTGACTTCCTCCAGCTGGGTTTTCACCACGCGCATCTCGTTCGCGTCCTCGAGCAGGCCCTTGGGGCACGAGTTGCCGCTGATCACCCGCTCCCGGCCCTCGGCGAGCGGCACCTTGCTCCAGGCCCGGCCCTTCGCCCCCGGCAGCACGACATCGATGAAGGTGCGCCGGCAGTTGACCGGGCACCAGCGGCACGTCGTGTGCTCGTTGGTGGTGCTCTGGTACTCGAGCGCCTCGATCGTATCGAAGCCGCGGAAGCGGCTCGGCTCGCCGCTGCGCGCCCAGTCGAGCGCGCACAGGGCCGCGCCGATCGCGCCCGCTTCGCCGGGATAGGGATGCACCACGATCTCCGCGCCCGGCACCTTGCTGGTGATGAAGTCCACCTGAGCCTTGACCACCGCGAGGTTGCGGTGCGTGCCCCCCTGCAGCACGAACTTCTTGCCGGCGGCGGCGAGGTTCTGCAGTTGCCCGGCGTAGACCCAGACATTGAGCGGCAGCACCGCCGCGAGCGACGCCATGATCTCCTCCGCTGACCAGCCCTTGCGCTGCTGGTTGACGATGTCCGACTGGAGGAATACGCCGCAGCCCATCGCGAGCTTGGGAACCGCGCGCGCCTTGAACGCCTGCTCCGCATACTCCTCCAGCGGCGTGCCGTAGCGCTCGGCCACGCCCTGCAGGAAGGCCCCGTTGCCCGAGGAGCACTGCGAGTTCAGCCGGAAATCGGAAACGGTGCCCTGCCGCAGCAGCATGATCTTCACGTCGCAGCCGCCGACGTCGCAGATCACATCCGCGTCGGGGTGGAAGCGCAGCGCGGCAGTCGCGTGCGCAACCGTCTCGACGATGCCCACGTCGGCTCCGATGATGTCCTTCAGCAGGTCCTTGCCGTAGCCGGTGATGGCGAGTCCGGCGATGCGTTCGAATCCCGCTTCGCGGATCTGGCGCAGGATTGCCTTGGCATCCTCGATCGGATTGCCCTTCGACTGCACGTAACAGGAGAAGAGCAGCTCGCCCTTCGGGCAGAGCGCCACCGCCTTGGCCGTGGTGCTGCCGAAGTCGCAGCCGAGGAATACCCCGGCATCGATCGGCGCGGCGCCGGCGACCGGCGTTCCGTCCATGCGCGGATGCGAGCGGCCGTTTTTCCCCGTGCAGCCATACTGCGCGAGAAAGGCCTGGAAGTCGTCCTCGCCGGCGATCAATCCGCGGGCGCCTTCCTTGGCCTTCTGTTCGTGCTGGCCTTCGTCAATCCACCAGCGCAGCTTCTCCAGCCCCTGGTAGACGGCCACCTCGGGGTTTTCACCTTGCCCGATCTCCACGCAGCCGAGGCACGCGTAGTAGAGTGCGTCGGCGGGCACCACGATGAGGTCTTCCGGGTTCGCCCCGGCGGGCGGCGCGATGCCCCGTTCCTTCCACAGTTTCTTGAGGTGGTGACGCCACGCCTGCTGCAGACCCGCGAAGAAGAGATTGGGTCCTCCGAGCAGCAGCACTTCGGGGACCGGAGTGTTGCCTTTCGTGAGCGTGGCGAGGTTCTGGTACACCACCGCTTCGTAGAGGCTCGCGATGATTTCCTCGACGGGCACGCCCGACTTCACCAGCGTGTTCGCGTCCGCTTCGGCGAAGATCCCGCACTTGGAGCTGACCTTGTGCAGGTTCATGCCCTCGTAGGGCATTTTCGCGAGCTGCTCGGTCGCGATCGAGAGCTTGCGGGCGGTCTTCTCGATGAACGTGCCCGTGCCGCCGCTGCACGCGGACTGCATGAACACCTGCTTGCTTTTGCCGTCGCCGCTCGGCGTGAAAAACACCGTCTTCATGTCCTCGCCGCCGATTTCGGAGACGAACCGGACGTTAGGGTGGAGCTTCTCCACCGCGGCCGCGACGGCAACCACTTCCTGGATCAGCTTGGCGCCCGCGAGCGGAGCGAGAAAGCCCGCGCCCGAGCCGGTGAAGAAGAGCCGGTCGCGGCCCGGCGCGAGGCCGCATTCGGACTCCGCCCGGGCGAGGAACTCGAGCACCGTCTCGGCCTGCTTGGTGTTGTGCCGCCGGTAGTCGCGCCACAACACCTCGCCGTTCTCCACTACCACCGCCTTGACGGTGGTCGAGCCCACATCCATGCCGACGATCATCATTGGCGCTTTACCCTGTCGGCGAGGTGCAGCGCGAGGTTGGCGGCGGTTCCGGCCGCCCCGCAACGCGGCACGCGGTAGGTCGCGCGCTTCATTTCGGGGAACGATTCGAGCAGGTCGCGCGCGCGCTCCGGCGTGAGCCCGTTGAGGTTGAGCGCGTCCTCGTACTCGCGCTGCACGCGGCGCTTCGCTTCGGTCAATATCATCTGGCAACGGGACAGCGCGTGGACCTCGGCGTCGCCCTTGATCTCCAGGGGCGCGTAGAGCAGATCCGGGTGCTTGCCGATTACGGCGGCCATGGCGCCGACGCTCATCGTGTTGGGCATGCAGGAGTAGGGCGAGAGCTCGCAGGTCATGTGCGCCTTCTTGTGGTGATACGCCCACAGCGCCTTTCCGATCAGCATGTCGCCTTCGCCCCCGTTCAGCCGGCTGTGGTAATAGGGGGCGGCGAGCGAACGAAGCTCGTACTGGTCCGGCATCTCGTGCGGCAAGTCGCCGAGCGCCTTGCGCATGCGGTTGTAGGTCCACCGCAGCAGCCCCTGGCCGGTCTTGATGGCGCCCAGCTTCAGGCGGGCGGAGCGGTCTATGCCGACATGGTCCTCGTAGTCCTGGCCGGCGAGCCGCATCAGGTAGTCGAGCCAGATCGTGACGGCGGCGGGGTAGACTTCCGCGCCTTCCGACTCGAGCCAGCGATGGATGTTGTAGTTGGGCTCGCCCTCCACGGTCTGCAGGTAGAACTCGCCGGTGATCTTCACCACCGGCTTCACGCGCAGGCGATCCACTTCGATGCTGTCGAAGGCGCGGTGCACCTCGCGCAGCGCCTTCACGAAGTGGCTGGTGCCGAGGTACCAGAGCGGGGCACTCCATTTGCCCATGCCGCGCACGGGCGAGGCGCGAAAAATCTCGTGCAGGTACTCGATGCTCTCCTTCACCACGCGCTCCGTCTCGCCCGGCTTCACCTCGTAGGGCCTCGTCTGGTATTCCAGATCCTGCACGAGGTCGGCGACCAGGACGGCCCAGACGGCGCCCAGGGTGAACGGCAGGTTGAGCTCGAGCCCGCCCCCAACGGCGGCGCCTTGCTCCAGCCCGTTCTGCGCGAGCAGGAACATGCGGAAGGACTCCATGCCGGCGTTGCGCAGCGCCAGCTCGTAGCTCTGGTGATATTGCCCGAAGCGGCACGCGCCGCAGGACCCCGCGGTCACGTACACATATCTCTTTGCGACTTCCGCGGCGCTTGATTGCCGCGCCTCCGAGCGCAGGAAATTCGCGAGGTTCCCCGTGGTGAAGCTCGTCGGGCAGCACTGGCCAATGTCCGCGAGCTCGCGCCCCGCGAGCAGGTCCTCCTTGGTTGCAACGGGCAGGACCCGGCTGCGGTAGCCGAGGTTCTCCATCGCCGCCTGGATCAGGCGCTCGGCCCGCCAGTGCAGGCCGCCGAAGAGAACCGTGACCTCGTCGCGCTCGGCTCGCGTGAACGGTCGAGGCTTGTAAGTGCGATAGTGCTCAGTCGCGGCGTATTGCATCTCTGACCTCCCTTCAAGGATGCGAAGCGTCTGCCCACCGTGCTGGGGGAAGTGTATCCCGATTTGACATGGAAAATGCCCACCTCGAGGACATGGTCATGCGCCGGGTCACCGCGCGAATCCCGGCAGCCCGGTGTTGAGCGGCGGCGCGCAGCTCATGATCGCGAAGAAAATCCGTGGAGCAGGTCACCACCGGCAGGAAGATGTTCGCCGCGGGCAGGAACATCCGCTTCGACTGAATGGTCGGCATCGCCGTCTCGACCGTCCGGTCGGGCGCCTGCGCGCCCACCAGGAAATTCGTGAGCCCGAGCGCGATCCCGAGGATCCGCAGCGCGCTTCCGAGAGGCGCGCTGCACCAAGGCGATCGCGAACGAGGGGCGAGCTGCCGACATCGCACGCGGGCTCGCGAGACGGCACGCAAAAACCCGTTGGGTCAAGCTCTTATGGGTGCATCGCGGTTGCTGCGCGCAGGGCGCCCGTGTATGCTGGTCGCGTGCGGAGAGGTGTCGCGCCTTGCCGCCAGGCGCGGCGCTCGCAAGAAGAAGGGGCCGTCATGCTTGTGTTGTTGGTCATCCTTGCCGCAATCGCCGTCCTCTGGGTCCTCGCCTATCACCGCCTTCCCGCCCTCGTCTGGACGATCACCGTCGGGATCGGCCTCGCGCTGCTCACGGCTTATTCGGGATGGTCGCAAACGCTACTGGCGGCGCTATGGGCCGCTTTCATCATCGCCGCGCTGCTCGACAATCCGACCCCGCTCCGCCGCGCTCTGGTGAGCCGCCCGCTGCTCGCGCTCTACCGGCGCATCCTGCCGCAGGTCTCGCAGACCGAGCGCGAAGCGCTCGAGGCCGGCACGGTGTGGTGGGAAGGAGACCTTTTCAGCGGCAATCCGGACTGGGAGAAGCTCCTCGCCTATCCCAAGCCCACGCTCAGCGCGGAAGAACGCGCGTTCCTCGACGGGCCGGTGGAGGAACTGTGCGGGATGCTGAACGACTGGAGAATCACGCACGAGCTGCAGGACCTGCCGCCGCACGTCTGGCAGTTCATCAAGGACAAGGGCTTCCTCGGGCTGATCATCCCGAAAGCCTACGGCGGGCTCGGCTTCTCCGCGCTCGCCCACTCGGAGATCGTGATGAAGCTCACGACCCGCGCGAGCACCGCCGCGATCACGGTGATGGTGCCGAACTCGCTGGGTCCCTCGGAGCTGCTGCTGCACTACGGGACGAAAGCGCAGAAGGAGCACTACCTGCCGCGGCTTGCGAAAGGGCTCGAGGTGCCGTGCTTTGCTCTCACCAGCCCCGAAGCCGGCTCGGATGCGGGCGCGATCCCCGACTTCGGCGTCGTGTGCCGCGGCGAGTGGGAAGGAAAGAGGGACGTGCTCGGGATACGGCTGACGTGGGAGAAACGCTACATCACGCTCGCACCGGTTGCGACACTGCTCGGGCTGGCATTCCGGCTCTACGATCCTGATCGCCTCCTCGGACAGCAGGAGGACGTCGGCATCACGCTCGCGCTCATCCCGACGAAGACCAGCGGAGTCCACATCGGCCGGCGGCACCTGCCGCTGAACGCGGCGTTCATGAACGGGCCGACCTGGGGCAAGGACGTCTTCGTGCCGATGGACTACGTGATCGGCGGCGTGGTCTACGCCGGGCAAGGCTGGAAGATGCTCATGAACTGCCTTGCGGCCGGACGCTCGATCTCGCTCCCGGCCAACAGCTGCGGCGTGGCGAAGGTGTGCGCGCTCACCACCGGCGCGTACGGCCGCGTGCGCCAGCAGTTCAGGTTGTCGATCGGCCGCTTCGAAGGAGTGGAGGAGGCGCTCGCGCGCATCGGGGGCAATGCCTACGTCATGGACGCCGCGCGCGTCATGACCGCCGGCGCCGTGGACCTGGGCGAGAAGCCGTCGGTCGTCTCCGCCATCATCAAGTATCACTTGACCGAGCGCGCCCGGCAGGTGATGGCCGACGCGATGGACGTGCACGGGGGCAAGGGCATCTGCATGGGCCCGAGCAACTACCTCGCCCGGGGCTACCAGCAGACGCCGATCATGATCACCGTGGAAGGCGCCAACATCCTGACGCGATCCATGATCATCTTCGGCCAGGGCGCGATCCGCGGGCACCCCTACGTGCTCAAGGAACTCGCGGCGACCCGCGAACGCGATGCCGGCAGGGCGCTGCGCGAGTTCGACGCGGCGTTCTTCGGGCACCTCTCCCTCGCGGTGTCGAACACGGCGCGCGCGTTCTGGCTCGGGCTCACGGGCGCGCGCCTCGTGCGCGTGCCGGGCGACCGGCACACGCGGCGTTACTATCAGCATCTGACGCGCCTCTCCGCAGCCTTCGCGTTGATGGCGGACGTCGCGATGTTCGTGCTGGGGGGCTCGCTCAAGCGCCGCGAGCGGCTCTCGGCCCGGCTCGGCGACGTCCTGAGCAATCTCTATCTCGCCTCCGCCGCGCTCAAGCGCTACGAGGACGCCGGACGGCCGCAGGACGATCTGCCCTTGCTGCGCTGGTCGCTGCAGGACGCGCTGCATCGCATCGAAGAGGCTTTTTACGGGCTGTTTGCGAACCTGCCGAGCCGCTTTGTCGCGTGGGTGATGCGGGGAATCATTTTTCCCTTCGTGCTGCCCTACGGGCGCGAATTCCACCCGCCGCGCGACGCGCTCGGGCACGAAGTCGTCGCCTTGCTGCTGGCGCCGTGCAAGGCGCGCGAACGGCTGATCGCTGGCTCTTTTATCCCGAAGGACGCGAACGATCCGATCGCGGTGCTGGAAGCCGCCTTGCGCGCGGTCATTGCGGCCGAACCGATCGGAGCGAAGATCCGCGCGGCGCGCGAGCAGGGCCTGATCGCGGGGCGCTTTCCCGACGAAATCGTCGGGGAGGCGTTCCGCAAAGGGGTCATCACGCACGACGAAATGGCCGCGATGGAGCGCGCCAAGACGCTGCGCCGCCAGGCGATCATGGTGGACGATTTCCCGCGGGGCCTCGGCGCGACCGAAATCTACCAGACCACGCAGCCGGTCACCTTCGAGGCGCTGCGCCGCCGGGCTGGGAAAGCGTGACTCGTGACTCGTGACTCGTGACTGGTGGCAGAGCCGGCAAAGAACGAAAGGACAGGATTTACATGGCTGCCAGGATGAATTCTGCTGGGGACAATCTTGTAAATCCTGTGAATCCTGTCCATTTTGATTTTGACTTGATCGGCGTCGAGCGGCGTTCATCGGCGGCTCCCTGTCTTGCATGGGTTTGAAACCATGAGCGAGAGTGTCCTTTGTTCGGTCGCCGATCAAGTGGCGACGGTGACGCTCAACCGCCCGCACGTCATGAACGCGCTCGACGCGGCGATGATTGCGCGTTTGCGCGCGGTGTGCGAGCAGGTCGAGCGCGACGCCTTGGTGCGCGCCGTGGTGCTGCGCGGCGCGGGACCCGCATTCCTCGCGGGCGGGGACGTTTCGGTGTTCCACAACAATCTTCCGCGCATGCCGCAGTTCGTCCGGGAGATCGCAGGAGAGCTGCACCAAGCAGTCCTCGCGCTGCGGCGGGCGCCGAAACCGGTGCTGGCGAGCGTGCACGGCGCGGTGGCGGGGGCGGGCGTGAGCCTGATGGCGGCGGCCGACCTTGCCATTGCAGCGGAGGCGACGCGTTTTACGCTCGCCTACCGCAAGATCGGCGCGAGCCCGGACGGAGGCGCGACGTACTTCCTGCCGCGGCTTGCGGGCTGCCGCAAGGCGCTCGAGCTGATGCTGCTCGCGGACACTTTTGATGCGCACGCCGCGCTCGAGCTCGGGCTGGTGAACTGGGTGGTGAAGCCTGAGGCGCTTGCGATGGAGACCGAGCGGATCGCTCACCGCCTGGCGCAGGGAGCGACGGTCGCGTTCGGCGAGACCAAGCGGCTGGTGAGCCAGGGCTACGACCAGGCGCTCGCGGCGCAGCTCAACGCGGAAGTGGAGGCGTTCGTGCGGTGCGCGGCCACACGCGATCTCGCCGAGGGCGTGAGCGCGTTCGTGGAAAAGTGCAAACCCAACTTCAAAGGCGATTGAACCGCCAAGGCCGCCAAGAAGAACAAGATGAAAATTGGATCAAGAAACCACCAAAGACCCGGGATAGACAGAAATCGATGAGCGGCGGTAAGACTCGAGAAACTGGAACAATGAATTTTTATCTCAGATTTTGTTGTCGTTCTTAATCTGGTTTCCTTGGCGTTCTTGGCGGCCTTGGGTGTGCCAGGCCAAGCCTGGCTGGTCTTGTGAACTGAAAGGAGTTTACCCTGTGAATTACCCGTTCAACAGGTAGCCAATCGAGCGCGTTGCCGAGCAATCGGTAGCGCGAAGCCT
>Ga0073934_10004114_pt1 | contig 24843 bp, 16 predicted proteins | sample LarsenN4metaG_FD_76834 | JGI IMG/M metagenome (GOLD analysis project Ga0073934, IMG submission 76834) | Hot spring sediment bacterial and archeal communities from British Columbia, Canada, to study Microbial Dark Matter (Phase II) - Larsen... ... | reverse complement strand
TTGGCGAAGGCGTCATCGGTGGGCGCAAAAACGGTAAAGGGACCTTCGCCTTTCAGCGTGTCAACCAGGCCAGCAGCCTGAACGGCAGTGACCAGCGTGGTAAAGCGGCCATCGGCAATGGCAATGTCAACAATATCCTGCGGAGCCGGTTCAGGCGTTGCAGTGGGAGCCGGCTGAGGAGTAGCGGTTGGCTCGGGTGTGGGGGTTGCGGCAGGCGCGCAGGCGGCCAACAAGAACATCGCAACCAGAAGTACCGATAAAGCGGTAGTAAGGTGTTTCATTTTTATCTCCTTTTTTGTCAATGTTTTGTATAGATTTTTTGCGCTCAAATCTGTGCAAATTATATATACTACGAGACTTTAATCAATCCCCTGAGCAAAATATTTATAAATCTCATATAAAAATCGGACAATTATTATCCGAATTCAATCTTTTTGGCCTCACAACCCGGCGATTCCCTTCGGTGATGCCAGGCGGCGCCTGCAACCCAGCCTTTGCCCACCAGCAGTCGTGTTAAAATATTCCTATGAATTTCAATCCTATCATTCACGACCATACCGTCACCATTACCTGGCGTGGTGAGACTGCCCCGTATTTCATCAGCGACCTGCACGGGTGGGAAGAAAATCCCCAGCCGTTGACGGAGGTCGAACAAGCAGTCTGGGCGATTTCCTTTGACCTGCCGCTCAACGCTTACCTCGAATATGCGTTTTACGACCCAAAATCCAAACAGCGTTTCCGCGACCCGCTGAACAAACGGTCTGTTTATAACGGCGTAGGAGGGTACAATCACTTTTTCTACATGCCCCAAGCGCAGCCGACGCCCTTAACGAACCTGCCACCCGGCGGATTGCGTGGAAAAATCACCCATCACACTGTATCAGCGCAATATGTCACGGCAGGCAAGAAACGGCAGGTTGCACTCTACCACCCGCCGGTGGACGAAACCGTACCGCTGTTGGTGGTGTACGACGGGCCAGATTATTTGCGGCGTGGAAAACTGGCGGTCATTGTGGATAATCTCATCGCAGCAAAACGTATCCGCCCCCTGGCAATTGCCTTCCTGCAAAACGGCGGCGCGGCCCGCATGGTAGAGTATGGTCAGACTGAGCCAACCCTGGCTTTTATCATGGGACAGGTCTTGCCGCTGGCATCTGTGGAACTCAATTTGCTCGATTACAAAAAACAGCCTGGCGCGTACAGTGTGATGGGCGCATCGATGGGCGGATTGATGTCTGTGTTTACTGCGCTAAAACTTCCCAACGTGTTCGGAAAGGCCATTAGCCAGGCGGGCGCATTCGAACTATGGGAGCATGAAACGACCACGATGGAGATGGTGCGGTATTTCCCCAAACCGAATGTCAGGCTGTGGCTCGATTGCGGAGTGATGGATTTTCTTCTTGCACCCAATCGCAAGATGGCCGCCCTGCTGTCGGAAAAAGGCTATGATTTTACCTATCGCGAGAACGGCGGCGCGCACAATTACACGACCTGGCGAAACGCCTGCGTAGATGGGCTGGAACTGCTGTTTGGCATTTAATGACAAGCGGGTTTGAACGCTCAAGAAACGACCAGGGCAAATTCCTACTCCGCCATTCCAGGGAGCCAAAACTGGAGCCAGCGTGAATTTTCGCGAATACAGAACTGGAAGCCAGGGAACAAATTCTTAAGCGGGGCGCCAGGGACGGGGGCCAATTCTGTATGGCTGGCAGGATGGGTGACGCGCCCATAAATGCGGGTTCGAAAGTGGGCCAGCCATTCGGGCAGCTTCATGGCCCGGCTGGAGTTGATTGTGACGACCGGCCAGATGTAGGCTGGCGGGCCATGCGAGAGCAAATAACGAAAATTGTTCTGGCTTGCCTGCTCCATATGCAGAATAGAGTCCAGGCCATCGAATAGAAGAATCACCGGCCTATTATCCCGACGCGCCTGCGCCCGGCAAGCCAGGTCAAACAGCAGAGTTTCTGCCTCCTGCTCGTAAGCAGGCCAGATACCGGCCAGGTGTTCCGTCGACTGAAAACGCGCCCACTCATCAGGATACTCGGACAGCACTGCAAAATGCAAACTCCCAGAACGATTAAGTTGCGAAGCCGCCCACAGCATGGCCTTAAGAAAGGCCGTCTTGCCGCTGCCCCGGTCTCCCACCACCAATACGGGCCCTGGGCGCGGGTCGCGTACATGTAACAATAACGGAAGACCATCGCTGGCGATTCCAAGCAGGATGGCGTTGCTAGGGATGCGGCCAATCGTTTCCAACACCTCAGACAGCCTGGGGAAGAGCGATGTTCCCAGGGTGGAGGTCTGGCCAAGTTCAGCCTGCGCATCACGAAGCGCGTTAAGCATCAGGGCATACTGATAATTTTCAGGCATAGCATAAAATAGAATTTATGTTCTAATTATACATCCATTCGGCACAAATACAAGACTTGTTATCCCTTACAGATTAATATCATAGTGAACAATTGACTCAAAATGTCATCACATCGAAACACAGGGTTGCCCACTGAACAGGATATAATAGGTGTATCTGCATCTGTCTCATTCAGCGGGCGTTGCCCTTCGCCAAAAAACCACCCCCTTGCGTGAGAACCTGGTTTTGATGGCGGGCATAATGGTAAAGGTGAACTATGCCGCGACAAGAAAGTACTGCGAAAGTCCGCAAAACGGTTGGCGTGTTTGTTTCGCAAGTTGGGCGGGTCTGGGGGCTCGACTACATGTCCGCCATCACCGATGTCGCTGAAGCCCACGACATCAACCTGATTTGTTTTGTGGGCGGCAAGCCGACAGCCATTACGACGCCCGGTCAAATGTCCCCCTCCTATGGATTATATGACCTGGCAGAAACAGCTGACCTGGCAGGCATTATCCTTTCTGCCGATTTAGGACACGGCGTCCCCGGTGAAGAAATCCGACAGTTTGCCCAAAACTTCAAAAAAATCCCTATGACGGCCACTGCGCTCGAGGTGGAACACATTCCCAGTTTAATGGCAGACAGCGTTGGCGGAATGCGGATGCTGATTCGGCATCTCATCGAGGTGCATGGCTACCGGCGAATTGCTTTCATCTGCGGCCCAAAGCGGCAGGTGGAAGCCGAGCAGCGCCTGTTTGCCTACCGCGAGGAACTTAAGGCACACGGCATTGAGTACGATGAGCGACTGGTAGTACAAGGGGATTACAGCCCCGAAAGCGGGCGCGCCGCCATTCAAAAACTGATGGAAAGCCGCAAGGTCAAGTTTGATGCGGTGGCCGCAGCCAATGACCGCATGGCCTTTGGCGCGATGGAAATGTTGCGCAATTACGGTCTCAACATCCCCAGTGACGTGGCCGTGACCGGCTTTGATGATGTGCGCGAAGCGCGTTCACTCGGCGTACCGCTGACCACCGTGCGACAGCCGTTTTACGACCTGGGCAAAAACACTTTCGAGACCTTGCTCAAAGTCATGGACGGTGATTCGGAACCGACCCTGACCACCATTCCAACCGGGGTGGTGGTACGCTGGTCTTGCGGATGCCAGCCGCGCTTCATTCAGCAAGCCCAAATCTCCCGAGAGGAAGTAGCCCGCACCGGCACCCTGGAAAACAAACAGGAAGCATCCATCCGCGCCATGTTCGAGGCCAGCGGCGCGCCCATGACTGCCAAAAACGCCCTGAACAACACCTACCGCCAGGCCTGGGAAACCTTTCTGACGGTCATGCGCGGCGAACAGGTAGCAGATGCTTTCCTGGCAAGCATCGAACGGGCCATCTTAACCCTTCAAAAATTCAATGATGACCCCGGCGACTGGCACAACGTCCTATCCATTTTCCGGCGTCACGCCCTGGCGGGGATTGTACATAAAGATGCCACCCTCCAGGCCGAGAATCTGTTCCAACAGGCACGCATGTTGGTGGGGGAACTCTCTCAGCGTTACCAGGCCTACCAACGCCTTGAACTGGAGCAACAGGAACAGGTCTTGCAAAACTTCAGTTTTGACATGGCCCCTGCCATGAGCCTGCACGAAATTGGAAGCGCCATTCAGAAGAACTTTCCTGCAATGGGCATTGAGCGGTTGTATGTCATGTTTTACGACAAAATCGCCCGGCCCCAATCGGCATTATTGCCTCCCTCGCAAAATCATCAGCTGTTTCTACAATATGAAAATGGCAAATGCGAGTTGTTCACCGAGCAGCCCAAACTCGCCACGGGACACTTAATTCCGCATAGCAGCATCCCTACCAACCGACGCTATACGGCAGTAGTCATGCCCCTGGCGCTGGCGCAAAGCCGCTTCGGGTTCATGTGGATTGAGACGAAAGACGACGATTGGGAAGTCTGCACCCGCGTGCGCAATCTGCTCTCCAGCGCGCTCCTTCGCACCATGCTGGTAGACCAGCGCGAAGCCGCCCAGCGCCAGGTGGAACGCCTGCTCTACGAGGCCAAGCAACGCGCTGAAGAACTCGACCGGCTGTATCAGAACGAACAGGAACGCCGCCGCGAAGCCGACGCCCTCTCCAAAGCCGCCCGCAACCTGTCCACCGTCATCAGCGTGGATGAAGTACCGAAAAAAATCCTGGAACAATTACTGCTTGTCCTGCCTTATGAGCGCGGCGCGCTGATGATGGAAGAGCGCGATGGCACAATTAGCGTCCTGGCACAATATGGTTTCCCTGACGGTCAACGTGCCCAGGATTTGCGCATTCAGATTAACCCAGGCGGAGTTTATGACCAAATTGCGCGCACTGGCGAGGTTAAAGTCGTCGATGATGTAACCCAAGAAAAAGGTTGGACTCAAGTTGATTGGCTGCCTGTTCATCACTCATGGGTAGGCTTGCCCTTGTTTGCCAAAAACCGGGTGGTGGGCATGTTATCGCTTACTCGCGCTCCCAAAGCCGCCTTCACCGCCGATGACCTGCTGTTAGCTTCCACCTTCGCCATGCAGGCCGCCATCGCCCTGCAAAATGCCCGCCTGTATGACGACCAGGCCAAATTTAACGAGTTAATGGAACACATGGTCGAACAGCGGGTGGAAGAACTGCACAGCGCCCTGACCACCCTTGAAAAACTTGATAAAAACAAAACCTCTTTCATCCAGGTAGCCGCCCACGAACTGCGCACCCCCATCACCGTCATCAAAGGCAACCTGGGCATCCTCAAAACCCTGGAAGCTATCCAGACCAACGAGATGTATAGCCAGATAGTCGAAGGCGCGCTCAAAGGCACCGACCGTCTGTTGCAAATTGTCAACGCCATGCTGGACGTTGCCAAACTGGAAAGCCAGGCCATCACCCCCCACATGGAGCCAACCATCATTGGATTGGTCTTACAACTGGTACAAAAAGAATACAAAGACGACCTGAAAGAACGCAACATCACCCTCACGGTCGAAAGCAGCGTCAGCCAGTTGCCGCAAATCATGGCCGACCCACAATTGATGCAAAAAGCGCTCGATGCAGTCGTGGTCAATGCCATTAAATTCACCCCCGATGGCGGCAAAATCACCATCCACGGCGAAACCGTGCAAGATGAGCGCAAAGGCGCGTGCATTGAAATTCGCATTGCCGATACCGGAATCGGCATAGACCCGGCCAATCATAAAGTCATCTTTGAAAAACTGCACCAGGTGGGCAAGGTAGAACTACACTCCTCAGGCCGCACCAAATTCAAGGGCGGCGGCCCCGGCCTGGGGCTGTCGATTGCGGCGGGCATTGTCAAAGCTCACGATGGCAAAATCTGGGTCGAAAGCCCCGGCTATGACGAAGAAAAACTGCCCGGCAGCACGTTCTTCATTCGCATCCCCATCAAAACAGTCGCTTAAGCGCCGCATCATCAAATATTCGCCCGCAGCGTGACTGCGGGCGAACTACATTCTACATTTTCGGCGCCAGCCTGCGGAAAGAATTCTGCATTATGCAACGATTCCTGCCCCATCCGACGCTTTGCAAATATAAATTTCAGGATGAAGACCCGTCTGCAATTCGTACTCTGCCGCAAGAGCATTGGCAAAGGCTTCGGCCTGCTCCCGCGCCACCAGGTTGACGGTACACCCGCCAAATCCTGCCCCCGTTAAACGAGCGCCATAACACCCTGGCAGCGACTGCGCCACTGCCACCATCACATCCAGTTCTGGGCAAGAGACCTCATACAGGTCACGCAAACTGACATGACAGGCGTTCATCAGGCCCCCAAAACGTGCCACATCCCCCGCCTGAAGCAGCGGAATAGCCTGCCGCGTGCGTTCGATTTCCTCCACCACATGCCGCGCGCGCTTTTCAATTTCGCCAGGCAGCCGGTCCGCCAGACGGTTGAAATCGGACAGGTTCACATCGCGCAGAGAGCGGATTTCAGGCAGGTCGACTTGCAGCAGGCGAACGGCTTCCTCGCAGGCCGCGCGGCGGTTGTTGTATTCGCCGCTGGTCAGTTTGCGGCGCACGGTGGTATCGGCCACCACAATAGAAACTTCTTCAGGCAGGGTCAGCGTCTCCCATTCCAGCGAGCGGCAATCCAGCAGGAGCAGGCGGTTTTCCACCCCGCAGGCCGAGGCAAACTGGTCCATGATGCCGCAGTTGACACCCACATAGCGGTTTTCGGCGCGCTGCCCCAATTTTGCTAATTCCATTGGGGCAAGAGCCCAGCCGCCCAACTGCCGCCAGGCCACCCCAAAAGCCATCTCCACCGAGGCGGAGGAGCTCAAGCCGGAGCCGCGCGGCACGTTCGAGGCAAAAACAGCCTGCATTGCGGGCGTTTGTAGCCCGGCCTCGCGCAGCGCCCACATCATCCCGGCTGGGTAGCGCGCCCAATCGGGCAGGGGAGAACCATCGGGCTGGGTTTTCGCGGAGAGCGTTTCAGGCGAGAAAACAGCCTGTTTATCGAAATCAACAGCCCACAGCGTGGTTTGTTCCGAATTCGCCGGAGAAAAAGCAATGTACGTGGCGCGGTCTATGGCGGCAGGCAAGACAAATCCATCGTTGTAATCCACGTGTTCGCCCAGCAGGTTAACACGCCCGGGCGCGCGGGCAAGGAAAGCGGGCGGACGGCCAAATTTTTCCTGAAAGGTGGAGCGAAGAGCATCCTGTAGTTTCATAATCACCTTGTGTTGTTGAGATAATTTTCAGGATGGATTATAGTATGAAGACTCATATTTTCTGGCTGGTTTCAGACAGTGATTTGAATCATCGTCACAAAAATCGTTGACAGAGTTTTGTATAATCAGAGAAAAGGTTATCTCGATGATGAGTTTTTGCATAAATCTGCCTGGCCAAAGAGCCGCCGTTCGGTTTGCAGTGGCTTGCCTTTTGGGAGTAACCCTGGTCATGGCGCTGTTTACGCCAGTGGTGGGGAAAGAATCCTCATCGCGCACGATTGATAATCTTTTCGATTATGGGCCTGATGCCCGCTTTGAGCGGTTAACGGTGGAAGATGGCTTGCCCAGCGGCACCGTGCTGGGCGTTTTGCAAGACCAACAGGGGTTTATGTGGTTTGCCACTGCCGACGGACTGGCACGCTATGACGGCTATAATTTCAAAATATTCCAACACGAGTTGCAAAATCCCAACAGTTTGAGCCACAGCAATACCTTTGCGCTCATTGAAAGCCAGGACGGCCTGCTTTGGATAGGCACCGACCCCGGCGGGCTGAACGTCTATGACCCCAAAACCGACCAATTCGTGGCGTACCAGCACGACCCGCAAAACCCTAACAGCCTGCCCAATAACAGCGTGTGGGCTCTGCTCGAAACGCGAGATGGTTCCATTTGGGTGGGAACGCGCGGCGGGTTAAGCCGTCTCGACCGGCAGACCGGAACTTTTAAGAATTACCTGCATGACCCCCAAAACCCGCGTTCGCTGGCCTGGCCGGTAGTGCAGCGGCTTTACCAGGACCGCGCCGGAACGATTTGGGTGGCCACGCGGGCCGGGTTGCAGCGCTACGACCCGCAAACCGACGATTTCACCACGTTCACAAACGACCCGGCGAACCCAAAAACCATCGCGGCCAACAATGTGTGGGCCATGCTGGAAGATTCGCAAGGCAATTTTTGGGTAGGAACGCGCGGCGGCGGATTGAACCGCATGGACCGCCAAACTGGCACGTTCACCGCGTACCGATACGACCCCATTCGGTCTGGACGGTTGAGCGATGACCGAATCTGGAGCATTTACGAAGACTCGGCAGGCAGATTATGGGTTTCAACCGAAAACGGCGGCCTCAACCTGTTTGACCATCAAACTGAAACCTTTACCACCTTTCGGCATAACCCCAACGACCCTTTCAGCCTGAGCGCCGATGATTTGTTTGCCATTTATGAAGACCGTTCGGGTGTTTTATGGGTCACAGGGCGCAGCGGCAGCGGGGTGAACCTGCTTTACCCGGCCTTGCAGCGCTTTGGCTGGTATCGGCAAATTGCGCAAAACCCGACCTCCCTGTCGAACAGCAACGTGTTCGCCATCCTGCCCGAAAACGAAACGGTATGGATTGGCACCTTCGGCGGCGGGCTAAACCGAATCGACCGGCGAACCGGCGAGGTGCACGTCTACCGACATGACCCCGGCAACCCGGCCAGCCTTTCGAGCGACAAGATTTACCACATTTTCAGGGATAAGAACGGCGCGTTGTGGGTAGCAACTTCGGGCGGCGGCTTGAGCCGTTTCGACGAGGCCGCCGGTACCTTTACGGCTTTCAAACTTAACCCAGAAGACCCCACCAGCCTGCCATCTAACTTCATCACCACGCTCGAACAGGCCGGGCCAAACCGCTTGTGGGTTGGCACGCTTGGCCTGGGGTTGGCGCTGTTCGATACCAATAGCGGAAAAGTCATCGAATCCTATAAGAATGACCCCAACGACCTGGCCAGCCTGAGCGAAGATACCATTTACGACCTGGCGGTCGATTCGCAGGGCAGGGTGTGGGCGGCCACCGCGCGCGGCGGGGTGAACCTGCTCAACCCAAACACTGGCAAATTCACCCGCTTTCAAAACAACCCCGGAGACCCCAACAGCATTGCCAGCAACAGCGTCTATGCGCTCTACCTGGATGAGCCAAACGGCATCTTGTGGGTTGGCACTTCTGGCGGCCTGAACCGCCTGGAGATAAGCACAGGCCAATGGAAAACCTACAACAACCACCGCGGGCTTGCCAGCAACACGGTAGTCGGAATCCAACCGGATGGCGCGAGCGGCTTATGGGTCAGCACCACGCGCGGACTGAGCCGATTCGATACCGTACTGGGAACATTTCGAAATTATGACGCGCGCGATGGCTTACAGGGCAACCAATTCAACATTGCCAGCACAGCCCGCGCTGCCGATGGCGAGGTCTTCTTTGGCGGGCCAAACGGGGTAAACTTCTTCCACGCTGAGGACATTTTTGACAACGTTTACGAGCCCAAAGTGCTATTTACCGGGCTGGAACTGTTTAACCTGCCCGTGGCAGTGGATGGCGAAATTCTAACCCAGCCGGTTGAATATACTTCCTCCATCACATTGCGGCACGACCAATCCGTGTTCACCATCGAATTTGCGGGCTTGAGTTACCAAAATGCTTCGCGCAACCTGTACCGCTACCAGATGGAGGGCTTCGATAAGGGCTGGTCGCCGCCCAAAACCGTCCGCCGCGCCACTTACACTAACCTTCCGCCCGGAACTTATACCTTTCTGGTTCATGCCACCAACAACGATGGGCAATGGAATCGCACCCCCGCGCAGTTAAAAATCGTCATCCTGCCGCCCTGGTGGCAAACGTGGTGGTTCCGGTTCGCCTCCATTACAGGCCTGGTTGGGCTGGTCGTCGGCGTCGTACATCAGCGCACGCGTCGAATTCGTCAAATCAATACAGAACTAGAGAAACGAGTCCTGGAACGCACCCTTGAATTACGCGAAGAAATTCGTCTGCGTCAGACCATCGAAGACCAGTTGCGCAAGACAAACGAAGCGCTTGAGACAAAACTATCTGAAATCATCGAACTACAGGCCCAATTACGGGAACAAGCTATCCGCGATGCGCTGACCGGACTCTTCAACCGGCATTACCTGGCAGAGGTCATGTCCACCGAATTGAGCCGCGCTCAGCGGGGAAACTATCCCGTCACCTTCATGCTGATTGACCTGGACCACTTCAAGGACATCAACGATAAATTCGGCCACCATGCGGGTGATGTGGCGCTTTCGAAATCGGGGGAAATGCTCCTCAGGCATATTCGGCAGGGCGATTATGCCTTCCGCTATGGCGGCGAGGAATTTCTGGTCATCTTGCCTGGGATTGCACCCCAAGATGCTGTGCGGCGCGCTGAGCAGTTGCGCACCGACTTCCTGGCCCTCAAAACCGAAGTCGAGGGAAACGCCATAGAAATCACCGCCTCAATCGGCGTTGCTGTTTACCCTTTCGATGGCGAAAAAAGCGAAGATATCCTCCATTATGTTGATGCAGCGCTTTACCAGGCCAAAGACAAAGGCCGCGACCAGGTGATTGTTTCTCCCAACACACGCAAAATATTGAAAGCCGGAGACTGACCTTCTCTCAACCTGCCCGCTTCCAGTGCGGGCAAAACTTTACTTATCGCTCAAATAGCCCGAACGGATGAGCAGTAGACGCCCATGCGTGGGGTAAAATTTTCTTCGTCAACCCCAAATTTTGCAGTAACATGCTCAATCTGCAAAATCCATTCCGCGCTACGGAGGCTCTCATGGAACAAGAAAAAAGTTCTTTTACCAGTACCCCTGTCATCATTACCGTTATCATCGTCTTATTGTGTTGCTGCTGCATTGTGCTGGCTGCTGGCGGCTTTGGCGGCCTGTTATGGCTGGGAGGAGAACAGGCCAACCAATCATACATGGACGAGACCCCCGTTTATGACCCCACGCCCTTTGAACCAAACCCTTCGGCCACCCCCACCGCGCCGGTTATCGTCCGCCCCAACATCGATGAGATTTCGACCGAAACGCTTGAAACGCTCAAAAACGCCATCGTCCCCGAAAATGACCCACGCGAGCTGGCCTGCCGCTTGAAAAACATCTGCAACGTGCCTGAGACTTTCCCACAAGGGCCTTTCGAGGTGGGTGATATCAAACAGTTCTGGGTGTTAAACGGCGAAACGATTACCTATCGCCAGATTAGCGCAACCCTGGCCTATAAAACCGAGGTGGCCTACTTTTGGGTGGAAGAGGGGGTTCGTTTCAGTCAGGAAGAAGCCAAAGCCCTGGCAGATGCCTTCAGCGAGAAAATGGTGCCAACCAACCGCGAATTTTTCGGACAAGAACCCTCCCCCGGCATTGACGCCGACCCGCATATCTATCTGCTTTATGCGAGCGATATTGGCAGCAACACCGCCGGATATTTTTCCTCGGCTGACGCGCAGCATCCACTGGTTAATGAGTATGCCAACGGCCACGAAATGTTCGTTTTCAATGCCGATAACTCGCCGCTCTCCGATACTTACACTTACGGCGTGCTGGCGCACGAATTCCAGCATATGATTCACTTTGGGCGCGACCGTAACGAAACATCCTGGTTGAATGAAGGTTTTTCCGAGTTAGCGGTCCTGCTCAACAAGTATTCCACCGGTTTCAAAGATTCTTCGTATCTCTCCCAGCCCGACCTGCAACTGACCGATTGGGGACCGGACGTTGGGCAAAATGCTCCTTACTACGGGGCGAGCTTCTTGTTCACCACTTACTTTCTGGAACGATTTGGCGAACAGGCCACCCAGGCCCTGGTGCGTGAGACAGATAACAGCATGGACAGCGTAGACAATGTTTTGCAAGCCATCAACGCCACCGACCCGCGTTCCGGGCAGCCCATCCGCGCCGATGACCTGTTCATGGATTGGGCAGTTGCCAACTACCTGCAAGACAAATCAGTGGATGATGGCCGCTATGCCTACCAACTCTATCAGCCAAGCCGGGCCGCCGCCGAAGCCAAAGCCTTCTCCTCCTGCCCGGCAGAATATTCCGACACAGTGAACCAATACGGCGTGGATTACATCCGCTTTTCGTGCGAGGGAAAATTTACCCTGCGCTTTGAAGGCTCCACCGCCACCACTCTGTTGCCGGTGGATGCTTACTCCGGCAAATACGCTTTCTGGTCGAACAAAGGCGATGAATCGGACATGACTCTGACCCGCGAATTCGACTTTACGAACGTCACCGGTTCGCTGACTCTCAACTACCGCGCATGGTACAACATCGAAGAAGGCTGGGACTACGCTTATCTGCAAGCCTCCACCGATGGCGGGCAGACCTGGCAGATTCTCCTGACCCCATCTGGCACATCCGAAGACCCGGCAGGCAATGCCTATGGCTGGGGCTACACCGGTTTAAGCGATGGCTGGATTGAAGAATCGGTAGATTTAAGTCAGTTCGCCCGGCAAAAAGTTCTTCTGCGCTTCGAGTACATCACCGATGCTGCCGTGAACGGCGAAGGGCTGATGGTGGATGACATTTCCATCCCCGAAATAGATTATTTCGCAGATTTTGAAGAGGGCGCAGACAACTGGCAAGCCGAAGGGTTTGTGCGCGTTGAAAACCTGCTGCCGCAGACCTTCCGGCTGACGCTCATTCGCAAGGGCGGGCAGACCACTGTCGAGACCATCACCGTCACCCCCGACCAGACCGCCGAAATCAGCCTTGACCTGGGCAGCGATACGCAGGAAGTTATCCTGGTTGTAAGCGGTACAACCCGCTTTACGCGCGGTTTGGGAAGTTATATTGTAAAAATCGAGTAGAAAAGAAAGCGGCAGTCACTGTTGAAGTGACCGTCACTTTAATACCGTCCCGAAGGTTGCCAGGCGTGGAAAAAATCACCACGCAAAACCTTCGGGATGTTTTTTATAATAACTGTGCACAGGCCAGCGCATATTCGATGCCATCACCTTTTGGGGTCAGGTCCCACCAGGCCGAGAGCAGACAATGGCAAAGGCCCCACTCCTGAATGAACTGGCGCGGCCAGCCCAACCGCTCATTTAAGATGGCAATGCGCCGCCCGGTCTGTCGTTTCGCTTCAGGGCGGTAGGGCCAGTCGGGGATGGGGTTGGTCAGCAAAGGGCCAACTTCGTAGCCGGGCGGCCCAATCACGCCTTTCGAGTCAATCGCCAACCAGCCGCGTTCAGAGGAAAGAATGTTGAAGTGGTGGAAATCGCCATGCATCAAGACAGGTGGAATAGAATCGGCCAGTAACTCCGGCAGAGTGGCTTCAACCCGTTCCACCAACCACGCTGGGAACGGCCCCGTGCCGCCCTGGTAGCGGGAGCGTAATTCATCTAGTTCGGCAAACCATTCAAAAAGTTGGATGAATCCCTCGGCCTGAGGCGGAGTCCGCCAGATGCGTTGCATCACATCAGCGGCGATATGCGTCCGCTCGTCGTCATTTTCCACTTTCACGAGCATTTCGCCGGGCCGTAGACGCTCCAGCAGAAACATAGACCGTTGCTCATCGGCCTCCAGCAGACGGCAAGCGCCATCGCCATTGAACAGGCGCAGGGCGTTCAACTCGCTCAACCATTCGCGGTTAGGAACGCCTAACTTAAGAACCACCTCGCTTTCATCGGCGCGTTTTGCCGCGCAGACGTAGTTGTACGAGAGCAAAAGCGGCTCGCCAAGAGTCAAATCCCACTGCCGGGCGGCTGTTTCAAGCAGGGAGGGCAATTCAGCGAGCCAGCGTTGGCCTGCTTCGCCAAAAGCGTTGTGGATATTATGAATAAAGTTGGGCGGGAGATTCATTTGCATTCAGCCCGCATCTTTTCGTACTGATATATCCGACTGTCTTCATCAAACGAGAAACCGGCGGTCTGGAGCAGGGTGTCCAGGTCGGGGCGGATGGGCGCGCGCCAGGTGATGATTTGGTAGCCGCTTTGCGAGGGATGTTGGCGCAAGTCGGTCAGCAGGGCAGGAATATCGGCTTCGGCGCAAGCAAGCAGGCCAACCGCCGAAATGCGCTGTCCATCTTCACTACCATCCCAGGTACAGACCAGGCCGTGCCGTCCGCGCCACCAGAAGAATTGCGCTTTGGCCTGTTCCACCAGCCAGCGCATCAAGGGTTCTTCTGGCACGGCAGACTGCCACCACGCATCCAACATCCCCCGCTCACGTGGAGCATGCTCGGAGCGCAGGGCAAATGCTACCGCTTCGGCAAATTCAGATTCAGCCAGGGGGGTCAGGCGGGTGGATTTTGCCAGAGGCAGGGGCACCGCGTTATATGGGGCGCGTTCCATCGTCCTGACAAACCCATCCCGCTCGCACAGATGATGCACTTTGACGCGTTGCGCGCTCGTCCACAAACGCAAGACGCCCTGAGCGCGTTCTTGCCACCAGGCGACCGTGTAACGGTGCAGCCGCGAACCAACCCCCTGCCCTTGCAGGCGCGGGTCTACCCGAAACCCCTCCAGCCACCACTGGGAGGAAGTCTGCTGAACAAGGCGAGTTAGCCCAACAACGCGGCCTGCATAGAGAGCGCTGAACATCTGACCGCGCGGGTCGGTCAGCCATTCGTCGAAAACGTAGGGAATGTAATCATGACCGTCCCAGATAAACTTGCAAAAGCCGAAGATGTCCTGTCGGTCAGATGGCAGGGTGGGGCGAATAACAAGGGCGGGAGCTGCGAAAGAATTCATCATCCGATATCTGTTCAATTGGGTTGTGCAAGGGCAAAATTTAGTAGATAATTGGATTATAAGCCTTGTTCACAGAAAGGTCAGCCATGCTTGTCCAAAACTTCCAGCTCCTGCAAAATAACCAGCCGGTGCGGTTCGTCAAATCGCCGAATGTGGATGTCTCGCTGCAAGAGCGGCGGTTTGTGGTAATGCACTATACCGGCGGGGCAAGTTTTGCTTCTTCGGTGGCCTGGCTGGCATCCAAAAGCAGCGGCGTTTCGGCGCATCTGGTGATTGGACGGGGCGGCGAGGTAGCGCAATTGGTACCGTTCAACCTACGCGCCTGGCACGCTGGAACCAGCGCCTGGAAAGGCTTTACGGGGTTGAACAATTACTCCATTGGCATCGAACTGGATAACGCCGGGATGATGAAACGCAGCGGCAATCAGTGGGTCTCCTCATTTGGGCGAGTGTATCCCGATTCGGAAGTACTGGCCGCGCCACATAAATCCGTCCCAAATGTGATTTACGGCTGGCACAAATACACAGAAATTCAACTGAAAACCGCCGCCGAGGTGGTGGCCGCGTTGGTAAGGGCCTACGGAATCCAGGAAATTATCGGCCACGATGACATTGCCGTTGGCCGCAAGTGGGACCCCGGCCCAGCCTTTCCGATGGAGCAGTTCCGCCAGGATGTGGCCGCGCTGGCGGGCGGACAGAGTGGGGAACAGGAAGAAGAGAGCGGCGAGGTGGTCATCGAGCCGCCCAAAGAGAAAGCGTTGATGCGTTACCGGGTGGAAAATCTCGACACAGGTCAGCAAATCAATTTCACCTGGAGCGCGCCTTTCAAACCGGCCACCCTGTTGCCGGTTCCATATATCTCGCAACTGGGGGCAGGGGCCGACGCGCGCAAAAACGACTGCGGGGCAGCCTCGTCCATCATGTTGTTAAAGGCCTACCTCCCCAACGTTCAGATGACGCCTGATGAGTTCTATACGCGCTTCGCCATCCCCGGCGCAGACCCCTACTTGAGCGTCTCTCAACTGCGCAACGCAATGGGCAGCCTGGGCCTGCTGACCGATTTCCGAGCAAACCTGACCATGCACGATTTATTCGGCTTCCTGGCAAGCGAGAAACCTGTTATCGTATTATTGCGCTACAAAGTGTTTGAAGATGCCGGATTAACCGAAAAAAAGTTCGAGGGGCCACATTTTGCGGTGGTGGTAGGACTGGATATCCGCTACATCTACATCCATGACCCGCTCTATACCAACCCGGCAGACGGCGAGGCGCATCCCTACCCGCTGGAGCTATTCTGGCGAGCCTGGAAGGAGGTTGCTACCGACCCAAAGATTCGCAACCCAGAACGCTCGGCCATCATCCCAACGGCAGGAATTGGCTTCAAGTTGAGCCGCCGCGTGAGGGTGAATGTTTCTGCGCTCAACGTGCGCACCTCCAATGCGCTGACTGCGCCCATTGTGCGGGTGCTGAAACAGGGCGAAGTGGTAGAAATTACGCGTGAAATGGGCGGCTGGGGCGAAATTGAGGGCCTGGGCTGGATTGCGCTTTCGTACACCGTTGCGGCATAACCCACAACCTGCCTGACCACAGAAGAGAATTTGACCGTTGGAAACAAGACCATCCTGGAATTGGGACGAAAAATTCACAACGACAGCACAGCGGTGGAACTGCATCCCATTTTTCGCAGTCGGGCGCAGGCCGTCTGGCAAAAACTGGAATCTGCGACATGGTCAAAACCCGGCAGCCCATGAGCAGGCGAGGCGAAACTGGCTTCATTTGCCAGGAAAAGTTGATGCACAGGCTGTCAGGCGCAAAATAGGCTAACTTTTTTGTGAACAAATGCGCAACCGGCAATGTTGACTAGACATATATCCCCGTGTAAAATCACCCAATCTTTCACGAAGGTGAGATATGAATATCTATCGCTTTGTGGTTCGTTTCAATCAATCTGACCCGCGCTCGGCCGGCTACCTGGCTGATGCGCACGCCTTGGGGTTTCACAACCTGCAAAGGCTGGAATGTCAGGACTTGTACTTCATCGAGGCCAATTGTCGCAGGAGGAATGTAGACAGTTGGCTCTCAAACTTTTAAGCGACCCGGTGGTGCAAACGGTGTCAAGTGCCACGTTCCAGGTTTCAGGGGCAGAGCGCGTAGAGAATGTTGTCGAGGTGGCTTTTCGCCCCGGCGTCACCGACCCGGTGGCGCATGAAATTGTCCGCGCGGCGCATGAACTTGGGTTTCAGGGCGTTCAACGGGCGGCAACAGGGTTAAGATTCGAGGTTGAAGGTTTAAATTTAGCCCAAGTAGAAAAACTTGCAAAGCAACTGCTCGCCAACAACGTCATCCAGCATTGGACGGTTGGCGAAATTACGCCCTCCTTTCCTGAAGATGCCGAATCGAGCGGCGAAGTGGAAATCATCCCCATCCGCTTCTTATCTGATGATGAACTTCTATCCGTTTCATCGGCCCGCCGCGCCGCGCTCGACCTGGCCGAAATGCAGGCCATTCAGGCCTACTACCGCAAACTTGACCGCGACCCCACCGACGTGGAGTTTGAAACCATCGCCCAAACCTGGAGCGAGCATTGCGTGCATAAGACGTTTAAGGCGCGGGTCACCCTCACCCCATCCCCTCTCCCAACGGAAGAAGGGGCAGGGGGTGAGGGCGGAGTTGTCGACTCCATCATCAAAACCTATCTCAAATCTGCCACCGATAAAATCGCCGCGCCCTGGGTCATTTCCGCCTTTGTGGATAACGCCGGAATTATTGACTTTGATGACGAATTCGAGGTCTCCTTCAAGGTCGAGACGCACAACCACCCCTCGGCCATCGAGCCGTTTGGCGGGGCCAATACTGGCGTGGGCGGAGTCATTCGCGATGTGCTGGGGGTCAGCGCCAAGCCGATTGCCGCAACCGATGTTCTGTGCTTTGGCCCGCAGGACATGAATCCCGACAACCTGCCCGAAGGTGTGCTGCACCCGCGCCGCATTCAGAGCGGGGTGGTGGCGGGCGTGCAGGATTACGGCAACAAAATCGGCATTCCCACTGTCAACGGCGCGATTCTCTATGATGAAGGTTACACTGCCAACCCGCTGGTCTTTTGCGGCTGCGTGGGCATTGCCCCCAAAGGCAGGCACTGCAAAAATCCCCAGCCCGGCGACCGGGTGATTGTCCTCGGCGGGCGCACCGGGCGCGATGGCTTGCGCGGCGCAACCTTCTCCTCGATGACGATGGACGCCCAAACCGGCGAAGTCTCCGGTGCATCCGTCCAAATTGGCGACCCCATCACCGAAAAAGGGCTGATTGATGTCATCACCCGCGCCCGCGACCTCGCGCTCTACAACGACATCACCGACTGCGGCGCGGGCGGGCTTTCCTCCGCGGCGGGCGAAATGGCCTCCAAAATTGGCGCGGATATCGAACTGCAAAACGTGCGCCTGAAATACCCCGGTCTGGCCCCCTGGGAAATCTGGCTTTCCGAAGCGCAGGAACGCATGGTGCTGGCCGTTTCCCCCGCCAACCTCCCCGCCTTGCAGGAACTGTGCGACACTTTCGATACCGAACTGACCGACATCGGCGTTTTCACCGGCGACGGGCGGCTGGTTGTCCGCTATGGCGGCAGGCCAGTTCTCGAACTGGAAAATGAATTCCTGCACGAAGGCATTCCGCAGAGACAGTTAAGCGCAGTCATCGGTCATTCGTCATCAGTGAGCAGTGAACTGATGACGGATAACTGGTTACGCATGACTGTCAAAGACAGGCTTCTGTCGCTGCTTTCTGCTCCAAATACAGCCAGCAAAGCCTCCGTCATCCGCATCTACGACCACGAAGTGCAAGGCGGAACAGTCGTCAAGCCGCTCATCGGCATCCAGGCCGATGCCCCCTCCGATGCAGCGGTGCTGAAACCGATTGGCACGCGCGGCACGAAAGGCATCGTCCTGTCCAACGGCATCAACCCCGAATACGGCAAGCGCGACGCCTACAAAATGGCCTTGGCGGTCATTGACGAAGCCATCCGCAACGCCGTAGCCGTTGGCGCCGACCCGCAGCGGATTGCCATCCTCGACAACTTCTGCTGGGGCGACCCGAAGCGGCCCGAAACGATGGGAACACTCCTCGAAGCGGCGCGCGGCTGTCACGATGGCGCGCTCCTGTTCGGCGCGCCCTTCATCAGCGGCAAAGACTCGCTCAACAACGAATACCTCGGCGCCGACGGTCTGCGCCACTCCATCCCGCCGACCCTGCTCATTTCGGCCATTGGTATCATCGATGATGTCAACCAGGCCGTCACGATGGATTTGAAGGAAGCCGGGAACGCGCTCTACCTGGTGGGCAGCGAGCAGTTATCAGTCTCCAGTCATCAGTCTGTGCCAGATGTGCCGAAAACCGCTCCAGCGGTCTATCGCGCTTTGCATAAGGCCATCCAGCATGGTTTGGTGAAATCCTGCCATGATTTGAGCGAAGGCGGGCTGGCGGTTGCGGCGGCGGAGATGTGCATTGGAGGCCGCTTGGGCCTGATTCTCGACGAATCCATCCCCACTGAAGCCTGCTTTGCCGAAACAAATGGCTGTTTACTGGCTGAAATTGCCCCCGCGTCCGAAGCCGCCTTCCGCGCCCTGTTCGCTGACCTGCCCCTGACAAAAATCGGCCACGTCACCGCCGAACCTGCGCTAAAAATCGCTGGCGAGCAAATCCCCCTCGCCGACCTGGTCAGAGCCTTTACAAGCCAGAACTGATTCCTGAACACTGATAACTGGTAACCGACATGAAACCCCTCGCCCTCATCCTCCAGGCCCACGGCACCAATCGCGACCTTGACGTGGCCGAAGCCCTGACTCTCGCTGGCGCGACCCCGGTCTTTGCCCCGCTCAACGAACTGCGCGCCGGGAAAAAGCATTTCTCCGACTACCAGATGCTCGTCGTCCCCGGCGGCTTCTCCTACGCCGATGCCCTCGGCGCAGGCAAACTGCTGGCCCTCGACCTGACTTCCTACTTCAACGAAGAAATCGCCGCGTTTGTCGCGGCAGGCAAGCCCGTGATTGGCATTTGCAACGGCTTCCAGGCGCTGGTCAAGTCGGGAATTTTGCCAGGGAGCGAGTGGAAAGTAGAAAGTGGAAAATCTCCAGCGACATTAACCTTCAACCAACAAGGCCATTTTGAATGTCGGTGGGTCAATTTACAACCGATTTCTCAAAGATGTGTCTGGACGCGTGGCCTGAATGAGCTCATCACCTGTCCTGTTGCGCATGGCGAAGGAAATTTCCAGGTAAGCGAAAACTCTCTACTTTCTACTTTCTCTCTGAACGACCAAGTTGCCCTCACCTACACCCACCCCGATGGTTCTCCCGCCAACGGCGAATACCCTGCCAACCCCAACGGCTCCCTGCTCGATATTGCCGGAATTTGCAACCCGCGCGGCAACGTCCTGGGCCTCATGCCCCACCCGGAGAATCACATTCACCCCTGGCAGCACCCGCGCCATACCCGAGGCGAAAGCGGCGGCAGCGGCCTGGCGTTGTTTAAGAACGGGGTGAAGTATGCGGCACAAGGTTAACATCCTGCGATTGCCCCTGTTTGGGGACGTAACTACCTGCCCATTCTCGAAACACAAGCGGTTTGACAGGATGTAAGGATAGCGGCTTGTTTTGGACAGTCAATTTCATCCTTTTACCCTTCCATCCTGTTTGATATTGTGTAAGGGGTAGGCAATTACTTCGGGACGCGGATGAGCACGGAGAAAACCCTTGAAAATCCGTGTAATCCGTCAAATCCGTGTACAGGTTTTGCATTTTACGTTGGAGAATTTATGATTTCACGCCAAAAAATCCTCGAAACCCTCCCTCTCGCCTGCGGCGAAACCAACCTGCCGCTGCCGGGCCGGGTAGCGGGCAAAGTGCGGGAGTGGTATTCGCTCGGAAACGGCAGGCGGCTCATCGTCACGACCGACCGGCTTTCAGCGTTTGACCGGATTCTTGCCAGAGTTCCGTATAAGGGGCAGGTGCTCAATCAACTCTCCACCTGGTGGTTTGAGCAAACCCAATCTATCATCCCCAATCATCTCATCTCCATCCCCGACCCCAACGCCGCCATCGTGACCGAGGTGGAGCCGCTGCTGGTGGAAGTGGTGGTGCGCGGCTACATCTCTGGGGTGACGACCACCGCCCTATGGTATCGCTACAACCTGGGCGAGCGCGAAATTTACGGCTATCGCTTCCCCGAAGGACTGAAAAAGAACCAGGCGTTGCCCGAACCCATCATCACCCCCACCACAAAAGGCGGTGCAACCGGGCATGATGAACGCCTGACCTGCGCGGAAGTGGTCTCGAAAGGCATTCTCGATGCCGAAACATGGGAACAGGTGCAGGCCGCCGCGCTCTCCATTTTCAAACGCGGCCAGGAACTTGCCCAAAAAGCCGGGTTAATTCTGGTAGATACCAAATACGAATTTGGCCGCGCCCCCGATGGCCGAATTTTACTGATTGACGAAGTCCACACTCCCGATTCGTCCCGTTTTTGGAAAGCGGATACCTACGAAAGCCGCTTCGCCGCCGGGCTGGAGCCGGAGAACTTCGATAAAGAATTCGTCCGCATTGCCTACGCCGAAAAGGGTTATCGCGGCGAGGGCGAAATCCCGTCCATGCCCGATGAACTCTGGGCGGTGGCCAGCGAACGCTACATCACCATTTACGAGATGCTCACCGGGCAGGAATTTGCGCCGGGGGCGTATCCGGTGAATGAGCGGTTGGTGAAAGCGATTAGTAATTGGTAAATGGCTGTTGACGAGCGTGATACAATGTAAATAGCGTACATTGTGTACGCAAGAAAGGATGCAAAAATGACCATTTCCATTGGCGCGAGGGATGCCCGCCAGAAATTTGCTGAGATTTTGGGCAAAGTTGGTTTCGGCGGGGATGTGGCTGTGGTGGAACGTTCCGGGAAACCAATGGCGGCAATTATCCCGATCGAGATGTATCAAAAACTGGTGGCCGAGCGCGAGGCTCGCTTTGCAATTGTGGACGCCCTGCGCAACGCCCAGCCTGAAATTTCCCCGGATGAAGTGGAGCAGAATGTCGCGGAAGCCCTGCGCAAGGTGAGAGAAGCCAATGCTGCGGGTCGTAATTGATACAAACATCCTGGTCAGCGCGCTGCTTTCGCGTTCTGGCGCTCCGGCCCAGGTGGTGGATGCCTGGCGTGAGCGTCAGTTTTTGCTGTTGACCTGCGAATCGGCCATTGACGAGGCCAACCAGGTTCTGGCAGCGTTATCGGCCACCGGGAAATATGCGTTTACGCCTGAACATTCTGCCCAATTGCTGGCGCTGTTGCGCAGTGATGCGCTGGTTTTGCCCGCCAAGGCGCATGTGGCTGGCTCCATCCCCGCCGACCCGGATGATGAAAAATTCCTGTCGGTAGCGTTGGAAGGCAGCGCAGATGTTATCGTCAGTGGCGACAAGCACCTGCTGTCGCTGGAAAAATTTCAGGACATCCCGATTAAATCGGCGCGTGAGTTTTTGGAGATGTTGAAGTGACCCCCCTCATCGGAATCATCATGGGCAGTAAATCAGATTGGGAAACCATGCAGCACGCAACGGAAACGCTGGATGGGCTGGGCATTCCCTACGAGGTGAAGGTCGTTTCGGCCCACCGCACGCCGGATTTGTTGTTTGAATACGCCGAATCCGCCGCCGGGCGCGGCCTCGAGGTGATTATCGCCGGGGCGGGCGGGGCAGCGCACTTGCCGGGCATGACCGCCGCCAAGACACACTTGCCAGTGTTGGGCGTGCCGGTGCAATCGAAGGCGTTGAACGGATTAGACTCCCTGCTCTCAATTGTGCAAATGCCCGCCGGAGTGCCGGTTGGCACGCTGGCGATTGGCCGGGCGGGCGCGGTCAATGCGGCATTGCTGGCCGCTTCGATTGTGGCAAATGCCCACCCGCAGTATCGAGATGCGCTGCTGACGTATCGAAAACGGCAAACGCAGAGCGTTCTTGATAATCCTGACCCGCGTGACAGTCATCCGTGAACGGTTATCCGTTTTTTACCTGCTTAATCAGGGATAAAAGAGCATGACCACCATTGGAATTTTAGGCGCTGGACAACTTGGGCGGATGCTGGCCCTGGCGGGATACCCGCTGGGGATGCGTTTCCGCTTTTTTGACCCGGCTCCCGACGCCCCTGCCAACCTGCTGGCTGACCATTTAACCGCCGACTACGCTGACACAGATGCCCTGCGCCGCTTCGCCGAAGGCCTGGATGTCGTCACTTACGAGTTTGAGAATGTTCCGGTTGAGACGGCGCGCTTTTTGGAGCAGTTTTGCCCGGTCTATCCGCCGCCGCTGGCGCTGGAAAAGGGGCAGGACCGGCTGGTGGAAAAAACCTTTTTCCGCGCGCTGGGGATTCCCACGCCCGATTTCGCGGCGGTGAGTTCCGAAGCAGATTTTGAGAACGCTCAAAAGCAGGTCGGGTTTCCGGCGGTTTTGAAAACGCGCCGGATGGGGTACGATGGCAAAGGGCAGTTCACCGTCTGGAATCGGGATGAACTGTCCGAAGCGTTTCGCGCGCTGGAGGGGCGGCCTGCCATCCTGGAACAGTTCGTGCCGTTCGAGCGGGAACTCTCGATTATCGGCGCGCGCGGCCTGGATGGAGAGACGGTTTTCTACCCACTGGTGGAGAATACTCACCGCGAGGGCATTTTGCGGCTGTCGGTTGCGCCCGCCCCGCGGCGGCCCAAGACTTCGCAGCTGTTGGAATATCATCAATCGACGCAATCGCTGGCGGAGATGTATGCCACCGCCCTGATGAGTTCGCTGAACTATGTTGGCGTGCTGGCCATTGAGTTGTTTCAGGTGGGCGACCAGATTTTAGCCAATGAGATGGCTCCGCGCGTGCATAACAGCGGACATTGGACGCTTGAAGGTGCGGTCACTTCTCAGTTCGAGAACCATGTTCGTGCGGTGGCCGGTTTGCCGCTGGGGAGCGCGAGTTTGCTGGGGGTGACGGCAATGGTCAATTTAATCGGTCAAATCCCCGACGTGGCTTCTATCCTGAAAATAGATGGGGCGCGCCTGCACTTGTATGATAAATCTCCCCGCCCTGGCCGCAAGGTGGGGCATATCAACCTGGTGGCGCGCAGCCACGAGGAATTAATGCAAAAATCTGAACTTATCAAAAAGTTGGTGGACGGATGAAAGAACTCGATGATTCGCCGCGCGAGGAGTGCGGCATTATTGGCGTTTTTGCGCCCAACGAGGATGTGGCGCGGATGACCTTTTTTGGGCTGTTCGCGCTCCAACACCGGGGGCAGGAAGCGGCAGGCATGGCGGTGGCTGATGGTCAGACGATTTCGCTCTATAAGAATGTGGGGCTGGTTTCGCAGGTGTTTCGCGCCGGGACACTGGATGAGTTACGAGGTCATTACGCAATTGGACATACCCGTTACTCGACGACCGGTTCATCCTTGCTGCGGAATGCCCAACCGTTCATGATTGAAACGATGCATGGGCCGCTGGCGCTGGGACATAACGGCAACCTGGTCAATTCGGCGGCGCTGCGGGCTGAGATGCTGCGCCAGGGCGTGGGGTTTTCGTCGTCGTCGGACAGCGAGGTGATGACGATGATGCTGGCGCGTGACGCCGGGCCGACCTGGGAGGCGCGAATCAAGGATGCGATGAAAAAATGGGTGGGAGCCTATTCGCTGGTTATCCTGACCCGCGATTGCGTTTACGCGGTGCGCGACCCGTGGGGATTTCGCCCTTTGAGCGTGGGAATGCTGCCTAACGGCGGGTACGCTGTTGCTTCGGAAACCGGCGCGCTGCGGACGTTGGGCTGCGAGGCCATCCGCGATGTGCAGCCGGGCGAGATTGTGGCGCTTTCGGCGAATGCGCTGACGGTGACGCAAGCGCTGCCGCCCGTGCGGCCCTCGGCGAAGTGCGTGTTTGAGCATATCTATTTTGCGCGCCCCGACCAAACCTGGGAGGGGGTGGGAGTCCATGCCGTGCGGCAGCGGCTGGGCGAGGAATTGGCGCGGGAGTGGAACAACGGGCGAGAAGCGGAGTTGGACAACGGACGAAGCGGAGAAACGGAGTTGGACAACGGAGGAAGCGGAGAAACGGAGAGAAACGGAGTTGGTAGCGGACGAAGCGGAGAAGCGGAGTTGGACAACGGAGAAAGCGGAGAAACGGAGAGAAACGGAGTTGGTAGCGGACGAAGCGGAGAAGCGGAGTTGGACAACGGAGGAAGCGGAGAAACGGAGAGAAATGGAGTTGGTAGC
>Ga0073934_10004113_pt1 | contig 24843 bp, 16 predicted proteins | sample LarsenN4metaG_FD_76834 | JGI IMG/M metagenome (GOLD analysis project Ga0073934, IMG submission 76834) | Hot spring sediment bacterial and archeal communities from British Columbia, Canada, to study Microbial Dark Matter (Phase II) - Larsen... ... | reverse complement strand
CCCTCGGTCGTGTCCATTGTCTGTCTCGTTTTGTTCGGAGGTTTCGGCCTGGTCCGGGCGGCGGAACCGCAACCGGTGGTTGCACCGTTGAATGCGGCTTTCGCAGACTTCATGACTACAAATGGCGCTGCGCCTGTAAAACTCTTATCGGCCACCGGCGAAGAAGAGCGCCCATTTGGCTTTGTTCCCGGACCGATGGACTACTCCTACCTCAGGGGACAGCAGATCGGTCCTGAACAAACCGAAGCATTTGCTCCGGCCAGGTACTCTCTCCCGCTCCAGTACGACCTGAGAACGCTGGGGAGACTGACGCCAATTCGAGATCAGGGGAGTTGCGGTGCCTGCTGGGCATTTGCTGCCATGGGATCGGTTGAATCGGCGCTGAAGCCGGTTGAGGATAGGGACTTTTCCGAAAACAACCTGAAGAACAAACACGGTTTCGACTGGGGGCACTGCGACGGGGGGAACGGCGACATGTCGACCGCCTATTTTGCCCGGGGAGCAGGACCGGTGAACGAGTCGGACGACCCTTACAACGTCTCGTCCAACGTATCCCCGGGCGGCCTTTCCACCCAGAAACTCCTCACCAAGGCGATCATCATCCCGCCCCGTACCGATTCCCTCGACAATGACGCCATAAAGCAGGCTATCATGGACTACGGAGCGGTGCAGTCCAGCTACTATTCATCGAGCAGCACCTCCTACTACCGGTCGGCGACCGCTTCCTATTACTATGACGGCGCCAACACCTCCAACCATGCCATCACCCTCGTGGGGTGGGACGACAACTACGACAAGAGCAACTTTGCCATAGTCCCCCCCGGAAATGGAGCCTTCATCGTTCGCAACAGCTGGGGTGCCTTCTGGGGACAGAGTGGTTATTTCTTCATGTCCTACTACGATTCAAGGATCGGCAACGACAACTACCAGTTTCGCGGTCTTGAGCCGGCCAGTAAATACGCTAATCTGTACCAGTACGATCCGTTGGGAGCCACATCGGCCCTGGGGTACGGCGCCGGCCTCCCCGCCTGGTTTGCCAACATGTTCACCGCCACCGGCACGGAAAGCATCACCGGCGCCGGTTTTCATGTCGCCTCGCCCAACTCCCCCTACGAATGGTACGTCTATACCGGGGTCACCACCGGCAATCCCCGCAGCGGCACACTGGCGGCCAGCGGCAGCGGCACCCTGGCTGCGCCCGGCTACCAGGTGGTGCCGGTCACTCCTGTGGCGGTCACCCCGGGCCAGACGTTTTCAGTGGTGATCAAACTCACCACCCCCGGCTACGCCTATCCTGTCCCCATGGAATATCCATGGACTAACTACAGTTCACAGGCAACCGCTTCGACCGGTCAGAGCTATTTCAGTAGTAACGGCTCAGGCTGGATCGATCTGACATCGTCCTACACTAATGCCAACGCCGCCCTTAAGGCCCTCTCCCAGTACGCGGTCACGGCAAGCGTGTCAGGCGGCAACGGCACCATATCCTCCCTGAACCCTGCTTACACCGGTACAGGTGGCACAGTCACCTTTACCCTTGTTCCCGATGCCGGCTATCAACTGATCCCTGAAGTGAACGGCAGCTGCCCGGCAGGATCTTTTACGGGCAGTGACTATACGACCGGGACAATCTCCGGCAGCTGCACCGTTACGTTCTCTTTCGCCCCCGAAGGAGCGAGGAAACTTACCCTGTCCGTCAGCGGCAGCGGCAGCATCACGTCAACACCGGCCCCTCCGGGAGGGGTCTGTACGACAAATTGCAGCCAGTATTTTGCCGATGGCACAGTGGTCAGCCTGACTCCGTCACCGGCAGCAGGAGCGCTATTCAGCGGCTGGAGCGGCGACTGCAGCGGGTCCGGTGCATGTCAGGTGACTCTGAACGGGGCGAAAAGCGTTACCGCCATCTTCGAATGGGAGCAGAACGTCAAGAACTCTGCAAACGGCAGCACGCACGGACTCATCGGCCCGGTCTACGATCTGCTCGCCGGTGGGGAGACCGTGATGCTCAAGGCTGGCGACTTTTCCGGGGATGTCACGTTCAACCGGTCGATTTCGTTCACCCTCAGGGGGGGGTATGACAGCTCTTTCCTTGAGGCCTCTTCACTCAGCACAATCCATGGTTCTCTTGCCGTCGTTCAAGGCAGTGTGACCGTGGAAAATATCGTCTTTGCACCGTAAATTGCTCACCCCGGCAGCAGTGGCAGGAAACCTTCGGTGACCAGAATCAGGGTGAGTGACAGATTTCATCACTGAAACAGATGGGTCGGCAGCATTCAATATCACTCCAATCAAATTGTCATTCTGACGCGGGGTTCGCGCGTGAGTATGCAACTGCCGGATGAACGATAGTTCCGTGATGTATGTTCAGAGCGGATCTCAGTTCGGGTGAGCTCTTCACCGCTTCCTCTCCCCCCAGTTGTGCCAGGAGGCGGATGTACGGAAGGGTGGCGCTTGTCAGCGCGATGGTTGCGGTGTGTGGGTATGCTCCGGGCATGTTGGCCACGCAGTAGTGCATGATGCCGTCTGTCTCGAATACGGGATCATCATGGGTGGTTGGACGGCTGGTTTCGACGCACCCCCCCTGGTCGATGGCCACATCGACGATGATTGCTCCACGCTGCATGACCGACAGCATCTGCCTGTCGATGACAACCGGTGTTCTCTCCCCCTTGGCATACAATCCTCCCACAACGATATCCGCACGGGCGAGCTCGTCACGCATGGACGTGTCGTTGAGAAACCCGGTTCTTACCCTGGAGTGAAACTCCTGCTCCATCTCCCGCAACCGTTCAGAACCCCGATTGAGTATCACCGTCTCCATCCCCAAGCCGACCGATGTCCGGGCCGCATTTCTGCCGACAATTCCAGCGCCGATGATCAATGCCCGTGCTGGGCGTACCCCCGGGACGCCGGTGGGAAGAAGACCGTTTCCTCCCAGGAAGCGTTGCAGGTAGTAGCTGCCGATCAGCGGGGCCATTCGCCCTGCAATCTCGCTCATCGGCGTGAGAAGGGGTGTACCGCCGTCCTTCTCCAGCGTTTCGTAGGCAAAGGCGGTGACCCCGCGGGTGATCAGCAGATCGGTCAATGGTCGATTCGGTGCCAGGTGAAGGTAAGTGAACAGGATCTGTCCCTGACGCAGCAGGTCGAACTCAGCTGGAAGCGGTTCCTTGACCTTTACCACCAGCTCAGCCATGCCGAACAGGGTGGTGTGGTTGACCAGTTCTCCACCGGCAGACCGGTAATGTTCATCATCATAGCCGCTGCCGGTGCCGGCAGCGTGTTCCACCAGAACCCGGTGCCCATCCCGGACCAGTTGTGCGACACCGTGAGGACTCAGGGCAACACGATACTCGTGGGGTTTGATCTCCTTGGCGACTCCGATGATCATAGTGGCTCCTTATCACGGGAGGAAAACGCGTAGCGAAATCCCCGGCGTGCGGAGGAACGGACTTCCTTCCTGGTGAAAGTGTATCACGAACGTCCGTCTTGTCCCGCAATGCTCTGCCGGGTGACCGCTTCCGGGGTCGCTTTCCGCGGTGACCGGATCTGTGCACGGCACCGCAGATTCAGGTCGCTGAATGACGCGACAGGAGAGTTATTGCTGTTGACGGCTCCAATCTTCCCCGGCAATTGCTCTGCCGTCATCTCCCAACCAAAACTTCACGATTGTCAAACCGTCCGGCAACGGTAAACTAATAATCAGGAAACTTCCTTCGAGAGGCGATTTATATGGGCCAGTCCGTCTGGAGACCACTGATCATCATGCTGATGATGGTAATCTTCTTCAATCTGATGTACGGACTTTTGCTCCGTGAAGGAGAGAAGGGTGCCGAGATCAGCTACAGCCGCTTCAGGGCCGAGTTGACGGCTGACAACCTGAAGAAGGTTACCTTCAAGGGGGGGACCGTCAGCGGCGAGTTTCGCACCAAAACCAGTGTCACGGCTGTTGTTCAGGGCAAAGAGGTGCGGCGTGAGGTGACCAGATTTACGACCATTTTGCCGGCACCGGCAGATGCCGCGCTCTTGTCCGACCTGACCGCTCACAAGGTTGAGGTCGTTGCGGTTTCCTCCGAGATGTCACCCCTCGTGACCTTGCTGTTCAGCCTGCTGCCATGGCTCCTGATCATCGGGGTGTGGTGGTTCATGGCGCGCAGTGCCCGGGCGCAGGGTCCGGGGGGTATGCTGGGTGGTTTTGCCAAGTCGGGTGCCCGCATGTACAGCGCCGGGGAAAAGGTGAACGTCACGTTCGACGATGTAGCCGGCATGGAGAACAGCAAGCAGGAGTTGCGGGAGATCGTGGAGTACCTGCGTAATCCGAAGCAGTTCCAGAAGGTCGGCGGCAAGGTTCCGAAAGGGGTTCTGCTGGTCGGCCCCCCCGGTACCGGCAAGACCCTGCTGGCCCGTGCGGTAGCAGGCGAGGCAGGGGTCAACTTCTTCACCATCTCCGCCTCCCAGTTCATAGAAATGTTCGTCGGCGTCGGCGCAAGCCGTGTCCGGGATCTCTTCGCCAGCGCCAAGAAAGGGGCGCCGAGCATCATCTTCATCGATGAGATCGATGCGGTGGGGCGCAGCCGCGGTGCCGGGTTCGGCGGCGGCCATGACGAGCGGGAGCAGACCCTGAACCAGCTTCTCTCGGAGATGGACGGTTTTGATCAGCACGAGGAGGTGATCGTCCTGGCGGCCACCAACCGTCCCGATGTACTGGATCCGGCTCTGCTCAGGCCCGGACGCTTCGACCGTCATGTGGTGATCGAGCGTCCCGACTGGCGTGACCGTGAGAAGATCCTGCAGGTCCATGCTCGCAAGGTCGTGCTGGCCGAGGGGGTGGACCTGACCATCATTGCCAGGGGGACGCCGGGAATGACCGGCGCAGACCTGGAAAATCTCGTCAATGAAGCGGCCATCATGGCTTCACGGGAAAAGGCCGACGCGGTGAGCATGGCTCATCTGGAGCAGGCAAAGGACAAGCTGCTGATGGGCGGGGAGCGCAAGATGGTCATCTCCAGCGAGGAGAAGCGGATTACCGCCTATCACGAGGCAGGTCATACGCTGGTGGCAAAACTTCTTCCCGGCACCGATCCGATCCACAAGGTAACCATCATACCCCGGGGCATGGCCCTCGGGGTAACCCAGCAGCTCCCCGTGGATGACCGCTATCACTATCCGCGGAGTTACCTTGAAAACCGCATCTGCGTTGCCCTGGGAGGGCGGTCTGCGGAGCGGCTCATCTTCGGCGAAGTCTCTACCGGAGCCCAGAGCGATCTGAAAATGGTCACCGACCTGGCTGAAAAGATGGTCTGTCAGTGGGGGATGAGCGACAAGGTCGGCCCCATGACTTTTACCCGCGGCGAGGAACATCCTTTTCTGGGGCGCAAGCTGGCCGAAGAAAAATCATTCTCCGAGGCAATGGCCTGGCGTATAGACCAGGAAATAGCGGCCATCATCCGGAGGGGCGAGACCAAGGCAGATGAGCTGCTGCAGGCAAGCCGGGACAAGCTTGATCTCCTGGCCGCGGTGCTGCAGGAGGAGGAGACCATTGACGGTCAACGGGTAGACGAGATTCTTGCCCGGGGAACGGGCAGCGTCAGCGCAACCTGAGCGAGGGAACCTTCGAAGATTATTTCTAATGCAATAAGATTTACCCATTGACCATTGTTTGCCCTGTCGCTACATTGCCTGAAGTTGCGACTGAAGGCTTACGCGGGACCCATCCGGTCAACCATGTCATGTTTGCCAGCCTGTTCAGCCATCCCCTCTGGATAGTCCCCATGAACGAACATCAGTTACATGAAATCGCCACCTGGTTCGACTGCTTTGTTGCAACCTTTAAGACCGATATTCCCGGGGAGCAGCGCAATTATGACCTGAAGGTCGAGCATACCGACAGGGTTCGCGGTGTCATGGAACGACTGGCTGCGTCTCTCGATCTTCCCCCTGAAGATCGGGCTCTGGCATCGGCAATTGCAATCTGTCACGATATCGGTCGTTTCCCCCAGTACCGGGAATACCGTACTTTCAATGATGCCAGCTCGGTCAACCATGCTGCCCTTGCCGTGCAGACCCTCAAGGCGGAGGGGATTCTCCGGATTCTCGATGATGCAGATCGAACCGTTCTCCTGCAGGCAGTGGCACTGCATAATGCCTTCCTGCTGCCGGAGAATCTGGATCCTCGTGTCCGCCGCTTTGTCCTGCTGATCCGTGATGCCGACAAGCTGGACATCTGGCGGGTGCTGATCGAATATTTTCGCTCCGAACCCGGAGAACGGGCTTCAGCGGTGATCTGGGAGTTGCCGGACACCGGTGCCTGCTCGGTTCGTGCCCTGGAGGAGGTGATTGCCGGCAGGATGCTCAACCGGTCGCTGCTGGCAACAGCAGATGATTTCAAGCTGTTGCAACTTTCGTGGGCATTCGATCTGAATTTCGATGAATCATTCACTATTCTGTCAGAACGGGGTTATATTGATATCCTGTCCGGATTGCTGCCCCGCCAGCCCGGTTGTCGCGAGGCTGTTGCCGTTGTCACTGACTATGTTCAGTCCAGACTGTTCACTAATCGGTAGCTGGCGATCGTACTATCGGTTACCTCGTATTTATCATCGTAGTGTTTTAATGGTAAAAAAGTTGAATAATTGAGTTTAATGTATTAGAAATATAATAATATGGCGTTTTATTCTGTGGAAAGGAAATTGCCGATGATGCAGGATCTTGCAGGTGAGTCGGTTGCCATTCCACAGGAGTTCGAATCCATCGAGCTCTGCGACATCATCGATGTTGCCGCCCTTCAGGAAATGATGACTGAATATTATGCCGCGACAGGCATAGGAATCGGCATTATCGATCTGAAGGGGAGGGTGCTGGTCAGTACCGGATGGCAGGATATCTGCGTGAAGTTTCACCGTGCCCAGCCCGAATCCTGCAAATTCTGCCAGGAGAGCGACACTACCCTGTCGAGGGGGGTCCGGCCCGGAACTTTCAAGGAATATCGCTGCAAGAACAATATGTGGGATATGGTTACGCCGATCATGCTCTGTGACAGGCATATCGGAAATATCTTCCTCGGGCAGTTCCTTTATGAGGACGAGATGCCGGATTATGAGCTGTTCCGCTCCCAGGCACGGCGATACGGTTTCGATGAAAGTGCTTACCTGGCCGCACTCGACAAGGTCCCCCGCTGGAGCCGTGAAACTGTCAGGTCTGCCATGGGTTTCTATTCGAAACTGGCGCAGATGATCTCGACGATCAATCGCAACAATGTGATTCTCGCCAGCACTCTGGCCAGAAGATATGAGATAGAGGAAGAGTTGCGCGAAAGCGAGTCTCGCTGGAAATTTGCCATCGAAGGTTCCGGTGATGGTGTCTGGGATTGGAACATTCAGACAGGCGAATCGAAATATTCCACCCGATGGAAGGAGATGCTGGGGTATGCGGAGGGTGATATTCTCCCTGCCCATAAGGAGTGGGAGGATCGCATCCATCCCGATGATGCATTGCATGTTGCGGGGGCATTGCAGGCATACCTGGATGGGAGTGCGCCGAGTTATGTCGCAGAATTTCGCCTGAAATGCAAGAATAACAGTTACAAATGGATTCTCAGCAGGGGGATGGTGGTCAGTCGCGGTGTTGATGGCACCCCCATGCGCATGATCGGTATTCATACGGATATTTCCGAACGAAAACGGGTGGAAGAGGAGTTGCGCCAGGCCAAGGCAGCCGCGGAGGCTGCCAATGTTGCGAAGAGTCAGTTTCTTGCAACCATGAGCCACGAGATCCGCACCCCGATGAACGGTGTCATCGGCATGCTTGACCTGTTGAAACAGACCGAGCTGACGCCCGAACAGCACGGGTTCGTCGAAATTGCCAAGTATTCCGGGATCGATCTGGTCAGTCTGCTCAACGATATTCTCGATTTCTCGAAAATAGAGGCGCACAAGCTGGAGCTGGAACATTCGGACTTTGATCTGAGGACGCTGATTTCGGAGACCATAAACATCCTCTCCCTGCAGTCGCGAGAAAAGGGGGTGAAGCTGACTTCGTCCATCGCTGACGGCGTTCCCTATTCCCTGCGAGGGGATGCGGGACGGCTTCGTCAGATCATAACCAATCTTGTTGGTAATGCCATCAAATTCACCCCCAGGGGTTTTGTCGAACTTCAAGTCAGAAGTGATCGGGAGAATGAAAAGTCCGCCATACTTCGTTTTGTGGTGCGCGACAGCGGTATCGGCATTGCTCCGGACAAACTGAAGGATATTTTTAATCCATTCACCCAGGCCGACGGTTCACCGACCCGCAGATATGGCGGCACCGGACTGGGGTTGGCTATTTGCAAGCAGTTGGCTCAACTGATGGGAGGGGACATCGGCGTCGAGAGTATCGAAGGCTCCGGTTCCACTTTCTGGTTCACGATCGAGGTGGAGAAGCAGGTTCCGCTATCTGTTTCCTGTGACACCGACATGCCGGCTGATACCGCTCGGGCGCCCCTTCTGAGGATGCCGACTGCCGGCAATCTCCGTATTCTGCTGGCCGAAGATGACCCGACGACACAGAAAATAATTCCCATCCTGCTGAAATGTCACGGCTATCAGGTGGATGTGGTTGCTGATGGCAAACAGGCGGTGCATGCGTTGGAGCATAACGATTATGCTCTGGTCCTCATGGATTGCATGATGCCGGAAATGAACGGATATGAAGCCACGGTAGTCATCCGTGATCCCGCATCAGCCGTACGCCGCCATGACATTCCCGTCATTGCGCTCACGGGTAATGTCATGAAGCATGATCAAGAAAAATGCATTGCTTCCGGGATGGATGATCACCTTTCAAAACCGCTGAGTCTTGATGATTTGCTGGCGAAACTGGCCAAATGGCTCAACTAGGTTGAAAATCAGTCCCATCTGCGCTTTCCTCCCGTCGTTCCATGAACCCCTTGTCCGTATGGTGGCATTTCCCGTCCCTCCATCTTTCTGTCTTGGGCAGCAGTGACACCCGCAAAGCTCCATACCTGGTTTTTAAAAAATGCCGGGTATGGAGAATTGTCTCCACCGCGAAAAGATGTTAGCTTGACCGTGAAATACCACTGACTGGAAGAGGAGCGAGGATGCTTGCCATACGATTGAGGAAGAACGAGGATCGGCGGATCAGAAACGGCCACCCCTGGGTGTTCAGCAATGAAATAGAACGCATTGAGGGTAACCGGGAGGCAGGGGCAGCTGCGGACCTGTACGATGCCGGCGGTGCCCTGCTCGGCTGCGGGTACTACAACCCACATTCCCTGATCGCCTTTCGCCTCATGTCCCGCAAGAGAGAAGATATCGACACTGTTGATTTCTACGAGGAAAGGATCAGGGGTGCTCTGGCCCACCGGCGGGCACTTTATCCGGGTCTGACCACGTTCAGGGTTGTTTACGGCGAGTGTGATTACCTCCCCGGACTGGTGGTGGATAAGTACGGTGACTACCTGTCGCTGCAGATTTTGTCAGCCGGGATGGAGCGGCGACGCAACCTGCTGCTGGAGGCGCTGCAGCGGATTTTCTCCCCGGCAGGGATCATTGCCCGGAACGATGTGGCGGTTCGCTCGCTCGAGGGGCTGGAAGAGACGGTGGAGCTGCTGGCCGGCGAGGTGCCCGAGCTGGTGGAGATGGAGGAGAACGGCCTCCGCTTCCTGGTGAATCTGCGCCACGGTCAGAAGACCGGCGGTTTCCTCGACCAGAAGCAGAACCATCTGCTCCTGAAGGATATTTGCAATGGCCGGGCCGTGCTGGACTGCTTCTGCTACTCCGGCAGCTGGGCAGTTCATGCCGGGCATTTCGGGGCGTCCTCCGTTCTGGGGCTGGATATCTCTTCCCAGGCTGTCGCCCTGGCTTCGCGCAATGCAGCACTGAACGGTTTGTCGGACCGGGTGACTTTCGAGGAGTGCGACGCCTTCGACCGGTTACGCAGCCTCAAGTACGAGGGTAAACAATACGGGGTGGTGGTGATGGATCCGCCGGCCTTTGTGAAGAACCGGCGTAACATCGCCGAGGCTACCAAGGGGTACCTGACCGTCAACCGCAGGGCACTGGAACTGCTGGAACCGGGTGGGTATCTGATCACCTGTTCCTGCTCGTATCACATGGGGCGTGAACCGTTTCGCGACATGCTGGCCCAGGCGGCCCGCCTGGCACGGTGCGATGTCCGCCTGGTGGCTACCTGTTCCCAGGCCGCGGACCACCCGGTGCTGCTTTCATTTCCCGAGTCTGAGTACCTGAAATGCTTCGTGCTGCAGGTGGTGGGGTAGGCGGCGTTGCAGGTTGACAGATTGCTTGATCCCTTGAGGGTTACTCCTGCTATAATGAAGGCATGGAGATGTATGGCATGCTCGGGAGCATGCCGCAGTACCAGCGAAAGGGGGTTACGGTCATGACAGGGTGGGAATTCTACAGCGTTAATTTCAGCATCATATTTACAATGATTGCGTCGGTTATCGTGTTGCTGAGCGTGATGATCGGCAGAAAGACGGGTGATCATTTTTCCAACGTCGACACCATGGCTGGGGACGAAGGTGAGGATTGACGGCATCGGGTTACCTTCCTGGTGATCTGAAGCAGAAACAAATGACCCGTCGGGGGTTCCCGGCGGGTCATTTGTTTTCCGGAAGACCGGTTGAAGTGCACGATGCAGCCGGGCAGCATGAATCCTAGAACTCCTTGAGATTACTGAACTCTCCCCAGGCAAGAAAGTCCTTCGGTGCCTCCACGAAGTCATAGATGTTTTCAAGGATCTGGAGGTGCTTCCGCTCGTCCTCGGCCAGCATCGTGAAAATATTTGCTGTCGCGGGGTTTGTCTCCTTGGCTGCCATCGTTTCGTAGAGTTTGATCCCGGCCATGGCGAACTTGAGCGCATGGCGGTATCCGTCAGGATCCTCCTTCAACAGATCGATGGCCGATTTCCTTTCAAGGAGCCCTTCGAAGACGTTACGAGCGTTTTCCAGGACTTTTGATTCGGCAGTTCCCTGCGATGTTTTCTTCTTCATCGCACCGAGCGCCTTGCAGTGTTCATCCTCTGCAGCCGCCAGCAGCGTGAAGATTGTCTTCAATTCGGCTACACCGGTTTCAGCGGCCAGTTTTTCGTAAAGAGCCTTGCCATCCCCTTCCATCTTCATGGCGAAATCGAAAATATTCATGGTAGCCTCCTGTTATGTGCGTCTCGTATATGCCACGTCACTCGTGTATGTTTGAGTAGTACTGCTATTAATTATAGCTAACAATAACGCCGAGGCAACCCGGCACCATGGGGGTTTTCCGTCAGCGGCAGCTGTTCGTCAAGAATCTGATTGAACATGAATGCAATGCGCTTCTTCACCTCGTCCAGGGAAGGGGCGCATGCAGCCACCGGTCCGGCATCCTCCGGCAGGGTCCTTCCAGGTTGCAGAGGAACGGGATTTCAAAGGTAGATGGAGTCGCTGGGAGGACAAACAAAAGCGGCCCGTCGGGTAATACCGGCGGGCCGCTTTGTCAGGTCTGTGTTACGTCTAAAGAAGGCGCGCTCAGTTCGGCAGCGTGGGGAGCTCCAGACCGGCCATCTTCTGCACCATCCGCACGACCTGGCAACTGTAGCCGAACTCGTTGTCATACCAGACATAGAGGACGCAGCGGTTCCCCTGGACAATGGTGGCAAGGGAGTCGACCACGCCGGCGTGGCGCGAGCCGACGAAATCGCTGGACACGACCTCGGGGGAGTTGGTGTAGTCCACCTGGTTCTGTAGCGGCGAGTCGAGGGAGATTTCCCGCAGGTAGCCGTTCAGTTGCTGGGTGTCGACCGTTGTCCCCAGTTCCAGGTTGAGGATGGCCAGGGAGACGTTGGGTGTCGGCACGCGGATGGCATTGCCGGTCAGCTTGCCGGCCAGTTCGGGGATTGCCTTGGCAACCGCCTTGGCCGCGCCGGTTTCGGTGATGACCATGTTCAGGGGGGCGCTGCGGCCGCGGCGGTTGTTCTTGTGGTAGTTGTCGATCAGGTTCTGATCGTTGGTGTAGGAGTGGCAGGTCTCCACATGGCCGCTGAGGATGCCGAACCGGTCATTGACCGCCTTCAGTACCGGGACGATGGCGTTGGTGGTGCAGCTGGCCGCGGAAAAGAGCTGCTCCTCCGGGGTCAGCAGCTGGTCGTTCACGCCGGCGACGATGTTGGGGATGTCTCCCTTGCCCGGTGCGGTGAGAACGACCCTGGAGATCCCCTGTGCCTTGAGGTGGCGCCCCAGTCCCTCGCGGTCCCGCCACTTGCCGGTGTTATCGATGAGGATGGCGTTGTGGATGCCGTACTGGGTATAGTCGACGTTCTCCGGGGCATCGGCGTAGATGATCCGGATCATGTTACCGTTGGCGATAATGGCGTTCTCCTCCTCATCGATGGTGATGATGCCCTGGAACTGGCCATGGACGGAATCACGGCGCAGCAGGCTGGCCCGCTTGATCAGGTCGTCGGCCCCGCCCTTGCGTACCACCGCGGCACGGAGACGGAGCTTTTCGCCGCTTCCGGCCTTTTCGATCAGGATGCGTGCCAGGAGCCGGCCGATGCGACCGAAACCGTAGAGGACGATGTCCTGGGGTTCGCTCAGGAGCGTACTCCGTCCCGTGTTGATCCCGGCCAGCTCCCGGCGCACGAAGTCATCCACCGGGAGGGTTGCCTTTTCCGCCTGGTAGCGCGTGGTCAGGCGACCGACATCGATGCGCGCCGGCGCCAGATCCAGTCTGGCGATGGCGGCCAGGATCGGCAGTGAGTCGCAGGTGGAGAGTTCGCTGTCCAGCACGAGCCTGGCAAAACGGTGTGCCTTGAGGATGTCGATCGTGGAGCTGTTCACCAGTGAGCGGCCATAGACCATGGTGACGATGTTGTGGTTGCGGTACAAGTGGCCGATTATGGGGAGCATCTGTTCGGCGGACTCTTCCTGGTGCTGCCATTCCTTGAGATGGGTTTCCTGTTTGAGAAGATTCATGCTTGTTCCTTTTTGACGTAAATTTTGCACAGGGGGCGGTATGTGTATTACGGGAATGGGTAAATCGGCCTTGCGTTGTCTCTGTCTGGTACTGCAGGAGGGGTGTTGAGGGGAATCGATCCAAAGGCAAGGCACCGTTGCTTCAACCCGCAGCTGAAACACTCATTAATTAGTATATTTGTCGGGTGTAAACAAGATAAAAAGTCTTAACTATTTTACGACAATCTTTTCTGATGGGGAAAAGTGAGGTTGATATTCCTGTTGGGATTTGCGGATAAAAAAAGGCCCGTCGGGAATCCGGCGGGCCTGGTCAAGATATGAGGGGTGTCTTATTACTGTTTGGTAAACTTCCTACCGTCTCCCTTGACGTAATCGATGAGTTTTTGCGCCTTTGCGCTCGGCTTGCCGATTGTCACGGCAATGATCGGGCTGCTGAGCTCGGGTTCATTGATAATGACCTTGAGTGTCTCGTCCGACAGGCCGAGGGGGTCGATACCTTTCGGGTTACTGCTGTTTCACAGGCTCAGCCTCTGCAGAAGGAACAGCCAGCGGCACCCCCCGGGACCAGAGATGCTTGCCGTATTTCCAGTACCCCCTCACGTTGCAGAGGCGGGAGTCCTTGGCTGAATCCACGGTCACCACGTTGCCATTGATGAGCGGCTGGAGGTGTCTGGCCAGTGCCGTTCCGCCGCCACCCGTCAGCACGATGGTGTCGATATCCCAGTCATCGGACCAGAGCCGGTCCACCTCGTTTGCTATGGCAGTTGCCAACTGGCCGAAGATAAGCTCCGTCGGCGCCTTCAGGTCGTACTCCTTCCCCCTGATCTTGATCACCCCCCGCTCCACGGCTTCATAGAGGCGGTAGATTTCCACGTTGACATTGCTCTTTTCCCGCAGCTTGCCGGCAATCATGCCGAAGGCCTTGGAAATGCCGGTGTCGGTGGTGCGGCTTCCCCGTTCGGAGTAGCGCATCCTGTCGGATACGGTGAAATCGGCGGTTTTGAAGCCGACATCGATTATGCCGATTTTTTCATGGACATAGCGCTTGTCCCCCAGTTCGCCCAGGTCGTTCATCATCAGGTTGAACAGCGAACCGAAGGGCTGGGGTATCACCTTGACTTCATTGATCTTTATGGTCTTTTCCTCTCGCTTGCCGCTCAGGCTGGTGAGAACGACCTTGTGATCCCCCTGAAGTATCTTGACCAGCGATTCCCGGTAATCCCGGTAGTAGCCGATGGGGAGACCGGTCACCAGCCCTATCGGCATGAACGAGCCGACCAGTCTGGCCGCGGCAGCAAGGGCGAGCGGTTTGGCATAGGTACTGAAGAACTGCCCCTGGTCAAGGGTGAAGGAGCGTACATTGCTCTGGCGCTCTGCCATTTCCCCGATGAAGTAGGATTTACCGTCAACTTCTATGTGGATATTCTCGTCCGGAGAGCTCTCACCCAGGATGCCGCCCTTGAACTGGATGTCCGTGGCCTCGCCGAGAAGGGACTTGAAAACCAGTGACCGCGTTCCGTTGGTTGCCTTGGTGAAACCGAAACCGATATCTATTGCGAGAATCTCCATGTTGTTCGCTCCTTGTTTCCCGAAAGTGAAGGGAGAAATTGCCCGTACAAATTAAATCGGGCAAAGATACCACCCACCTCCGAAATTTGTCAATATGATTGCGGCTCTGCGGTCAGCTATGAATTGACAATTCCCCTCTCTCTGCCTAAGATGTCGTCATGAAAAGAATACTGATAGTCAGCTCATCGGACACATTTATCGAACGGAACAGCACCCTGCTGCGCCGTAATGAATTCAGAATTCTTTCGGCCGGATCGTCTGCGGATGCACTGGCGATTGTCTCAGGAGAGGGGGCTGATCTCATTATTGTTGATGTTCATCTCAGAGACATGGAGGGGAATGAATTCTGTGAACTGGTCAGAAACAGGGCTGTTTCGGGCAAAGCCAATATCATCCTCGTCTGCCGCGACGAACCGGAGGAATTTGCACGACTGAGCGGTTGCGGCGCCGATGCCCTGATTGCAAAGCCGGTCAAGCCGCTGCAGCTGGTGAAGACCGTCGGGGAGTTTCTGACAGTTCATATTGTCAGAAGTCGAAGAGTATCGCTACGGGTCAAGGTGGTCAGCAAGAAGGATGAGGTCGAGTTCTTCTGCACCTCGCACAACATAAGTGTGACCGGCATGCTTGTCGAGACGGAGTACTTCCTGGAGGTGGGGAGTGTGATTATCTGTTCTTTCACCATCCCCGGCTCAGTGCAGGTCGCGTGCGAGGGTGAGGTCGCCCGCACGGCACGGTCATTGGAAGGCGCCCATCAGTACGGCATTCATTTCACCTGTCTGGGCCGCAATGACCGCAAGGAGATCGACCGGTACATCTCTTCCCTGGTCAGGGGGGAGGTGTCGGAATCCTGTTGAAAATGGCCGGTTCGGTCCAGCCGTCCGGTTATTGCAAGGTGATGTTGTCCAAATATGCAGTTCCTGCCGCCACGGTAATCGATCTGAGAATGGTCGGTGCTCCCTGGGTCGTAAAGCCGCTGTCGTAGCCACCTTTCAGCTCAATAATTTCCGCTTTGTCCATTGTGAGATTTTCATCCAGTAACCCCGCGGGCATTTTGATCCTGTCACCAAAACCGGCCGAGCCGTATGCTCCGGTTATTGTTGTTGCATAGGTGGCAATGCCGAATCCCTCTACCTTGATTCTGCGCAGGACGGTGCCGAAATTTACGCTCAGGTTTCGGTCTGAAGCAGTGGACGAGGAAAAATTGATCGAGCAGGTGCCGTTCGAGATTGAATCGCACCCGGTCCATCCATAGAAGTAAGATCCTGCATCCGGTGTTGGTGTCAAGGTAAAGGTCCCTGTTTCCGGTGGTGTCCTGCTGCAGTCGGTTGTGCAGCTGCCATCGCCGGTGGAAAAGGTGACGGTGCCATTTCCCCTGCCGAGGAAGGATATGGTCACGGTGTAAGGTGTACTGTTGGTGACGACAGTCCCGGAGAGCGGAACAGTGGCAGTGGGGTTATTGGCGGCATTCGCCGCGGCTATGGTGAGTGTGTCGGAGCTGGGACCTTCCGTGATCGGATTGACGAACCGCACTTCGACGGTGCAGCTGCTGCCGGCCGCAATGACCGGGTTCGTTGTTCCGCAGGATCCGTGTTGAGGTACCACCTGGAAGGGACTGTTGATCCCACCGGCTATGGCCATGGAGTCGACCGTTAATGCAGCACTCCCCGGGTTGGCTATGGATAAACTTGTCAAAAAATCAACAATATGGCCAGTCTGCATTTTGCCGAAGTCATGACTCCCCGGTGTGACGACCAGACCTGCTGCTGCCGGAGATGTGTTGAGCAGGAGCGAGTAGCTCGTATTGGTACTGCTCAGGGAGAGCAGGTCATTGCCGCTGGCGTTGAGGTCACCCGCGGCCATGGCCGTGGGGGCGGTCCCGGTGGCGTATGTTTCCGAGGCCGTAGCGGCGGTAAAGGTTGCGTCCCCCTTGCCGCTCAGCACGGACAGGTTGTTTTTCGCATTGTTGGCAACAACCAGGTCAAGAACGCCGTCCCTGTTCAGGTCCATGGCAAGAATTGCCACGGGATTTGCCGTACTGTCGGCCGGATTCGTGACACTGAACGTGCTGCTGACACTGAAAGCGCTTTTGTTCCCCTTTATGATAGAGATGGTGGCATCCGTGCTGTTAAGCACCGCCAGATCCATTATCCCGTCGTTGTTGAGATCGGCCGCAGCAATCGCCATGGGTGCCGTGCCGACGGTTATGTCAACTCCTGCCGCAAAAGTTCCAACTCCGTTACCCTTGAAAACCGTCACTTTACCTGCACTGCTCCGCGTTATGGCGATATCATCGATATCGTCGCCATTCACGTCCCCGACGGCTATCGCCGAAATGGCGTCCTGAGGTGACGGGCTGTAGGTGGTCCCCTGCACGGTCATTGCTCCCGTACCATTATTGAGAAGTATGGAGACATTCAGATCAGCGCTGTTGACAACGGCAACGTCGTCCCTGCTCCCGTCTCCTTTGAAATCGCCGATTGCAATAGCTTTAGGGGCTGCGCCAACGGTACTGTCCGGGGTGGCTTTCGTGAAACTGCCATCTCCGCTTCCCAGGAAAATGGAGATGCAATTGGCGCCGGTATTGGATACGACAAGGTCCGTGACACCGTCACCGTTCAAGTCAGCCGCAACAACCGATCCGGAGACTGTCGCTGATGCCTGGTCGTCGGGCAGTGCGAGGTCGGTTGGCGAGGAAAACCCGCCCAGACCATCACCGCTCATAAGGCGCAGATAATGGGATGTGCCGTTGGAGAGGACGAGGGCCGTGTCCTGGTTGCCGTCGCGGTTGAAGTCTGCGAAGACGGCTGAAGTAGGCGCATAGGGGGTGATGTCGGTCGTGGTTGCTGCAGTGAAGGTGACGGCCCATGCCGGCAGAGATGTGAAGAGCGTAAACATGGCGGCAATAATTCCCATACCCGCTAGTTTCATGTCGTGTCTCCCGTTTTTCTTTAATTATAATCTGTATTCTTGCAAATTATAAACCATATTCAGCCGGCAGGAAAAACCGTTAGAGCCTGACTGCGACGGTACGTTTTAACCTGTTGCTGCCGGTGTTGTAAATATGCTACAGTCTGCGAAAAATTATCGCTGGAGGGGTCATGGCCATAGCTGCAAAGGTACAGGCATGTATTGAAGGGGCATCCTGGATCAGGAGAATGTTCGAGGAGGGGGGACGACTGCGTCAGCAGTTCGGCGACGAAAATGTCTACGATTTCACCCTTGGGAACCCGAACATCGATCCGCCGGCAAAGTTTTGCGCCGAGCTGCAGAGCCTGGCAAATGCGCCCCAGCCCGGAATCCACCGCTACATGAGCAATGCCGGCTACGACGAGGCACGGGGGGCTGTTGCCTCCATGCTCGCAACCATGTCCGGTCTGCCGGTTTCCGGCAGCCACGTCGTCATGACCTGCGGTGCCAGCGGCGCCCTCAACGTGGTGCTCAAGACCATTCTCAACCCCGGTGAAGAGGTTATCATCCTTACACCACATTTCGTCGAGTACAAGTTCTACATCGACAACCATGGCGGTGTCCCCCGGGAGGTTTGGACCGACAGGGAGACATTCCAGCTGGATTTGCCGGCCATCGAGGCTGCCATTAACAACAGGACCCGGGCCATTATCATCAACACCCCCAACAATCCCACCGGTGTCATCTACCCGGCAGAGTCCCTGCGCAACCTGGGGGAGATGATCGAACGGAAGGAGCGGGAGCTGGAGCGGCAGATCTATGTCATCTCCGACGAGCCCTATGCCCGTATCTCCTATGACGGACATGCCGTCCCCAATATCTTCCCCTATGTTACCAACTCGGTGGTGGTCACGTCCCATTCCAAAGACCTGGCCCTGCCCGGGGAGCGGATCGGCTACCTTGCTGCCAACCCTTCCATGACCCATGTGGAGCTGTTCATGGAAGGGGCCATTTTCTGCAACCGGACCCTCGGGTTCGTCAACGCCCCCGCCCTGATGCAGCGCCTGGTGGCAAAGCTGCAGCAGGAGTCGGTGGACATCGCCGCCTACCAGCAGAAAAGGGACATCCTCTACAGTAATCTGACCGAAATGGGCTTCACCATGGTCAAGCCTGACGGCGCCTTCTACCTCTTCCCCAAGTCACCGCTGGCGGATGACGTGGCCTTTGTCCGTTCCGCCCAGAAGCACAACCTGCTGCTCGTTCCCGGTGCCGGTTTCGGTGCACCCGGCTACTTCCGCGTCGCCTACTGCGTGGACATGGGGATGATCGAGCGGAGCCTACCCGCCTGGCGGGCGCTTGCGGTTGAAACCGGCATCTGCGGGGGTAGCTGATGAAGCAGACTGTTCTGATCGTCGATGATGAAGCGAGTATCCGCATGGCCCTGCAGGGTATCCTGGAGGATGAAGGGTACCGGATACTGCTGGCCGAGGACGGACTGGACGGACTTGCCCAGTTGCAAAAGGAAATTCCCGATCTGGTGCTGCTTGACATCTGGATGCCCCGGCTCGACGGGTTGGAGACCCTGCAGCGGATGAAGGAGCTCTATCCCGATCTTGGGGTGGTTATGATTTCCGGCCACGGCACCATCGAAACGGCGGTGAAGTCGACCAAGCTGGGAGCCTTCGATTTCATTGAAAAGCCCCTCTCTCTGGAGAAGGTGCTGGTGACGGTGCACAACGCCATCGGCATGAGCAGGCTCAAGGAGGAGAACGCCTCCCTGCGCGGCATGGTTGAGGAGCGCTTCGAGCTTGTTGGCGATTCCGAGCCGGCACGTCTTCTCCGCGAACAGATTCGCATCGTCGCCCCCACCAGCGCCTCCATCCTCATCCTTGGTGAAAGCGGCACCGGCAAGGAATCGGTGGCCCATGCGGTTCATCGCCACAGTTCCAGAAGTGACAAGCCGTTCATCACTATCAACTGCGCGGCCATCCCCGAGGAACTCATCGAGTCGGAGCTTTTCGGCCACGAAAAGGGGGCGATTCCCGGTGCAACCTCCCAGAGGAAGGGGAAGCTGGATCTGGCGGACGGCGGTTCCCTCTTTGTCGACGAGATCGGCGAGATGTCCCTGGCAACCCAGGCCAGGCTGCTGCGAGTGATCGAGGAACACCTGTTCGAGCGGGTCGGTGGCGGCAGGAGCATCGATGTGGATGTGCGGATCATGGCTTCCACCAGCCGCTCCCTTGAAGAGGGGGTCAAGGGGGGCACCTTCAGGGAGGATCTCTACTACATGCTCAATGTGGTCCCCTTCGATCTGCTCCCCTTACGGGAGCGTAGGGAGGACATTCCGGCACTGATCGACCATTTCCTCGATCAGTTCTGCCGACGGGAGATGCGCGAGCGAAAATCGATGCACCCCGAAGCGGTAGAGATCATGCAGGGGTATGACTGGCCGGGGAATGTCAGGGAACTGAAAAACATCATGGAGCGGCTTGTCATCCTGTCCCCCGGCAAAACCATCGGCGTAGAGCAGTTGCCCGACATGATCATGGCCGACCGTGGGGAACACAAGCTGGACCATGCCCTGGAGATCCATTCGCTCAGGGAGGCCCGCGAGGAGTTCGAGCGCGAATTCATCATTCAGAAACTGGATGAGAACGACTGGAACATAACCCGTACGGCCGAGGCCATCGAGCTTGAGCGGAGTAACCTGCACCGCAAGATCAGAAGCTATGGCATCGACATAAGGAAGTAGATCTTCGCTTCCATGCCTTTGCAAAAGCCTCCCCGCATCCGTCGCACGGGAGGCTTTTTTTTCGGTTGAGAGCGGCCCGGTCCCGCAGGCGGCTGTTGACAGCGGACCGGTTATTCAATACCCTGTTAAAATGTTTAAATCGACTCTTCATCCGACGGAGGCTCTATGCACAGCTGTAGAACAGTTTTCGGTATCGTGACGTTCCTGGCGTCTCTTCTGCTACTGGCTGCCGGTGCTGCTGCCGAGCCGGCGGTCTTCTCCTTTGACCGCTCTTTCTACCCCTATTATCCGTCACTGATAAAGTGGGATAAGAGCGATGTCCCGTTCACTCCGCCTCAGACGTGCGGCGAGTGCCACGTGAAGCAGTACAGCGAGTGGAACGGCTCGGTTCACAACATGGCCCTGGTGGATCCGATTTACCAGGGGGAGCTGAACAAGGCGGTCAAGGCGGTCGGCCATGACATCACCCGCCAGTGCGAGGGGTGCCATTCCCCCGCCGGCATGCTGACCGGCGAAATCAAGGGGGCAGGGTTGACCGGACTCTCCCCCATGGCCCTTGCCGGCGTCTCCTGCGACATCTGTCACTCCATCAGCGGGGTCACCCACCAGCAGACCCCCAGCCGCGATCCCGAGAACGGCTCCATGATCCTGACGCCGGGGGAGAATGGAAAGCCGGTGAAGCGGGCTCCGTTCAAGCCCGGTCCCACCTGCGGCGGCGGTTTCCACAAGTGCGAGGAGTCCTCCTTCCAGCTGAAGGCCGAACTGTGCGCCTCCTGTCACCAGGTCTACCACTATGACGCCCACTTCCCCCTGGAGGCCACCTACAATGAATGGAAGAGCGGTCCCTATGCCCAGCTGGACATCCTCTGCCAGGACTGCCACATGGTTGACATCACGACCTTCCGCCAGGTGGCCGATACCTTCCGCAAGCCCGCCCGTGACGAATATCGCCACTACTTCAACGGCGCCAACTACCTACTCTCCTACCTGGGAGCCCAGGCGGCGAAACGGAGCGGCGACAGTTCTCTGGCCAAGCGGCTCATGGCCCAGTACGATATGGCGGTGGAGCGGCTGAAGAGCTCCGCCGACCTGGAAGTCACCCCGGTCTACCGCAACGGGGAACTGGCCGAGGTCAAGGTCAGGGTGAAAAACCTCCGCGCCGGCCACAACCTTCCCACATCCCTGACCAATGTGCGCCAGATGTGGCTGGAGATAACCGCCCGGGATGAAAAGGGGGCAGTGTTGATGACCAGCGGCTCGGTCCGCCCGGACGGCTCCCTGCCGGAGGATGTCAGGATCTTCAACTCCGACGGCATGGGGAAGGATTTCCATTTTGCCGTTCACCCCTGGGTGGTCACCGCCTTCCAGCGTCATGACACGATTCCTGCCCGTGGATTCAAGGATGTCTATTACGGCATCAAGCCTGCTGACGGGGTGAAGAGCATTGCAGTCGAGGTGAAGCTCCGCTACCGTCAGGCAGATCAGTCCGTTGCCGAGGCTCTCCTGGCCGCGGTGCCGAAGGATATTGACCTGAAGACCAGTTACGGCATCGACAAGGTGCCGCAGCTTCCGGTTGTGGACATGGTGGTGAAAGAGGAGAGACTGGCAGTGAGCAAGAAATAGACATGGCCGATATCTCCCGACTGAAAATAGACAAACTGACCCCTGCCGCCCCGCACGGGCGCAGGAGGCGCATGCTGATCATCGTGGCCGTGCTTGCGGTTACGGCAGCCCTGGTTCTCTGGAAAACCCTGATTTCCCCGGTGATTGCCGTGGAAACTGCCACCGTTTCTCTGGCCTACCCGTCACAGGCATTCACCCTCTTGAACGCCAGCGGTTATGTGGTGGCCCAGCGGAAGGCGGCCCTGGCCGCAAAGGCTACCGGCCGTCTCGACTGGCTCGGGGTGGAGGAGGGGAGCCGGGTGCGGGTCGGCGATGTCATTGCCCGGCTGGAGGGGCGTGATGCCGATGCAGCCCTGCGCCAGGCCGAGGCGTCCCTGGCGGCGGCCCGGGCCCAGAACGAGCAGGCTGGGGTGGAGTATGCCGATGCCGGCAGGAACCTGCAGCGGATGAAGGAGCTGTTTGCCCAAGGGGTGGTTTCAAAGGCCGATTATGACACGGCCGAGGCGCGCAGGGACCGGGCGGTGGCGGCTGTTGCGGCTGCCAGGGCAGGGGTGAAGGTGGCGGAGAGCGCCGTCACGGGTGCCGATGTGGCACTGGACTACACCCGCATCCGTGCCCCTTTCGACGGTGTGGTGCTGACCAAGAATGCCGATGTGGGGGATATTGTCACCCCCCTCGGTGCGGCTGCCAATGCCAAGGCGTCGGTGGTCACCATAGCCGACCTCTCTTCCCTGCGGGTGGAGGCTGATGTGTCCGAGTCCAACCTGGAGAAGGTCAAGCCGGGGCAGCCCTGCGAGGTCCTGCTCGACGCACTGCCGGGGAGCCGCTTCCGCGGCGTGGTGCACATGATTGTGCCGACTGCCGACCGGAGCAAGGCAACGGTCCTGGTCAAGGTCAGCTTCCTGGACCGCGATCCGCGCATCCTGCCCGAGATGAGCGCCAAGGTGGCCTTTCTGGAGAAACAGGTAGCGGCGGGCGAACAGATAGCGAAAACCGTGGTCCCGCCGGCGGCGATCGTCACCAGGAGTGGTGCCTCCCATGTCTACCTGATCAAAGGGGACCGGGTCGAGGAGACGCGGGTCTCGCTGGGGGTGAAGGTGGGTGACCTGCAGGAGGTCACCTCCGGTGTGAAGGCCGGCGACCGGATTGCCCTGAAACCACTGGAGAAGCTGAAAAACGGTTCCCGGGTCAAGAGCGAGGGCAAATGACGGCCGAGGTCGAACAGCTCGTCTCCGTGAGGAACCTCTCCAAGTCCTACCGGCGGGGGAGCCAGGTCGTCCCGGTGCTGGAGGACATCTCCCTGGAGATCGCTCAGGGCGAGTTTCTGGCGCTCATGGGGCCATCCGGTTCGGGGAAGAGTACCCTCCTGAACCTGATCGCCGGCATCGACTCGGTGGACAGCGGCAGCGTCCTGATCAATGGCATCGACATCACCACCCTGGGGGAGGGGGAACTCGCCAACTGGAGATCCGGTTCCGTCGGGTTCATCTTCCAGTTCTACAATCTCATCCCGGTGCTCACCGCGTTCGAAAACGTGGAACTGCCGCTTCTCCTCACCGGCCTTTCCCGGAAGAAGCGGCAGGAGCACGTGACGACTGCCCTCTCCCTGGTGAATCTGACCGACCGGATGGATCATTACCCCTCGGAACTCTCCGGCGGCCAGCAGCAGCGGGTCGCCATCGCCCGGGCCATGGTGACCGATCCGTCCATCCTCGTTGCCGACGAGCCGACCGGCGATCTGGACCGTCAATCCGCCGAGGAGATACTCGCCCTCATGGATCGCCTGGTGCGGGAATACGGCAAGACCGTCATCATGGTCACCCATGACCCCCGGGCTGCCAGGAAGGCGCACCGCATTATCCACCTGGAAAAAGGGCTGCTGGTGGCAGACCCCTCGTCCACGCCGTAATGTTCTACCTGAAGCTGATCATCCGCAACTCCTTCCGCCACAAACTGCGGGCAGCCCTCACCATCGTCGGCGTTGCCATCGCCATCCTTGCCTTCGGTCTGCTCCGCACCCTGGTCGGCCTCTGGTACCTGGGAGTGGAGACCTCGTCCGCCACCAGGCTGGTGACGCGGAGCTCCATCTCCCTGGTCTTTTCCCTGCCGATCTCCTACAAGGAGCGGATCCGTCATGTCCCCGGGGTCACCGATGTCAGCACCATGAACTGGTTCGGCGGTATTTACATTTCCGAGAAGAACTTCTTTCCGAACTTCGCCGTGGAGCCGGAGTCCTTCCTGCGGATCTACCCCGAATTCGTCCTGCAACCGGAGGAGAAAAAGACCTTCTTCGCCGACCGCCAGGGGGCGGTGGCCGGGCGGAAACTGGCGGCCAAGTATGGCTGGAAGGTGGGTGACCGGATCCCGCTCAAGGGGACCATTTTCCCCGGCCAGTGGGAGTTCGTCCTCCGGGGGATCTACTCCGGCGCCCAGAAGAGCACCGACGAAACTCAGTTCTTCTTTCACTGGAACTATCTGAACGAAACCATGCGAAAAACAATACCCCGCCGTGCCGATCAGGTGGGGATCTTCACCCTGACCGTTGCCCGACCGGACCTGGCGGCGGAGGTTTCCCGGGACGTGGACGCCCTGTTCAAGAACTCCCTTGCCGAGACGCGCACCGAGACGGAAAAAGCGTTCCAGCTCAGCTTCGTCGCCATGACCGAGGCGATCATGGTCGCCATCCAGATTGTCTCCTACGTGGTGATCGTCATCATCATGGTTGTGGCTGCCAACACCATGGCCATGACCGCCCGGGAGCGGCTGGGGGAGTATGCCACCATGAAGACCCTCGGTTTCCGAGGCTACCACATAGCCGGCTGCGTCTTCGGCGAATCCTTGTTCATTGCGGTACTGGGGGGGGTACTGGGGGTTGCCGGGACCTTTCCGGCGGCCCACATGATCGAGACCGAGCTCTCCCAGTTCTTCCCGATTTTTACCATCTCTACCACCACCATCCTGCTCCAGCTTTCCGCCGCCCTGGTCGTAGGCCTGATCGCCGGCATCTTCCCCACCTGGCGTGGGG
>Ga0073934_10004112_pt1 | contig 24843 bp, 27 predicted proteins | sample LarsenN4metaG_FD_76834 | JGI IMG/M metagenome (GOLD analysis project Ga0073934, IMG submission 76834) | Hot spring sediment bacterial and archeal communities from British Columbia, Canada, to study Microbial Dark Matter (Phase II) - Larsen... ... | reverse complement strand
TACGGCTTAAGCTCTTCTCTGTACACGCACGATGTCGATTCAGCTTTTCGGGCGATTCGCGACATCGAAGCCGGCATTACGTACATCAACGGCCCGACGATTGGCGCCGAAGCCCACATGCCTTTCGGCGGCGTCAAAGAAACCGGCAACGGTCATCGCGAAGGCGGCTGGCCGGTGTTCGAGTTTTTTACGGAAATCAAAACGGTTTTCGTCGATTATTCCGGCAAGCTGCAGCGGGCGCAGATTGATAATCAGTAGAAGAAATTGAAGTGAGGGAGCGCAATGAAGCTCAAGGCAAGTGCCATGAAACTGGCTGGAGCGCTTGGCAAGAGTATCATTCCGGTTTTGGCTGTTGTGGCCACCGTTTGGTTTTATACCGATCTACTGAGCATTCCGACCAGTGGGAGTTTGCTTGAGAAGCTGATTATCACCAAACCGATTGTTTTGGCGATTCGAGTTTCTTTGATCTTTATTGCACTCGGCGTCGCCGGTTTTATCGCCGTTATTTTCTGGAAACAAATCGGCATTGTTAAAATCGGCAGCAGCGGCGTTGAATTTGGGAAATTTGCCGAAACTTCAAGTCAAGCTGATGCGGAACTTGCGGCAAAAGACGTTATCATTCGCGATCTTAAAGCGGAGGTGCAGGTGCTGAAAAATTCATTAGCCGAATTATCCGATGTTGCGTTCGCACGTGACGTTGAAATCCCAAACCCGGAGAGAAAAGCATGAATAATGGAAAAAGTGCTGCGGAAAGATTTGATCGAAACCTTGCCCTCGCTTACATAGAAAAAGCTAAACGCGAGGGCCGTACTGCAAAAGAAGGCTGGTGGAATTATCTCGAAACACTTGGTATACGCCGGCCAGAAGAGACCGACGCTTTTTTGAAACGAATCACAGAAGAAAACGATCAAATCAACAAGCGCCTTCGCGGTTATCTTGACGAGATTCGACAGCTCGCCCGCGATGCCCAAAAAAAATACGCTGGCGTATAAACCGTGGCCGGTAAACTCTACCTCGTTGCCACGCCGATCGGCAACTTGCAGGACATCACCTTTCGTGCGGTGGAAACGCTGCGCCAGGTCGATCTCATCGCCGCGGAAGACACGCGCCATGCGGCGATTCTGCTGCGGCATTATGAGATTCACAAGCCGGCGGTCAGTTATCACGATTTCAATGAGCGCCAGGTCGCGCCGCAGCTTGTGGCGCAAATGCAGCAGGGCAAAAACATTGCGCTGATCACCGACGCGGGTTCGCCCGGAATTTCCGATCCCGGTTTTTTTCTCGTGCGCGCGGCGGTGGCGGAAAGTATCGTTGTCGAAGCGATCCCCGGCGCGTCGGCGGTGGTGACCGCGGTGACGATTTCAGGATTGCCGTGCGACCGCTTCGTGTTCGAAGGCTTTCCGCCGGCAAAAAAAGGACGGCAAACTTTTTTTCAAAACCTGGCGAGCGAGCCGCGCACGATCGTGTTGTACGAAGCGCCGCAGCGCGTGTCTCGAACGTTGCAGGATATTTTAACGCATTGGGGCGATCGGCGCGTGGCGCTGGCGCGCGAGTTGACCAAAATTCACGAGGAGGTGCGTCGCGGCAAGGTTTCGGAGATCCTCGCCGGTTTGCAGGAGCGGACATTACGGGGAGAATGTGTGTTGGTCGTCGCAGGACGGCCGAAATCCAAAGCAACCGTTGATTCAGAACCCGGCAAGTAAATTTAATCCGAAACCATATTTATGGAACGAACCTTGTCACTGAAAGTCAACATTCTACCGGACGGTGTAAAAAACTGGTATCTCAATTTAATTACGCCGGTCGTCAATTTTTTCATCACCCGCGCGGTTAATCCCAATCTCTTTACGACGTTGGGATTTTTAGTGAGCATCATCAGCGCCGCGCTGTTTGTGATGGGCTATCCGCGCTGGGGCGGCGCGCTCGTGCTCCTCTCCGGCACGTTCGACATTATGGACGGCAAATTGGCCCGCGCCACCAATCGCGTCACCAAATTCGGCGCGTTGTACGACTCGACGCTGGACCGCTACGCCGAAGTCGTGGTCTTTTTCGGGCTGGCCTATTTTTTTGATCGCGACCCGTCCACTTTTTTAAAGACGCTGGAATCTTCGTGGCGGATGGTTGGAGTGATCGCCGTTTGCGTGGCGCTTGGCGGCTCGATGATGGTGAGCTACGTGCGCGCCCGTGCCGAAGGGTTGGGCCTGCAGTGCAAAGTCGGCATCATGCAGCGGCCGGAGCGCATCGTGCTGCTCGGCTTCGGCGCGCTCATTCACGAAATCGCGCTGATGATCGCCGTCGGCCTTATTGCCGTGCTGTCGAATTTTACGGCGTTTCAGCGCTTGATGCACGTGCGCAATGAAGAACGGCGCTTACAAAGCGTACAATAATTTTTTTGCAAGATAATTTTGCCACAATCATTTTACCAAACCGTTTTTGAAAAATAACAAACACAATTCATAACATTCTGTAGAGGGAGTTACAGTGACCAAAACACCTGTTGAAATCAAAGCCCCGCAAGGGAAACTCGGCATTCTCATTCCCGGCATGGGCGCGGTAACAAGCACGTTTATCGCCGGCGTTGAGGCCGTCAAACGCGGCATCTCGCAACCCATCGGCTCGCTCACGCAAATGGGCAGGATCCGTCTCGGCAAGCGCACGGATAAACGTTCGCCGCTCATCAAGGATTTTGTGCCGCTCGCGAAAATAGAAGATCTCGTGTTCGGCGGCTGGGATATTTTTGAAGACGACTGCTACGCCGCGGCGATGAAAGCCGGCGTGCTGGAGCCGCGTCTGCTCGAGCAGGTGAAAGAGCCGATGCAGGCGATCAAGCCGTGGAAAGCCGTGTTCGACCAGAATTACGTGAAGCGCCTCAACGGCCCGAACGTGAAAAACGCCAAAACCAAAATGGAACTCGCGCAGATGGTGCGCGAGGACATGCAGAATTTCAAACAGAAAAACCATCTCACCCGCATGGTGATGATCTGGTGCGGCAGCACGGAAACGTTCATGCCCCCGAACGATCCCGCGTACAACACTGTCGAGTCGTTTGAAAAAGCCCTGCGCGAAAATAATCCGGCGATTGCGCCGAGCATGATTTACGCGTACGCCGCGCTGCAGGAAGGCATTCCGTTCGCCAACGGCGCGCCGAATCTCACCGCGGATATTCCGGCGATGCTCGAGCTCGCCAAACGGAACGGCTCGCCGCTGGCCGGCAAAGATTACAAAACCGGCCAAACCTGGATGAAAACCGTGTTGGCGCCCGGCATCAAAGCGCGCTTGCTCGGCCTGGCGGGATGGTATTCCACCAACATTCTCGGCAACCGCGACGGCGAGGTGTTGGACGATCCCGAATCCTTCCGCACGAAAGAGGAGAGCAAACTGTCGGTGCTCGATTATATTTTGCAGCCCGACTTGTACCCCGAGCTGTACAAAGATTATTATCACAAAGTGCGCATCAACTATTATCCGCCGCGCGGTGATAACAAGGAAGGCTGGGACAACATCGACATCTTCGGCTGGCTCGGCTATCCGATGCAAATCAAAATCGATTTTCTCTGCCGCGACAGCATTCTCGCCGCGCCCATCGTGCTCGACGTCGTGCTCTTCCTCGATCTCGCGCAGCGCAGCGGCATGAAAGGCATTCAGGAATGGCTCTCGTTTTATTTCAAGAGTCCGATGACCGCGCCCGAGCTTTATCCCGAACACGATCTGTTCATTCAATTGATGAAATTGAAAAACACCCTGCGCCATCTGCGCGGCGAGGAATTGATCACGCATCTCGGTCTTGAATATTACGACTGAGCGGTTGCTGGTAGCTGGTTGCCGGCTTCTGGTTGATTGCAACTGGTTGTTTGTAGCTTGTTGCAAATAGAAACCAGCGACCAGCAACAAGCAACAAGGAGAGTTAACTTTGTCCTATACGGACGCGGATACGGATTCGGCCGCACCGACTATGCGTCTATCACTCAAGGGCGCCGAAGCTTCGCCGCTTAAAAATCTGCTGCGAACGGCGCTGCCGGCGGTGGTCGATCTCGCCTCGCAGACGATCATGTGGACGGTTGAATCCATCCTCATCGGCAAGATCAGCGCGGCGGCGTTCGGCGGCGTCGGCATGGCCCTGCAAGTGATCATTCTCTGCATCACGGTGTTGATCACGTTCATCGTCGGCAGCACGCTGATCATTACGCGCCATCTCGGCGCCGGCGAGAAACAGGAAGCCAATCACATTCTCAGCCAGGCGATGATTCTCGGCGCCGGCATGGCCTGCCTGCTGGCGGTGTTTTGGTATTTCGGCGCCACGAACATTTTCAAGCTGATCAAGGAGGACGGCGGCGGGGCGGCGGAACAGGCCGGCGTGACGTATTTGCGAACGCTCGCGATCTTCGCGCCGTTCATCATCACCAACTTCATCGCCGTGGGCATCGTGCGCGGCGCCGGTGATACGCAGTATTCGATGCTGATCAATCTCGGCATCAACGGCCTGAACCTGATTTTGGCGCCGCTGTTGATTTTTGGTTTGTTCGGCTTACCGCGTTTGGAAGTGCGCGGCGCGGCGCTTGCCGCCGGCATCTGCCACACGCTGGGTTTTTTCGGAACGCTGTATTTGCTGCGCAGCCGCAAAAGCGCGCTCTTTCTCTCGTTTCGCGAAATGGCCCAGCCGAATTTGCAAACGTTCGAACGGCTGTTCAACGCCGGCGTGCCGACGACGATTGAGCAACTGGTTTGGGCATTCGGCCAATTGGTCGTCACCGGTTTCGTGGCGCAGTTGGGCGTCGAAATGCTGGCCTCGCATCAGGTTTTTTTGCGCATTCAAGCGATTCTGTCGATGCTCTACATGGGCTTCGGCATGGGCGCAATGACGTTGATGGGCAAAAATCTCGGCGCCGCCAATCGCCGCTTGGCGCAGCACACGGCTGAAGTTTCCAGCACCGTGATGTTCGTCAGCGTCGTGGCGGTGGGATTGATCCTGTGGTTTTTTTCTCGGCAGATTATGAGCGTGTTTACGAATGATCCCGACGTCATTCACGTGGGCAGCTTTGCGATGCTGGTGTTTGCTTTGACGCAGGTTCCGAAAGCGGTGAACTACGTCGTCGTCGGCAATTTGCGCGGCGCCGGTGATTTGCGCTGGCTGATGTGGATGACCGTCGCCAGCGCCTTTTTGCTGGAAATCGGCTTGAATTGGGTGATCGTCTTCGGATTTTTGCACGGCGCCCAACGGGCCTTTTTGGGATTGCTATGCATTTGGGGCGTGCAATTGCTCGACGAGACCATTCGCCTTGCGCTTTATTATTGGCGCTTCAAAGGCGGCAAGTGGAAATTTTTGCACGTGTGAGTTTATCATTGACTTGATGGCCTTGATGCAAATTTGCCAACTGGGACAATTGCGTAAATCAGAAACGCTCGCTGAAGCAGTTCGGCGTGGATTACGAACGTCATTACCCGCATAACGAATCTAGTGGAAGTTTTTGCGGGTTTGAGTTTAAGCTCGTTGGACGAGACGAATTTTTTCGACTTTGGCTCCCACAGTTGGACAAAGCTGAACTGCCGAAAAAAAAGTTGCAGTCCCATCTGGATCAAACCTGCGGTGACGGGACGATTGACGCGCCATTGAACCAAAGGAATGAAGCTCCGATTCTTTTGCGCACTGGCAAGGACGGAGAGCATCCGCGTCAACGCATATGCCACGCTCAACATGGAAACCCAACGATGCAAGTTTTGACTGGTTTGTTCCCACGCGTCGGCAACGCCATAGCTATGTTTGATCTCGTTAAACATCGATTATAGAGATGGCTTTAAATAAGGCTGTAATTATTGAACAAAATGTTCTGTATGAGTTGATGCGAGGAGAATCAAGACTCCCTGGGGAGTGGGAATACCTATCCACGTTTCGACAAAGAAAAATCCAACCCCCTCCAAATGATGCCGCATTGCGCTCGTCTCTTCGCAGAAGGCTACTTATAATAGAGGAAAATGATGACTGACGTTTACGTGTTCCACTGATGGAGCGCTGGTTAAAGCATAGAGCGTAACACAATTAAAGATGATGAGTCTAACGCTTCAAGGGTACTAAATAAACGTGAACATAATTTGAGAGTTTGTACTATTCAAATTCCGCCTTGCTCCTAATATTTAATCTCCTATTAAGGAGGCTTGATGTAAAATGGACACAGAGCCACAAGACCCCACCGACCTGTTTACGCTAGAAATCGCCTCGGACGCTCACGTCGGCTATGCCGAGCAGATCAGCAAGATGCTGGAAGAGAGCGCGAAAGCGCGCGGCATCGGCATCGCCAAGCGGCCGCCGGAATATATCGCGCAGAAGATGCGCGAGGGCAAAGCGGTGGTGGCGTTTGCCAAAAGCGGCAAGCTGGTGGGTTACAGCTACATTGAAACCTGGACGCACGGCAAGTACGTCGCCAACTCCGGCTTGATCGTCGATCCGGAATTTAGAAACTCCGGCCTCGGGAAAAGAATCAAGCACGCCATCTTCGAGCTTTCCCGCAAAAAATATCCCAACGCCAGAATCTTTTCCATCACCACCAGCCACGCGGTGATGAAAATGAACACCGAGCTTGGTTTCAAGCCGGCGCCGTTTTCGGAGCTGACCACGGACAAAGAGTTTTGGGACGGCTGCCAATCCTGCCGTAACTACGACATTCTCACGCGCAACAACCGCAAGCATTGTCTCTGTACCGGCTTGCTCTTCGATCCCAACGACGTGCGCACGGTCGCCATCAAAAAACGGGAGAATCGCCTCGTCGTCCTGGCCTTCAGCGGCGGGCTTGATACCTCGTATTGCACAAAATATTTATCCGCCGAGCTTGATCTGGAGGTGCATTCCGTCGTAGTCAACACCGGCGGCTTCAATGCGGAGGATCTGGCCGAAATTGAAAACCGCGCCCGGCGTTTGGGCGTGAAAAAACACGTGGTTTTGGATGAGACGGAAAATTATTATCAAAAGTGCATCAAGTATCTCATCTTCGGCAACGTGCTCAAGAATAACACCTATCCGCTGTCGGCGAGCGCGGAGCGGGTTTTTCAAGCCACGGCGTTGGCGCAATATGCCCGCGCCGTCAAAGCCGGCAGCATCGCGCACGGCAGCACCGGTTTGGACAACGATCAGGTTCGCTTCGACATCGCCTTCAACATTCTCATTCCCGAAGCGACGATTCTGGCGCCGATTCGCGACCATCACGTTTCGCGCAATGCCGAAATCGAGTATCTTAAAAAACATCACATCGAATTTGATTGGGCGAAGGCGCAGTATTCGATGAACAAGGGATTGTGGGGCTCGTCGATTGGCGGGCCGGAGACTTTTACTTCATCCGAATGGCTCCCCGAAGAGGCGTATCCGACGCGCTTCAGCAACTCGGCGCCGCAAACGATAGAATTGCACTTCAAACGCGGCGAACTGTTCGGCATCAACGACATCGCTTATGAGAATCCCGTGCATGCCATCCAAGCTTTGGAAAAAATTGCCGGGCCGTATGCCATCGGCCGCGACATTCACGTCGACGACACCTCGTTCGGCATCAAGGATCGCATCGGCTTCGAGGCCGCGGCGCCGCTGGTCATCATCAAAGCGCATCACGCGCTCGAAAAACACGTCTTGACCAAGTGGCAGCTTTATTGGAAAGATCAACTGGCGGATTGGTACGGCACGATGCTGCATGAGGGCCAGTATCTCGATCCCGTCATGCGCAATATCGAAAGCTTTCTGGAAGCTTCGCAAAAAACCGTGACCGGCGTGGTTTCGGTTTATCTCGCGCCGTATCGTTTTCAGATTCTCGGCATCACCTCGCCGCATGATTTGATGTCGCCGGAATTTTCCGTTTACAATGAAGCGTATCACGCCTGGACCGGTGAAGACGCGCGCGGGTTTTCCAAGATGCTGGCGAATCAATCCATGATTTATTACAAGGTGAATCGCAACGATGAACAAAGTTAGAATCGGCATTGCCGGCGCGAGTGGCTACACCGGCGGCGAGCTGCTGCGCATCTTGCTGCAACATCCGCTTGCCGAGATTCGCACGGCGACCAGCCGCATCAACGCCGGCAAGCCGGTTTCCGAAATTCACACCGACTTGCTCGGCGAAACCGATCTCAAATTCAGCCAGGGAATCGACGACGACATCGATGTCCTGTTTCTTTGTTTGGGGCATGGCGAGGCGGAAAAATATTTGCGCGAGCATCCGCTTGGCGAGCGCATCAGGATCGTTGATTTGAGCCAGGATCACCGGCTCTCACCAAACTTTGTTTATGGCTTGCCCGAGCTGCACAGAGAGGCCATCACGCGCGCAAAACGCGTGGCCAATCCCGGCTGTTTTGCAACGTGCATCCAGCTTGCGCTTTTGCCGTTGGGGCAGCGCGGACTTCTTCGCGGCGAGATTCACGTGAGCGCGATCACCGGCTCGACCGGCGCCGGGCAATCGCTTTCGGAAACCACGCATTTCAGTTGGCGCAACAACAATATCTCGGTTTACAAGGCGTTCGAGCATCAACATCTCCCGGAAATTTACCAGAGCTTGAACCATTTGCAGCCGCAGTTGGAAACTCGAGTCAATTTCATTCCCTTTCGCGGCGGCTTCACGCGCGGCATTCTCAGCGCGATTTATTTGGAAACGGATTTGCCGCTGGAAGAGGCCCATCAAACCTACGCGGCTTATTATGCGCCGCATCCGTTCGTGCATCTGAGCCGGAAAAATCCTGATGTCAAGCAAGCGGTCAACACGAATAACTGCCTTGTTTATCTCGAACGCCACGAGGAGAAACTCTTTCTTATCAGCGTTCTCGACAATCTCGTGAAAGGCGCCTCGGGGCAGGCCGTGCAGAATATGAATCTGATGTTCGGTTTGGAAGAAACGCTGGGATTGAAATTAAAGGCCATCGCTTATTAACCGCGGATAAGCCGCAACCCCAAAAGACAAAATAATTGACGACAAAATAATTTTCATCATTTTGTCGTTCATTATTTTGTCTTTAAAAATCTTTGCTTTTTTGCCCGCATTGAATTTGCAAGAAATTAAATTTATTCGGGTGGAATCAATTTCTGTGGCAGTTCAGTTTTGTGGGCGAAAATTTTTACTTTTTATGCAGACATTCCATTTTTAAAGGCAACTCATGCAACTCTTCGATGTTTACCCTCTTTACGATATCGAGCCGGTGAAAGCGCGGGATGTCTTGATTTGGGATAAAGAAGACAATCAATATCTCGACTTCTACGGCGGGCATGCGGTCATCTCGATTGGCCACAGCCATCCGCATTATGTCAAAAAACTCGCGGAACAATTGCAGCGCCTCGGGTTTTATTCCAACTCGGTGAAAATTCCATTGCAGCAAGAGCTGGCCAACAAGCTGGGTGAGCTGTCGGGATATAATGATTATCATCTTTTCCTGTGCAACTCCGGCGCGGAGGCCAATGAAAATGCCCTGAAACTGGCCTCTTTTCATAACAAACGCAAAGTCGTGGCGGCGTTTCAGGGATCGTTTCACGGCCGAACCTCGGCGGCGGTGGCGGTGACCGACAATTCAAAAATTCGCGCGCCGCTCAACGAAAATCACGAGGTGATCTTTCTGCCGTTGAATGACGAAGAGGCGCTGCAGCGAGCCTTTCAACAAAACAATTTTTGTGCGGTGATTATCGAAGGCATTCAAGGCGTCGCCGGCATCCAGCTGCCGTCGCCGCAATTTTTGCAGCAGATACAAACGCTGTGTCAACAAATGGAAACGCTGTTGATTCTCGACGAAGTTCAATCCGGATACGGCCGCAGCGGCAAATTCTTTGCGCATCAATTTGCCGGCATTCGGCCCGATCTCATCACCATCGCGAAAGGCATGGGCAACGGCTTTCCGGTGGCCGGCGTGTTGATTCATCCCAAATTCAAGGCTTCACACGAATTGCTGGGGACAACTTTTGGCGGCAATCATTTGGCCTGTGCCGCGGCGGTCGCCGTGCTGGAGATTATCGCCCAGGAAAAGCTCATTGACAACAGCGCTCAAATCGGTGGTTATTTGTTGGAGGAATTGCGCAAAATGTCTACGGGGATCAAAGAAATCCGCGGCCGCGGCTTGATGATCGGCATCGAGCTTGAATTTAAAAGCGCGGCGATCCGAAAAAAGCTGCTTTTCGAGCGCAAGATTTTCACCGGCTCGGCGCACGATCCCAACACGATTCGTTTGTTGCCGCCGTTGACGCTGACAAAAGAACATGCGGAGCAGTTTCTCGAAAGCTTTGCGGCTGTGATAAAAAGTTCTTAAGCCGGAACCAAAGAAGAAATTCAAAAGCGCAGGCAAAGGCGCAGAGTAAAAATTTAGCCGACTGAATCAAACTTAATTTAGCACAGAAATGGCCATGCTAAGATCTTGAACCCAAAGAACCTCTACAAACAGAGCAAGTTTTTGGGGACACAAAATTAAAAACACACAAAAACAAGAAAATTTTTTCTTGTCGGCTGCGCCGGTAAGGTTTGAGGCGAAACTTCATTGGATTATTTACGACGCAGAAACGTAAAGTTTTTCATTTCAATGGAACATCTTCTCATCATCAAAATCGGCGGCCATGTCATCGATCAGCCCGAGGCGCTGGCGGCATTTCTGGATGATTACGCCGGAATCGCCGGCCAAAAAATTTTGATTCACGGCGGCGGCAAGATCGCGACCGACATTTCCAGCGCGCTCGGCATTGAAGCGCAGATGGTCGACGGGCGACGTCTCACCGACAAAGAAACGCTGAAAGTGGTGACGATGGTTTACGGCGGTTTGATCAACAAAATGATCGTGAGCGGCTTGCAGGCGCGGGGCGTCAATGCCATCGGCTTGACCGGCGCCGATGCGGATGTGATTGTGGCAAAAAAACGGGATGATAAAAAGATCGACTACGGTTATGTTGGCGATGTCGAACGTGTGAACGTTGCACCGCTTGTTCAATTTCTCAGCGCCGGCCTCTCGCCGGTTTTCGCGCCGCTGACGCATGATCGCCAGGGCAACATGCTCAATACCAATGCCGACACTATCGCGGCGGCGCTGGCCGGTTCTTTGTGCCGGCAGTATCAAACACGTTTGATTTATTGTTTTGATAAAAAAGGTGTGCTCGCCTCGGCGGATGAAAACGCCGTCATGCCGCGCTTGACCTTCGCGCGCTTTCAAAATTTAAAAACCGAGGGCGTGATCTCCAAAGGCATGTTGCCGAAACTCGAACAGGCGTTCGCGGCGCTGCAAGCCGGCGTTGCGGAAGTGATCTTGTGTCATGCCGCGCAACTGTCTCTCGCGGCGCCGGGGGATTCGTCCGTTGGAACCTCCCTGATTTTGTAAATTTTGTTTACTTTTTCTTTCTTGTATCCACGACGATCCGCGGCGTGTTGCCGATGCGCTCTGGTTTCTCGAACTTGCGGTCGCGCTGATGATCGCGCGGACGTTTATCATCGCGCGGCGGACGACGCTCGCCTTGCGCCGGGCGTTCCGGTTTCGGCTGGGGTTTCGGACGGTCTCCTTCCAATAACATGCTCAACCCGATGCGGCCTTTTTCCGGTTCGACTTTGAGAATGCGCACATCGATCACGTCGCCAACCGCCGTGACTTCGAGCGGGCTTTTCACGTATTTGTACGACATCTGCGAGAGGTGTACGAGGCCGTCCTGCTTCACGCCGATATCGACGAACGCGCCGAAATCAACGACGTTGCGCACCGTGCCTTTGAGAATCATGCCTTCCTGCAAATCTTCCATCTTCAAAACATCCTGCCGGAAAATCGGTTTCGGCATTTCGTCGCGCGGATCGCGGTCGGGCTTTTCCATCGCGGCGATGATGTCTTCGAGCGTCGGCAAACCCACGCCGCATTCCTGCGCCAGATCGGCGAGCGTCTTTTTCAGCGCTTTTATTTTTTCACGCCATACTTTGGCGCTGCCGCGCACTTCCTGCGGTTTCATCTCAACAATCGTCAAAAATCTTTCGGCAGCGTCGTACGATTCCGGATGCACGGCCGTGGAATCGAAGAAGATGTCGGAATCCGGAATGCGCAAGAAACCGGCGCACTGCGTGAAGCCTTTCGGCCCCATGCCCTTCACTTCCATCAATTGCTGCCGCGAGATGAAACGTCCGTGCTCGTCGCGATAGCGCACGATATTGTCGGCCAAAGAACGCGTGATGCCGGCAACGTAACGCAACAAGGCAGATGATGCCGTATTCAAATTAACGCCGACATTGTTGACGCAGGATTCGACCACGCGGTCGAGCATCTCGCCGAGCCGCGTTTGATTCACATCGTGCTGATACAAGCCGACGCCGATGGATTTCGGATCGATTTTCACCAACTCCGCGAGCGGATCGAGCAGGCGCCGCGCAATCGAGATGTTGCCGCGCTGCGCCGCTTCGAGATCGGGAAATTCTTCGTTCGCCAATTTCGACGCGGAATAAACCGAGGCGCCGGCTTCGCTGACAATCGTATATTTCAAATCGAACGCCACGCCATCCTGCTGCGCCTCTGTTTCCATTTGCTGAATGAGCTCCGCGACAAGCTGCTCGGTCTCGCGGCTGGCCGTGCCGTTGCCAATCGCAATGACCGTCACTTTGTATTTTTTAATCAACGTCTTGAGCTGGTCTTTGGAAAAATCCCAGCGTTTCTTCGGCTCGTGCGGATAAATCGTATCGCCTTCGAGATATTTGCCGGTCTCGTCGATCACTGCGACTTTGCAGCCGGTGCGCAGGCCCGGATCGATGCCCATAATAATGTGACCCTTCGTCGGCGGCTGCAAGAGCAGGTTGCGCAGATTCGTCGCGAAAATATTGATCGCATGCTCGTCGGCGACTTCCGTGAGCTGATTGCGCAATTCGCGCTCGATGGCCGGCGACACCAGCCGCTCGTAACTGTCTTTGATCGCAAGCTGCAATTGCTCGCGATAAATGGATTTGGCATTCGTGATGAATTTGTGCTCCAAATCCGCCAGCAACTCCGGCACCGGCGCTTCGACGAGAACCTTGAGAAAGCCTTCGGTCTCGCCGCGATTCACCGCCAGCGTGCGATGCGGCACGATCTTCTTCAATGGCTCGCGAAAATCTTTGTACATTTCAAACACATCGACATTTTTCTCGTCTTTCGCCTCGGAGCGCAACATACCGGCGTCCCACGTTCGCTCGCGCACGAGTTTGCGCACTTCCGCATCGTCACTCACCCACTCCGCGATAATATCGCGCGCCCCCGCCAGCGCTTCTTCTGCGGTGTTCACGCCTTTTTCCGCATCAATGAAAGCCGCGGCGATTTCTTCGAGGTTGCCGGAAATTTCCTTTTGCGCCCACATCTGCTGCGCCAGCGGCTCAAGGCCTTTCTCTTTCGCAATCGTGGCGCGCGTGCGCTTCTTCGGCTTGTAGGGCAAATACAAATCCTCCACTTCCTGCAGCTTCACCGCCGCGGTGATTTGCGCGCGCAGCTCGTCGGTGAGCTTGCCCTGCTCCTCGATTGATTTGAGCACCGTCTGCTTGCGCTCTTCCAGCGCGCGCAGATACCGCACGCGATCTTGAATGGCGATGATTTGATTTTCATCCAGACCGCCCGTCACCTCTTTGCGATAGCGCGCGATAAACGGCACGGTGTTCTCGTCATCGAGCAGCGCGATCGTCGCCTGCACCTGCTCGACGCGTATTTTTTCCTCAGCGGAAATTAATTTGAAAAAATCCTGTTCGGTCACGGTTCAACCTCGTTTTGTTAATTCGTAGTCCCGGCCCCTTGCTCCGATTTTCCATTTTAGTTTTAAAGGAAGTCGGGGCTTGTGGGCCGCTCTTGTAAACAATCAATTCAGCGTTTTAAAAGTGCCCCGCAAGGGGGCAGGGCTACGTATTTTGTCTAACGGGAATTTTATATTTGGAAGGAAAAGCCAGCGGGAAGCTTAGCTGCTGGTAAAAGAAATTTAACTTTCACGATACATGTTCACGGTATTATTTCTACAACTCGCGCCAATATAGAATTTCGCCTTCACTCCAGGCGAGAATATTATAAGAATTTTTTTGATTGCAGGCAAGAAGTATTTGGAGAATTTTTGTAAGCGCTGTCTTCAAAAAAAAGCCTTTGCCTTTAATGGCTGAAGCGTTATATTTATAAGTACAAATTATTAGCGGAGCGTGTTTATGAATAATGGAGTGATGATCAAAGCGCCAAGTTGGGTGGGTGAAATGGAGTTGCTTGGTTTGTTGCGCCAAGATCTCCAGCTCAAATTGGCTTATTATGAAAGCCAGTGCCGCATTTTTGAGCGAAAACACCGAAAAACATTTTCGGAATTTGACGCGGAGCTGCCTGCCGATAAACAAGAGGACTTCCAAAAATGGGAGGACTTTATGGATTGGGAAACTGCCGATAGCGCCCGCGAGGAAATCGCGCAACGCCTGCAAGAGCTCGTCGAATGGAAGATCTGATTACAATTTTTTCGGAGTATCCGTTCGTTACCGGTTATCAGGTGCTTAAATTCGAACGGACGCAGACGACCCGGCGTTTAAAACTAGCCGTCGAAATTGTCGACGGTTCGCGGTTGATGATTAGCGAAGCGACCAACCCGCGCGGATTTCGTTATGCCTATCACTGGCAGGATGCCGAGGGCAAATTGCTGGTCAGATGGGATAATGCGCCGCATCATCACGCCCTCCCTACTTTTCCCGATCATTTTCACAACGGCCCAATCATTGAACCATCGATTCAGCCGACCATTCGCAATGTCCTTGATTATATAGCCCACCAATTGAGTGGACAAAGCCAAACAATGGGGGATTGATGCCCAATGCAACGATTTCATCTCGTAAGCCACGACGCAAATGGTTGATCCGCCACATGTTCTCGATAAACCTGCTCATCCTCACGAGTTTCATTTTAATTTCCCTGATCTACAAAACTATTTTGGGACAAGCGGAACGCAACCATTTGATTCTCCGTTCGAAAAGAAAAAACTGTTCAGTGATCAGCAAGGGTTCTTTAACGACAAACTTCCGCTGATAAAAATGACGGTGAGTGATTTCGTCTTAGCGCATAAATGTCCGAAGGTATTCAATGGCTACTGGCTCGAAAAATCAACCCCGCAGCCGCCACACCACCCGGTTTTTGATGTTGGAACCAAAGTTGATTGGGCGGCGAAAAGGTATCTCAGTGGGCCTATCTCTGCGCGTCAATCGAATCGGCAGCAGTTGCGCGTCATACTTCAAAGCGAGATTGAAAAGTTAGAGCACTGGCACGACCATCAAAAGACAGAAGCCTACTTAAAAGCCTTCGACGATTTTTGCGGCTATTACGAAAACGCCAAGCTATCCGCTAACGTTGCACCGAATGAGTGGCTGGAGTTTGAGCTTGAAGGTTTTCGACTAGGAGGAAGAATTGATCTCTTGTTACAGAATTGGCTGGATCACAAAAATCTTCTACTCGATTTGAAATTAGAAAAATTCGGCGACGAGCTGCCACAATTACAGCTCTCTGATGTAGTACAAGTGATGTTATACGCCGACGTGTTGCACCGTCGAGGTGTCGCAATTCAAGAGATAGGATATTATTATTTCCAGGAAAGGACTCTGATCGTTCAGGCCGTTGCCTCGGCAGATTTGGCAAAGTTCGCGGAGGTTTTCAGAAAGTATGCTGCGGCGCTCAAAACGACGGTGGAATTCTTGCCTCGCCAATGCGAACTTTGCTTGATTTGCCCATTGCGTCATGCTTGTAATGTCGGCCGCGAATTGACGAAACAACATTTCAAAAAACCACTTAAATAAAAAGGTTTTAAACCTATGATTCGTCAACTCTGCAAAATCTACGGTGTTATGGATTTCAATGACATCGAAGAGGAGATCATTCGTCATCCCGCCTTCAACCGTCTTGCCGAAATCAAGCAACTCGGATATACCTACAAAGGCGCGTACAAGGGGGCTGCTCATACTCGTCTGAGCCATGCCTTGGGAACCAGCCATTTGGCAAAACAAATCTGGAAGGAAGTGATCAGAAAGGGTTATGAAATTATAAAGACACCGAATTTTAATCGCGAAGTCTTTCCGGACGAACACGAATTGCAAGAGCTCGCGAGTTTGGAAACATTGGTCGGAGTTGCCTCTCTCTTACACGATATTATGCATTCTCCGTTTGCGTATGCAATTCAGGAGCACCTAGACTTGGCTGACATGCTTAAATCTGAAACGAATATTGCAGCGAAAATTGATGATTTCAAATCTTGCGATCAATTTGACCCCTTCCTACGTGAGCAAACTAAAGACGTGTTAATCGAAGGTCGGCAACATCACTTGAAACATGCCAAACTCATTTATGACTTGATTCGAGGCGACCTCAGCGTTTCCTGTATCGATTATGTTGTCAGAGATCATTTTGAAGTAGGCTTCAAAAAGCCTGACCTTTATTTCCCGAACGAAATAAATTTTATTTTTGTTAAGCATCACAATCGAATTGCACTGGCTCTTGATTTAAGTAAAAACACCGATGTCCTGACTCATGTCCAAGAATTGTTTTTGAAGCGATATCGACTTTGCCAACAAGTTTATTTTCATCATACTTTTACTATAGCCGAAGCCATGGTGGGGAAATGTCTACGTCACTTGCTTTATTTGGAAAGAGAGAAAAAGGAAAAACATTTGCTGCGTGATTTTCTGAACCGCTACCAGACTGATGCACGCTTTCTGCATGCTTTAGAAGACCACAGCGATCCACTGATTAACTTTATTGGCAAGAGTTTACAGGATCGGCAGCTCTACGTAGTCGCCTACAAATTACAATTGACGCCCACTCAGGATTTTAGGGCGATGCTTTGTGATGACTACCGCGGCGAAAATGATTTTATGAATTGTATTACTTTGGAGCGCGCCATCGCTGAAAAATGCGGCCTCGCCGAGAAAGATATTATCGTGTATTGCCATAACACCAAAATGTTTGGCTTTGACATAAAAGATATGCTTACTTTAACCCCTCGGTACGAGGTCTTTGAATTGGATAAATTGCCTCGCGAAGAGTATATCGAGGTTGATTTCATAAACCATCTTCGCAGACTTCATGAAAAGTTGTGGGCGTTTTATATTTTTTGTAGTGATCGCTCCCCTGAGACACTCCATAAAGTTTATACACTTTGCGCAGAGATTCTGAAATCTAAAAAGGATTTGAGGAATTTTCTTGCGCAGGCTTCATTAAAAACCATAATCGGAGAGCAACCAAAGCGGTCGGCAAAAGTTTTCATCTCCTACAGTCATGTTGACGAAAATATTGCCTCAGCCATCGAAGATTCATTGCGTAAAAAAGGGCTGGATGTCTTCCTTGCCAAAACCAATCTCCAGGCTGGCCACCGCTGGCCGAAAGAAATAGAGAAGAGTCTTGTAGACTGTGATGCCTTAATCTTGCTTTGGTCTCAACACGCGGCAGACTCCGATTGGGTCGAAAGCGAAAGAACTTATGTGAAGCAGCAAAAAAAGAAAATCTTTATAGTTCAATTGGATTCTACTCCTATTCCTCCCCTTTTGGCAAACATTCAGGCCACCAGGCATTCTGATACCATAACAACTACTGCCGAGATACTCCAAGGTTTAGGCATTCAGGAAAAATCGTTGCAATAATATGCCATTCATGGTATATTATTGTTATGGAATTTAAAAACCTGATCGAGATTGTCGGTAACGAGCCCGCCTTTGAAACCGGTCTGCTGCTGGCGGGCGAGGTTGATCCGGCGGATGTGCGGCGGCAGCTCTCGCGCTGGACGAAGGCGAAGCGCCTCTACCAGTTGCGGCGCGGCTTGTACGCGCTGGCGCCGCCGTTTCAAAAAATCAAGCCGCATCCGTTTCTCGTTGCCAATTTTATGGTGCGCGGCTCGTATGTCAGTTGCCAGTCGGCGCTGGCGCACTACGGCCTCATTCCTGAATACGTGCCGGTCATCACGAGTGTGACCACAGGCCGGCCGGCGCGCTGGGAAACGCCGCTCGGCACTTTTGAATTTCGCCATCTCAAAGTCGAGTTGCTGCGCGGCTATCGGTTGCTCGATCTCGGCGCCAGACAAAAAGCTTTTGTCGCGATCCCCGAGAAAGCTTTGCTCGATCTGATCCATTTACAACCCGAAGCGGATTCGCCGGCGTACCTGCGCGAGCTGCGCCTGCAAAATTTAGAACGATTGAACCTGAACGAGTTGCGGAGATTGGCCGTTCTCACCGGCAAACCCAAATTGCAACGCGCCGCAAATTTCATTGCAGAATTGACAACTGCAGAAGCGCAGGAGTACGAGACGCTATGAAAGATCATCTTAGAATAAAATTCTAAAATTCTTGCCGTGCTTAAAGCCGCTTTTAACACGGAGACGCGGAGCGCACGGAGAGAACACGGAGATTAATTTATGTTTTTTAAAAAAGCTTTTTCTCCGTGACGCTCCGTGAACTCAGCGACTCCGTGTTTAAAAAGTTTTTGCTATCACACTTTCCCGTTGAACGGGAATTCAGTTTTCAACTTGCTTGAAAATCTGAAGTAGGCTATGATGAAACACATTTCACGTTTTACGCCTTACGTTTTAAAGGCCTCCCATGCCCATCAAAATCCTCATCACCGGCGGGACGTTTGACAAAGAGTACAACGAAATCAACGGCACGCTGTATTTCAAAGACACGCACATCAACGAAATGCTGCAGCTCGGGCGCTGCCGTTTGGAAATCAATCTGCGCACCGTCATGATGATCGACAGTCTCGAGATGACCGACGCCGACCGGCAGCTCATTTTGGAGCATTGCAAAAAAGCGCCGGAAGATAAAATTGTCATCACCCACGGCACCGACACGATGGTGGAAACGGCGAAGGTGTTGGGAGAACATATTAAAGAGAAAACCATCGTCCTCACCGGCGCGATGATTCCGTATGCGTTCGGCAGCTCGGACGGCTTGTTCAATCTCGGCAGCGCGCTGTCGTTCGTGCAAGCGTTGCCGCACGGCGTTTACATTGCGATGAACGGCAAATATTTTGCGTGGGACAACGTGCGCAAAAATCGCGAGCGCGGGGAGTTTGAAGAAATTTCGTAGTACCTTAATTTTGCACATATAAAAATCAAACCCCGATTTTCCTTTAGTTGCTGAAACCAATTGGGTGGTTGTTTTAGCCTTACAATGCAAAATCGGGGTCGTAACGCCTTTGCACAGAGACGACTTCTTCTTTGCCAGTAAACTGGCCGCCGCATTCTCCACTTCTTTCATATCCGCCTCGCCGATCCATTGCCGGACGATCTGCCCTTGCTGATCAACTAAAAACATGGCCGGAATAACTTTGACTTTGTAAGTTTCCCAAGCCGGATTTGTTTCAGCATCCAGGAGAATCGGATAGGCGATTTGATGCTTTTTGATGAACGCCTCAACCTTTTTCCTGCCCTCATCGTCAATCGAAATGCCCAACACGGTGAAGCCTTGTGGCGAAAATTGTCCGTGCAGCTTTTGCAGCGCCGGCATGCTTTTCACATGACTCCGAACCTGTCACTATTCAACTGTTCGCTGGCGAACACTCAATGCTATGCCAGCGGACAGTTCCTTATTTGCCCTACCTTCCTGAACCTCCATAACTGTTTGAAAAACAAAAGAGGCATGATTATTGGATAAATCATCTATTAAGCGGAGGAGAAGACCCCAAAGGCTATACAGATTTGCTGAGGTTTTTGGAGTTACCTGTTCCGTAACTCAACTTTTATGTTGAGTTAGAAGAAACAATACCCGCAACATAAATGTTGCGTTACAATCTTAGCCTCAACAAGTATAATGACGCAGAGGTCGCTTCTCAAGTAAAATTCAGAAAATTTAACGACAACCGATAACCGGAGAAAATCATGATTCGTCTCAAAAGCATTTTCAAATATTACTCCAACAAATTCGTCAAGACCTACGTCTTGCAGGATATTAATTTGGAGGTGCAACAGGGTGAGTTCGTCACCATCATGGGACCTTCCGGCTCGGGCAAGTCGACGCTGCTGCACATTCTCGGCATGTTGGACGAGCCGAACGACGGCGAATACTTTTTTCTCGACGAGCCGGTGCACAAGTTCAACGAGAAGCAGCGCTCGGAGTTGCACAAGAATTACATCGGCTTCGTGTTTCAAAGTTATCATTTGATCGACGAGCTGACGGTGTACGAGAATCTCGAAACGCCGCTGTTGTACCAGAAAGTCAAAACCAGCGAGCGCAAGAGCATGATCGCCGACATTCTCGACCGCTTTCAGATCGTGGCGAAAAAGGATCTTTTCCCCAATCAACTGTCCGGCGGGCAGCAGCAGCTCGTCGGCATCGCGCGCGCCGTCATCGTCAGTCCCAAGCTGATTCTCGCCGACGAGCCGACCGGCAATCTCAATTCCGCGCAGGGCGAGGAGATTATGGCGCTGTTCAAAAAGCTGAACAACGAAGGCACGACGATCATCCAGGTGACGCATTCCGAGAAGAACGCGGCGTATGGCAAGCGGATCATTCAGTTGCTGGATGGCCGCGTCAATCGCGAAGAGAAAGCGTCTTGACGATTCGGTAAGCAGTGAGCTGATTGTTGATCGCGGAAGGAACGCCCTGTTCAAAAACTATCTCAAAATCGCCGCCAGAAATTTTCTGAAGCACAAAGCTTATTCTTTTTCATTCTTCAAAAGACCGCTCCGGCAGCGGCAGCCCCTCGAAGATTTTGCTGACCGGCAACTCAAACCCCGGCAAAAGCTCCGGCGCGGTCAAAACGTCGCGCACGCTGTGCTTGCTCGTCGCGGTGCAAACCAGCACTTCACGGGTGTCGGAGATCACCACCCAGACGATTTGCGTGCCTTGCTCGAGGTAGGCATCGACCTTGTTCATGACTTTCAGGAAATTATCTTCAGGGGAGATGATTTCAATCGCCAAATCGGGCGCGATGGCGGGAAAGCGTCGCAGGTCTTCGGGCAAACGCTCTTTTCTCACAAACGCGATGTCGGGAATGCGCGATTGATCGGCGCGGTCAGGCCAAAGCCGAAAGTTGGTTTCTGTTACGACATCGCCAATAGGATTCGACTCCAAATAGGAACCCAATTTCATCGTGATTTTTGCTTGAATTTTGCCATGCTCAAAGGATGCCATTTTGAAGACCACCTTTCCATTGTAAAGTTCGGCAGGATAGGCAAGCGAAGTGCTTTCCAATTCATCGACCGTGACGTCGGTGCGCTGCTCGAAGGGAATGGCGCGTTTGGTGGAGGCGGGAACTGTCTGGGCTGGCGGCGCTCCAACTTCGAGAATGTCAGTGGCTTCGGCCATTTTTTCTCCAATGAGAGAGAAGTTAAAATTGACTCGAATTTAACTCATGCAGATTTCATTTTTTGAAATATACAGATATTTCATGGCAAAATCAAGATCTTGCCCCAACCTTTTTTGTTTCGTTACGCGGCAATCAAACTTATTTGAGGAGAAATTCATCATGCCTTCAATTTCCATCCAACTGCCCGCCATCGACGCCGATCAGCAGGTCGAAGTCGAAGTGAAAATCAACGGCAAGAAAAAAACGTATCATTATCGCGTCGAGATTTTTGCGTGGGAGCGGTGCCTCGATCCCGGCGAAGAACGGGCGCTGTGCTTGAAAAGAATGATCGAAGGATATGACAAGAGCTGGCAAATGGTGCAAATCGGCGCGCCGACGGAGACGGCGATTCCTATCATGTTCAAACAACGCAATTGACGGAGTAAAAAGTAATCAGTGTCCAGTAATCAGTGTTCAGTGACTTCGGACCTCGGACAAAAGACTTCGGACTTTACCATGTTTAAAAACTACCTCAAAATCGCCCTGCGCAATTTTCGCCGCCACAAAATTATTTCCTTGATCAACGTCAGTGGCCTGGCCATCGGCATGGCCTGCTGGGGCAAACTCTGACCTTCGATAATCAAAACCAATATCAAGTCACCGGCATCATGGCGAACGTGCCGGCCACTTCGCATTTCACGTTTGATTATATCGTTTCCATGGCAAGTTACACCAATCCGCGGCGGGATAATTGGCAATGGCTGCAATTTTATACGTATGTGCTGCTCAAAGAAGGCGGCTCGCCGCAGACCGTGGCTGAAAAATTTCCGGCCTTATTGCGGCAGCATGTCGAAGCCGAGGTCGCCGCCAACTACTCGCCGTATTTGCAGCCGTTGACGGAGATTCATCTGCGCTCGAATTTGTTTCGCGAGATGCAGGCGAACTCCGATATCGCGTATATCTATATTTTCTCCGCCGTGGCCGGCTTTATTCTGTTGATCGCGTGCATCAATTTTATGAATCTCAGCACGGCCCGCGCCTCGACGCGCGCCAGGGAAGTCGGCGTTCGCAAAGTCACCGGCGCGGATCGCTGGCAATTGATCAAACAATTTCTCGGCGAATCTGCCTGGCGGCGGTGATTTCGGCATTCCGTATGAACCCGAAGGCATCCCGCGCGACAACATTCCGCCGGCGCGCATTCTCGTCGTGGATCACGATTTTATTCAGACGTTTCAGATGGAATTGGCGGTGGGCCGGAATTTTTCCAAAGATCATCCCACCGACGCCACGGCGGCGTTCATCATCAACGAAGAAGCGGCCAAGCAGCTTGCGTGGAGCGATCCTCTCGGCAAGATGATCGCGATGCCCAACATCGAGCGCGAATCCTCGCCGGTGATCGGCGTGCTGAAAGATTTTCATTTCCGCTCGATGCGCGAAAAGATCGGCCCGATTTTGTTTTTTATCGCCACGCCGGATTGGTATAGCGTTTTCTCCTTGCGCCTGCGTCCGGAAAATGTGTCGGAGACTCTGGCGTTTCTCGAGCGCCAATGGGCGGCGTTCGACCCGACTCATCCGTTCACCTACACGTTTTTTGACGAAAGCTTCGCGCAATTGATCAGGCCGAGCGGCAAATCGGCACGCTGCTGCGTTATGTTTCCATCCTGGCGATTCTCATCGCGTGCTTGGGCTTATTCGGCCTCGCGACGTTCACCGCGGAGCAGCGCACGAAGGAAATCGGCGTGCGCAAAGTGCTGGGCGCTTCGGTGAGCAGCGTGACGCTCTTGCTCTCCAAAGATTTCACGAAACTCGTGCTCATCGGCTTCATCGTCGCCGCGCCGTTGGCGTACTACGCGATGAACCGCTGGCTGCAGGATTTTGCTTATCGCGTCGAAATCGGAATAGGTGTTTTTGTATTGGCAGGTCTGTTGGTGTTGGCGATTGCGTGGCTCACTGTTAGCTACCAGTCGATTAAAGCGGCGTTAAGCAATCCGGTCGAAGCGTTGCGGTACGAGTAAAAAGTAATCAGCATTCTTTTTTACTGATCACTGGTCACAGGAAACGGGAGGCTCTTATGTTCAAAAATTACCTCAAAGTCGCGCTGCGCAACTTGCGCAAGAACAAGTTTTATTCGGGTATTAACATCTTTGGCTTGGCGCTCGCTTTGGCTTGCTGTATTTTGTTTTTCCTGTTCGCCTACAACGAGCTGACCTACGATAGCTTTCATTTGAATGCGGATCGAATATGGCGCGTCATCAAAATTGGGCCTGACTTTACCGGCGGGCAAACGAAACAATCCATTACCCCTGGCCCATTAGGCCCAACTTTATTAGAAACGTTTCCTGAAATTGAGCACGTCGTAAGAATCACGCCGAGTGGCGGTATTTGCCAATACAATGACCTTGTAGATCGCGAGCGCTTTTTGCTGGCGGACGAGGCAATTTTCGAAGTGTTCTCATTTGATTTGCTGCGAGGAAATCCTCATACGGTTTTGCAGAATAAAAGGTCGCTCGTCATCAGCCAGGAAAAGGCGTTGAAATATTTCGGCAACGATGATGCTCTCGGCAAAGTGCTCAAGATTCAAGCCGGCGCCAATTGGTATGAGTTCACAGTAACCGGGGTGATCGGCAAAATCCCCGAGAATTCAAGCATCAAATTTGATTTTCTCATTTTGATTGCTTTTAAAGGCGAAACCATGGGGCAGGAACAATTAACGGCCTGGAATATCAACCACGTCGAAACTTACATTCAATTGCGTTCTTCCGAACAAGCGGCTCAGTTGCAACAAAAACTGCTGCAATTTGCCAAAGAGCATTTGCCAAGACCTGGCGGTGAATTCGCGCTGCAGCCGTTGCGCAAAATGCATTTGGATACCGAGGTGCGGTCCGGCTTGACCTCAACGAGCCATCCGGCTTATTCGTACATCCTCGCCGGTATTGCTCTGCTAATTCTCTTGCTCGCTTGCGTGAATTTCATGAATCTCGCCATCGGACAGTCGTCGTTGCGCATTAAAGAAATCGGCATGCGCAAGGTGATGGGCGCGCAGCGGACGCAGCTCGTCAAGCAATTCCTAGGCGAGGCCATCTTGATGTGCGCGCTGGCGCTGATTTTTGGTTTTTTCTTCGCCGAGCTTTATTTGCCGACTTTTAATAAGCTGGCCAACAAGAATTTGAGTCTTTGGGAGCATATGGAATAAAATCGCGCCGAACGAGGCTTTCCGACATGACTTCCTCGACGAATATGTGGATCGACAATACAAGAATGAAGAGCGCTGGGGAAAGATTGTCGGTTATGCCAGCGCGTTTGCCAATGTCATTGCGTGTCTCGGTTTGCTCGGGCTGGCCCTGCTGGCAGCGGTTCGCCGCACCAAAGAGATCGGCATTCGCAAAGTGTTGGGCGCAACGGTTGCCAACATTGCGGCGCTGCTCTCCAAAGACTTCTTGAGACTTGTGTTTTTCGCCAATATCATCGCCTGGCCGTTAGCGTATTTTGCGATGGGGGAATTCGTGCAAAACTTTGCTTATCGGATGAATATCGGGTCGTTGCCGTTTTTTGCTGGCCGGGGTTATTGCGCTCGTCGTGGCCATGATTGCAGTTGGCTTCCAAGCGCTTAAAGCCGCGCTGGCGAATCCGGTGGAG
>Ga0073934_10004109_pt1 | contig 24864 bp, 18 predicted proteins | sample LarsenN4metaG_FD_76834 | JGI IMG/M metagenome (GOLD analysis project Ga0073934, IMG submission 76834) | Hot spring sediment bacterial and archeal communities from British Columbia, Canada, to study Microbial Dark Matter (Phase II) - Larsen... ... | reverse complement strand
CCGCCGAACCGTCACCGGCACCGTCGTCATAGAAGACGAGACGGGCAGTGCGGTCCTCAGGCAGAATACCGACCGACCGTTTTTCGATCCGGCGCAGCGGCACGGACACGGCGCCGACGAGGTGAGCAACCGCGTACCGGTCGCCAGGGCGGACATCGACCAGGGTAAAGGGGGGGACCGAGCCCGGCCCGTGCAGATAACCGGCAATCTCGTCAATGGAGACGACCTTCACCCCGGCAGGAACGGTCGGCAGGAGTCTGGTAATCTTCTTCGCCAGGATCAGGTCCCCGCTACGGCTGAAATCGACGGCCAGGACATCGCCCGACCGCAGCTCCGCGGGGCTCTTCAAACGCTCCCACACGGTCCCCGTGTCCCAGTTGACGAGCAGGACGTCCCCCTTGTGGACCTCAAGGGTGAGCACCCCCGCGCCGCTGGCCACCGACTTGATGCGACCCTGGGAGACCTCGGCCATGCAGACGGCAGCCGGAATCAGCAGGAGCGCGACAGCAAGCGCTACGGATTTTTCGAACAGATGCGACACGGACATGAAGTACCTCCTTGACCACTTGCACTATAGCACAGGCATCCGTAAAAACAACAAGTCCCCTCTTGCTGTGTGCAAACGGGCAAAAGCAGGGTATACTCTTCCCGATTACAACCCAAGGAGGCTGCAGTGTCACATGCAACGCACCGTTCCGTCTGCCCCTACGACTGCCCCGATACCTGCGGGCTGCTGGTGGAAACCGCAAACGGCGTGGCAGTGAAGGTCAGCGGTGATCCCGACCACCCCTATACCCGCGGCACACTCTGTTCCAAGATGAACCGGTACGAACTGACCGTCCACTCCCCACGGCGGCTCCTGACCCCGCTCTTGCGAAGCGGACCGAAGGGGAGCGGCGAGTTCACGCCGGTCAGCTGGAATGAGGCGATCGGGATGATCGCCGCCCGATGGCGGCAGATCATCGCCGACCATGGGGAGGAAGCGATTCTCCCCTACTCCTACGCCGGCACCATGGGGCTGATCCAGCGCAACAGCGGCCACCCGTTTTTCCATCGCCTGGGGGCATCCCGGCTGGAGCGGACCATCTGCTCTCCGGCAAAGAGTGCCGGCTGGAAGGCGGTCATGGGTGAAACTCCCTCTGTGGACCCGGATGAGGTGGCAGAAAGCGACCTGGTGATCCTCTGGGGAATCAACGCCGCCGCTACGAGCGTCCACTTCATGCGTGGCGTCGCAGCGGCAAAAAAGCGTGGCGCACGGGTCTGGCTAATCGACACCTACCGGACGCCGACTGCCGGTGCAGCGCACCGGGCCATGCTCATCCGTCCGGGAAGCGACGGCGCCCTGGCCCTCGGCATCATGCATATCCTGAGCCGCGACACCATGGCCGACCGGTCGTTCATCGCGGCACACGTTCAGGGGTACGAAGAGTTTGCCGAGCGCATTCTCCCGCAATACACACCCGAGAATGTTTCCGGCATCACCGGCATCCCGGCCGACCTGATCGAGGAACTTGCACGGGGGTACGGCAGGGCACGTGCCCCCTTCATCCGGCTCGGCAGCGGCCTGACCAGGTACGGGAACGGCGCCATGACCGCCCGGACGATCGCCTGCCTCCCCGCGGTTGTCGGCGCCTATGGCAAGAAGGGGGGGGGATGCTTCCCGGACACCGCCACGGGGGGGGCATTCGCCATGCACGAGGTGACCAGGGAGGACCTGATGCCAGGGCCTACCAGGATCATAAACATGAACCGTCTCGGCGAGGCACTCTCCACCCTGAACGATCCGCCGGTCATGTCCCTGTACGTCTATCACAGCAATCCGGCCGCCATCGCCCCCGACCAGAACGCCATCATTGCCGGGCTCTGCCGCGAGAACCTCTTCACCGTGGTGCACGAGCGGTTCATGACCGACACCGCCCGCTATGCCGACATCATCCTCCCCGCCACATCCTCACTGGAACAGAGCGACCTCTACCGCTCCTACGGCACCTACATGATCCAGAGGGCAAAGGCCATCATCCCGCCGGTGGGAGAGAGCCGCTCCAACTGGGAAACGTTCCGCGCCCTGGCCGCTGCCATGGGGTTTGAGGAGCCGATTTTCAGCAAGAGCGCCGACCAGCTGATCGACCACCTGCTTTCCCTGCCGTCGTCCATGCGCTGCGGCATTGACCTGCAGGGCCTGGCCGACGGCAGGGGGGTCCGGCTCAGCGTTACCACTGACCAGACCCGTTTCCTCACCCCGTCGGGGAGAATCGAGATCTTCAACCCTGCGGAACCGGAGCCCTACCCCCGCTACCTGCCGACCCACGAAGAGGCAGGCAGCTATCCGCTCCGCCTGATGACCGCGCCGACCCCTCATGGGCTCAACGCCTCATTCTACGAACGGGATGACCTGCGGGAACGGCAGGGGGGGGGCATGCGGCTGAAGATGAATGGAGCGGACGCGGCAAAGAGGAGTCTGCATGACGGCGAACGGGTCATTGCCTGGAACGATCTGGGAGAGGTTGCTTTCCTTCTGGAGATCAGTGATGCGGTACCGGCCGGCATTGCCGTTGCCGAGGGGGTCTGGTGGATCGAGTTCGCCCCGGGGGAGCGGACGGTCAATGCCCTTGTTTCACAGCGCTTGACCGACCGGGGGAACGGCAGCACGTTCTACGACAACAGGGTCGACGTCAGAAAGGGCTGAACGGTACTGACTCATTTTTTCGACAGAGCCTCTACGAAATATCGGCAGACATCGTCAAAAGCACAGCTTTGCGCCTATGAACAGACCCGAACTGACCGTCATCATACCGACCCTGAACGAAGAGAAAACCCTCCGGAAGACCCTGGAAAACCTGACCTGTCAGCAGGAGGTCTTCATGGAGGTCATCGTTGCCGATGGTGGTTCCAGCGACACAACCCGGCAGATCGCCGCAGCATCATCCCCGGCGGCAACCGTTCTCAACTGCAGCGCCGGCAGAAGCAGGCAGCTCAATACCGGCGCCAGCAGTGCCAACGGGGAGCTCCTTCTTTTCCTCCATGCCGACAGCAGGTTCACCAGCACCCGGGCGCTCCGGCAGGGGATCGACGAACTGCGCCGTGCTGCCGGTCCGGCTGGGCGCCTCCTCGTGGCGGGCCGCTTTTCGCTCACCTTCAGCGGAAGCAACGCCGGCAGTCCCCTTGGCTACCGCTTTTTCGAACTGAAGGCGCGCCTCGGCCGACCCGGCTGCAGTCACGGCGATCAGGGCTTTCTCATCCCGCGGGACCTCTTCTTCCTGGAGGGGCCATTCAGCGAAACGTGCGAGCTGCTCGCCCAGACCCGTTTTGCCGACAACATGCGGGAAAAAGGCCAATGGGTGCTGCTCACTCCGGAGATCGTCACCTCTGCACGCCGTTTTGAAGCCGAAGGGCTGAAGGAGCGGCAGACCATCAACGCGGTCATCATGGCCTGCGGTGCGGCGGGCAGAGACGAACTCCTCGCCGGGATCCCCGAGCTCTACCGGGAGCAGGCGGCGTGCGGAAAACTGGCCGCCGGTCCGATAGTACGGCGACTCCGGCAGCATGTCGACGGGCTGCCTCCCGACGAACAGCGTGCATTCTGGGAGAATATCGCTGATTATGTCCTGGAGAACGCCTGGCAGGCGGCTTTTTTTCTGGATGTACTGCTCGGACTGGATCTCACCTGGGATGGCCGGGAAGCCAGGACTCCGTTCCTGCGGCTTTTTGACAGGTACATCTACCGTCGGCTTGATAGCAGGGGGGGGAAATCTATTGCGCGGATGCTCGTAAGGAGCTGGCTCCGGTCAATGAAAAGCCCCCCCTTCCGATGACAGTATCACCATGACGTCGGAAACGAGGGGCATGCGAGTTGTGGAGGGGTGACACCCAGCTGTGGGCTACTTGCCTTTGCCAGGCTTGACGATGTCGATCTCGGTCTCGCCCTTGACGTATTTGACCCGCCAGACCAGTCCGCATGCACCACACTCCTTCAGTGGCAGCTCATCAGCGGTATACCCTTCCGAATGCAGGTCTATCTCGACTGCTTTTCTCTCTCCACAGTTCGGGCATTTCATCGTTTTACTCCTTTGGCCTTCGGGGATCGTTCTTCATATTTTCGCGAGACACTCATCGATGACAGCGGTAAACTCCTGCAGATCGTCAAGCTTCATGTCGCCCATGTGAGCAATCCTGAAGGTCTTATTTTTAATCTTACCATATCCGTCGTCAAACGCATAGCCGCGATCACCGAGGATTTTTTTCAATGCCGCAAGGTCGACCCCCCTGTTGTTTGTCGCACAGGTAAGAGTGCGGGAGCAGTACTGCTCCTCGGGAAAGAGGCCGAAACCGTTCGATTTCACCCAGCCGCGCACGTACTCCGCCATCAACCGGTGCCGCTCCCACCTGTTTTCCAGACCCTCGGCGAAGAACCGCTCCAGCTGCCGGTCCATGGCATAGATCTGGGAGATGCACGGGGTCGAGGGGGTATTGTCTTTCTCGTCATTGGCAGCAAATTCGAGAAAATCGAAATAGTAGCCACGACCCTCGACTCCGGCTGCCCGGGCCAGGGCCTTTTCGCTGGCCGTGAACACCGCAAGCCCCGGGGGGAGTGCGAACGCCTTCTGAACGCCGAAAATGCAGCAGTCGATTCCCAGCTCATCCACGGGAAGCCGCAAGGCGCTCATGGAAGAGACCGTGTCCACAATGGAAACGACATCGGGATACTTGCGCAGAACCTGGGCAATCTCCGGAAGGGGAGACATGACGCCGGTGGATGTTTCGTTATGGATCAGGGTCATGGAGTCGTATTTGCCCGTGGCCAGCGCCCTGTCCACCAGTTCGGGGGTTACCGGTTGTCCCCACTCCACACTGAACGGATCGGCCTCCTTGCCGCACCGCACGGTAACGTCATGCCACTTGTCGGAAAAGGCGCCATTGCAGAAGTTGGCGCAGCGCTTGCCGACGAGGTTGCGCACGGCCCCCTCCATGACACCGAACGCGCTGGACGTCGCCAGGAATACCCGCGAACTCGTGAACATGAGCTTTTTAAGGTTGGTTGTAACCCGTCCATGGAGCTGGGCGTATTCCTTCATCCTGTGACCGATCATGGGGGTGGCCATGGCCTCGAGAATCTCCGGGGCTATCTCCACCGGACCGGGTATGAACAGTTTCTTGTGCATGAGCTTCTCCACGGCTGCAACGGGCAGCCCCTGTTTTTTGCTCCCTTAAGCCGCTTTTCGGGCAGATTTAACGGGATTTTTCATGACTGAAGCTAACAAAAGGGGAACGTAAAGTCAAGAAGTGCCCCCGAATGACATCTGTCCGCGAAAAGTGCGCGTTAGCCAGCATAACATGCTGTTTTTACAGAGCATTACCTGCACAGGATGCCATGCCGCACATCGGATCGACTGTATACAGTATTCAATTTATCAATTGCTTTTTTTAATGGTTGTAGCTAAATTAGCGCGGAAATAATTCACTGGCTCTACATAAACATTCCTAAGGAATCGATAGATGCCGCTGGTCCCGCTTCATCATTATCTGCTGCTGACACTGTCGGGTTTCGTCCTGCTGATGCAAACGGCAATAAAAACCCATTACCATCAGCCAGGATCATATCATGACGCCGAGAGTTCGCTCCATGCGCCCATGTCGAGCCTTGCCCTCGAAAAAGCGGGGTTCTTCGCCGAGACGACACAGAACTACTCCCTCGTGGTAAAGTTCAGCTGTTTTGCCGCAATCCTGACCCTTATCCCGATCTGCATGAACCTTACGGCATGGCATGATCCCTCTCCGAGCCGGGCACCACCTTCCGGCTGATGACCGTGCCGACAGATTGATTCTCAAAATACACTCGTGTCACTAACACCAAATCGACAAAAAAAATCTACAGAGGAGCAGTTTATGCCCAGATTCATCAATCGCCTGATCCCACTGCTGATACTGCTGGCATCATTTGCCGGGCCCGCATTCGCAGAGCAGGGTATGGCCATCGATCCGGCAACCTGCCTCGGTTGCCACAGAGAAAAGATCTCCATCAGCGGCTTCGCCGCCTCGGTCCACGGCAAGAATGCCTGTACCAGCTGTCACGTGGAGATCACCGACCTTGCCAAGCATATGCGCGGCGAAACAAAGGTTCACAAGGTAGCGTGCGAGCGCTGCCACAAGAAGGAGAACGCCGAGCACTACAACAGCGCGCACGTCCAGAAGGGGGTGCGCTGCGCCGACTGCCACAGCGACATCCACACCCACCAGCACTGGAAGAAGGATAAGCGGATCGCCATTGCCAAATGCATCAAGTGCCACGACCAGGAATCGGTCTACCGCAACTCGATCCACGGCAAGAGTGTTGCGGCCGGCAACCAGGACTCGGCCGCCTGCCATGACTGCCACAATCTCCACGAAATCAAGCCGCTCGGCGTCAAGGGGTCCCATGATGAGCGGGAGTTCCATACAAAAGTCTGCCTGAAATGCCATGGCGACGAAAAGCTGATGAAGAAGAACAACGTGACCAACGTGGCGGTCAAGTCTTACATGGACAGCTACCATGGCAAGAACTACCGCCTCGGTTTCCCGGAAAAGGTCGCAGGCTGCGCCGACTGCCACTCCGCCCACTCGATCCTGCCGAAGAGCGACCCGAACTCCAACCTGCACCCGAACAACCTGGTTAAGATGTGCGCCACCTGCCACCCCAAGGCAACGCCGCTCTTTGCCAAGTTCTACGCCCACGGAGAGCATGACCGGGAAAAATACCCGATCCTCTTCTACACCTTTGTCGGCATGACCGGCCTGCTTCTCGGCACATTTGCCGTCTTCTGGGTTCACACCCTGCTCTGGATGTTCCGCGGCTTCGTGGAAAACCGCGAAAAAGCCGAAGCGCTGCAGTCAGGTCATGTACATCATGCAATACCCGAGGCGCACAAACAGTACCGCCGCTTCAACCGGATACACATCTTCCTCCATATCCTCGTGATCACCAGCTTCCTGGGGCTCTCCCTCACCGGTCTGCCGCTCAAATTCAGCGACCAGGCCTGGGCAATCTACCTGATGAAGCTGTACGGCGGCTCCGCCAACGCCGGTCTCTGGCACAGGATCTGCGCCGGCATCACCTTCGTCTACTTCGGCTCCGCCCTGGTAATGAGCATCAACTTCCTCTTCTTCAGCAAGAAGGTTAAGGGGAACTTCTTCCAGCGACTCTTCGGACCCGACTCGCTCTGTCCCAACCTGCGCGACATCGTCGATGTCATCGGCATGGTCAAATGGTTCCTCTTCAAGGGGCCGAAACCGACCTTCGAGCGCTGGACATACTGGGAGAAATTCGACTTCATCGCGGTCTTCTGGGGTATGTTCGCCATCGGCGGATCGGGCCTGATGCTCTGGTTCCCCGAACTGTTCGGTGCATTCCTCCCCGGCTGGGCATTCAACGTGGCGACCATCGTTCACTCCGACGAGGCGCTGCTGGCCACCGGATTCATCTTCTCCGTCCACTTCTTCAACACCCATGGCCGGCCGGAGAAATTCCCCATGGACTTCGTCATCTTCAACGGCCAGATCTCCAAGGAAGAGATGATCGAGGAACGTGGCGACCAGTGGAAACGCTACGAGAAGGATGGCATTACCGAAGAGTTTGCCGCCAAACATACCAGCGGCGTGGTTTATGACTTCCTCGTCAAGGGCTTCGGTTTCACCGCCCTCTTCATCGGGCTGGGTCTGCTGGGGCTGATGATAATCGCCTTCCTCGGCGGTTCCCACTAGACATTACGTTTCAGTATTGACATCAAAGGGCTGCCATCCGGCAGCCCTTTTTTTATCCTGCGAAGCAGACAATGAATTAAAACAATATTTTAATTTGACAAACACCCGCTTGAGGCGCTATTTTTTTTATTTTCAAAACTCTGTCGTTAATAATCATTCGCAGGAGGTAGTATGTTGTCGGATACCAGAAAGAGGATATTATCCTATCTTTTCAACCCGATCAGCTTGGCCGGTTTTGTCTTTGCACTACTCGGCACGGTACTGATCATTGCTTTCCTGGCAATCGAGATGTTCACCGGGATCGAGAACCCCTATATGGGACTGCTCGTCTACTTCGCCTTCCCGGGCATACTGATATTCGGCCTCCTGCTTGTCCCCCTCGGCGGCTGGATCGTCAGAACCAGGCTGCGGAACAAGGGGATTACCGAGATCCAGAAACTGCCGGTACTTGACCTCAACGACCCCCTCAAGCTGAAGCTTACCGGCTTTTTTGTCGTCGCAACCATCGTCTTTGCGGTCATAGTCGGTGTCGCCTCCCTGAAAGGGTTCGAGTTCACCGAATCCACCAACTTCTGCGGCGAGCTCTGCCACCAGGTCATGGCCCCCGAGCATACCGCCTGGAGCAACTCGCCCCATGCCAAGGTCAAATGCGTTGAGTGCCACGTCGGCCCCGGCGCTGAATGGTACGTAAAGGCCAAGATTTCCGGTCTTCGCCAGGTATGGGCAGTCCTTACCCACTCCTTCCCGACCCCCATCGAGACCCCGATCGAGAATCTCCGCCCGGCGCGTGATACCTGCGAGCACTGCCACTGGCCGGAGAAGTTCTACGTCGGCCGGCAGAAGATTTTCTATCACTACGCTCCCAACGAGGAGAACACCCCCCGCGAGATCGACATGCTGATCCATATCGGCGCCGCCCCCAAGGGGCCGAACACCAAGGGTATCCACTGGCATATCGGCAAGGATGTCACCTTTGTTGCAAAGGACCGGAAGCGGAACGACATCCCCTACGTTGCCGTGAAGGAAGCTGACGGCACGGTCACCGAATATTACACGACGGATAACCCGATCTCCAAGGAGGAGCTGGCCAAGTCCAAGTTGCGCCACATGGACTGCACCGACTGCCACAACCGGCCGACCCACATCTACCATGCACCGGGCGAGGAGATGGACATGGCGTTCGTCACCGGCAAGATCGACCGCTCGCTGCCGTTCATCAAGAAAATTGCCGTTGACGTTCTTGAGCAACCCTACAAGACCGCCAAGGAGGCCCACGCGGCCATCACCAGTGCCATTCCGGCATACTATGCCAAGGAGTACCCTGCTGTCGCCAAGGACAAGGCTGCCGCAATCAACCAGGCGGTCGAGCAGATCAAGGATATTTACACCAGGAACTTCTTCCCCGAGATGAAGGTCTCCTGGAGCACCTACCCGAGCAACCTGGGCCACTTCTATACCCCGGGCTGCTTCCGCTGCCACGACGACAAGCACAAGGCGGCAAACGGCAAGGTCATATCCAAGGATTGCAAGATCTGCCACACCATGCTGAACCAGAGCCAGGAGAACATCCCCCCCGGCAGCAAGCCGAAGGAGTTTGTCCATCCGGTTGACATCGGCGACGAGCTCTACAAGACCAACTGCAGCGACTGCCACAGGGTCGGCGAGGACGACGTTGCCGGCGGCGGCAAGCACGGCCACAAGTCTGGACACTAAGACACAAAAAAAAGCCCCCGGGGAAACCCGGGGGCTTTTTTTGTCCATGGATCTTCTCTCCCTCCTTCAGGAGAGGTCCGCATCCCTGAGGAAGGCAGCGGCGTCCTCAGGTGATGTCGGGTTGATGTAAAAGCCGGTCCCCCACTCGAACCCGGCGATATGGGTTAGCCGTGGGACCAGCTCGATGTGCCAGTGATAGTCATGGCGTATGGAGCCCCAGTAGTCGGGCTTGCCCGGACGGGACTGGGCCGGCGGCGCCGTATGGAGTATGAAGTTGTAGGCCGGGTCCTTCAGCACCACCTTAAGCCGATGCAGCATGTCCTTCATGATGATGGCCAGCTCGGCAAGCTGCCGGTCGCTCATCAGGGCAAAGTCATGGGCGTGGTGCTTCGGATAAAGCCGCAGTTCGAAGGGGAAGCAGGCCGCATAGGGGGTTGCCAGCAGATAGTCGGCCGTCTCCCGTACAACCCGTGTCCCCTCCCTGATCTCGAATTCGATCAGGTCGCAGAAGATGCACCGCTCGTGGCTGCTGTAAAAGTCACGGCAGACCCGCAGCTCCTTGGCGGTCACCGGCGGGGTCAGCGGTACGGCTATCAGCTGGCTGTGGGAGTGGTTCAGGGTTGCCCCGGCCTGGGAACCGTGATTCTTGAAGAGCACCATGTGCCTGAAGCGGAAATCGTTGCGCAGGTCGAGCATCCGTGCCCGGTAGGCACAGAGCACGTTGGTAATCTCCGCCGGGGTGAAATCAGCCATGCTCCGGTGATGGTCCGGCGTCTCGATGATCACCTCGTGGGCGCCGACCCCCTCGCGCACATCGTACAGGCCGTACCCACGGCTGCGCACTTCCCCCTCGACGCGAAGCGCCGGATACTTGTTCGGTATGACCCGCACCTGCCACCCCGGGGTATTCGGCTCGCCGTAGGACCTGATGGAAAATATCTCCGGCGGTGTCTTCCCCTCGAAACCGTAACAGAAGGGGCAGACCGTGCTGTCGGGCACGATGGGCTCCATGTGGAAATCCCGCGGCCTGCGGCCACGGTCGGTGGCAATGATAACCCAGTGTTCTTTCAGCGGATCCCACCGCAGTTCTGACATAGCTGCTCCAGTCTTTAAATAAGCCAGTTATCCAGCTCCAGCTCAGGGCCGGCATACATCAGCTTCATGGGCGAATCGACTGGCCAGCGCCCCAGTTCGTCGTTGCCACGCTGGTGCATCAGGCTGGCATAGACATATTCCCCCCCGTCCAGGCTGAGCCCGGCAAGGGGGATCTGCACCTCGCAGATCCTGCCGATGGCCCAGGTGCAGAAGTGTTCCGTGTCACGCCACCCCCCCGTTTCCCGCACCTGCAACTTGCGGAAACCAGCGGGTGGGTGAATTACAAGGCGATACTCGTTCTTGCAGGTCAGCAGCAGGATGAGCCGGTCCTCACCCCGGAGATAGCTCTCAAGGGGATGCCGGCCGTCAATCCTGCAATAGAAGGCGCTCCGGTCAAACCCGTAATAGAATGCCTTCATGCTGCTCTCCGCCGCATGCATGGTTGATGACTGGCGAGACAGGTCGTAGAGTCCGGCGGCCAGCCACTCGAAATAGTCCCCGGCCTGTCCGGAGATGCAGGGGGTGACGAATCCCGCCGGCTCGCGGACGAACCCTGCCGGGGTCTTCTTCTTGATCGGCTCGTACAGCTCAGCCGGGACCTCCCCGCCGAGCAGGCGGTATATGCAGAGCAGGTGACGACGGAACAGAAGGTCGAACTGGTCGCTGTGGGGAGAGAAGTGGTCGTCGCCATACCACCAGAACCAGTCGCTCCCTTGCGCGGCATAGAGGGCACGGCATATCCGGACAGCGGTCTGATCCGTTTCCCCCTCGTCACCTCCCCCCCCTGCCAGCAGTTCGGCAACACGCCCGTTCCCCCTGACCGCCGCTTCCCGGGCCGTGGCGAGGAGCTCCCACGCCCGGTTCTCCTCCGGATGACCGATCCAGATGCCGTAGCTGGCATTTATCCATGAACCGGGATGCACATGCTGCAATCTGCGAGTCGCACCGGATGCCAGGACACCACTGCAGGTGTCGGGCTTGATGTCGTCCGCTTCCGACAGGGCCTCGTAGAGCCCTTTGAGAAAATGGTAGCCGTTGTCCGGATAATACTCCCAGGCATTCTCGCCGTCCAGGATAACCGGTACGACCCGGGCATCGGGAACGCTGGTGGAGATCGCCCGGATCCGGTCGATAAAATCGGCAACGGCCCGCTGCTCATCCCACTGGGAGTAGGTGAACCCGATCAGATCGGAGAGGGTATGATCCCTGAAGAAAAGCGCCAGATCCCTCTCCCCGCCGGAATAGAGATAGGGGTGATAGATCGCCTCGCGCCCCATGCCGAGTCCGCCGAGGGAGGCGGAGAGGACCCCCTCGTCGCTGGCCGCCCAGGCAAGTCCGGCATCGGCAATGGCCGTCAGCGCCAGATCGCTCACCGACCCCTCCGACGGCCAGCACCCCAGGGGAGGGACACCGAACACCCTGGAGAAACACCGTATGCCGGAGACGATCTGGCTTCGGGCATCCTCGGGATGGCGAAAGCTGCAGGTGGGGAGGTGTGCCTTGGGCATGGCCACCGCGGCGCTCCTCATGTCGCAGAGCAGCGGCAGAATCGGGTGGAAATGCGGGGTGACGGAAAGCTCTATCTTCCCTTCGATGTGGAGTTTCCGGTACAGGGGGATGATGGCGCGGAGAATTCGTTCATGGCAGTCGAAGAGGAGCGCCTTGTCGGCCGCCGTATAGCCACGCCCCTTTTCCACGAGGAATTGCAGCTCCGGAAAGCGCCTGCGTGCCGCCTCGCCGGTCCAGGCGAGATAGAAGCAGACCTGGAGGTCCAGGATATCCTGATCCCGGAACTGGCGCAGCTGCAGGTCGCCGGCCTGGCCAGCCCCCTCTCCCGCCAGCCGGTACAGCTCATGATAGCGGCGGTTCGGCTCGATGAGCCGTTGCCGGTTTGCGGAAAAAAAATTGTTGATGACGAAGAGCCGCTGGTCATCCCCCATGTCAGCCGGGTTCATTTTGCCATGGATCAGGAAGGGATCCACCGCCGTGCCGGCGGCATAATCCTCCAGCTGTTCCAGCAGTGACGGGACGAAGTTGAATACCGCCCGGGCATCCGGGACCTCGTCCACGATTGCCGCCATGTCGTAATAATCCTTGACCGCATGGAGGTAGGTCCATGGAAGAACATACTCATCCTTGATCGGGTCCTTGTAGTACGGCTGATGCATGTGCCAGAGGAGAATTATGGAGAGGGGTTGTTTCATGAAAACCTGATCTGCTTTCGAGGTTCGAGGTTCGAGGTTCGAGGTTCGAGGTTCGAGGTTCGAGGTTCGAGGTTCGAGGTTCGAGGTTCGAGGTTCGAGGTTCGAGGTTCGAGGTTCGACAAAAATCTCACACAACTACTTCAGCTGCACAAGCTTTTTCCTCGAACCGCGCTCCTTTTTCCTCGTTCCTGCCTTTACTGGAGCTCCTTCTTCCACCCTTCGAGCTTGTTCGTATATTCATCCAGAAGCCGCCTGGCGACCCTCGGCTCCTTGGCCTCGGCGATAATATGGACGCATGAGCGGTACTGGTCCGGGAGCACAAGCAGCCAGTCCTCGCCGAAGTGGACCTTTATCCCGTCGATGAACGTCGCCTCCTTTTCCAGGCTGTCCTCGCTCATTTTCCGCATGATCCCCCCCTTCATCTCCCAGATGCAGGGGATCTTCGTCTGCAGGAAGGCGCGCTGCGGCGCCTCGGACGCCACCTTCGCCAACGGCATGGCGGCAGAAGCCACCAGCTCGATGATCTTCGCCACGGCGAACAGGCCGTCAAAGGCGGGCTGGAACCGGGGAAACGCCAGCTGGCCCGCCATGGAGCCCGCCATGACCGTTTCCGAGGAGAGCGCCGCTTCGATCATTGCCCGCTCGCTGTTCTTCGTCCTGTTGACGGTGCAGCGCTTTTCCATGAGCAACTGCTCGGTTACCGACGGGGCCGAAACCGGCAGGACAAATGTCCCCCGCTCCCCGGCCCGCAGCAGCAGCATGATCACCAGCGTAAGGAGTTCGGCAGGTTCGTATATTTTGCCGGCATTGTCAACCAGGGTGAGCTCCTCCCCGTTGGGATCCAGCCAGAAACCGGCGTGAGCCTCCAGTGTCTGCACGATCTTGGCAAGCTGCTGCAGCCCCGCCGGTTTCTGCGCCGCCTTTTTCGCCCCCCGCTCCTCGTCCACGTAGGCGTTGAGGGCGATCACCTCGCAGCCGAGATCATTGAGCAGTGCCGGCAGTATCTGTCCCGAGGGGGCATAGTTGAAGTCGACCACCGCCTTCAGGTTCCGCTTGCGCAGCATGTCGCGGTCGATGTTGCGCAAAAAACCCTCCCGGTAGAAGTCGAATACCTGGGGGAGCTCCGTGATACCGCCCGGCTCGCTGTGGTGGGAGCGCCGGAAATTTTCCTTGTAGAAAATCCGCTCGAAGTTTTTTGCCATGGAACTGGAGAAATCAAGGCCATCGCCGTCGAGGAAGACAATCTCGGTGGAGGTGGGATCCTCGATGGACTGGCGGAAGTAGACCCCGCCGACCTCTCCGTAGGTATTGAGCTTGTAGCGTATGAGGGGGAGCGGAATCATCTTCAGGTCACGCACGTTGACACCGGCGGAGAGAATGCCGCCAAGAAAGCTCCGTTTCAGCATCCTGGATGAAAGCGCCGCATCCCTGCCGGCAAGGACGAAACTCCCCTTGCCCAGGGAGGTGCCGTAGGCGCAGCCGAGCTTGGCAACGAACTCAGGGGTCAGCTCGATATTGGTCAACCCCTTGATCATCGCCCCCTCGAACAGGGACTTGCGCCACTTCTCACCCCAGATGAGGTTGGCGGTAACGGTGGAACCGGACTCGATGACCTTGCGCGGCCAGATCTTCACGTCCCGCTTGATGAAGGAGTCCTCGCCGATGGCCGTATCCTCGGCAACGATGCACCCCTCCTCGATGACGACACTGCTCCCCACCCTGACGTTGTTGCAGATGACACTGTCCGTGATCCGAGCCCCCTTCTTGATGTAGACGTTGTCCCAGACCACGCAGCGGGAAAGCCGGGCACCGTCCTCTATGGTGCAGTTACGGCCGATGACCGTGTCGGTGATCATCGGGTGGCCGATGATCTGGGTATTGTCGCCGATGACCACGGTGCCTGACAGATTGACCGAGTCGTCCAGCTGGACATCGGCGCCGATCCGCAGGTCCTTGCCGGCAAACTCCTGCTTCGCCTCGTCGATCCTGACAGTGACCCTGTTCTTGAAGATGTCGTGGTGCGCCTCCCGGTAGGAATCCGTGTTGCCGATGTCCCGCCAGTACCCCTTTGCCGGCACGCCGAAGAGCGGCTCATTCTTCTCCAGCAGCAGGGGGAACAGGTCCTGGGAAAAGTCGAAATTCTCCCCTTCCGGGATATACTGGAGCACTTCCGGTTCCAGCACATAGATGCCGGTATTGACCGTATCGGAGATGACCTCGCCCCACCCCGGCTTTTCCAGGAACTGGATGATCCGTTTCTCCTTGTCGGTGATGACCACCCCGAACTGAAGCGGGTCCTTGACCGACGTCAGGGTTATGGTGGCCTTGGCAGCGTTGTCAGCGTGAAAGGCGATGATCTTGTTCAGGTTGAAGTCGGTCAAAAGGTCGCCGCTGATGATGACGAACCTATCGTCCAGATACTTCTCCGCGCACTTCACCGCCCCGGCGGTCCCCATGTCCTCCAGGGGGGTCACGTAAGTAATCTTCACCCCGAACTCGGAGCCGTCGCGGAAGAAATTCTTGATGATCATCGGCTGGTGATAGAGGAGCATCACCAGGTCGGTAATGCCGTGGCTTTTGAGCAGTTCGACGATGTGCAGCATGATCGGCCGGTTGAAGAGCGGGATCATCGGCTTGGGAAGACTGCTGGTAAGCGGCTGGATCCGGGTGCCGAAGCCTCCGGCCATGATGACTGCTTTCATCTGTCATTCTCCTTGTCACGCATAAATGAAGTCGGTTTCAGCGGCTCTTTCGCTCCACCAGCCGCTTGATCTCGTCCTTGAGTTCCTGCATGTCGCTGGACTTGACCACATAGCTGTCCGCCAGCCAGGCGGAGAAGTCGTCCCGGTAGCAGGAGAACGCAGTGGAGAGGATGACCGCCATGTCGTGGCGCTCCTTGACCAGCTGCTGCAGCAGATCGAGACCGCTCTCGTTCTTCAGCTTTATGTCCAGCAGGGCAACGGCATAACTGTTCTCCTTCAAGAGGGCCAGGGCTTCGGCAATGGTGGCCGCCGTGTCGACCTCGTACCCCTCGTCGGCCAACTCCTGGGAATAGAGCAGCCTGATGCTTGCCTCATCGTCAACTATGAGTATCCTCGTCATAAATCGTTCTCCCCCTTGTGTTGCTGAAGTATGATGCAGTATCGGTTCCCGCCTTCCGGGCGGTTTTCTATGACAAAAGAGCTTCCGTGCCGCTCAAGGATAACCTTGCAGAGCGGAAGACCGATGCCGAGTCCGAGGTGCTCGATGGCAGTGAAGGGGTTCGTGAGGGCCTCCTTCAGCTCATCGGACAGTGACGGGCCGTTATCGCTCACGCACACCTTGAGCAGTTCATCTTCACGGCTGGTTTCCACCCCGATGCTGTCGCTGTCGGGCTGACTGTTCGCCACATGGTTGATGACGGTCTTGAGACAGTAGGATATCTGTTTGTAGTCCAGCCAGGCTGCAGGCAGGTCTGCGTCCAGGTCGATGACAATCGCAATGTTCATCTCTGCCAGCGACTGCCTGAGCTCGGATGTCACCGACAGCACCAGTTGATTGAGATCCCAGTAATCCATGACCGGATGGAGCGAATCCGAATAATTGAGCACCTCGTCGAGCACATTCTCCAGGTTTTTCGCCTCAACCGCGATCCGTTCCAGATAGTCACGCTTCTGCTCCAGGTTCGTGGAATTTTTCAGCAGCGCCCGGACAAAACCACCGATGGCGGCTAGGGGGTTGCGGATGGAGTGGGCGATACTTGCCGTGATCCTGCCGACAACCGCCATCTTCTCCATCCTGACGATGAGTTCCTGTTGCTCCTGCAGCTTCCGATTAGCCAGGGTCTGTTTCTCCACCTCCTCCTGCAGCCGTTCGTACAGTGACGCCCGCTCGATGGCAAAGGCGACGGGGAAGGCAAAGGTCTGCAATGTCTGCATGTCCCGGGGGGTAATCGGCTTGTTGCTCACGAAATTGTCCGTCAGCAGGACCCCGATACTCCGGTTGCGGGAAATCAGCGGCATGATCAGGAAGTGGCCGACGCCGAGAATGGCGGTAAGGCGCGGATCAACTTCCGGATTATTGAAGGCGTTGTCGACAAGTATGGGGCGCCGTTCATTGAGCGCCCGGTTGAAGATATGGTTTACCTCGTCCCGGGCAACGGTCAACTGTTCGAGAATATCCGCGAACTTGGCCCTTTCCGACGATATCTTCGTCTTGTAGAACTGCCGGGAGAGCTCGGCAAGGGAGAAATTGCTCCTGTCCACCTCGTCCCAGATCTGCCAGGCCTCTTCATAGTTGCGCGGACCAACGCCGATATAACCGCGAAGGAATTGACGCTCCCGGTCCATCATGAGCAAAAAGGCGCGGTTCATGCCGAACCCCTTGCCGGACGTTATGGCTGTCATGGCCACGGAGAGGACCTCATCCAGTTCCATGGATGTCTGCAGCACCTGACTGAGTTCATGCAGGAACTTGATTTCACGGCTCTTGCTTGTGAGGAATGCGGATATGGAGCTCAGATGTCCACGCTGTTCGCGGTACTCCTCCCGGAGAATCGAGATGATGTAGCGTAACGGGTTTTCCTCCGGAATTATGGCCAGATCGCGCTGGAAAGCGGGGCAGTCAAGGCACTTTTCCACCAGCCTTTTCCGTGGCGAAGAGTAGAGATACTCCTCGCCCTCGACGATGTTCTGACATTCGAGCGGGTTTCTGTCAGGATTGAACCAGCAACACTCAAACTCCATTGGGAACTCCGGCAGCGTGATAACGGATTTTTACCACTGAACAAATTTAGCGCTTGTAAGTATAACAGTGTCGCATCTCTTTTCAACACGCTTCAGGCCGCGGAATACCAAACAAGGAAATTCTGTCATCGACTGACACTCCCGGTGCCAGGGATAAACAACATTATTTGAGATTGACGTCTTTGTTTCGGGAACAGCATATATATCACATTAGGAATCATGCTTTTAACGACAGATTTCCGGAGAATAATTCACTGAACTATTGACAAACCAATTTTTCAGTTGATAATTCTCCTGATTCTTTCGTGATAAATCAGGAGTTGCGTGTGCCACTGTTCAACTGGAAAGATGAATACTCGGTTCATGTTCCGGAACTCGACGAACATCACAAGATCCTGATGGAGATTATCAACAGAATTTATGACAACTGCCTGCAGACCGATATCGTCGACTGTATCGGTCCAAAGATCAAGGAACTGATTGACTACTCGGAATATCACTTCAAGGCCGAAGAAGACTACATGCGCCGGATCGAGTATTTTGAAAGCGAAGAGCATATCGAGCAACATTCAATGTTCATTTTTAAAATCAGAGAGCTGCAACAGGCGTATGCTGACAATGAACTGGAACTGACAAAATCACTGATTGTATTCCTGGGGAAATGGCTGCTTCATCACGTCTTCGAGGAAGACAGAAAATATGCACTTCATGCACTTGGCGACAAATAAAAAATCCGGGAGAATACTGATGAAAACAATTCTTGAACTGGTAACCGAAATCGTTTCAGCCCACGCCTCCAACACCACCATGACCACCGATCAGCTCGTCCAGGAGTTGCAGACGGTTCACGCCGCCCTGAAGAACCTTGAAAGCGGACAGGCAGTGGAAGTGGCAGCCCATCAGGTGGCGGAAGAGCCCAAGGCCCCCGCACTGACCATCAAGCAGGCATTCAAAAAGGACGAGGTTATCTGCATGGTCTGCGGCAAGGGGGGGTTCAAGACCCTGAAGAAGCACCTTGCCACCTCCCACGAACTGACCCCCGGCCAGTATCGCAAGCAGTTCGGCATCAAGAGCACCCAGAAACTGGCCGCCAGGAGCTTTTCCGAGTCACGGAGGAAGGCGGCTGAGGAGCGGGGGATGACCGACATCCTCGCCAAGGCCCGCGAAACCCGCATGGCAAACCTCAAGGCAAACAAGCCGGCTGCCGCCAAGACTGCCAAGACTGCCAGGACTGCAAAGGCAAGCACGGCTGGGACGGCTAAGGCGAAGAAGTGATCCCGTTTCATAACCAAAAAGACCCCGGCTAATCCGGGGTCTTTTTCTTTTCCGGGCATGCCCGGATGCGTTCTCAATTCATCACCCTGCCGATGCGTCACACCCCGGATTGATCCGGCGACGCTCCCCGCACGGCACAGAATCCCCTATTCCCCGTCCATCAGGCCGAAATCCGCAATCCGCCGGTCAAGAGTCCGCCGGGAGATCCTCAGAATATCGGCAGTGCGGCTTTTGTTGCCCCCTGTTGCCTTGAGAACCTCCTCTATGTGCTCCCGCTCCATCTCCTCAAGCGCCACGAGCCGCGTTTTCACCCCTTTGGCAACCTCCGCCGGCTGAAGTTTTTCCCCAACGCCAAGGGGGATGACAGCGGCGGTTATGGCGCTCCCCGAAGTAAGAATCACCGCTCGCTCCAGGACGTTCTCCAGCTCACGCACATTGCCGGGCCAGCCGTACCCCTGCAACACGGTCATGGCCTCAGGCTCGATGGAGCGGATATCCTTCCCCATCCGGGCGGCGAAACGCCTCAGGAAGTGGTGTGCCAGGGGTCCGATATCCTCGGGCCGGTCACGCAGAGGCGGAAGGTTGACCGTGATGACGTTCAACCGGTAGTACAGGTCCTCGCGGAAGCGCCCCTCGGCTACCTCCCGCTGCAGGTCCTTGTTGGTGGCGGCAACGAAGCGCACGTCAACCTTCTTCGGCCGGGTGGAACCGACCGGGATGAAGTCCCGCTCCTGGATGACCCGCAAGAGTTTTGCCTGCACCGCCGGACTGACGTCGCCGATCTCGTCGAGAAACAGGGTACCGCCGTCCGCCTCCTCCAGCATCCCCTTCTGGTTTGCCACCGCGCCGGTAAAGGCCCCCCGCAGGTGGCCGAAGAGCTGGCTCTCCAGCAGGGTGTCGGTCAGGGCGGCGCAGTTGAGGGAGACGAACTGACGGCCCTGGCGCAGGCTGTTGTTGTGCAGGGCTGCGGCGATCAGCTCCTTCCCGGTCCCCGACTCCCCCAGGACGAGGATGTTGGCGTCGCTTGGCGCCACCTTGAGGGCCAGGTCGTAGACCTCCCGAAAGCGGGGGCTGGCAAAGACGATCTGCCCGCCGCCGGAAAGCTCCTCCCGCAGGCGGCGGTTCTCCTCGGACAGGCGGCGCATCTGCAGCACGTTATCCACCATGCTGAGGAGCTTCTCGTTGGGGAACGGCTTGGTCAGGTAGTCGTAGGCCCCCAGCTTGATCGCCTGAACCGCGTCGTCCACTGTGGCAAAGGCGGTCATGATGATCACCGGCAGCTCGGGGCGGACCCTGCTGACCGTCTTCATGATCTGCAGGCCGTCCAGGTCCGGCATGCGCAGGTCCTGGAGGAGCAGGTCGATCTCCCCGCCAACGGGCGCCTCCAGCCGCGCCAGGAGATCCACCCCCCGGCTGAAGGTCTCAACCCTGTGCCCCTTGAGGACCTTCTTCAGGTACTTGAGGATCCCCTCCTCGTCGTCGCAGATGCAGATATGTGCCATGAGGCTACCTCCTGATTGAAACTTCTCCGCTGTTGACCGGCGGGCGCGGGGCGCCGGAATGAGCGCCTTCGGGCTCTTTCGTCGCACTTCGTGGCGAAATGGAGCGAAGACAGTCGATACTGTCTGAGCCCGCAGGGCGAGTTTATCGGCTGGAGCGGAATGAGCCCGGAAGTGCGGAAAGAGCCCGGCAGCGCGAATGCAGGCGCCCCGTGTCCGCCGCATCTGCCCACCCACTCAAGACAGTTTTGCACAGTATTGGTCAAATTTGCGCAATTGACAAGGGACAATTTTGTGTTCAATGCGCACCTCTCCCCCCAGCATAACGTCTTGATGCCCGCCGGAGCGGGCACGGAACGATATATTAAAATAACGTAAACAGCATTGGCACATCCCTTGCCGTATACAGCGTGACTTTCATTAATCGAGACAGTTTTGCACAACTTTTGTCCGCAAACGACAGTTGTATCAATTCTCACCACAAGCAACAGATGCTTAACCAACGAAAGGAGAAGTTTCATGGGAATGTCACGAAGACAGTTCCTGCAGGGGGGTGCGCTGGCGGCAGCCGGCGTGGCCCTTAGCGGGAAACCGGGCGAAGCCAGCGTGGATTCGCCCGAAATGCGCACCAAGGGGCTGAACAGCACGACAACGATCTGTCCCTTCTGCTCGGTGGGTTGCGGACTGATTGTCCACACGAAAAACGGCAAGGTCGTCAACACCGAAGGGGACCCGGATCACCCGATCAACCGCGGATCGCTCTGCCCCAAGGGTGGCGCGCTCTTCCAGATCGCCAACAACGAGCGTCGGCTACGGTCGGTCATGTACCGCGCCCCGGGGTCGGACCGGTTCGAGGAAAAGTCGTGGGACTGGGCTCTTGACCGGATCGCTCAGCGCATGAAGGAGACACGGGACAAGAGCTTCAAGGCGAAGGAAGTAAACAAGAAGGACAAGAAGGAGTACGTGGTTAACCGCACCGACGGCATGGCCTTCTTCGGCGGCGCAGGACTGGACAACGAGGAGTGCTACCTCTGGTCCAAATTCTCCCGTGCCATGGGGGTCGGCCAGCTGGAACACCAGGCCCGATTATGACACTCGTCCACAGTCGCCGGTCTGGCGGCTTCGTTCGGTCGTGGTGCCATGACCAACCACTGGATTGACCTCAAGAACGCTGACGCGATTCTTGCCATCGGCTGCAACCCGGCCGAAAACCACCCCATATCGTTCAAATGGATCGAGCAGGCGATGGACAATGGCGCCTCCCTCATCTCCATCGATCCCCGCTACACGCGGACCTCGTCGAAGGCGGACGTCTATGCCCAGCTCCGCCCGGGGACCGACATCGCCTTCCTGGGGGGGATGATCAACTACGCCCTGCAAAACGGCCTCATCCACGAGGAGTACGTGCGGGAGTACACCAACGCCACCTTCATCGTGAGCGAGCAATTCGAATTCAACGACGGGGTCTTCTGCTCCTTCGACGAGCAGGAAAAGAGCTACGATTCAAAGGCGTGGGCCTACGAAACCGGGGCCGACGGCACGCCGCGCCGGGACCGTTCCATGCGCGACCCCCGCTGCGTCTTCCAGCTTCTGAAGAAACATTTCAGCCGCTACGACGTGGACAAGGTCTGCACCATCACCGGCACCAAAAAGGAAGACTTCCTCAAGGTGGCCAAGACCTTCTGCGCCACCGGCCGCCCCGACAAGGCCGGCACCATCCTCTACGCCATGGGGATCACCCAGTCGACCCACGGCAGCCAGAACGTGCGAGCGGTTGCCATGCTGCAGCTTCTCCTCGGAAACATCGGCATCGCCGGCGGCGGAGTCAATGCCCTGCGGGGGGAATCCAACGTGCAGGGTTCCACCGACTACGGACTGCTCTTCCACATCCTTCCCGGGTACCTGAAGTCGCCGGAGTTCGACAACGTGGATCTCAAGGCCTATTGCGAGAAGTGGACCCCGAAGACCAAGGACCCGAAGAGCGCCAACTGGTGGGGTAACACCCCCAAGTACATCACCAGCCTGCTCAAGGCCTGGTACGGCGACCATGCAACGGAGGAGAACGACTTCTGCTACTCCTACCTCCCCAAGCGGATGGGGAACTACAACTATGTGAAAATCATGGAAAAGATGGGCAAGGGAGAGCTGGAAGGACTGGTCTGCATGGGGATGAACCCGGCAGTTGGCGGACCGGATTCGGGCAAGGCCCGGGAGGCCCTTGGCAAGCTGAAGTGGCTCGTCACCGCGGATCTCTGGGAGACGGAAACCTCCATCTTCTGGAAACGCCCCGGGGTCAACCCGAAGGATATCCAGACCGAAGTATTCATGCTTCCGGCAGCCTCCTCCATCGAGAAGGAGGGGTCCATTTCCAACTCCGGCCGCTGGACCCAGTGGCGCTACAAGGCGGTGGAACCGGTCGGCGACTCCAAGAGCGATCTCTGGATAATCGACCAGTTCGTCAGAAAGCTGAAGGCTCTCTACGCGAAAGGGGGGGCGTTCCCGGAGCCGATCACAAGACTCGCCTGGAACTACGGCGACGGCCACGAACCGGACGTTCACCTGGTTGCCAGGGAGATCAACGGCTACTTCACCAAAGATGTCACTGTCAAGGAGAAGGACAAGACCCTGGAGTTCAGGAAGGGTGACCAGGTCCCGGCCTTCAAGTACCTGATGGACGACGGCTCCACGGTGGGGGGGTGCTGGATCTACAGCGGTTCCTACACCAAGGATGGCAACCAGATGGCCCGCCGCGACCAGTCCGATCCGGGCGACATGGGGATGTATCCCAAGTGGTCCTGGTGCTGGCCGGTGAACCGGCGGATCATCTACAACCGTGCCTCGGTCAACCTGGAGGGGGAACCGTTCAACCCGAAACGTCCGGTAATCGCCTGGGACGGCCTGGAGAAGAAGTGGAAGGGGGACGTGCCGGACGGTCCATGGCCACCCATGGCTGACGACAAGGAAGGGCGCTATCCGTTCATCATGCTCCCTGAGGGGCATGGACGCCTCTACTCCGTTGACATGAAGGACGGCCCGTTCCCGGAGCATTACGAACCGGTGGAGAGCCCGACACGCAACATGCTCTCGAAGACCCAGAACAACCCGGTGGTCAAGATTCCGGCCAACGTATCGAAGGACACCGGCAAATTCCCGTATGTCGGGACGACCTACCGGGTAACCGAGCACTGGCAAGCCGGCGCCATGACCCGCAGCCTCCCCTGGCTGGTGGAACTGGTTCCCGACATGTTCGTCGAGATCAGCGAGACCCTCGCCAAGCAGAAGGGTATCAGAAACGGCGATACCGTCAGCGTTACGACCGAACGGGGGAGCATCCAGGCCAGGGCGCTGGTAACGGCACGTCTGAAGCCGTTCAACGTGGAAGGGAAGATGATCGAGCAGGTCGGCATGCCGTGGCATTTCGGCTACTCCGGCCTGGCCACCGGAGACAGCGGCAACATGCTCACCCCCACGGTCGGGTGCGCCAATACCGGTATTCCCGAGTTCAAGGCGTTCCTCTGCAACATCGAGAAGGGGGGTAGGAAAGGATGAGCAGCGCTACCATCGACTACAACAAAAACAGAACGTTTCTCATAGACACCACCAAGTGCACCGGCTGCCGCGGCTGCCAGGTGGCCTGCAAGCAGTGGAACCAGCTGAAGGCGGAGAACACTAAATTCTTCTCCGGCGAGGGGTACCAGAACCCGCCGGCCATGTCCGAGAACACCTTCACCCGGATCAAGTTCAAGGACTACCAGAAGAACGGCCAGAACGAGTTCGCCTTCTACAAGGAGATGTGCATGCACTGCAACGACCCGGCCTGCGCCTCGGTCTGCCCGGTGGGTGCCTTCCGCAAGACGGCGGAAGGGCCGGTGGTCTACGACGACAAGCGCTGCATCGGCTGCCGTTTCTGCATGATGGCCTGCCCCTTCGGCGTCCCCAAGTACGAATGGAGCAAGGCGTTCCCCCTGGTGAAGAAGTGCACCGGTTGCTACAGCCGGGTCAAGGGGGGGCAGGAGCCGGCCTGCGCCACCGCCTGCCCCACGGCCATCACCTACGGCTCCCGGGCCGACATGGTGAAAGAGGCGGAAAAACGGCTCAAGGCCAAACCGGAACGCTACTTCCCGGCCATCTACGGCAAGGAGGAGGCCGGCGGCACCAGCGTCCTCTACCTGACCCACCAGCCGCTTGACGAGCTGGGGTTCAAGCCGGTCACCAAGCGTCCCCTCCCCTCCTACACCTGGCAGGCGCTCCGTTTCGTTCCGGGGATATTCCTCGGCGTCGGCGGCACCCTGTCGCTGGTCTCCTGGTTCCAGCACCGGAAGGATCGGATCAAACGGGAAGAGGAAGAGCGTGCAGCCGCAAAGGCTGACGCCAACAAGGGGGTGAACGAATGACCGCAGCAGCACGTATCGTCATGAATGAAATCAAGGGGTACCACAACTTCATCAAACTGATGATGGTCCTCACCGGGGTCGGGGCGCTCGCATCCCTGGTCCGCTTCGCCTTCGGCCTGGGGGTCACCACCAACCTGAACGACACCTACCCCTGGGGTCTCTGGATCTCCTTCGACGTGGTCACCGCCGTGCCGCTTGCGGCCGGCGCCTTCACCATCGGCATCGT
>Ga0073934_10004107_pt1 | contig 24872 bp, 20 predicted proteins | sample LarsenN4metaG_FD_76834 | JGI IMG/M metagenome (GOLD analysis project Ga0073934, IMG submission 76834) | Hot spring sediment bacterial and archeal communities from British Columbia, Canada, to study Microbial Dark Matter (Phase II) - Larsen... ... | reverse complement strand
GCCGCGTGAGGGCGTCAAGAGGAGCGGCACTGCAAGCACGATTGTCACTCTAATGCGCAGTCCGCAGTGGGAGTCTTTCAGCATGGTCCTGGTCCACCCTGGACCAGGAGGGGAACGCGGCAAATTCGCATTATACTCCTTCGGACGGCGCTTCCGGTTGTGGTAACCATGAGGGAGCTCTTGCGACTCATCATCCTGCTGGCTGCCCTCGCGGCGCTCCTCGTCTTCTCCCCCGCTTGGGGCAGGGGCGACTGCGAAAGCCCCGCCCAGCCCAGGAACAACCATGCGCCAGCGGGTGATTTCGGCGCCCTGGAGGCTTGGCTCGACCCATACTTGACGGCCAAGATGCGCGCGTTGCACGTGCCCGGCGCAGCGGCGGTGATCGTCAAGGACGGCAGAATCCTGCTGAGCAAAGGCTACGGATTCGCCTCGCTCCGGGATCGGCGACCGGTGGAGGCGGAAAGAACGCTTTTCCGCGTCGCCTCCGTCTCAAAGCTCTTCACGGCCACGGCGGTGATGCAGCTCGCCGAGCAAGGCAAGCTCGACTTGCACACGGACGTGAACCGGTACCTTCGGCGGTTCCAGATTGAAGATCCCTTTGGCCGGCCAGTGACGCTCGGCCACTTGCTTACGCACACCGCCGGCTTCGACGAGCGCTTCACCGGCATGGCGGCGCGAACCCCAGCCGAAGCTCTTCCACTCGGAGAGTACCTGGCGAGGCGCATGCCGCCTCGGGTCTTGCCGCCCGGCGAGCTCATCAGCTATTCGAATCACGGGCTGGCCCTTGCGGGCTACGTGGTGGAGGAAGTATCGGGAATTCCCTTCGCACGGTACGCGGAAGATAACATCCTTCGCCCGCTCGGCATGCGGCACAGCAGCTTCGAACTGCGGGCGGATCTCGCCCGCGCCCTAGCCGTGGGCTACGAATTCAAGGGCGGGAGGTATCTGCCCGTGCCCCTCGATTCCCTGGACCAGCTTGGGCCGGCCGGGGGCCTGAACGCCACAGCCACCGACGTAGCGCGCTTCATGCTCGCGCAATTACAGCTCGGGCATTATGAGTCCAGTCGTATCCTCAAAGAAAGTTCGGCGCGCGAGATGCAGCGGCAACAGTTTACGCACCACCCGCGTCTTCCCGGTTTCGGCTTCGGGTTCTACGAGCATTACGAAAACGGCCTGCGCGGACTGGCCCACGGGGGCTCGCATCGCGGGTTCGCCAGCCTCCTCTTTTTGCTGCCCGAGAAAAATACCGGCTTGTTTTTGGCCTGGAATCGCCAGGAGCCGCGACTCGGCCTGGAGCTGGTCACGAGCTTCCTGGACCGCTATTTCCCCGCCCCGAGTGCCCCGGGCAAACTCCAGCCGGCCCCCGGCTTCGCGCCCCCGGCCGCGCGCTTCGCCGGCAGTTACCGGCCTACCCGTTACAGCCGCCGAACGTTTGAGAAGATCGTCATGCTGCTCGAATCTTTCCAGCTGGCGGCGCAAAAGGATGGTTCTTTGCGGCTGCGATATTTCGGGCGGCGCGGGGAGGCGACGCGCTGGGTCCAGGTGGACCGACTCCTGTTCGAGCGCGATGACGGAAACGTGTTTCTGGCCTTTCGTGAGGACCGCGCGGGTCGGATCACTCACCTGTTTCTTCAGGCCTTTGGCATGCCGGTGGCCCTGGAGCGACTTGCCTGGTATGAGGTCCCCCAGTTCCAGTTGGGGCTGGTCATCTTTATGTTTTTCTTCTTCCTTTCGGCCAGCGTGGGATGGCCGACGGCCCGGATCGTATATTGGGGGCATCGGCGCGAGGTGCCTCCACCCGGGTGGGCGCGCTCCGCCCGATTACTGGCGGGTGCGGCGAGCGGACTGAACGTGCTGTTTTTCGTGAGCGTGGAACTGGCGTTCCGGGATGTGGCCGGGCTGCGACTGGAATACGGCATGCCCCCCTGGCTGGCCGCCCTGTTCATCATCCCCTTTCTCACGACTCCGATGACGGCCGGCTTGGTGTACTTTTCCGTCCGGTCCTGGAGGGTAGCCTACTGGTCTCTACGAGCGCGACTGCACTACTCGCTCCTGACGCTCGCCGCCGTCCTTTTCGTTCCGTTTCTCGCCTACTGGAACCTGCTGGGGTTTCGATTCTAAGCGAAGCAGGCGCAGCCGCTCGTAGCTGCCGGACGGAAACGAGCATATGCCCACGGCGGGCCGGCGCGCGCTCGCCAAACACCCGGGCGATCTCACGGCCGACACAAAATAACTGGCGGCTATACGCAGTCTGCCCCCCCGGATCTCTTGCAGAGCTGCCGTGCCTTTCCCTCTCTCGGAGCAATTACCCGAGCCTCTTGGAAAGAACTCCATACCTCCCGTCGGTCACCATGTGATAACCGAACTGGCAGAGCACGGGGAAGCGGGCCTCACCATCATCTCCATCGCGTGGCTCATCTCCCGGCGGATGCTGGAGCCCTACAGCCATATCCGCATGGAAGCCAAACGCCGGGCTCTGAAAGACCTGGAAACTCCGGCCACGCGGGACACCGGCCCCGATGCCTGTCCAATCCTACCCCACAACCCTGCTAACCAAGGCGCAATGACATGGACTTAGGCTGGGTGACGTTACAAGCTACACTCCAATTCGGGCAGTTCGGGGTTGCTCACCTATCCCAAGTGGTTGAAAGATATGGTAGGCCCGTGGGGACTCGAACCCCAGACCTCTACCGTGTCAAGGTAGCGCTCTAACCGGGCTGAGCTACGGGCCTGGCGAGGTCACAATCCAACTTAGACCATCCGCCAGAGTGTGTCAATCTGCATCAGGCGAACTTCGGCGGATTCACGGAAACCCTCGCCATGCGGCTTCGCGTCTCACGAATCAGCGGGGATTCGTGCCGCGGCCCGAGGCCCGCAAAGGACCGTGCAAAAAACCGCAATCGCGGCGCATGGTCCCCGAATCGACGAGCGCGGCGGCGATAATCGAGAGCGGCGAGCCACTCTGGTCGTCGTGACCAACTCGCGGGCGGCCACCGAAGGCCTGCGGCCCTCGAGGGAGGTGAATCCGTATGATGCGGGCGGGCACTCGCTGCCGCACACCCGAAGCCTGATTGGCTCGATGGCAGAGGAGGCAATGCGGGCATTCCGCTGGCCACGAACAAGTCTGCATCTCGGGAGGGTTCTGGAAATCGCGCTTTTTGAAGTTGTCGCACAGACTCCCCGGGAAAAAAGAATGGATTCCCTCTCTCCTCTCCGTGAGGGAGAGGGCGGAGGGTGAGGGGACCTTCACAACTTCTGGAAGGGCGCGTGGGTTGGGGGATCATCCGCCTGGGAGTGAACCCGCGCGGCCTTGACGCGAGTCATCATGCCAATAACCGGCGCCGATATTGAGAAAGGCCGCATCCTTCTCAAGGACGTGCAAGCAAGCCTGCCCGTCGTTCACCCGCCGGGGGCCAAGAGTAGGAACTTCGCATGGCCGCGGGTTTGTTCGAGCATCTCCAGGGCGCCGAGGGCGATGGGACAGTACATAGCGTCGCCCTTCAGGTCCACACGTCGGGCCCAAGCCCGACGCTACATCCAAACACACGGCGAATACGGTAACGGAGACGAGCTACGCCGGCATGCCCCAACATCGGGCGGAACTTGTCCCGACCATCTCGGGGGCTTGGGATGTCGCCCGGAACGGCGACGCTATAAAGGCCGGGGGTCATGGACCGCGGCGACGGCTCCACAGAACGGATTCGTATGACCAACTACAAACGATTCGTGAAGACGATTAACTGGGAACTCCCCGATCGCCTCATGACATACGATTTGATCAACAACGCCGAAATCTTCAAGCGTTACGGCGGCAAAGGGGACCTGCTCGAGCGCAACGCCCGCATGTGCCAGCGGATTGGGCTGGACGCGACGAGCTCCATCTACGACCCCGAACGCCACTGGCTGGGCGCGAAGGTTCAGAACTGGATCCGCTTTTTCGGCCTCGATCCCGACGATTGGGGTGTCATCGAAGCCGGTGGGACGGCCTGGATTGGCAAACGGCCATTCCATGACATTCGCGGGCTGGAAAAGCACATGCCCAACCTGCCCAAGAAGCGTGAGGTGGAGGAGTGGTACAAGCCGACCATCAAAAAGATCAAGGAGGTTTACGACGCCTACGATGTGGTCTTCATCGGGGCCGTCGAGGGGCCGCTCACCGATGCCTACACGCTCACGGACATGACGATGTTCTGCGAGATGATTTACGAGGCCCCGGAGCTCGTCGATCGGCTGATCGAGGTCTGCGGCACCTTCGCGCAGTACATCGCGGAAGTGTACGCGGAAAATCCTTCCGCGCCGCTCCTGTTCATGGGCGAGGATATCGCGAGCAAGCACGGGCCGATCTTCAGCCCCGACTTCATTCGCCAGAAGGCCCTGCCCATGTGGAAACGCATCGCCCATCCCGTCAAGGACAAGGGATTCAAGCTTCTCTTTCATACCGATGGGCGCGTCAAGGAAGTCTTGCCCCTCATCGTGAACGAACTCCAGGCAGACGGGTTCCATCCCGTCGAGCGCAATGGGTGCAACGATATCTTCGAGATTCGCCGCATGTATCCCCGGACGCTGCTCTTCGGCAACGTCTGCGCCGAAATCACGCTGCCCTACGGCACGCCCGACGCGGTGGAAAAGGAAACCCTGGAAATCATCGAGAAGATCGGACCGCAGGGAGGAATCCTGATCGGATCGTCGGGCGAGATACACGAGCTGGTGCCGGTGGAAAACGCGCTGCGCATGTACGAGACCGTGCACCGGTACGGCAAGTATCCCATCACGATCCCCAAGAAGTGAAACGTCCGCCCGGCAGGCGCCTGGGCCTTCCTCTTGCGGCTTCGGGGGGAGGCGATGCCGGCCAGCCTGTCCCTGGGCTTCAGCCTCACCCGGTTTCGCCCGGAATCAGGCGGGGGCGGATGAAGTCTTCGTTGAGCTCCAATCCGTCACCGGGCGTGTCCAGGATCCGGATCTCGCCGTCCTTGATCACTGGACCTTCCTAGATCGCGGCTTTCTTCCAGTTCTCCGTGGGCGGGGCGCTCGGTAATTATTTGAGAAGCCATTGCCTTGTACCTGGAATCTCCGTCGCAGGAACTGAATCAAGATGAGTCGCGGGAAGTTGTGGAACTCTTACTGTGAAGTTGCCGCTCCTCTCCGGTCGAGAAGTCCTGGCGGCGCGCGAGCGGCTTGGCTTCCAGGAGATCCATCGCAAAGGCCGCCACGTCAAGATGGAACATCCGGATCGAAGATAGAAAGTGTTTGCGTTTCACGACGAAATTGAATGTTATGCTCTCAAAGGCGCGCGGACGCGATCCCGCAGCGTGGCCAGAGAAGCGATCGAGCGTTTCATACGCCACGACGAGTGGTTCATCAAAGAGGTAGAAAGCGGAATTCACATCACCGCTGCCGCATCTCTCCTGTGCTGGCCGTAATTCCCGGGGAATGTCGCGATATGGGTCGACGGCAGAGGGGGCAAACTGCTAGAATCGGCGGTGCGCCCTCTTCGCCTGGGCAGGCCGGGTCCAACTTCTCAGGGTTGGGGCGCAACTAGTGCGGTCGGGCTAGCTCACTTGTCAAAGACTCCGGCGGGCCGCCGGAGCCGAAGACTCGCTCCGGGGCGGCAGGACTGGCCAAGACTTCCTATGAACAACTCCATTGAACGTTTGCATCCCAATGCCTCGGCGCGCCAGGCGCGCGTGGCCCTATTTGATTTTGACGGAACCCTCTCGCTCATTCGCACCGGCTGGGTGGAGGTGATGGTGCCGATGATGGTCGAGATCCTCCTCGACCTGAAGACAGGCGAGACCGAAGCCGACCTTCGCGCCCTGGTGGAGGAATTCGTGGCGCGCCTGACCGGCGAGCAGACCATCTACCAGATGATCGAACTCGCCCGCCAGGTGGAGCTGCGCGGCGGCAAGGCGCTTGACCCTCTCGAATATAAGAAGGCGTATCATGACCGCCTGATGCAGCGGATCGAGTATCGCCGGGAGGAGCTGCGCCGCGGTCTGGTCGCGCCGGAGAAATACGTCGTGCCGGGCGCCCGCGCCCTGCTCGACGCGCTCAAGGATCGCGGGCTCAAGCTGTATTGCGCGAGCGGGACCGACCAGGTGTACACGCTGGAGGAAGCAGAACTTCTGCAGCTCAGGCACTACTTTGATGGCGGCGTGTACGGGGCCCTGGACGACTACAAGAGCTTCTCCAAGGAGATATTGATTCAAAGGATGATATCCTCGCTCGAGTGCCGGGGCGAGGAACTGCTCGGCTTCGGCGACGGCTACGTGGAGATCAAGAATGTGAAGGAGGCCGGGGGCGTGGCTGTGGGGGTGGCCACCGCCGAGCCCGAGTGCCGTGTCGTGGACGAATGGAAACGCCGCCGCCTGGTCAATGTGGGGGCCGATTTCATCGTGCCGAATTTCCTTGCCCTCGACGAGATCCTGGACGCCCTCTTTCCCAACGGACGCTGAATCATGGAATCCAAGTATGCGATGTTTGACCGCTCCCGCCTGCTCATCAAACCGCTGGCCGAGCGCCGGCACGACATGGATCTCGGCTACATTCTGCAACTGGAGGAGGAGGCCCCGCCCTTCGCGCATCCTCAGCTCGCGGAAGTCGCGCAGCGCATTATCGCCGCGAAAGATCGCGGTGCGGCGCGGATCCTGATGATGGGCGCCCACGTCATCAAGGCCGGCGCCAGCCGCTTGGTGATCGACCTTGTCGAACGCGGCTACATCAATCACATCGCCATGAACGGCGCGGGAGCGATTCACGATTATGAACTGGCGCGCATTGGGGCCTCGACGGAAAGCGTGGCGCGCTACATCCGCAGCGGCGAATTTGGGCTGTGGCAGGAGACCGGAGATCTGAATGACATCATCCGCGAAGCCGCCGACCTGGGACTGGGGCTGGGCGAGAATGTGGGCCGGCGAATTGCGGAGAGCAATTTCCCCCACCAGGAGGTAAGCATCTTCGCCGCCGCTTATCGCCGCTCGGTGCCGGTAACCGTGCACGTGGGCATCGGCTACGACATCATTCATGAGCACCCGAATTGCGACGGCGCCGCCCTCGGTGCGGCCAGCTATCGTGATTTTCTGATCTTCGCGCGCACGGTGGAAAATCTCGAGGGGGGCATCATGCTCAACTTCGGCTCCGCCATCATGGCCCCGGAGGTCTATCTCAAAGCGCTCGCCATGGCGCGCAACGTGGCCCACCCGCAAGGGCGCGTGATCCGCAACTTCACCACCGCGGTGTTCGACCTGGTCCCGATTCAGGGCGACATCCATCACGAGTTGCCGAAGACCGATCCGGGCTATTATTTCCGCCCCCACAAGACCATCCTGGTGCGCACGGTCGCCGACGGCGGGGAGAGTTTCTATTTGCGCGGAGACCATCGGGCCACGCTCCCGGCCTTGCGCCGCGCCCTTCTGGCGTGGGAGCAACCGTCTCAGAGCGCCATTTCCTGAAACCGCCCCATCCGGGGCCGGGAGAACGCCGCGCGAGCGATGGTGGGAGCTGCCATGACGACGGCGGAGATCCTGGCGGGTTTTTCGAAACTCTCGGCCCTGGTGGTCGGCGATATCTGTCTCGATCGCTGGTGCACGTACGAGCCCGCCACCTCGGAACCCTCGCGCGAGACCGGCATTCCCCGGATCGGCGTGGTAGCGACGGAAGTGACGCCGGGCGGCGGCGGCACCGTCGCCAATAACCTGGCCTCTCTCCGTCCGGGACGCGTGGCGGTGCTCGGCGTGCGGGGCGACGACGGTTTCGGATTCGAGCTCGAACGCGCCCTGGGCGAACGCGGCATCTCCGCCGACCTGATGGTAAAGATCCCCAACTGGCCCACCTTCACCTACACGAAACTCTTGAACAGCCAGACCGGCGAAGAGGACAAGCCGCGCGTTGATTTCATCTCCACGCGACCGTTGCCGGAAGATGTGGAAAATCAGATCATCCGCCACCTGCGCTCTGCCCTGCCGCAATTCGATGCCATCCTCGTCGCCGACCAGGCGGAGACGGCGGCGGGCGGCGTGGTCACGCCGGCGGTGCGCGAATGCCTGATCGAGCTCGCGGCGCAGCATCCCGAAAAAGTGGTGCTGGTCGATTCTCGCAAGCGCGTCCACCTCTTCCGCCACGTGATGGTTAAGCCTAACCGCGATGAAGCGGAAATGGCGTGCCAGAAGCTGTTTGGCCGCGTGGACCTTGGCCGCCTGCGCGAACATCTGGCAGCCAAAGTCATCATGGTGACCCACGGCCCCAAGGGCGCGCTGGTCATCGAAGAAGGCAAAGAGTCCTGGGCGAAAGCGTGGCCGGTCGAAAAACCGGTGGACATCTGCGGTGCGGGCGACAGCTTTGCGGCGGGCACGGCGCTCGCCATGGCGGTGACGGGCGACCCCGTCGTTTCGGCGGGCTTCGGCAACCTCGTGGCCTCGATCACGGTCATGAAGAGAGGCACCGGCACGGCGTCGCCTGAAGAAATCCTGGCCGCGGAAGCGCGCGCGGGCTCGCCGGAGAGGCGGGCTTGAGCCCCCTCCCAATCCCATCAGCAATTTGGCGACCTGAAGGTCGCCCCTGCGTCGGTAGGAGGTTTTGCCGTGAGCCACTATGCCGTGACCAAGAAGGCGGTCGAAGGGCACCTTGCCTATCACCTGCTCGACGCCCCGCGCAAAATGGATTTCGGCTTTGTCGCCGACATCGGCGCCTAGGGCTACGAGTTCAAGGTCAACGGTAAACACGCGCTTTGGGCGCCCGATTCGCTCGAAGCCTACCGCACCGCGCGCCCTCGGTCGCGGCAACCCGCTGATGACACCCTTCGCCAATCGCATAGATCGAGAGCATGACTATTTCCAAGGAAAGAAATACCTCCTCAATGATTCGCTCGGCAACTTCATCGGCGCGCGGCAGCAATCATCCCATCCACGGCCTGCTCGCTCACGACGCACGCTGGGAAGTGGGGAAAACCGGCGCGACAGCGAAAGATGGCGCCTTCCTCACCGCGCGCATCGAATTCTACAAATACCCCGACCTGATGGCGCAATTCCCTTTCGCGCACACATGGGAAATTACGTACCGGCTCAAGGACGGCCAGCTCGAATGCTCCACGACCGTCAAGAACGCGAGCAAGTCACAGATGCCGGTGCATTTCGGCTATCACACCTACTTCGTCCCCGACGGCCCGCGGGCGGAGTGGACGCTGCACATCGCCGCCCGCGAGCGCAAATGTCCGACGGGAATGCGGCTCGACGCCCAACTTGCGGAGCACGCGGGCCGGGACCACCGAACACACGACCCCCGAATCGACCGGGAAACGCATGCGGGCCGTGCGCCGGGACGCCCGAGGGTTGGCAATCGTCGCCTCGACGCGCGTCGGTCCCCTGTTGCCCGAAGCGTAGAGTTGTCCTTCTCGGGCCTCGGCACCGCACAAGAGGGCGGGTTGCTCCAAAACCCCGGAAGTGAATTCCCGAGCCGCACTCGCGGGCGCATCCCGGCGCGCTCCTACGGAATCCCGGCTTTTTCACAATCGCCAAGGATTACCTCCGACCTGGTCTGGATGCGCCGGCCGGTGAGAGTCCTAGCCGGTCTGCGCGACGCCAACCGCAATCACGATGATTCCGGCCAGAATCAGCGTCATGCCTTTCACGAAACCTCGAATCACATGGGCGCTTGCGCCGCGCCACTCTCCAGCCATCCACCCGACGAGGTTGCCAAACAGCACCGTGCCCCCGATGTACAACCCAAAGCCCACAGACGGCCCCAAGCGGCCAAGCTTCGCCGTCGCCATGCCGTACATCAGAACGCCGCCGTACCATAGCGCTGCCGCGAGCGCGCACAGCGCGCTGTTGAACAGGAAAGCGCCGCTACGGAAGAGAGCGCTTCCGGATTGGTTTTGGTACATCCGATAGAGACTATAGCCGAGATTGGGAATCGATCCCGAGCAGAAGACCACCGTCCAGGCCAGATACCCCGCCACGGCGGGATTCGCACCCGCGCTCAAGGCCGCGTTGATGAGATGGGCGCTCGAAACAAAGCCATAGATGAATGCCGTTCCCAACACTCCTGTCACCAGGCAGAGGATGATTCCCGTTCGAAACTCACCGCGAGCCCCGCCCTCGCCCGGCTGCGCGGCCGCAGCTTCGCGCTCTCGGCGCACGCCCGCCATGCCGTACACGTAGATGCCGCCGATGATCAGCCCAATCGCCACGATGGAAACCAGACCGGTCAGCGTCCATATTCTGTCGGGCGCATAAACGATCATCGGACCGAGCGTGCCCGCGGCGGTCGCGACGCTGGCCACGAGCGCGTTCCCCGCCGCGATCCCCACCATCTTCACACCCAATCCGTAGGTCACCATGCCCGTCCCCCAAATCACCCCCGCGATCACACCCGGGAGAAAAAAATCGAAGGGGCTGTCGCGGAGAACTCGCGCAAGATCAGGAATTGCCAGCCACGCCACCAGCCCGGGCATCAGGACCTGCGAAATCGAGGCGAACACCACCCACATGTTTTCCCACCGCCAGCCCCGTGTGTAGCGCTGCGGGAGAAAGAAACTGCCGTTGCAAAGGCCCGCCCCCATGGCGAGCAACGTTCCGGTCAACATTTCTTCCGCCATCGTGTCCTCTAGGGCCGCTGTGGCAGGCACCTCCCTGCGCATCGCTCGCGACGGCGAGGAGGGTCTTCAGGTCTTTTTTTCATGGCCGGTGCGAAGGGCTCTGCTCCAAGGGACCCAAGTGCGGTTTCAGCCGACCTCGCGGCGGACCAGCACACTCTTGATCAAGTTCTCCTGTTCGACGTCCTGCCTGAAAGCACGCGGGAACTGGCCTAGCCCCGTGTACCGGTAGGTCAGGAGAGGCTCCACGTCGATCCTGCCGTCGCGGATATGTTCCATTGCCACCCGATAGGTGGTCGGCGTGCCGGCAGGATCGAAACCACCGATAGCGCCCGCCGGGGTGATCAGCCTGTTTTCTAATGCCTCCAACGGCGTCAGGCAACCGATGTCCCTGCCCGCATGCCCGGCCCCGTACAATAACCTCGTCGCCTGATGACGATTCACCCATGCAAGTCAGTCGAACACGGCTCCGCTCCCGCTCGCTTCAATCAAATGGTGGATGCGCTCGCCGGGATATAGGCCGGTCCAACGCGCCACGGCGGTAATTGGCAGGCCCGTGGTGAATATGCAGATCGGTGCCAGAAAACCCGACCGCGCCCACTTGCACGAGCCCCTCGTTGTCCTTCCGGACCGGCTGGGAACCACGCGAGGTTGAAAGGTCCTCACGTCCTCGAGGATCAGCGCCTGCATCGTGTCCCTCCCCCTTGCCGCACGCCTTGGGGCGCCTGCCGCGGGAAGAACAGTCGCGGAATGTTAGACCTAACGGATTCTTCCTTCAAGGACTGAACTGCGAAGCTGCCCGGCCTCGAGCGCGCCGGGAATACCGATGCTTGCGTCCCAGGCTCTCCTCGCGTCGGCCACGCCACCATGCCAGTCGCGTGAACGAATCGAATTCCCTGCACCCTGCGTGGTCATCGCACGGCTGGCAGAGATACCCGCGCCGCTCGTTGCGCTCGTCCCCACCAGCAGTCTGTTAGGGCTCCCGTGAAGACGGCTTTGTGGAACTCCGTATCCTGAGCGATGAGAGATTCCGTGTCGCTCACCTGCCCTTGCATGGGGTGCGCATCCTCGCGCACGTCTTTCCCATTTTGGAACTGGCCTTCGGAAGCGAGAACTTTTCCCTGGTGGGCCCCGCGCCGCCGAGCACGGAGCATCTGGAGGCCCAAGCGCTCTTGGGAGCACCGCCTGCCCCTCGCAAGGCAAACGAGCTGATGCGGCAAGCGCACTGGCGAGAGGCGCGTGCCGACAAGCCATTGAGCAATGGCGACGAGAAGCGCGCGCAAACAGTCTCCACGCGAGTAGCGAGTGGGAGGAAGTCCGGCCGTTGAAGGTGAGGTGGGCTCGAGGAACGGGAATCTTCTGAGGTCTTTCCATTTTGGAACGGCGCTGCTCCCTTACAACCCTTGGACTGCCCAGCCGAGAAGGCCCGCCCGCGGGCACGCGCGCGGTACGCGCGTTGTTGGGGCAGCCTGGGCGGCGGGCGCCGTCCGGCACCCGCCTTCCGGAACGTTTTAAAGCCGCGCCAATCCCGAACGCTTCCCCTTTGTAACCTACTCAAATTAAAGGAAGTTGATGGGACACGCCAGATAGCCCCGCAGCCTCGGCGGATTGCCAGGAACTGCCGGCTTGTTTTTTCCGTCCCCCTGGCTTTTCAGGTGCGCGTGCCTAGGCTACAATGCGGGCCTCTGTCGCCGCCCCCAAAGGGGTGGCCGGGCACTGGCACGCGGCGTGCAATGAGGTGGGTGCGACGCGGACCCTGCAATGGGGTCGCAGTGGCTCGAAAGTACGGGACAGCGCCCACCACCGAGTCTACGAGCTGCCGCGAGCCCTGCGCCCACCACGAGAACAAGAGCAAGGAATCGTCTCGGGGGGAGCATCGCTATTGGTTTCCATACGACCGAATCCCGAGGCGTGACGATGGCGAGCCAGATCGCTGTACCCGATGTCATCCTTCCTGATCCGACGGCGGCCGCTCCTCGTTCTTTCCCATTTTGGGAAAAGCGACCGCGACGTCATCCCAGCTCCTCCCACACGCGCGCCCATTTCACCCCGGGACCGCGGGGAGCCTTACACCTGCACCCGGCGGAGATCCAGCAGCTTGTCATCGCCCTCCTTCCCCTGGTGAAGTGTGTCGCGATGAAAATGCGGGAACGCTTGCCGCTGCACGTCGAGCTGGACGATCTGGTGAGTACTGGGGTTCTGGGATTGGTGGACGCCATTCACAAATTCGATGCACGAAAGCATGTCAGGCTGGACCGTTACGCTCAGCATCGCATCCGCGGCGCCATCCTGGACGGACTGCGGGGGGAAGACGGCGCGTCCCGGGACATGCGCACGAAGAACAAGCGGGCCAGGCGTGTCTATGAGCGGCTGGAGACCAAGCTGGGGCGCCCGCCGAGCGATGCAGAAATGGCGGAAGGATTAGGGATCAGTTTGGTGAGTTGGTACCGCACGGTGCGGGAACTTCAGGCCATCGGCATCGAATGGCTGCGCCCAATGGGCTCGGTGGGGATCAAGCAGGCGCGGAGCCTCAGCGAGGATACCCTCGCGGCAGACAACCAGAACCATCAATTCGAAGCCTGCTACCGTCGCGAGCAGAGGGAGATTCTCGACGGGGCCCTCGAGCGCATCCCGGACCGCGAGCGGCAAGTGGTCCAGCTCTACTACCAACAGGAACTCACCATGCGGGAGATCGGCGAGCGACTGGGCATCGACGAATCCCGGGTCTCGCAGCTCCATTCCACCGCCCTGCTGCGGCTGCGCAAACGCGTCAGGAATCTTCTCCAGAACCCCGTGCCGGCGGCTCCGCGCCTGGCGTGGTGACGCAAGCCGACCTCGCGGAAAATCGCCGCTGAGCTTCGCAACTCGCGCCTGCCAGGGAGCACCGCCGGAATCCGCTCGTTCCCGCCATCTTCTCCCCGTGCCTGCGCATCCCCTATTGACCGGCCCCCGGAAGTCGCCTAGCTTAAGGGCGGCTTGAGGCACTTCAGTCGGAGCCGCACCATGAATGGTAGCCGCTTGAAACCCCGGCCGAGTTCCCCGCAGATTGCTTTTCGCTTTTCTGCACCTTTCCTCCCGAGGTGAATCATGGCCCGTGTTCTCTCGTTATTTGTCTTGTGGTTCGCGCCGACGCTCGCCCAGGCGAGAGTCGTGGTGTTTTGGCAAAGTGGTTTCCCAACTCGTGAAAGTCAGGCCATCTCGCAGGAGAGCCTCACGTCAGCACTCCGTGACTTTCAGCCTGACTACCTCAGCTTGGACGAGTTGCACAAGCCGGGAGCGCTCGCGGATGCGGAGCTGCTCGTCCTTCCGTATGGGTCCGCCTTTCCGGCGGAGGCGTGGAAGGCCATTTACGAATACCTGCAAGCGGGAGGCAATCTCCTGACGCTCGGTGGCAGGCCTCTCTTCATTCCAGTCCGGCGTGAAGGCGGCAAGTTCGTCGAGGATCGCCCGCAGAATACTTATTCGCGTTATCTCGGCATCTGGCACAGCTACCCGGTCCCGCAGCGGGACTGGCGAAGATTCGCCTGGAACGACAACTTTTCATTTCTCGACCCGGTGACGATTCGCGCCAAGCGAACGTTTGTGGCCGGAACCTGGTGGGGAAGCGGGGACCACCGAGGCATGGGACATTTCCTGAACGCCCTCGGCGACCGCGTGGCCGCGCCGGTCGCGCGGGAAGACTTCCGCGAGTTGCGCGATGGCGAGCGGGCGTCGCTCCTTGGCGCGCGATGCGTGATGCTGAATCTCGAGCCGGAGCCGGGGTATTGGGGCTCGCCGGAGGGGACGGCGTTGATCCGTGCCGCCGCCGATTACGCGCGCCAGGGCGCCACCGTGCTTCGCCTGGAAATGGACAACGCCACGATCGCTCCCGGAGAGACGCCGCAGGCCGTCGTCCATTTCCGCAACGTACGCAAGCAGCGGCGCGGTGAACCGCTGGCCGGAACCCTGCTCGTGGAGCTACTCGCGGGAGATAGGGTGCTCGATTCGAAAGCAATCCCGTGCCGGGGCGACACGGTGCAGGAAAGTATCGCCTTCCGAGGAGATTTCTCTCCCGGCCTCTACACGGTCCGAGCGACTCACCACGAAAGCGGTCGAATCCGCGAAAGCTATCAGACGGGCTTCTGGTCACGCGACGAGAAGCTTTTGAAGAGCGGCGCCAAGCTTGAGGTGGGCACAACCTACTTTCGCAAGGATGGCGTCCCGTTCCTGCCGTTCGGGACAAACTACTTTACAACGGATGAGTTCCACACCGGATTTCTCGGCAGCTCGAATGCCTTTATCTGGGAGCGCGATTTCGCGGACATGGCCAGGCATGGCCTCACGTTCGTCCGCACGGGCGTTTGGAGCAACCACGCGGACTATCTGGATAAGGTCACGGGGGGAGCCGAGGAGCGCATCCTCCGCCGCCTTGAAGCGTTCCTGCTCTCCGCAGCCCGCCACGACCTCCAGGTTCATTTCACCTTCTTCGCCTTCGACCCGCAAACGGTCCGTCGCTATCCGGGCGAGGAGCCGCTGCAATTCGGGCCGGGGACAAACCCCTACACCGATCCCACCGCCCGCCGGGCGCAGCAGAACTACATCTACTCGATTGTCAGCCGCTTCCAGGACGTGCCCTACCTGACGTGGGATCTGATCAACGAACCGAGTTTTTCGAATCCCAAGCGGCTCTGGCGCGGCAACACGCCCAACGCCGACCCGACGGAATTCAAGGCTTGGAACGAGTGGCTCAAGGGGCGCTATGGAGAGGTCCAGCGTTTGGCCGGAGCCTGGGGTGTGCCGGCCGAAGAGCTCAAAGACTTTGGCTCCATCCCGCTGCCCGACCCAGCGGATCTCGCCCCGGCGCGTTACGGCAACGCCAAACTGTTGCGGGCGATCGACTACAACCTGTTCGCCCAGGACATGTTCAACCAATGGGTGAACGAGACCATCGCCACAATTCGCTCTACGGGCAGCCGACAACTCGTGACCGTGGGCCAGGACGAGGGCGGCGTCAGTAACCGCCTTCTGAACCAGTTTTACGGCGGCTCGAACGTGGCCTTTACGGTCAACCACACGTGGTGGGGGGATGACGCGTTGCTGTGGGACTCGGTCGCGGCCAAGCGCCCCGGCAAGCCCAATCTGATCGGCGAAACCGGCATTCAGCCCGTGTGGCGCACGGACGGGACCTGGCGCTGGGATGAAGTCCAGGGTTTCGGGCTCTTCGAGCGCAAGCTGGCGCTGGGATTGGCCGCGGCCAACAGCGGCGCGTTGCAATGGGACTGGGCAATGGGCGACATCTTTGGCATCAAGCGCAGCGACGGATCGAACAAGGTCTGGTTTGATGTCCTGGCGGGTTTGTCTGAATTCGCCAAGAAGGCTTCACCCTACATGACGGAGGAGCAACGTCCGAGGGTGGCCATCGTGCTCCCGCAGTCGCTGCAACTTTCGGTGTTCAATGCCGCGGCCGTGGAGGCGCAACAGAAGTGCGTGCGCGCCCTCTACCACTCCGCGCGCTCCTCCGCTTACGTCGTGGGCGAATACCAGATGGAGCTGCTCGGCGACCCGAAGCTCATTATTCTGCCTTCACCTTGGGTTCTTTCTCAGAAAGCCTGGGAGGCCATCCTTAACCATGTCCGCAGCGGGGCCACCTTGCTCGTTTCTGGCCGCTTTGATGCCGACGAGCATTTCCACGCCACGAACCGGCCGCGCGATTTGGGCCTCGACTATACGGTCGGGCCACTCGCCACGCGCGAGAATCCCATCGAGTGGCCAGGAGGCCGTGGTCGGCTTACCTACTCGGGCGACAAGACGACTTATCACGAGCGCGCCTTCCTTCCAGGGGATCAGTCGTATGTTGAGCTCCCGCATGGCCAAGGCAAGATCCTCTACTTCCCCCTGCCCTTGGAACTCAACGACAACCTCGAGACCCTCGGCAATGTTTATCAGTTCGCGTTGAGGCAAGCGCAAGTGAGCCCCATCTACACGACCGATATTCAGGACGCCGGGATTCTGATCTGTCCCACGCAACTGAGCGACGCCACGCTTTACGTCCTGACCTCGGAGACATCGTCGCCGGGAGCTGGGCGTTTCACCGATGCGACGAGTGGGAAAAGGGTGAGGTTCAAGCTGCCACCAGGACGCGCCGCCCTCCTTCTTCTCAGCCGCGCCGGCCAGGTGCTGGCCAGCTATAACTGGTCTTCCGGCGAGTAACTCGGAGCGAGGAGGCAGACCACCGCCTGAGGCTGGCCCGCGGATCGCGTTGTCCCCCGGACTTGTCGATCGCTGTGGCCGGATGCGTTTTCCATGATAGACTCAGAGACTTCACGGGGCGAAATCACAAGGAGGGTTACCATGTCGGGACAAACGCGTCGCGAGTTTCTGGTCAATTCTGTAACGCGTGCAGCGGCCGCAGGGGCGGGCCTGGGCATCTTCGAATCTTCGGCTGCCCTGACCGCCGGCCCGGATATTCCCCGGCGGACGCTGGGGAAGACGGGAGAAAAGGTCTCGCTCGTCTGTCTGGGGGGCTTTCATATTGGCGTTCCCAAAGACCGGGCGGAGGGGATCCGCATCATCGAGGCGGCGATCGATCGCGGCATCAATTTCCTCGACAACTCGGACGACTACCACGCGGGGGAAAGCGAGATCCGCATGGGCAAGGCCATCCAGGGGAAGCGCGACAAAGTCTTCTTGATGACCAAGCCCCACCCGCGTGACAAGAAAGGGGCGCTGAAAAGTCTGGACGAAAGCCTGCGCCGGTTGCAGACCGACTACCTCGACCTCTGGCAATTTCACGAAATCGTTTATGAGACCGACCCGGACTGGATTTTCTCTCCTCACGGCGCGATCGAGGCGGCCTACATCGCCAAGAAACAAGGCAAAGTACGTTACGTCGGCTTCACCGGCCACTACCGGCCGGAGTACCACTTGAAGATGCTCTCCAAGCCTTACGAGTGGGATACGGTGCAGATGCCGCTCAATGTGTTCGATCCCTTTTACCGCAGCTTCGAAAAGCAAGTGCTGCCCGTTCTCGTCGAGCGCAAAATCGGCGTGATCGGCATGAAGCCGCTGGCGTCGGGCCTCGTCGCGAAGACCAAGGCCGTGCCGCCCATCGAGGCGCTTCAGTACGCCATGAACCTGCCGGTCTCCACAGTGTGCACCGGCTGTGATTCGATGGAGATTCTGGAACAGGCGGTCCGCGCCGCAATCACCTTCAAGCCGCTCACCGAGTCCCAGCTTGCTTCGATACGGGAGCGGGCCAAGCCTTTCGCGCTTTCCGGTGAGAACGAGCCCTTCAAGTCCACCACTGCTTTCAACGGACCGCGCGTGGCGGGGCCTCCTTATGAGGCCTGAGAATTGATTTTTCGAGCCCGGGGCAATTGCCTCCGCCTGCCGGGTGGTGCTAGGCTCTGGTCGGAAGCTGTCCAAGCCCCGGCGGACGTCGCCGAATGGATGCGCGTATGACCCGATTCGAAAGCAAGCTTTTTGAAAACCAACATCTTGTCCTGGATGAAGGCGTCTTCATCAACTGCACGTTCCGCAATTGCAGCCTGGAATACTCCGGAGGAGACGTGTACGTGCAAAACTGCCAGGGTGAGGGCTGTCAGCTCGTGTGGCGAGGCTCGGGCCAGCGCACGGTGATTCTGCTGCCGGCCCTGGGCCTGATGGCGCCACCGCCCCCGCCACCGTCGCCCGAACCGCCCAGCCGCGTGCAATGACCGCCAGAACAATCTGAAGGTAGCCGCGTGTAAGGCGACTCTCTATTCCACTCCTACCAACTGATTTTGAGCGCAAACTGAAACTCCCGCGACTCGAGCGTAGCCGTCGGCTCGCCCGCGCGGCAGGCCGAGGGATCCAGCGGATCGCAGGGCGGATTCACATCCGCCACGCCGAAGCGGTTGAAAAGGTTGGAGGCGTCGCGATGAACTCGACGCTCAATCACTCGCGGACGAGGAACTTGCGGAGGTCGAAGCATCCATGCGCCGCGTCTCGATCAACTCAGCCGCTTCGGTCACGGCCACGACGGCGGCGGCCTTGATCTCCAGGTTGACGTTGGACTCTCCCTCCTGGCCGATGATCAGGACGGGCGCCGTGTTCCCGAAGCGCGCAAAGCCTTGGGCCTCGACTGCCAACTCGCAGCTCCCCGGCGGGAGGCCTACCACATTGTAATGACCGCTCTCGACACTCCGAACCGTCCGAACTGCCCCTGTGGCTTTGTTCTTTGCACTCACTTCGATGCGTCGAATCGCCGCCTTTTACGGGTCAAGCATTCGGCCTGACAAATCGATAGTGCTGGCATGGGCCCGGACGGCCCCTCCGAGCGCAAGGAGTATAGAAAACAGCCAGCCCAGCCTGATGGTGAGTCGAAAAACGCTTCAAGGCTGCCGCCTCGAGGTTAGCGATCCCTGGACCCTACTTTCTTTCCCGCAACATGAGGCGAAGCAGGAAGCTGCCACAAAAGCGACAATTTGCCACGAGATTGAGCCCGAGAGGGGTGGAATTTAAGCAAAGGCGCCCTGGGAAGCCGAGGCCGCCGGGACGAAGCGCGAGGATGGCACGCCCCCAGGTCACTGAACCGGTGCGAGTGAAGGAATTAGATCGTACCGGGGCCGCGTCTGGTACTCCCGGAGGTATTCCTCATAGTCCGGCCCGTTCGGTTTGTTCTGTTCAAACGCATAAGGATAGCCCGGCATGGCGCGGAAGGGCATCGGCTCGACGGTTTTCGAAAAAGCCGTGTTGGGTTCGCCGTCCTTAGCCCAGCCATGGGTGTAGAGGAAGAACGTCCGTTTCCAGCCGGGCTTGAGCGGCGGCAGGTTCTGCGCATCAAACTCGACCGTCAGTTCATCGCCCGTGGCCATCACCACAAGTTGATCATCCGCCTCGCGGAGCAGGCTAAGCACATCACCGTATCGCGTGTAGCGGCCGATCATCGGATTCCAGGGAGCCTCGGCGAGCACCTTGGCGTAGTCGAAATACTCCGGCTTGACCCCGCGCGGGTCGAGCACGGGCGTGGAGAAACCGCGGTAGTGCAGGTCGCTCGCGAGGAGCGGCAATTCATAACCCTTCGGTCCTGCTCCCTCCTGGGTTGTGAAGAAGACCTCGTCCCAGTAAACACACATATTGGTGACGATGCGCACCTCGCGCCGCTCCGAGAGGAATTTTCCCGTCAGGTCGAGGCGCATCGTGCGGTGGGTCCCGCTGGGGAGACCCATGTCCCGCACGACTGTAACCCATTCGCCGCGCCCGTCACGCACCTGAACGTAAGGCGGCGTAAGCTGTTGCGCGCGATTCGAGAGCAGCGCGCGGTGTGAGTTCGAATCCGTCCAGTACACCCAGCCGTGCAGATAGAGAACGACGGGATCGGAGGGATCGAGCCGGCCCAGGTCGAGTTCGAGGGCGTGCGTTTCGGCCAGCCCCGGAATGCTCAGCCGGCGGAAGCCGGCGACGTATTCGCCGTCCCGGGAGCGGACTTGCGCGAGCACATCGCGGCCACGCTGGTCGCGCGCGGCGACCGGCGTCATTCGTCGCTTCACAGCGTGCAACGTCGGTGGCGCAGGCATCGATGAGAAAATCTCATTGGCGTAGATTTCCTCACTCGCTGGATGATCCACGGCCAGGAGCCGTACCTGGTCGAAGTAGTCCACCTCGCGCAGTTCGTCAGTCAACTGAAAGACAAATTTGCCATCGCGCGGCTGGAGCCCGGAACCGAGGCGCACCAGTTCCTCGGGGTTGGGACGGATATAGCTCCCGTCGGGCATCAGGTGGCCGAGCGGCGCTACTCCGAGAATGTCCGTAGCGAAGACGAATTGCGTGCCGTCCCAAACATAGAGGAACGGGCAGGAGCTGGCCAGCCGCTCCGACTCACGCACTTCCACGGACCTGTTGGTGGCGACATTCACCCAGTTCTGGACGACGGCGTTCGGCCAGGTGACGCGCACCACATCGAGCTTGGGCAGGTCGCCCGTATATACCCGCACACGGTCGCCCGTGACGAGCAGCTTGTTGTAGAAGTTGCCCGCCTTGAGTTCGATAATGCTTCCAATGCCCAGCGTGTTGCTCTTGAAGCCGGCCATTTTCACTTCCAGCCAGCGCGCGGGTGGGCCGTCTTTTTCGAACGCGATCAGTTTTCCCTGGCGCGAAACCGCAACGAGGTCGAGTTTCCCCGCCGTGCTCAGCCAGGTGGGTTTGAGCGCCACGAGCGCATTCGCCTGGCCGGGGGGGAGAGTCAGGGCCGCCTCCTGGAATCGGCCGACGCGATTCGCGATGTAATGCCACTTGCCGCCAGAATCGGCCACTAGCAGGTCATCGAAGCTGTCCCCGTTAACGTCGGCCACGGCGCCGCGCAAGGCGAAGCGGCCTGCGGGCGGAGGGATGGCCGGCAGCCCGGCCATGGCCGCAAATCTTCCGTCCCCACGATTCATGAGCACCTGGTAGCCGCTCGCCGACCACAGCGCGAGGTCGAAGTGACCATCGTGATTGAAGTCGGTGACGGCCGCGTCCAATGCCACGGACTTGGCCAGGTCCGCACCCGCCTCGGAAGTTCGATTCACGAATTTGCATTCGCCTTTGCCGAAATACAACTGCGGAGCGTTGTCGTCGCGCAGGAAGAGAACATCGGTGTATCCATCGTTGTCAAAATCGCCGAAGACCGCCTTATGGACTCGCCCTCGGATGCCGGCCAGGCCGGAGCTTCCGGTTCGTTCGGTAAAGCTGCCGTCGCCGTTGTTGCGATAGAAAATCACGCCGCCGGGCGCGAAATCATTGGGAAAAGCGAACGTGTCTTTCTGCGGCGGGGAGTTCAAATCGACGTAGTTCGTCACCACCAGATCCACAAAGCCGTCGTTGTCGCCGTCAAACAGCACAGCGCTGGTCGCCAGCTGGCCGGGAACATTTTTCAGTCCTGCAGTCTCCGTCTCGTCCACGAAGGTGCCGTCACCCTTGTTGCGATAGAGGTGAACCCCGCCCTCCCCGGCCACGAACAGGCTGGAATGATTGCTGTTGTTGTGGTCCACAAAGCTGGCGGAAAGGGCATGGGCCGGACCTGACGCCCCGGCCTTCTCAGTCACGTCCGTCAGAGTCCCACCGGCGGTATTCTGGTAGAGGCGGTTTCCGCCCAAAGGATTCACCAGTTAGAGGTCGGGCCGGCCGTCGTTGTTGATATCCCCCAGAGCGAGCGAGGGGCCGAACAGCGGCACCAGGTTACGCCGTGCGAAATCGAGCGAATAATCCGCAGCCTTAATATCGGAGCGCGCCTCGGGGATGGCCGATGAGTCCGCCACCCCCTGCGGGATCGCCAGCTTGGCCGTGATATCACTGAACACTGCTTTCTCCGCGACCGGCCGGCGCGCCACGGTGGTGGTGGGGGACGGCGGAACGAGGATCGCACCGTACTTGCCGCCCTCGAGCGCCGGGTTCTGGAGCGATATTCCCGGCACCGCGTCCCGCATCTTCTCGTGCATCTTCAGGAATTTTTGCGCCTCCTGTTGTCGCTTCAGGCGCACCAGGGTGGTGAAGCTGTGGAAGAGCGAGGCCACGTAAAAATTCTGGCCCTGGCCGAAGCCCATCTCCACGACGTGCCCGTGGGCTTTCAGGGCGTCTTCAAGTTTCCGCTGCGCAAAGTACACGGTTCCGAGGTTGAACCAGGCGGCCGGGTCCCGCGGGTCGGCCTCGATGACCCGCCGCAGAGCGGCCTCGGCGTCGGGATAACGCAATTCGCGCTTGTAAAGAATGCCGAGGTTGTAGTCGGCCGGGACGAGCTTGGGGTCCATTTGCCGCGCCGTGGTCATCGCGGCCAGAGCTTCATCCAACTTGTTGGCCTGCATTAAAGCCAGGCCGAGGTTCAAGTGATCCGTTGCGAGGGCATTCCCGGAGGCGATGACTTTCTTGAATTCTTCAATGGCCTCCGCGTACTTGGCTTGCTCGTAATACGCTTTGCCAAGGTTGCGCAGCGTCTGAAGCGAGGCGGCGGGAGAACCCTTCCTGGCCGTCTGGCCCGCGGTGCTCCTGGGGGCGGGTCGAGACTTGGCCAGGGCGGCGTTGGGAGCCGGCCCCTGAGCCAGCAGCGCCTCCTCGGGCCGCCGGCGCCACTCCTCCGCCTCGGTCGCGCGCCGCGGGAAGATCAGGCACGCGGCAAACGCCAAAAGGATAAGCAAACAAATGCGCACGACCTTGGCAGCAGTCCGACTCATACCCCTCCTCGACCCTGGATTGGGACTATCAGGACAACCCTGAACCAATGCTCAGGCCAAACCCAAATTATACAACGTCAGTCCGAAACTGCGATAAAAAGGGCGGCGAAACTTTCGTCGCACTGAGCGGGGATGCCTGAAGCTTCTCGGCCGCGGAGCGTGCGGCGGGCGAGACGTCCTCGGTAGGATGTTGAGTGACGTCCACGCTACCTTGGGAGGCAGGCTGAGCCGTCTCGATGGCGGGCGGCTAGCCCTACGTCGATCTGTTCCGGCAGGTCTATGCGCAGTTGCGTCTGCTCCCCTTACGGTGCTGAAAAAAGCCTGGGGATCCTTGCGAGGGTCGAGGGAAAATAGCCAAAGGTGGAAGTGCACCCATTTCTACCGCTAAATCCTTGCCGCTCAGCGGGCCCGCCTGGGCAGACCCCCCAACGTCCAGCGGCGACACCCTACAGGCCAAAACCTCGGCCGGCACCGACCGTCAGGACTCAAAATCAGTTTTTCTAAAACCTGGTGAGAAAAGCGGGTTAGAGACTCTATCCATCACCGCGCTTGAAAGCGGAGATTTCGGCTTTGGGACCAAGAGTCTTTGTTGCCAAGAGCCCGCGACGAAGAACAATACTTGTTTGGTGTCTGTTTGGTGTCTGTTTCTGCAGGGCACCAGCTGGATCTTGCGGGAATGGACAGAACTAATAGAAAACGAACTAGACCCAGTGTTTATACAGTCTCAACGGCGTTTTTCATAGACCTCAATGACTTAGCTCCAGGTGTCGGTATAGAATCCCCCCTCTCCGCCATCTCAATCCAAGTCGGCCTGTTCAGCGATACTCTGCATCGTCGATGGTCACGCGGAAGAACTCGCCCTGCGAGGCAAAGCGGTCCGACCCGAAGTACCATCCAACCCGCAAGCGAGTCGGAATCGTGTAGCCCCCGAACGTACCCTCTTCCTCGACAACCCCGCCGAAGTCCACATAGTGGAATTGAGCTCCCTCGGGATTACCCCAGCGCGGGCACTTGACGCTATCGAGCCGGCCCGTGTCGTCAATAGTGAGCTCGAGTTTTATCGAGTCCCCTTGCACCGCGAAGCTGGCGTGACAGTGCGACGAGTCCGGAGCCGTCCATGACATGTCATCGCCACAGAGCGCGGACGGCAACCAAACTGACTCTGCCTTGACGCGCCCGAGTGCCGATCGGGTGATATCGGGCCCGGAAGCGGTTAGAAAGGGGATAATGCCGAAGAGCTTCCATCGCATGGTGCCTCTACCGTCCAGCAGGCGATCGGACCCCCGAACGGGGATGCCGCGCATGCGCACCGTGGCACTCCAGATCATTCCACGCTCCCGGCGGATGACTTGCTCTGCCCTGAATGGAAACCAGCGCTTCAGCTTGATTTCGCCGTGCATACGCAATCGGACAGCGGAAGCGAGTTGTGTCCCAGGAGCTATGGCGTGTTCAAGATAGCGCCGCGCTGCTTCAGGAAGGCCTGAGACCTGACGGGGGCCAAAGACGCGCTCTCCGGCCGGCGTGGAATCCCACAGCTCATCGAGAGAAAACTCTTTGGTCATCGGCGCCCTCGCTTGCGAGGATAGTTGGAATTGAACTCCGGTTCCAGAACGAGGTTTTTGCAATTCCTTGAAAGGCCGTGTAACCTCCCGTTGTCTGTGGAAGGCAGGAAAGAAGCAGGCACCTGTCTGGATGGTAATATTCCGCGAGACTTATGCGTGTTCCGATGAAGGTGGTCAGTGTTTTCGATCTGAGGCCGGGCAGTCATTCCGCCGCGATGCCGGTCGCGATCGGAGCGAAGCGACGCTGGCGCTCTTATCGTGCTTGAAGTGACCGGGATCGGTCAACTGGAATTCGGTTTCCACGTCATCTTTTCTTCTCTCCTTCCATGAGAATAAAACTCGCCGCCGGCGCGGTGGAAATGTGGGAATCCGGCGTCCTTGGCCGGATTCCCAAGCGCGGTGGGAACGGTGGAAAAGTCGTTCTTGCTCTTGGATTTTTCCACGCTTTCCACGGGGCGTCATTGCCACCGCGCTTGGGGCACGCGCCCCAGCCCTTCCGGGGCAGGGGAGTTGCCGCAGGATTTCGATCTGATCTGGAACCGTAATTTCAATGTTGTC
>Ga0073934_10004106_pt1 | contig 24873 bp, 27 predicted proteins | sample LarsenN4metaG_FD_76834 | JGI IMG/M metagenome (GOLD analysis project Ga0073934, IMG submission 76834) | Hot spring sediment bacterial and archeal communities from British Columbia, Canada, to study Microbial Dark Matter (Phase II) - Larsen... ... | reverse complement strand
TCGATGTCGAGCCCGATCGGCAGCCGCTCGCCGATCTCACCGTGCTCGCCGGCCGTGAGCGCGTCCGCCGGATGGTCGAGTCGCACGCCGAACGCCTCGAGCCCATACGTCCAGTGCTCCAGCGGCGTCTCGCACCACAGCTCCGCCCACAGACCCTCGGCGCGCACCTCGAGACCCTGGCGCGGCAACGGAACCTCGTGGTCGCGAACGACGAGCGGACCGGGCAGGTCGGGACGCACGAGGTACGCCCAGTACCACGCCACACCCTGGTTGGGGTAGCAGTCGAGGCGCACCGTGAGCCCCGTACCGTCGGGGGCGACCGCGTCGAGATGCCATGCTTCCGACCACCAACGGTCCGGTCCCGACGCGTGCTGCGAATCGAGCGCGTCGGGTGCAGGCGTCACGGCACAGGTTCGTAGTACGAAGCGGGCGTCTCGTCCACCGGCTGGGGCGCCGTGCCGTCGATCAGCTCGAGGAAGGGATACAGGTCGAGGCTGTCGCGTGGCACCGTCCAGTCGAGCTCGACGCCGGCGACCTCCGCGAACGGGCGCAGGAACGTGAAGTAGACGTACGCGCCGGCGTCGATCTTCGCCCGCCGGTCCATCGCCGCGATCATCCGGTAGCACTGCCTCTGCGCGTCCTTCGCGGCTGCCGTGAGCGCGTCGAACCCGTGGTCGTCGATCGGGCGGGCGTCGCCGCCCGAGACGTCGAACAAGCCGAACTCGACGATGTGCGGCAGGTAGTCGGCCGGTTCGGTGACGCACGTCCCGAAGTCGGTGACCGACAGGCGCACGCCGTCGAGCACGAACGCGCCGAGCACGTCGCGGTAGGGCATCGCCGCCGACACGAGCGCGCTCCACGGGAAGTGCGAGACGCCGAGACGTCCGAACGAACGCAGGAGCATGACGCGGCCGCCGCCGAGATCGTACGGCCCCGTGTCCTGGTAGCCAGAGCGGGTGTCGAACCACAACAAGAAGAGATACGAGGTCAACAGCGCGTTCAGGCGCGTGATGCGCGCCCGCTGTGCGGCGTCGCGCACGGGCGTGCACGCACCGACCAGCTCCGGAACGGCCGCGCGGTACGGCGTCGCGACGCCACCGGCATCCCAAGCTTGATGCGTCCCGTCACCGAAGCGGTATGCACTCGAGGCGCGCTCCCAGAAGTCGAGCACGGGCGCCATGCGCGCGACATCGTCGTCCCAGTCGAGCAAGCCTGCGCCGCCGAGCACCTTCCGGCCGACGAGCGGGAAGTTCGGGACCGCCCAAAGGTGCACGTTGTCGATCTGCGTCGCGAAGCGATGTCCGGCCCGGCCGAACTCCTCGGGTGGCATCACCGCCGCGATCTCGCGCACCATGTCCGGGTAGCGCCGGTAACACTCCACAGCCGCGACGAGGATGTACGCCGTCACCGGTATCAACGCGGATTCGAGCGCGGTGCGCTGCATCGTCAGCGTGTAGGAGATCTCGCCGTGATACGCGAGCCAGCGGTTGACGTCGTCCTTGCCCCAGCCCGCGCCCAGGTCGGTCACCTTCGTCGCACCACGCCGTCGGCTCCGCTGCAGTCGACCTCGACCTCGTCGCCGTCGGCCGGTTCGCGGTCGAGCACCGCGCTCATGATGCACGGCACCTGGTACTCGCGGCTCACGATCCCGATGTGCGACATGGGTGTCCCCGAGAGGCACACGACCGCGGTCAGTTCGTCGAAGATCGGCGCGAGGAAGGTCGCTCCGGCGTCGGCGACGCAGGCGATGACGCCTTCGGCGCCGGTGTCCATCAGTGCCAGCACGTCGTCCGGTGACGACAGCCTCCGCCACGTGCCGCGCACGGGCGCCGCATCGAGCACCTTGGTCCCTCGCCCGATTACCGTCACGAGCCGGGAACAGTACCCTCACCGATCGTGCTGACCGATCGGTGCTTCGTCGTGCTGCACGAGGTGCGCCTGCGCGGTCTCGCCGAGATGCACGAGGACGACGAGGTGCGCGCGTTGCTCGACGCCGGTCTCCTCGCGCGGGCGCGTGGGGCACTGCGGGTCACCCCGACGGGGCGCGACGCGCACTCGGCCTGGGCGCGGGTGGCGCCGGGAAGCGAAACCGAGCGGACGGCGCGCCGTGTCTACGAGCGGTTCCTCGACCTGAACCGCGAACTGATCCGCATCTGCCACGACTGGCAGGTGCTCCCGGGCGACGTCCCGAACGACCATCGCGACCGGCGCTACGACTGGTCGGTGATCGACCGGCTCCGGGGGCTCGACGACCGCGCCCGGCCCGCGGTCCGGCGGCTCGCGCGCGCGGTCGAGCGATTCGAGCGCTACCCGCCCCGGCTGCGCGACGCGGTCGACCGCGTCGAGGACGGCGACCACGCCTGGCTCACGTCGCCGCGCATCGACTCGTATCACACCGTGTGGATGCAGCTGCACGAGGACCTGCTCCTGGCGCTCGGTCTCGACCGGGCATCGGAGCCGGGGTAGCGGTCCGGTACGGGCGCGCGATGGCGCGAGCATGGTGTCCGTGACGGGGTCGGGGCGCGACGACGTGCTCTCGCGGGCGGTCGGCGAGTTCGTGTCGCGCCTGCAACCGATCGTCCTCCGGTGGCCCGAGGCCGCAGGCGCCGACCCCGAAGGGGTACGGCGGGGACTCGTCGTCGAGGCCCGACGGCTCGCGGCCGCGTTCTTGTGCGCCGACGGTCGTCTCGGCGACCGCGAGTTGCTCGAGTTCCGCCGCACGTTCGGCCCGCACGAACCCGAGATCGCGACCGGGCCGCTACACGCGCTGCGAACGAACGACGTCGTCAAACGCGACGCCGAGTTCGTGAAGAAGCCGTCGGCGCTGTTCCTCCGGCTCGTCGAGCTCGACATGCAGGACCGGACCGCGAACGCGTGGACGTATTACGAAGCCGCGCTCGGGATCGGGCACGCGATGGCCGCGCTCGCCGACTACCCGACGCGCGACTCCCTCGCCGCGCTCGACGAGTACCGGCGGCTGCTGCTCGTCGCGTTGCGTTCCGGCGCGGTAGCGCGCCCGCCGGCCGCGACGGGAGCGCGCGCACAGGACCCCGACACGATCGGCGGCCTCCCGGGCGAGCCCCCGGCCACCGCGCCCACACTCGACGCGTTGCTCGAGGAGCTCGACGAGCTCACCGGCCTCACCGAGGTCAAGCGCGAGGTTCGGCTGCTCGTCAACCTCACGCGCGTCGAGAAGCTGCGCGAGAACCACGGCCTCCCCACGCCGGAGCGCAGCCGCCACCTCGTGTTCGTCGGGAACCCCGGGACGGGAAAGACCACTGTCGCCCGCATCCTCTCGCGGATCTACGGGGTGCTCGGCGTCCTCGAGAAGGGCCACCTCGTCGAAACAGACCGGGGAGGGCTCGTATCGGGTTACGTCGGGCAGACCGCCACCAAGGTGAAGGAGGTCGTCGAGTCCGCACTCGACGGCACGCTGTTCATCGACGAGGCGTACGCGCTGTGGGTCGACAGTGCGGAGGACTTTGGCCGGGAAGCCATCGCGACGCTCCTGAAGCTCATGGAAGACCAACGGGAACGGCTCGTCGTCGTCGTCGCCGGTTATCCCGCGCCGATGGAGGACCTGCTCGACGCCAACCCGGGGCTGCGGTCGCGCTTCCCGAAGACGGTGACGTTCCCGGACTACTCCACCGACGAGCTCGTCGAGATCTTCAAGAGTCTCGGCAAGAAGCACCAGTACCTCCCGACCGACGCGGCCATCGACCGAGTACGGGCCTACATCGACGCCCAGGCACGCCGTCCTACCTTCGGCAATGCCCGGCTCGTTCGCAACCTGTTCGAAGCCGCGATCGAGTTGCACGCGACGCGCGTCGTCGAGCACGACTCCCCAACCCGTGACGTGCTCAGCACGCTCGACCCCGAGGACATCCCGGTGCCTGGTTCGCAACTTCGCGAACCCCCGACGTGATCGTCACGGAGACACGGCGGCGCGCCGTGCCGGCCCGCGCCCTTGCGGTGCTCGCGGCCGTGCTGATGATCGGCGCCGCAGTGGCGGTGCGCCAGCTCGTGCTCGACGACGAGGACGGCACCGGCGGGTCCGTGGACGGAACCCAGGGTGCGCTCACGGTCGTATGCGTCCGCGAGTTGCGCGACGTCTGCGCCGTGCTCGACGCCGACGTGATCGTCGAGGGTGTCGACGAGACGCTCACCCGGTTCGCGGGCGGGCCCTCCGACGTCGACGCGTGGCTCACGTTCGCACCGCTGGCCGACGAAATCGCAGGAGCGGAGGACGGCGCGGTGCTGGCGCGCACACCGCTCGTCCTGGCGGCGCGATCGGACCGAGCCGCCGTCCTCCGGGACCACTGCGGCGCGCAACCTACCTGGCGCTGCCTCGGTACCGTCGCCGACGAACCATGGTCGGACATCGGGGGCGACGCCCGATGGGGCGACGTCCGGCCGGCGCACGCGGAGCCGGTCACGTCCGCGCTCGGCCGCCTCGTCGTCGGTCAGGCTGTCGCGTCGTACTTCGGGACGGACGCGTTCCAACCGATCGACTGGCAGGCCGACGTCGACTTCGGCGGCTGGTTCCAGCAGCTCGAGCGGGCGGTTCCCGCCGACGCGTTCGACTCCGGTGTCGATCCGTTCGCACGCTGGATCGGGACGAGACCGGTCGGCGCCCGCTACGACGCGGTGGCGACGACCGAGGCGCAGGCACTGACGCGGCTCGCGACCGCGGCGCCCGACGTCAGGGACGCGGTCATGCTGATCTACCCTGCGCCCATGGCGACTGCCGACGTCGTGCTGCAGCCGGCCGCGGAGGGACTCGACGTCTCGTCGCTCGACGGCGCGCTGCGCGCCGCACTGCGTGACGCCGGCTACCGCGTCGACCGGTCACCTCCCCCCGGTGCGCCCGGCGACGCGGGCGCCCTCGGCGACGGCGACGGGCTGCCCGCTGGCGCGGTATTGACCGCACTGACCGCGTACTGGGAGAGCGTCGTTCGTTGAGACGCGTCGCGTGGCTGCTGGCCGTCGCCCTCGCGCTCGCCGCCTGCTCGTCGGGAGACGACGCGGCCGGCGGCGGAGACGGCGAGCTCGCGGACCCCGGCACCTGCATCCCGATCGACATGGCGGTCTCGTCGGAGAAGATCGCGTTGCTCACCGACTTGGCCGACGAGTTCAACGCGTCCGACGACGCGCGCCTCGACGGCGACACGTGTGCCTTCGTCCGTGTCCAGAGCAAGGCATCGGGCGCAGCGATGCAGCTCCTGACGCAAGGATGGCCGCAGAGCGAGGCGAACGGTCCGCAACCGGTCGTGTGGTCGCCGGCCGCGTCGTCGTGGGGCGCGATCCTCAACCAGCGCCTCGCGGAGCAGGGTCAGGAACCGATGGCGCCGCCCTCGGAAGCGTTCATGCTGACTCCGCTCGTCATCGCGATGCCGCAGCCGATGGCCGAAGCGCTCGGCTATCCCGAGACACCGATCGGCTACGCCGACATCCTTGCGCTCGCGCAGGATCCGCAGGGTTGGGGCGCCTACGGCCACCCAGAATGGGGACCGTTCCGGCTGGGCAAGACGAACCCGAACTTCTCGACCAGCGCGCTCTCGGCGACGATCGCGCAGTACTACGCGGCCACGGCGAAGACCGAGGACCTGTCGCTCGAGGACCTCGCCCGTCCCGAGGTGCAACAGTTCGCGCGGGGCGTCGAGTCCAGCGTGGTGCACTACGGCGACATCACGATGACGTTCCTCAACAACTGGTTCCGCAACGACGTGCGCGGCACGTCCCTCACGTACGTGTCGGCGGTGGCGGTCGAGGAGAAGTCAGTCATCGACTACAACAAGGGCGACCCCGACGGAGTGGTCGCGGCCGGCGAATCTCCCCGGCCGCCGCGCGTGCCGCTCGTCGCGATCTACCCCGAGGAGGGCACGCTCTACAGCGACAACCCGTTCATCGTGCTCGACGCGCCGTGGGTCGACGAGCAGGAGCGGGAAGCGGCGCGCCGGTTCGAGGCCTTCGTGCAGCGGCCGGAGGCGCAGGAACGCGTGCTCGAGTTCGGGTTCCGGCCCGGCAACCCCGACGTCGCGATCGGCGATCCGATCACCGCGCTGTGGGGTGTCGATCCCGACCAACCACAGACGCTGCTGGAGGTGCCGGAACCCGAGGTGCTGACCCGCCTGCTCGACCGGTGGGACGAGGACCGCAAGCGGGCGCGCGTCATGCTGCTGCTCGACGTGTCGGGCTCGATGGGCGAGCCCGGAAACCCGCAGACCGGGGCAACCAAGCTCGACCTCGCGAAGGACGCCGTGATCGACGCGCTCGACGAGTTCGCGCCCGACGACGAGGTCGGACTCCGAATCTTCACGACGAATCTCGGTCCGCAACAGGACCAGAACTGGCTCGACCTCGTGCCCGTCGGACCGCTCGCGGGGCAGCGCGAGCAGATGGCGCGTGCCGTCGGCGATCTCGTGCCGCTCAATGCGACGCCGCTGTACACGGCCACGAACGAGGCGTACGAGGCGATGCTCGCCGACTTCGACGCGGCCCGCATCAACGCGGTCGTCCTGCTCAGCGACGGCAAGAACGAGGACGACTTCAACAACGACGCGGAGGGCCTCATCCGGAACCTCCGGGCCCAGGCCGAGGGCGAAGCAGCCCAGCCGGTGCGCGTGTTCGCAATCGCCTACGGCGAGGACGCCGACCTCGAAACCCTGCGCCGCATCGCCGAGGCGACGAACGCGCAACTCTACGACGCGTCCGACGCCACCACGATCTCGCGGGTGTTCACCGCGGTCGTGAGCAACTTCTGACGTGGCGCTCGAGCACTTCCCCGAGCATCTGAAGTCGCGCCGCACGGCCGCGGCCGTCACCGCGCCGTCGGCGATCGTCGCCGCGGGCGCGGGCGCCTCGGTCGCGATCCTGCTGGGTGCGCCGCTGATCGTCATCGGGGCCGCGGGCGCGGTCGCGTACGCCGCGATGGTCGCGTTGCGCCTGCCGCGGCGTCCGCGGCCGCTCGACGGCGTCGATCCGGCGTCGCTGCCCGACCCGTGGCGGCACTACGTCGACGAGGCCGTCGGGGCGCGCCGCCGATTCGGCGACGTCGTGCGGGCGGCGCGCGCCGGCGCCGTGCGCGACCGGCTCACCGAGATCGGAGCGCGTATCGACGCGGCCGTCCGTGAGTGCTGGCGCATCGCCCGCCACGGCGCCGCGCTCGACGCGGGGCTGCGGTCACTCGATCTCGGCGAGGTCCACGATCGCCTGGAGCGCATGCGCGGTACGCGGCCCGAGTCGCCCGGCGCGGCGGAGTCGTGGGAGCGGACGGCCGAGGCCCTCGAGGCCCAGCTCGCGTCCGGCGAACGCCTCCGGAACGTCGCGCTCGATGCGCGCCGCCGACTGGAAGTGCTCGACGCCCGCCTCGACGAGGCCGTGGCGCGGGCGGTCGAGCTCTCGCTGTCGGCGGGCGACGTGTCGGAGCTGTCGGGCCTCGGGGCCGATGTCGACCAGCTCGTCGGCGACATGGAGGCACTGCGTCAGGGGCTCGACGAGGTCCGGCGCAGCACGGGCGGCAAGACGCGCTGAGACGCCGCGCTTCTGCGCCGCACGAACGCCACGTACCCTGCGGGCATGTGGATCGCGCTCGCCGTCGTCGCGATCGTCCTCGGGCTCGTCGCGATCGTCGTGATGCGCCGCGCTCGCCGGCGGCTGCGGCTCCCCGACGTCGATCCGTTCACGGTCACCGAGCCCTGGCGCACGTACGTGCAGCACGCGCTCTCCGCGCAGCGCCGTTACGACGAGGTGGTTCGCACCGCACGCGGCGGGCCGGTGCGCGATCGGCTCACCGAGATCGGTGCGCGTGTCGGCGCCGCCGTGCAGGAGTGCTGGCAGGTCGCGCGTGCCGGCCACGCGCTCGACCAGGGGGTCCGGGCGCTCGATCTCGGCCGTACTGCTGCTCGCGTGGAGCGCGCGCGCGACGACACGCAGCTCGCGGACCGCGAGGCGGCCCTGCAAGCGCAGCTCGCGTCGGGCGAGCGGCTGCGGACGGTGGCGACCGACGCGCGGCGGCGGCTCGACGTGCTCGAGGCGCGGCTCGAGGAAGCCGTCGCCCGGGCGGTGGAGCTGTCGTTGTCGGGCGACGTGTCGCAGCTCGCCGGGCTCGGCGCCGACGTCGACGGCGTCGTCATCGACATGGAGGCGCTCCGCCAAGGGTTGGAAGAAGCCGGCCGGGCCTCGGGCGGCCGGGCCTCGTAGGCTGTTCGCATGTTCAAGCTCTTGCGCCGCATGTGGAAGTACCTGACCGCGAAGCTGTCGGGGAGCTTCGAGGAGGCCGCGGACCCGAAGGTCCAGCTCGAGCAGGCGATCATGGAGGCGCAGGACCAGCACCGGCGCCTCACCGAGCAGGCCGCCAACGTCATCGCGCACCAGAAGCAGACCCAGATGCGGCTCGACCGTGCGCAGGACGAGCTCGAGAAGGTCACGGCGAACGCGCGCCAGGCACTCATGCTCACCGACGAGGCGATGCGCAAGGGCGACACCGCGAAGTCGGCGGAGTACCAGGCCGCGGCCGAGTCGTTCGCGAACCGGCTCATCGCGCTCGAGCACGAGGCGGAGCAGCTGAAGGCGATGCTGCTCGACGCGACGCGCAACGCCGACGCGGCGAAGTCGGCGGTGCAGCAGAACTCCGCCGCGCTGCAGAAGAAGCTCTCCGAACGTCAACGCCTGCTCTCGCAGCTCGACCAGGCGAAGATGCAAGAGCAGATGAACAAGGCGATGGCGCAGCTCTCCGCGACGGTCGGCGAGGACGTGCCCACGTTCGAGGAGATCCGCGAGAAGATCGAAGCGCGCTCGGCGCGCGCGCAGGGCATGGCCGATCTCCAAGGTTCGTCGGTCGAATCGCGGATGCTCGAGGTCGAGCAGGCGCAGATCAATGCCGAGGCGCAGGCTCGCCTGTCGGAGCTGCGCACCCAGCTCGGTCTCGCGTCGCCGGCCGCGGCACCCGAGGCGACCGCGCAACCTGCGCAGCAGCCGGCCGAGGGCGGCGGCACCACCTGATCTCAGGCGGGAGCGCGGTACAGGTCCGGCTCGACGAAGATCAGGCGCGCGGCCGGGACCGCGGAGCGGATCGCGGCTTCGATCTCGTTGATCGTCGTCGCCACGGCCTCGACGGTGAGTCCGGGCAGGAACGACGCCTTCGCCGCGACGACGATCTCGTCGGGACCGATGTGCTCGGTGCGCAGGTGGATCAGACGGTCGACGTTGTCGTGCGCAGTGATCGCGACCCGCATCCTCGAGATGTCTTCGTCGGAAGCCGCCTCGCCCAACAGCAGGCCTGCCATCTCCGCGGCGAGGAAGAGCGCGATGACGACGAGGAGCACGCCGATCGACAGCGAGCCCGCCGCATCCCACCGGGGTTCGTCGGTGACCTGCGCCATGGTGACGCCGATCAACGCGAAGACGAGGCCGAGGAGCGCCCCCAGATCCTCGAGGAGCACTACCGGGAGCTCGGGCAGCTTCGATCGCCGGATGAACCGCATCCACGATTGGTCTCCGCGGACCTTGTTGGCCTCGATGATCGCGGTGCGGAACGAGATCGTCTCGACGACGATCGCAAACACGAGAAGCCCGATCGCGAGCTCGATGCTCTCGAGCTCGTGCGGGTGCCGCAGCTTCTCGACGCCTTCGTAGATCGCGAACAGTCCGCCCATGCTGAACAGCACGAGCGCGACGATGAACGCCCAGAAGTAGCGGCGGTTGCCGTAGCCGAACGGGTGCTCCTCGTCGGCGGGGCGGGCCGCGGCCTTCGAGCCGTACAACAGCAGGCCCTGGTTTCCCGCGTCGGCAACCGAGTGGATCGATTCGGCGAGCAGGGACGCGGCACCCGTGATCAGGAACACCGCGAACTTGCTGATCGCGATGACGGTGTTCGCTACAAGCGCGGCGACGACCGCCTTCTTCGAGCCCTCGTGCCCGGCCACGGACGCGAAAGCTACCGGACGCCGCCGCGCGTCATGGCGAGGACATCGAGTGCGCGATCGAGCTCGGCATCGGTCATCAGCTTGCGCCGCTTGACGATCTCGCGGATCGACCGGCCCGTGCGGGTCGACTCCTTCACGATCTCCGCGGCGACGTCGTAGCCGAGGTAGGGGTTCAGCGCCGTGCCGATCGACGGCGACGACTCGGCGTACTGGGCCAGTCGTTCGACGTTCGGCTCGATCCCGTCGACACACTTGTCGGCGAAGGCGCGGCACGCGTTCGCGAGCAGGCGGGTCGACTCCAGCAGGTTGCGGGCGATCACGGGGACGAACACGTTGAGCTCGAAGTTGCCCTGCGACCCGGCGAACGCGACGGCCGCGTCGTTGCCGAGCACCTGGGCCGCGACCTGTGTGACGACCTCCGGGATCACGGGGTTGACCTTGCCCGGCATGATCGACGAGCCGGGTTGAAGATCGGGCAGCCGGATCTCCGAGAGGCCGGTGCGCGGGCCGCTGCCCATCCAGCGCACGTCGTTCGCGATCTTCACGAGCGCGACTGCGAGCGCCCGCAGCTGGCCGCTGGCCTCCACGAGGGAATCGCGGGCGCCTTGGGCCGCGAAGTGGTCGCGTGCCTCGGTCAACGGCAGACCGGTTCGTTCGGCGAGCCGAGCGATCACGAGCGGCGCGAACCGCTTCGGAGCATTGATGCCGGTGCCCACGGCGGTTCCGCCCAGCGGGAGCGCGCACACCCGCGGCAGGGTGTCTCGTAGGCGAGCGACGGCTTCGCCCACCTGCGTCGCGTAACCGCCGAACTCCTGCCCGAGCGTCACCGGGGTTGCGTCCATCAGATGGGTCCGACCGGCTTTGACCAGCTTCGCGAACTCACGCTGCTTGCGGCGCAACGCGCGCGTGAGTCGGTCGCACGCGGGGATCGCGTCGGTCGTGATGCCTTCCGCGACGGCGATGTGCACTGCGGACGGAAACACGTCGTTCGACGACTGCGAGGCGTTGACATGGTCGTTGGGATGGACGGGGACGTTCGCCAGCTCCGACGCACGCCTCGCGATGACTTCGTTGACGTTCATGTTCGAGGACGTACCCGAACCCGTCTGGAACACGTCGATCGGGAACTGGTCGTCCCAACGCCCGTCTGCGACCTCGTCGGCCGCCGCACCGATCGCCTCGCCCACGCGCTTGGTCACTGCCGGCACGTCACGAAGGGTTGCGTTCACACGCGCGGCCTCGGCCTTGATCAACGCGAGCGCGCGGATCAACCGAGGCTCGATCGTCGTTCCCGAGATCGGAAAGTTCTCGACCGCGCGCTGGGTCTGCGCGCCCCACAGCGCCCCGGCGGGGACCCGTACCTCACCCATCGAATCACGCTCGACGCGGTACTCGGCCATCGTCGCCTCCTCGTTGGCCGCGCAACCGTATTCCCGTACCGACCACCGGGCAGGCCACCGCTACCGTTTGGCCCGTGCCCGACTTCGTCTACCAAGACATCCTCCCGCTCGGAGCCGACGAGACGACCTATCGCAAGCTCACGAGCGACTACGTCGCGCCGTTCCGGGCCGGGAGACGCTCGTTCGTCGAGGTCGATCCCGAGGCGCTCACGGCTCTCACCCGCGCCGCCATGCACGACATCGCACACCTGCTGCGGCCCGGCCATCTCGCGCAGTTGCGCGCCATCCTCGACGACCCGGAGGCGTCGACGAACGATCGGTTCGTCGCGCTCGAACTGCTCAAGAACGCGTGCATCGCGGCGGGCGGCGTGCTCCCGTCGTGCCAGGACACGGGCACCGCGATCGTGAAGGGGAAGAAGGGCGAACTCGTGCTCACGGGCGGGAACGACCGTGAGGCCATCGCACGCGGGATCTTCCGCACGTACGCCGACGACAACCTGCGCTACTCGCAGCTCGCGCCTCTCGACACGTTCACCGAGAAGAACACGGGGACGAACCTGCCGGCCGAGATCGAGATCGAGGCGGTCGGCGGCGACGAGTACAAGCTGCTGTTCATGGCCAAGGGAGGCGGTTCGGCCAACAAGAGCCTGCTGTTCCAGGAGACGAAGGCGCTGCTCAACCCCGAGAGCCTTGCGCGCTGGCTCGACGAGAAGCTGCGGACGCTCGGGACTGCGGCCTGCCCGCCTTACCACCTCGCGCTCGTGATCGGTGGCACGTCGGCGGAGTATGCGCTCAAGACGGCCAAGCTCGCGTCGGCGCGCTACCTCGACTCGCTGCCCCGGGAGGGCAACGAGCACGGGCGCGGCTTTCGCGATGTCGCGCTCGAACGGGACGTGCTCACGCTGACGCAGCAGTTCGGCATCGGCGCGCAGTTCGGTGGCAAGTACTTCTGCCACGACGTGCGCGTCATCCGCCTCCCGCGCCACGGCGCGTCATGCCCGGTCGCGCTCGCAGTCTCGTGCTCCGCGGACCGGCAGGCGCTGGGGAAGATCACCCGCGACGGTGTGTACCTCGAGCAGCTCGAGACCGACCCTGCCAAGTACCTGCCCGACGTCACCGACGATCATCTCGACGATACCGTCGTGCGCATCGACCTGGGCCAACCCATGGACGAGATTCGCCGCACGCTGTCGCGCTACCCGGTCCGGACCCGCGTCATGCTCACCGGCCCGATGGTCGTCGCCCGCGACATCGCCCACGCCAAGATCAAGGAACGCCTCGACGCTGGTGAAGCCATGCCGCAGTACATGCGGGATCACTGCGTGTACTACGCGGGGCCGGCGAAGACGCCCGAGGGCTACGCGTCGGGGTCGTTCGGGCCGACGACAGCAGGTCGTATGGACTCCTACGTCGAGGTCTTCCAGCGCAACGGCGGCTCGTTGGTGATGCTCGCCAAGGGCAATCGTTCGCAGGCCGTGACCGACGCGTGCCGGACACACGGCGGCTTCTACCTCGGGTCGATCGGCGGCCCTGCCGCCCGGCTCGCCATGGACTGCATCACCAAGGTGGAGGTTCTCGAGTATCCCGAGCTCGGGATGGAAGCCGTTTGGAAGATCGAGGTGCGCGACTTCCCTGCATTCATCGTGGTCGACGACAAGGGCAACGACTTCTTCGCGGAAGTGTCGCGACCCGTGTCGCCATAGCGCTCACGCGCGCGCGGGCTCGGGCACGAGCAGCGTCGACACGTCCTCCGGCGGGAAGTCGCGCACGAGATCGCGCCGCCGGTGGTACGTGGCGATCCCGGCGAGCTCGCATGCGTGCTGAAGCCGGCGGTTGCGCGTCACGACGGCCGCGATGCGCGCCCGTTCGGCGCGGAAGCCCCGAGTTCCCAACAGGATCAAGCCCGAGGCCTCGACGACTCCGAAGACGCGGGCACGCAAGATGTCGGTGTCGCGCGGCGCGTACCACGCATAGATCCCGCACAAGCACCCGGCCGCCGGCGATCGGTGCGGCCCGGCCAGCAGCGCAGTGCTCACGAGCGGCCCGAGCAGCGAGTCGTCGTGCGCGACGCACGAAGCGGTGAGCGTCGGAGCCCACTGCACCTGCCGGTGCGCCACCGACGTCAACGGCAGCGTGCCGGGCTCAGTCCGCGCGAACCGGTTGCGCAGGCGCCACGTCCGGTACCCTCGCAACACGCCCGCGACGAGCGGTCGGCCGCTGTTGCCGCCACCGCAGGTGCGGGAGATCTCGGTCATGTCCGCGCCGGCTCGGGCGCTTCCCGGGGTGGGTCGGGAAGGCGTACGGGTGGCTCGGCGGGTGCCGGTGTCGAGGGGAGCGGCTCGAACACGATCTCCCGCCGGATCGGACCGATCTCGCCGCACCGCTCGCGTTGCGGCCGTCGCAGCGTTCGTCCCTCCATCGGCCCCAGCCCTTCCTCGTCGGGGCCCGCCCGCATTCAGCGTGCCGCGCGCCGAGCGCGGCATCAAGACCCTTCCCGGCTCAGCCGAGGTTCACGCCTTCACGGGCGAGGAGCGCGCGCTTGAGGTCGACCGCGTCGCGCCCGCCGCCGTAACCGCCGATGCGACCGCCCGCGGCTACGACGCGATGGCACGGGATGACGAATGGCAACGGGTTCGACCGCATCGCGCTCCCCACCGCACGAGCGGCGCGCGGCCGCCCGGCCATCGCGGCGAGCTCGCCGTACGACACGGTCTCACCCCAGCCCACCTCGCGCATGAGCGTCTCGAGCACCGCACGACGGAACCCAGTGACACCGGAGAGATCGAGCGGCACGTCGATGTGGCGCCGGCGGCCCGCGAACAGGTCGTCGAGCCGGCGCGCGATCTCCTCGTCGCGCGCAGGCTCAGCAGCCGCGACCATTTCGGCGAGATCGTCCCCCGGCAGGCCGATCGCCCGGATCCCGCGGTCGCCGACCACGACGGTGACGCGGCCGTGCGGGCTGTCCTGCTGCCAGTACCGCACGGGACGCGGCCCGTCCATCAGCCGAGCAGCCCCATCTCCGCAACGGCGTCGCGCTCCTCCGCAAGCTCCGCGACGCTCACGTCGACCCGGCCGCGTGAGAAGTCGTCGAGCTCGAGTCCTTGCACGACCGACCATTCGCCGTCGCGCGTCGTCACGGGAAACGACGAGATGAGGCCCTCGGGAACGCCGTACGACCCGTCGGAGCACACCGCCATGCTCACCCAGTCGCCGGGGGGCGAACCGAGCATCCAGTCGCGCACGTGGTCGAGGGCCGCGTTCGCGGCGGATGCAGCCGACGACGCGCCACGCGCGTCGATGATGGCCGCGCCGCGTTGCTGGACGGTCGGGATGTAGACCTCCTCGATCCACTGCTCGTCGACCAGTTCGGTGGCCGGCCGGCCGTCGATCCGGGCGTGGAAGACGTCCGGGTACTGGGTCGCCGAGTGGTTGCCCCAGATCGTCATGTGCGTCACGGCCGTGACGTGACGACCGGCTTTCGCGGCGAGTTGCGCCTTGGCGCGGTTGTGATCGAGCCGGGTCATCGCCGTGAAGCGCTCCCGCGGGATCGAGCGGGCATTGTTCATCGCGATGAGGCAGTTGGTGTTCGCAGGGTTGCCGACCACGAGGACGCGGACGTCGTCGGCAGCCCCCGCCGCGAGCGCCTGGCCCTGCGTCGTGAAGATCGCGCCGTTGGCCTCGAGCAGATCCTTGCGCTCCATACCCTTCGTACGCGGTCGCGATCCGACCAGGAGGGCGACGTTGACACCCTCGAACGCGCGCTTCGCGTCGTCGGTCGCGACGATCCCGTGGACGAGCGGGAACGCGCAGTCGTCGAGCTCCATCACGACGCCGCCGAGCGCCGGCAACGCGGGCGTGATCTCGAGCAGGTGCAGGACGACAGGCTGGTCCTTGCCGAGAAGGTCGCCGTTCGCGATGCGGAAGAGCAGGCTGTAGCCGATCTGCCCCGCGGCGCCCGTGACCGCGACCCGAACCGGTTCCTTCACGTCGTCTCCCTTCGTCACGCTTCGGCGGCGTCGCCCGTCGCATCGTCGCTCGCGTCACCGCCTGCGATCGGCAGCAGGATCGCACGCGCTTCGGTCAGCTCGGCAATCCGCCCCGCCGCAGCCGCCTTCGCGCCGCCGTGGTCGGGGTGCGCTTCGCGCAGGAGCCTCCTGAACCGCCGGTTCACGTCGTCTCGGACGATGGCCATCTCTGCCCGGAGGCCCAGCACCTCCATCGCCCAGCGCTGATCGGCCGGCACGCCGATCCACGCCACTTCCTCGGGAGGAGCGCCCGGGCGGCGCGCGGACACGCCGGCGAGCGGCGGCGGCCCCTCGTCGCGACCGAAGAGCGTTCGCACCACGACGTCGGGCGCGAGACCGTGCCACCGGCCCTCCACGACCCGCCGCACGGCGCCGAGCGCGACGCCACGGCCCGACGGCGGCAGCGACGCGGCGCCGAGCACCGCGCCGAGCACCTGGGGGGCAGGCGCGCCGTGCACGTCGATCTCGAAGACGAGGGTGCCCTGCTCCCCGACGACGCGGTGGCGCGACCGGTCGAGTCCGTGCGTGTCGCGCTGGAGCCGGTGACGCAGCGCGATCCGCGGGATCGACAGGCCGTCGGCCGCCTCGCGAACGAGCGGGAGCAAGAGCTCGCGTTGTTCCTCGTGGATCCCGGGAAGGTGGGCGGCGACGACCGTGGCCAGGAGCGCGGCACCGTGCGCGGGCCCGGACGTCGGGAGATACGCCCCGTCGAGGGCGACGCGCCGGGTGGGCATGTGGCGCCGGCTGTGCCGTATGACGAGCTCCGCGAGCAGCACGATGCGTCCTTCAGCGGGCGGTCGCGACGACGACGAGCGTGACGACCCACACGACGAGCAAGAGCGCGGCGACCGCGGCGAAGCCGCCCCGCGCGAGCACGCCGCGCCCGCGCGCGGCGGGCCGGGCGAGCCCGCACGAAGGGCACCGGCGCGCGTCGGCCGCGACCGGGGTCGTGCACACGACACAGGTCGCCTCGGGTGCCGGCTCGGCCGTCACGCTGCCCGCTCGGCCGCATCGAGCGTGTTGCGCAGCAACATCGCCCGGGTCGTCGGGCCCACGCCACCCAGGCGGGGCGTGATCCAGCCGGCGACGTCCGCGCACTCCTCGGCCACGTCGGGCACGAGCCGCCTGCCCTCCCAGGTGATGCCCGCGCTCACGACGGCGGCACCCGGTCGCACCATGTCGGGTGTCACGATGCCGGCGCGACCGGCCGCGACGACGAGGATGTCCGCCTGCTTCGTGAACTCCGGCAGGAACTGCGTCGCGGTGTGGCACTGCGTCACGGTGGCGTTCGCGTTCGCCTCTTTCAGCGACAGCAGCGCGGCGAGTGGCCGCCCGATCGTCAGGCCGCGCCCGACGACGACGACGTGGCGGCCCTCGATCGGCACGCGGTAGTGCGCCAGCAGGGCCTGGATCCCGAGTGGCGTGCACGGTCGCGGGCCCGGCGCGCCCATCATGAGCCGTCCGAGGTTGACCGGGTGCAGCCCGTCCGCATCCTTCGCCGGATCGATGGCGCGCAGCACGACTTCCTCGTCGACGTGCGCGGGGAGCGGGAGCTGGACGATGAACGCGTCGACCGCCGGGTCGGCGTTGAACGCGTCGACCGCTGCGAGCACCTCCGCCTGCGTCGCCGTCGCCGGGAGCTCCGTGTGGTGGGACTCGATGCCGACCTCGGCGCTGTCGGCACGCTTGTGCGCCACGTACGACGCGCTGTTGGGGTCGTCACCGACGAGGATCGTCCCGAGCCCGGGCGCGATGCCCCGTTCCGCGAGCAGCTTCACGCGGGCACGGAGCTGCTCCTTCGTCGCATCGAGAAACGCGTTCCCGTCGAGCAGTGTCGCGGCCATCAGTGGAGGAAGTGCCGTTCGCCGGTGAACACCATCGCGAGCCCGAGCTCGTCGGCGACCTCGACCACCGCTTCGTCGCGCATCGCTCCTCCGGGCTGGATCACCGCAGCCACACCGGCGGATGCGGCCGCCTCGACGCCGTCGGGGAACGGGTAGAACGCATCGCTCGCGCAGGCACCACCGCGAGCGCGGCCGGCCGCCTTCTTCGCGGCGATCTCGCCCGCCTCGACCCGGTTCTGCTGCCCGGCCCCGATGCCGACTGCCTGCAGATCCTTGGCGAGCACGATCGCGTTCGACTTGACGTGGCCGCACACCCTCCACGCGAACTCCAGGTCGCGCCACTGCTCGGGCGTCGGTGCCACCTTCGTCACGACCCGCCAATCGTCGCGCCTCGCGGCGAAGTGGTGGGGCTGCTGGACGAGGAATCCGCCCGAGATCTGCCGGAAGTCGAGGGCGCCGCCGTCGGGGGCGGGGGCCTCGAGGAGCCGGGTGTTCTTGCGCTTCGCGCGCAAGGCGTCGACGACCCCCTCGGCGTAGCCGGGAGCGACGACGACGTCGGCCTGCGGGCCCGCGACCATGCGGTCGACGGTCGCCGCGTCGATCGGGCGGTTGAGCGCGACGATCCCGCCGAACGCGGATCGCTCGTCGCACTCCAGCGCGCGCTGGTACGCCGTGGCGGGGTCGTCGGCGACGGCGACACCACAGGGGTTGGCGTGCTTGATGATCGCGCAGGCCGGCTGCGGGCCGAGGTCGTGCACGAGCCGCCAGGCCGCGTCGGCGTCGTAGAAGTTGAGGTACGACAGCGCCAGGCCCGCGTGCTGGGTCGTGCCGTCCCACCAGCTTCGCGAACCCCGATGCCGGTAGCGCGCGGCGTGCTGGTGCGGGTTCTCGCCATAGCGCAGCGCTTCGTCGGTGCGCTCCAGCGCCAGCAAGAGATGGCGCGGCAGCTCGTCGCCCTCTTGCAGCCACCGGACGATGGCCGCGTCGTACGCGGCCGTGTGCGCGAACGCCTCGAGCGCGAGCGCGCGCCGCGTGTCGTCGCCCAGTGTGCAGTCGTTGGCGCGCAGCTCGCCGAGCAGCGTGTCGTACTGCCCCGGGCTCGTGACGACTGCGACCCACGCGTGGTTCTTGGCGGCGGCACGGACCATCGCCGGCCCGCCGATGTCGATGGTGTCGATCCCCGGGCGCTCGGAGAATGGGTAGAGGTTCGAGACGACGAGCTCGAACGGCCTGATGCGGTGCTCGTCGAGGTCGCGCCGGTGGGACTCCTTCGAGAGGTCGGCCAGCAAGCCACCATGGATGTGCGGGTGCAGCGTCTTCACGCGATCGTCGAGCATCTCCGGCGAGCCCGTGACCTCCTCGACGCGGGTGACGGGGACGCCGGCCGCCTCGATGGCCGACGCCGTCCCGCCCGAGGAGACGAGCTCCACCCCGAGGTCGTGCAGCGCACGCGCGAGGTCGGGGAGGCGCGCCTTGTCGGACACCGAGAGGAGCGCGCGCGTGACCCGGATCCTCACCGGGTCACCAGCTTCTCGACGACGTCGGGGTAGAGCCGGCGCTCCACCTGCTTGATGCGTTCGTGCAACGTCGTCTCCGTGTCGCCGTCGAGAACCGGCACCGCTTCCTGGGCGACGATCGGCCCCGCGTCGACTTCCTCGGTCACGAGGTGGACGGTGCAGCCGGTCACCTTCACGCCCGCGTCGAGCGCGTCGCGCACCGCGTGCCACCCCTTGAAGGCAGGCAGGAGCGCCGGATGCGTGTTGAGCGCGCGCCCCGCGAAGGCGTCGACGAACGGCTTCGACAAGATGGTGCCGAAGCCCGCGATGGCCACGAGGTCGACGTCGTGACGGCGCAACGCGTCGACGACGTCGTGCGTGTAGGCCACCCGGTCGAACGACGGTCCGAAGTCGGTGCGCTCCACCAGCTCGGCGGCGATGCCTGACTCCCTCGCCACGTCGAGCGCGCGGCACGCGCGGTCCGCGACCACGACGGCGATCGGGAGCCCGCGCTCCAACAGGGCCTCGAGGATCGTTCCACTTCCAGAAGCGAGGACCCCTACTCGCACGCGCTCAACCTACCGCAGTGCCATTCGCGGTTCTCGACCGGGCGGGCGGGCCGAATTCCTTGGATATCCGCCGGAACCCGCCGAGGAAGTGTTTGACTTTGTGCACACGTTCGGTTCTCGGAGGGGTCTGTGGACAACAAGCAGCCGACGCCCGGCGAGTGGGCGATCATGGGCGGAGGAGCCCTGGCGCTGGTGGCGTCGTTCCTCGAGTTCGCCGGGGACACCAGCGCATGGGGTGAGGGCGCGTTCCCGATCGTCACCCTCATCCCGCTGTATGCGCTCGTCATGGCGCTGCAAGTGGCGCTCACGAAGTTCGCGAACGTGCGACTTCCCGACCGCGTGCTCGGGTTCACCTGGGAGCAGGTCCACCTCGTACTCGGGATCTTCGCAACGGTGATGGCGCTGTTCTGGCTGATCACCGCGGACGACACCGGAATCGGAGCGATCTTGTTGCTACTCGGTGCGGCCGCGGCGTGCGCGGGCGCGTTCATGCTCCAGCGCGAGCGTACGACCGGCGCGATCGGCTGAGGAGGACGACGTGAACAACGTAAAGCTGTCTCCGGCGAACATCGTCATCCTCGCCGCCGGCGTAGTGATGCTCATCGGATCCTTCCTCGACTTCTACGAAGTAGACGGGTTCGGCGGTTCGTTCGGCTTCAATGCCTGGGACTCCGACGCGTTCTTCCCGGTCACCTTCATTCCGGTGCTGTGCGGCGTCGCGATGGCATTGCACGTGGCACTTACGACGTTCGCGAAGGTGCAGCTACCGGAACGCGTGCTCGGGATGGGGTGGAACCAGATCCACATCGCGCTCGGCTTCCAGGCGGCGATCATGATGATCGCCTTCCTCATCCATGACAAAGGCCCCCTCGACATCGCGATCGGGTTCTGGCTGATGCTCCTCGCAGGCATAGCTCTCCTCGTAGGCGCCGTGATGCGCGAGCGCGAGCCGGCCGCGGCATAGCTCCATTCACTCCGAGCGGGGGCGGGTGACGTGAGATTTCTCAGGCGGGGACCGCGTCCGGTCGCGTCGGTCGTCGACGCGCTGGTCGGCGTCGGGGGCATCGTCATCGCGGGCGGCATCACGCTGCTGGCGTTCGACGCGTACGGCGAGGAGTTCAACCAGGGGCCGGCCGCGCTCGTGATGCTCGGCCTGTTCGCGCTCGGATACGTGCTGCTCAACGTCACGACCCCGGCGTCGCACCCGGCGTGGATCGCCATGACTGCGATCGCGGTGCCCGGCGTGTTCGCCTTCTTGTTGCTCGAGGAGGCCGACTCGTTCGGCGACGTGCGGCTGTTCTTCCTCACGACGCTGGCCGGGTGGATCGCGTTGTTCTTCGCGCCGTCGACCCGCAGCCGCCCCCTCTACATCGGCCTGTCGTTGCTGCTCGTGTGGGCGTGGGGCATCGCCGAGGTCAACGTCGGCGTCCTCGAGTCGCAGGGCCCGCCAGCACCGGTCGACACGATCCAGCGCGTCTCGGCCGGTCGGGCGGAGCAGGCCGACGTCACGCTCGACGATCTGGACCCGAGCGACCCGCTGTACCCGCTCGCCGAGGACTGCGCCGGCGGCGACGACGCCGCGTGCGACGACCTGTGGCTGCAGTCCGCCGTCGGGAGCGACTTCGAGGCATTCGCCGAATCGTGCGGCGGGCGCGGGGAGCGCGGGTTCTCGGGCTGCTCGGCGTCCGACGACTCCGGTGACGACTTCTCCGACGATTTCGGTGACGATTTCGGTGACGATTTCGGTGACGACTTCTCCGAAGACTTCGACGACGAGTTCTACGCGCCCAGCCCGCTGACGCCGTTCCTCGCCGAGGATCTGTTCGCACCGAGCACCTCGCAGGACAAGGACCTCGAGATGGGGCTCGTCTCACTCGTGCTCGCAGTCGTCTACCTCGCCGCGCTCGTGGCCGCGGACCGGCGGGGCTACCAGTACGTCGGGACCGCCTTCGCGTTCCCGGGCGCGTGGGTGCTGACGTTCGCCGTCGGGTTCCTGGGCGCCGAGACCGAGGAGGCCATCCCCACCGGCGTCATGTTCCTCGTCGCGGGCGTGGTCCTCGCGGCGATCGGGCACCTTGGTGAACGGCGCTTCACGACGTGGGCCGGTGCCGTGATGGCAGGCCTCGGCGGCGTGATCGTGTCGGGCGACATCGGCGCGATCGAAGACTCGTTCGACGACGGAGTCGACCTGGTCCAGCCCGGCATCGTCATCGCGCTCGGCGGGCTGGTGCTGGTCGGACTCGGGCTGCTCGCCCGCACGGTCGTCGCGCGGCCCGGGCTCCCGGGTGCGCCGGGCGCGCCGCCGCCCGGCGAGCCGCCCGGCGGACCGGGTGGCGCCCCGTGGAGCACGCCGGCGCCGGGCGACACGTCCCAGTGGGGCGCGCTGCCGCCGATCTCGCAGCCACCGCCTCCGCCGCCGGCACCGGCGCCGCCGTTCGAGGGCTGAGCGCGCTACAGGCCGGCGACGACGTCGGCCATGAGCGTGCCGATCTCGGTCGGGTTCGGTGCCACGCGACAACCCGCAGCTTCGAGCGCCTCGATCTTGGCGGCGGCGGTGCCCTTCGATCCCGAGATGATGGCGCCGGCGTGGCCCATCTTCTTGCCGGGCGGCGCAGTGACGCCGGCGATGTACGCGACCACCGGCTTGCTCATCTCCGCTGAGATGTAGTCCGCGGCTTCCTCTTCGGCGGAGCCACCGATCTCGCCGATCATGATGACCGCCCGCGTCTCGGGATCAGCCTCGAAACGCGACAGGCAGTCGATGAACGTGGTGCCGGGCACCGGGTCACCGCCGATGCCGACGCACGTCGTCTGCCCGATCCCGCGTTGCGACATCTCGTGCAGTGCCTGGTAGGTCAGGGTGCCCGACCGTGACACGATGCCGACCGGACCGCCGGCGAGCGCGATCTCGCCGGGTGTGATACCGATGTTGCACTTGCCGGGCGAGATGATGCCCGGACAGTTGGGGCCGAGGAGTTGCGTGCCCGGAAAGCGGCGCTTGAGATCGTTGTAGAAGTACGCCTCGTCGTGCGCGGGCACACCTTCGGTGATCACTACGACAAACTCGATGCCCGCCTCGGCCGCTTCGATCACTGCGTCCTTCACGCCCGGCGCCGGGATGAAGATGCACGACGCGGTCGCCCCGGTCGCCCCGCGCGCCTCGGCGACCGATGCGAAGATCGGCACGCCGTCGACGTCGGTTCCGGCCTTCTTCGGGTTGGTCCCTGCGACGACCTGCGTGCCGTAGGCACGGTTGCGCATCCCGTGGAAGCGCCCCTGGCTTCCGGTGAGGCCCTGGTACACGACTCTGGTGTTCTCGTCGACGAAGATCGCCATGGTTATCGACCTGCCAGTTCCACTGCTTTGCGCGCCGCGTCGAGCATCGTCGGTTGCGAGACGAGCCGGTCGGACTCGTGGGGCGCGATGATCGCCCGACCCTCCGCCGCGTTCGTGCCGTCGAGACGGATCACGATCGGCGCCTTGACCGCGACCCGTTCGAGCGCGTGGACGATGCCGTTGGCGACCTCGTCGCAGCGCGTGATGCCGCCGAAGATGTTGACGAGGATCGCTTTCACGTTCTCGTCGGTGTTGATGACTTCGATCGCGTTCGCGAGCACTTGCGCGTCGGCGCCGCCTCCGACGTCGAGGAAGTTGGCCGCGGCCCCACCGACCTGGTTGACGACGTCGAGCGTGCTCATGACCAGGCCCGCACCGTTGCCGATGATGCCGACGCTGCCATCGAGACCGATGTAGTTGAGGCCCTTGTCCTTGGCGAGTCGCTCGCGATCGTCGAGCACCTGCGTCGCCTCGTACTGCTCCCAGTCGTCGTGCCGGAACGAGGCGTTGGAGTCGAGCGTGACCTTCGCGTCGAGCGCGTGCACGCGACCGTCGGGGGTCAGGATCAGAGGATTGATCTCGACGAGGTCGCAGTCGCCGTCGACGTAGGCGTGGTACAGCCGCAGCAGGATGTCGACCGCCCCGTCGGTGGCGGCCGGATTGAGCTTCGCCGCTTCGACCCACCGGCGGCACGCGGTCTCGGTGAGCCCCTCGACCGGGTCGACGTGGATCCGCGCGATCGCGCCCGGCGACTCCGCGGCGACCTGCTCGATGTCGACGCCGCCCTGCGCGGACAGCATGCCGAGATGCTGCTTGGCGCCGCGGTCGAGCGTGAACGACGCGTAGTACTCCTCGGCGATGTCGGACGCGTGCTCGATCCAGAGCCGCTTGACGACGTGGCCCTTGATGTCCATGCCGAGGATGTTCCCGGCGTGGGTCCGCACCTCGTCGGTGTTCTCGGCGAGCTTGATGCCGCCAGCCTTGCCGCGCCCGCCGACCTGCACCTGCGCCTTGACGACCACGGGGTAGCCGACCCGGTCGGCGGCGGCCACGGCGGCGTCGACGGTGTCGGCGACCTCGCCCGGCGACACGGGGATCCCGTAGCGCGCGAACAACTGCTTCCCCTGATACTCGAACAGGTCCATAGAGATTCGACGCTACGTCGTCAGCTCCGCTTCGCGCGAGTCGAGCGCCGCTTCGAGCCACGCAACGATGTCGCCGAGCGGCGAGCCGGGCGTGAACACCGCCGCCACCCCGCGCTCGGTCAGCGCCGGGATGTCGTCCGCCGGGATGATCCCTCCGGCGAACACGAGCACGTCGGCGATGCCACGCTCGCGGATCGCGTCGACCACGGCCGGGACGAGGGTCATGTGCGCGCCCGAGAGCAATGACAGTCCGACTGCGTCGGCGTCCTCTTGGAGGGCCGCCTCGGCGACCTGCTCGGGCGTCTGGAACAGGCCGGTGTAGACCACCTCGAATCCCGCGTCGCGCAACGCCCGCGCGATCACCTTGGCGCCGCGGTCGTGCCCGTCCAAGCCGGGTTTCGCGATCACGACGCGGTAGCGTCGCAGCATCCCGCCACGATACCGGGAGCCCACCGGTTGAAGACCGCTCGCCAGCGCGCGGCCGACATGAAGCTCATCCTCGGCGCCACCGTCGCGGTGCTCCTCGCGGGTGGGCTCATCGCGATCGGCCTCATCGTCGCGACGAACGAAGACGACGCCACGTGCGGGAGCGTGCTCGCGGGCGAAGCGGGCCGTGTCCTCGACGACCTCGCCGGCGGGCCGTACCTCCTCACGGCCGGCGGCTCCTGCAGCCTCTGGCTCGCGCTCGACGACGGCGACGTCGTCGCGTACCAGGTGCGCCAGCCCGACGGATGCATCCTCGACATCCGGCCCCACGGCTTCGTGTGCGACGGCGAACCGGTCGACACCGCGGGGCTCGCGCAGTATTCGGTGCGCGCGGTGACTCGCGACGGCGAGGACTTCTACGTCGTGGACTTCACCGCACGGTCGACGACACCGCGGACCTGAGGTCAGGGACCCAGCCGCTCGAGGGGCGCCCACGCGAGCAGCAGCCGCTTCTCGCCGACGCCGCGAAACTGCACGACCGCCTCCGCCTTGTCGCCGACGCCGTCGATGTCGACGATGACACCTTCCCCGAACTTGTCGTGACGCACGTCGTCGCCGACGCGCAGGCCGAGTTGCTCCGCGCCGCGCGCACCGCCGGGCGCCGCCGGCGGAGCCTGGTCGCGCAGCGCGGCGGCCACGACGCTTT
>Ga0073934_10004105_pt1 | contig 24877 bp, 26 predicted proteins | sample LarsenN4metaG_FD_76834 | JGI IMG/M metagenome (GOLD analysis project Ga0073934, IMG submission 76834) | Hot spring sediment bacterial and archeal communities from British Columbia, Canada, to study Microbial Dark Matter (Phase II) - Larsen... ... | reverse complement strand
GTCGGCTTCATCAACATCAACCAGAACAAGATCATCAAGATCTTCTCGGTGGTCGCCGTGGCGCTGCTGACGCCGACGCTGATCGCCAGCATCTACGGCATGAACTTCCGCGCCATGCCCGAGCTGGACTGGGCCTGGGGCTACCCCTTCGCGCTGGCGCTGATGGCGGCATCCGTCGCGGCGCCGTTCCTCTACTTCCGCCGCAAGGGTTGGCTGCGCTGAGCCTCATCGTGTAGGCTTTGTGCTCCTCGTGGAGGGGGCGCAGGATGAAAACAGGCAGGTTCGCCGCGGCACTGCTGGTCGCGGCCGCATGGGGGGTGCCGGCGCACGCGCAGTTCGCGATGGTGCCGTCGCCGCAGTGCAAGGCGCCGAGCGAGAGCCAGCAGGAGATCGAGCGCGAGTACCGCATCGACGCCTCGCGCCACCTCTACGGCTGCTACCCGGGCCGCGTGTTCCGCGGCAAGCTGCCGCCGCTGCTCTACAGCGTGATGATCGTCTCGGTGGAGATCGACGCCAAGGGCCAGGTGACCGCGGTGGACACGGTGCGCAAGCCGGCCGCCGACGAGGTGGCGCCCTGGGTGCAGGCGCTGGTGCGTCGCGCCGCACCGTTCCCTGCGCCGGCCAAGTTCCCGGGCGGCTCGGTGCGCTTCACCGAGATCTTCCTGGTCGACAAGTCGGGCCTGTTCCAGACCGACTCGCTGACCGAAGGGCAGCGGTAGGGCTTTCGGCTCATCGAAGGCCAGCGCTGAGCGGCCGCGGCGGCCGGCGCATCAGCGCTCGGTGCGGTCTTGCAGGCAGGCGCCGACGGTCAGGTCGGCGGCCGCCAGCGGCACCTCCAGGTGCAGTCCGGGGTCGTCCTCGATCGCGACGCGCACGGTCTGGTGAGGCGCGAGCAGCAGGCGGAAGACGCCGGCGCGGTCGCTGACGGCGTGGCCGAGCAGCCGGCCGTCGGCCGCCAGCACGCGCACCCGGCTGCCGCCGCGCGGCAACTCGTGCCCGTCGGCGACACAGCCCTCGAGTTGCACGCGGCGCGGAGCGGCGCGCGGCGCCTCGTCGACGGCCAGCGCGGCGCCGACCGCGGTGGCGTCGCCGCCCCCGCCGCAGCCCGCGCTCAGCGCAGCCAGGCACAGCGAGACGATGCTCGAAGACGCATGTGACATGGTGTCTCTCCTGATGGGTGATGGGTGATGGCTCGATGGGTGGAGGCCGGCGCCGCAGCCGGCGCCGTCACGGGGATACGTCATGGCCGGTGGCGACCGGACACCTCACCGGCGCCACGCACCGGCGTGTCCGGTGGCCGGGGCGAACCTCGTATGCACAGGGCGTCGAGCCCGACGAGCCGAGCAAGGAACGCCCGCCATGGAACCGCACTGGATCTCGATCGCCTTCAGCGCCGTCAATTCGATCCGCGTCGTCTTCTACGTGCCGCAGATCGTGGCCGTGGCCCGCAGCGTCGACGGCGCGCGCGACATCGCGCTGTGCACCTGGGCGATGTGGGCCTTGACCAACGCCCTCGGCGCCGCCTACGGCGCCCTGGTCGTGCACGACCGCGTGCTGGCCGCGTCGTTCGCGCTCTCGCTGCTGGCCTGCCTGGTGACGATCGCGCTGACGGTGCTGCAGCGCGTTCGTTTCGCCGCCGCCGGCGGCTAGCTAGCCGCCGGCGCGCAGGCGCTCGAGCAGCCGGTTCAGCGGCTCGCGCAGGTGCGCGGCCAGCCGCGCTGCGGCCGCATGCCGCCCGGCGGCCCGACCGGCCCACTCGAGGGCCTCGTCGGGCCGGCCCTGGGCGAGCCGGCACTCGGCGAGCACGCGCTCGGCTTCGGCGGTCCACGGGCTGGCCGCCACGTCGTGGCGGCACCGCCAGTCCACGGCGATGCGCGCCGCTGGCTCGGCATCGGCGGCGCGGCCGGCGGCGAGCAGGGCGCTGGCGAGCACCCATTGCGAGTCGACCCAGAGCGTGGGCAGCTCGCGCGGCGCCGGCGAGCCCGCCACGGCGGCGGCGGTGCCCGTGGCGAGCTCCAGCGCCGCGGCGACCTGGCCCTCGGCCAGCGCGATGCGCGCGAGCAGGAGGTCGCGTTCCAGTTCCTCGACCGGCCAGGCCCACTCCGCCGCGTCGACGCGGATCCAGCACGCCAGCAGCGCGCGCGCCGCGGCGGCCGCGTCGCCGGCGCCGGCTTCGAAACGCACCGTGGCCTGGTCGAGCAGGAAGCGGTTGAAGGGCCAGCCGAGGGCGCCGTCGCCGGCACCGGCCTGCCAGTTGGCGAGCGCCTCGTCGAAGAGCGCCGCCGCCGCCTCGCTCTCGCCCACCGCGGCGGCGGCGCAGGCCGCGTCGCGCTGGACCCTCGCCAGCGCCACCGTGCCCGCCAGCGGCATGCGCTGCGCCTGCAGGCTCAGCGTGTAGGTCTCGTGGGCGGCCGCCACGTCGCCTTCGAGGTACAGCGCGCGCGCCAGCCAGCGCTGCATCTGCGGCACGATGTAGGCGTCGCCGCGCGCGGCATCGGGCACGCCGGCCAGCGCCGAATGCATCAGCGCGCGGCCGGCTTCGCGTTCGCCCGAGAAGTGCATGCGGTAGCCGACGCGCGAGGCCAGGAAGAGCGTGCCGACGTCGGCCTCGCCGAGGGCGGCCAGGGCGCCCTCGTGGGCGGTGCGTGCCGCCGCCAGCGCCTCGCCCAGGCGGTGCTGCTGCCCCAGGCAGTCGGCCAGCGTGCTGCGCACCTGGGCGAGCGCCACCTGCGGCGTCGACGCCAGCCCCTCGAGCACCTTGCAGGCGCGGCGCAGGTGGCGCTCGGCGTCGGCCAGGCGACCCAGGTCCATGCAGGCCGCGCCGGCCATCTGCAGCGCGGTCGACAGGTGCACCGACGGCGCCCCCGCCTCGAGCACGCGGACGGCCTCTTCGGCGTAGGCGCGCGTCGCCGAGACGGAGATCTTCTGGTGGCACTTGGCGAGGTTGCCGAGCAGCCGGCCGCGCAGCAGCGAGTCGGGCTCGCCGATTGCGTCGAGCATCGCCTGGGCCTCGCGCAACAGCGGCACCACCTGCTCGCCGCGCTCGAGGTGGAAGCGGATGTTGGCCAGCCCCACCAGGGCCTCGGCGACGCGCCGGTCGCGCTGGCCGAAGTGCTCGCGCGAGAGCGTCACCAGCCGCTGCTGGATGGCCGCGGCCTGCTCGAAGTGCATCAGCTGGGAGTACATCTGCGCCAGCGTGCCCATGACCTCGATGCGCGCCTCCGGCGCGTCGGCGAGCGCCGTCTCCACGCGCGCGGCGCCGCGGTCGAGCAGATCGCGCGCGGTGGCCTGCCGCGCCTTGGCGGCGTCGGGCTGGCGGTCGGTGTTGGCGTTGAAGATGTCGAGCAAGAAGCGCTGCACGGCCTGCGCCCGCGCGGCCTGCTGCCGCGCCTGGCGCGTCGTCGCCTCGGCGCGCCGGGCCTGCCACAGCGCGGCGGCCAGGCCCAGCGCCAGCGTCACGATGACCAGCGCCGTGGCGCCCGCCCCGAGCGCCACGGCGAAGCCGGCTGCCACCGCAGTGGCGGCGAGCAGCGCCCGCCCGTGCTGCGCGGCCACGCGCCGCGCGCGGTAGGCGAGCGAGTCGGGCCGTGCGGCCACGCGCTCGCCGGCCAGGTGGCGCAGCAGGTCCTGGGCCAGCGCGTCGACGCTCGCGTAGCGCTCGGCCGGCGCCTTCTTCAGGGCCTGATTGAGGATGGCGTCGAGGTCGCCCCTGAGCGCCTTGCGCTGCGCCTCGCCCTGCGCCACCTCGCTCGCCAGCGGCGGCGCGCCCGCGGTGATCAGCTCCTCGAGCTCGGCCGCCGTGCCGCGCACCGGGCGATAGGGCCGTGTGCCGGTGAGCAGCTCGAAGGCCACCACGGCCAGGCTGTAGACGTCGCTGGCGGTGCTGAGCGGTTCGCCGCGCACCTGCTCGGGGCTCGCGTAGTCGAGCGTCAGCGCACGGCCGGCCGCGCGCGTGAGCGCCGTCTCCTCGGCGTGCTCGCCCTGCATCAGCTTGGCGATGCCGAAGTCGAGCAGGTGCACCTGCCCGGCCTCGTCGGCCAGGATGTTCGAGGGCTTGATGTCGCGGTGGATGACGAGCCGGCTGTGCGCGTAGGCCACCGCCTGTGCCACCTGCACGACGAGCCTGACGCGGGTGCGCAGGTCGCAGGCGGCGGCCTTGACGTACTCGTCGATCGGCCGCCCCTGCACGAACTCGAGCGCCAGCCAGGGGCGGCCGAGCGCGTCGACGCCGGCGTCGTACAGGCGGGCGATGTTCGGGTGCTCGAGCGTGGCGAGGATGTCGCGCTCGCGCTGCAGGCGATCGGCCAGCCCTTCCTGCCAGGTGGTCAGCGGCAGCTTCAGCGCCACCTGCCGCTTGAGCGTGCCGTCGCTGCGCTCGGCCAGCCACACCGAGGCCATGCCGCCCTGGCCGAGCTCGCGCACGATGCGCCAGGGGCCGACCTCGTCGCCCGGCCGCAGGCCGGGGTTGCGCGAGGGGTCCGAGAGGGTCGACAAGGCGGCCGGCGTGAGTGGCGGCAGCGTGCCGAGGAAGTGGTCCCACGAGAACACGCGGGTCGCCGGCAGACGCGGCGGCGGGCCGGGCGTGCGCGCGAGCGGGGCTGCGTGCGGGCCTGCGTGCGGGGCCACGAGCAGACCCGCGAGCAGGTCCTTCTGCGGCGACGGCGGCAGCGCGTCCAGCCAGGCGGCGCGCTCGCTCTCCTCGAGGTCGAGCGCCTCGTCGAGCAGGCGGTCCAGCGCCGGCCAGCACGCGGCGGCGGTGGCGCCGAGGGCGCGGGGTCGGGCGGTCATCGGCACGTCGCCGCGGTGCGCCTCGTGCAGTCGATGGGCACGGCCGCCGCGCGGGCTAAGCGCGCAACTCCGCGGCCAGCAGCAGCCGCGCCTTTTCCCAGTCGCGGCGAACGGTGCGCTCGGTGACGCCCAGGGCCTCGGCGATCTCGGTCTCCTTCATGCCGCCGAAGTAGCGCATCTCGACCACGCGCGCCAGCCGCGGCTCGAGCCGGGCCAGGTGCTCGAGGGCCTCGCTGACGTCGACGATCTCGTCCTCGCCGGCAGCCAGCGAGTCGGCCACGCCGGTGTCGAGCGTGACATGCGCCGCGCCGCCGCCGCGGCGCGCGCTGCGGCCGGCGCGCGCGGCGTCGACGATGATCGAGCGCATCACGTGCGCCGCATAGGCCAGGAAGTGCGCGCGGTCGGTCGGCGTGAGGCGCGCGGCCTGCTCGAACTTGAGGTAGGCCTCGTGCACGAGCGCCGAGGTGTCGAGCATGGTGCCGCGCACGTGCGGCGCCAGGCGGGCGCGGGCGATGCGCTTGAGGTCCGGGTAGAGGGCCTGGAACAGCGCATCGAAGGCCTCGCGGTCGCCGTCGCGCGCGCGCGCCAGCAGCCGTGTGATGTCGCCCATCGGCCACCCCCTGCCGCCCGTCGTGTCGGGCGGGCTGGGCGGAATGGTAGCCGCGGGGTGGGCCGGGCGCGTGCACCGGACGGATCGCTTTCGTCGGCTTGCGTCGCCGCGCTGCCGGCGCGCTAGAAGACGACGAAGACGTTGGCCCAGCCCTGCGCCGTCAGCTGCTCGGCCAGACGAGCGGCCAGCGCCGGCTTCTTCGAGCGCACGAAGAGGGCGAGCCGCGACTTGTCGCTGCCGTAGGCGGCGAGCTGCTCGCCCAGCGACATCGCGCCGGCGACGGCGGCCTCGTCGTCGGCGTCGATGACCAGCGTGAGCGGCGCCATGTGCAGCTCGTCGTGGGCGAGCTGGGCGTGGGTGGCGTAGCGCTGCCCGGACCAATGCGCCGCGCTGTCGGCGGGCCGGTCCTCGGGCAGCGTGGTCTTCGGGCGCCCTTCGGCGTCCCAGAGCGTGGCCGGCGACGCGGCCGGCGGCACAGCCGGCGTGCGTGCGGCGCCGCCGTCTTGCGCCTCGGCGCCGCCGCAGGCGGCCAGCAGCAGCGCACAGCCGATGGCGGCCAGGGCAGTGGCCACGTAGGCGGCCGTCGACGGCCGCAGGCGCGGGGCGAGCGCCGCCAGCCAACGGCAGGCGGTGCGGCTCGTCGAGCAGGACGATGGGGATTTCAGGGGCGGCTCCTCGGGCGCGATGCACCCTCGTTCCGCCGATACGGAGAGATGCCCGCCAAGCGGACATCGCCTGCTTGGCGCGGTGCCGGCCCGGGGCCGGACTGGTCAGGCGCGCGGGGTTGGCGCGCCGGTCGCGCCGGGCGCGCCGGTCACGCCGGTCACGCCGGTCACGCCGGGCGTGGCCAGCCGCCGCCGCAGCCAGCGCATCAGCGCGCCCAGCACCGGCAGCTTGGCGTACAGCTCCTCGGCGGCGTCCCAGTAGTCGCGGTGGCGCACGATGCGCCCGTCGTCGGCCAGCTCGAGGTGCGAGCCGCCGCGCACGACGAAGGGCTGGCCGCCGCGCATGAACACGAAGTCCCAGGCCAGGAAGGCGCGCCGGTCCTGCAGCAGGCGGTCGCGGATCACGAAGCGCGGCTCGGCCAGCGTGTCGAACATGTGCTCGAAGACGCGCGCGATGCCGGCGCGGCCCTGCACCTCGTTGAACGGGTCCTTGAACCAGGCGTCGTCGGTGTAGATGCGGTCGATGTGCGCGAGGTCGGCGCGCCGCAGCTGCTCGAAGTAGGCGCAGATCGCGTCGAGCTGCGGCTGCAGGGCGGGGGCGCTCACGGCCTGCTCACAGCCCCGTCGAGCGCCGCACCGCCGCGAAGTACGGGCGGTAGGCGAGGTGGCGCAGCGCCTTCAGCCACAGCGTGAAGCGCTTGGGGAAGTGGATCTCGAAGTCACCGCGCCGCCAGCCGGCGACGATCTCGCGCGCCGCCTCCTCGGGGCTGATCATGGCCGGCATGCGGAAGTCGTTGCCCGCGGTGAGCGGGGTCTCGACGAAGCCGGGGTTGACGAGCGAGACGCCGATCTTCTGCGGCGCGAGGTCCAGGTACAGCGTCTCGGCCAGGTTGATCAGCGCCGCCTTGGTCGGCCCGTAGGCCAGTGCCTTGGGCAGGCCGCGGAAGCCGGCCACGCTGGAGATCAGGCTCAGGTGCGCGCCGCGCCCGCTGCGCCCCTGCGCCAGCAGCTGCGGCAGCACGGCGTCGAGCATGTACAGCGCGCCCACGTAGTTGACCTGCTGGTGGCGCAGCGCCACGTCCAGATCGAAGGTGGTGGCGCGCATCTCGGCGTAGGTGCCGGCGCAGTAGCAGGCCAGGTCGATGGCGCCGTGGCCGGCGACGATGCGCTCGGCGGCGGCGCGCATGGCCGCGCGGTCGGTGGCGTCCAGCGCGATGGCCTCGCTGCCCGGGTGGTCGGCCGCGAAGCGTTCCAGCGCCGCGGCGCTGCGCGCCGAGACGATCACGGTGGCGCCCTGCTGGTGCAGCAGCGCCGCGGTGGCGCGGCCGATGCCGGTGGAGGCGCCGACCAGCCAGACCACGCGGCCCTGCCAGCTCTCGATGCGCGGATTGAGCGTCATGTTCACTTCTTGGTGAACGAGAGCGTGACCTCGCCCAGGCGGATGCCGAACTTGCTCATCACCGCCTTGTTGAGCATCACGCGCTCGTCGATCAAATACATCCAGTCGTCGAACTGCACCTCGTAGACCTTGCCGTCCACCGGCAGCCTGAGCGTGTAGCGCCAGTTCAGCGCGTTGCCGCGGGCCAGGCCCTCGGCCACGCCGACCACGTCGTCGGCGCGCCCGCTCCAGCGGCCGCCGCCCTCGTCGGTGAGGCGCCAGACGCGGCGCTCGGTCTTGCCGTCGCTGTAGGTGAAGCGCTCGTCGAGCTCGCCCTGGTTGCCCTGCCAGCGGCCGGTCATCTGCACGACGAAGCGGCGCACCACCTTGCCGCTGCGGTCGCTGAACATGCCGTGGGCGACGAGTTCGCCGTCGAAGTAGCGCTTGAGGTCGAGCACCGGCTTCTCGGCGGCGTAGTCGTTGGGCGTGGGCCCGGCGCAGCCGGCCAGGCCGGCGGCCGCGACGACGGCGGCGAGCAGCAGGGAACGTCGAAGGAAACGGCGGTGGTTCATGTGGCGGGTTCGATGCGGATCCAGAGGCGGTACAGCAGCGCCGCCGCCACCAGCTTGAGCAGGCAGGGCAGCAGGCAGTAGGCGAGCGACAGGGCCTGCAGCGCGGCGGCGTCGCGCGCACCGGGCTGGTAGCCGAAGAGCGCGAGCAGCGGCAGCGCGATGCCGGCGGCCAGCGCGAGGTTGAGCTTGGTGGCGAAGTTCCACCAGCCGAAGTAGGCGCCCTCGAGCCGCTCGCCGTGGCCGGCGCGGCGGATCACGCCGGCGAGCAGCGCGCCGGGCAGCGCGAGGTCGGCGCCGAGCGCGATGCCGCTGGCGATGCACACCGCGACGTAGCCGCCGACGTCGCCCTCGCCGAGCCCGAGCGCCCAGGCGAAGGTGACGATGGCCAGCAGCATGCCGGCGAGCCAGGCGCGCGCCAGACCGAGCCGCGCCACCACGCGCACCCACAGCGGCATCGACAGCGCGCCGGCCGCGAAGTAGCTCGCCAGGAACAGCGGCTGCTGTGCGCTGGCGGCCAGGCGGTCATCGATGAAGAAGATGACGAGCGTGGCCGGCACGGCGCTGGCGATGCCGTTGACGAGGTAGATGGCGAGCAGGCGGCGGAACGATGGCGTGGCCAGCGGCGCCCACAGCAGCGGCGGGCCGCCGCGGATGGTGCCCAGGCGCGGCTGCGGCGCGCGCGCCAGCAGCACGAGGCCGATGGCGAGCGTGAGCGCGAACACGCCGCTCGTCACCGACAGGCCCGCCACCGACGGCAGCACGCTCGCCACCAGCACGCCGGCGAGCGCCAGGCCCTCGCGCCAGGAGACGATGTTGGCGCGCACCGCCTCGTCGCCGCCCAGGCGTGCGCCCCAGGCCTGGTGCAGCACCGCGAGCACGCTGTAGCTGAGGTAGGTGAGCGCGAGCAGCGCCGCGCACCACACGAGCAGCGCCGCGCCGCCCTGCACCCAGGGGAAGAACAGGCCGCGGAAGCCGATCGCCACGAGCACCGCGGCGAGCGCCGCCGCCACGAGCAGCGTGCGCGCCGAGCGTGCGAACCAGCCGTCGGCGAGGCGCCCGATCCACGGGTCGGCCACCGCGTCGAGCAACCGCGCGCCGAGCAGCAGTGCGCCCAGCGTGGCCAGCGGCACGCCGAACTCGGTGGCGTAGTGGTTGGGCAGGATCACGTACAGCGGCAGCGCCACGAAGGCGAGCGGCAGCCCGAGCGCGCCGTAGGCGAGGCCCTGCGCCCAGCCGCCGCGCCAGGCCGTGGTGGTCGCCGCGGTGTTCATCGGCCCAGAAGCGCCGCGCGCAGCGCCGGTTCGCTCGTCTCGCGCGCCAGCCAGATGCCGAAGAACAGGCGCGCGAACTCGGCGTCGCGCACCTCGCCGCGGAAGCGACCGTTGTGGAAGAAGCGCGCCGCTTCGCCCGGGCGGTGCACGCCGGTCAGGCGGTGGCCGGCGTCGACGTCGGGGAAGAGGTCCTTCATCGCGGCGAGCCAGCGCTCGCCGGTGTCGGCGGCGATCTCGCGCTGGCGCCGCATCTCGGCGAGCGAGCGCTCGGCGATCTGCGCGCCGACGAGCTTGCGCTGGTACTCGATCTCGAGCGCCAGCGGCAGCATCCAGTCGTCGGCCACCGTGCGCTCGGCGCTCCACAGGCGCGCCTGGTACACGCGCAGTCCGAGGAAGCGCAGGCCGCCGCTGCCCTGCAAGCGCGCGCCGGGCAGCTCGGCAGCCAGCTCGGGCGGCGGCGCGGGCGGCGCCGGGGCCTGCGCCTGCACCATGCCGGCGGCGCCGAGTGCGGCCATCGCCACGAGGACGCTGCGGCGGTCGGTCATCGCATCGTCCGCGTCAGGCGCGCCGCTGCAGCGTGAACTGCACGACGTCGGTGTTGCCGGTGGCGAACGCGGCCTCGCAGTAGGCGAGGTAGAACTCCCAGATCTTCATGAAGCGCGCGTCGAAGCCGAGCGCCAGCACGTCGCGCTCGCGCGCCAGGAAGCGCGTGCGCCAGCGCGCCAGCGTCTCGGCGTAGTCGCCGCCGAAGGCCAGCTCGTTGATGACCTCGAAGCCGGCGGCGCGCGCGCACTTCCTGAACTCGGCCGCGCTCGGCAGCAGGCCGCCGGGGAAGATGTACTGCTGGATGAAGTCGGTGCCGCGCACGTAGCGGTCGAACAGGTCGTCGCGGATGGTGATCGTCTGCAGGCAGGCGCGGCCGCCCGGCTTGAGGTTGCGCGCCAGCACCTCGAAGAAGCCGCCCCAGTACTCGCGGCCGACGGCCTCGAACATCTCGATCGAGGCGATGGCGTCGTAGGGGCCGTCGTCGATGTCGCGGTAGTCCTGCAGGCGCAGTTCGGCCTGCGCGGGGCCGATGCCGCACGCCGCGAGGCGCTCGCGCGCGAAGTCGAGCTGCTCGGTCGACAGCGTCACGCCGGTGACGCGCGCGCCGCGTTCGGCCGCCGCGGCCTCGGCCAGCGCGCCCCAGCCGCAGCCGATCTCGAGCAGCCGCTCGCCGGGCTGCACGCCGCACTCGGCGAGAGCGCGCCGCACCTTGGCGCGTTGCGCCTCGGCCATCGGCCGCGTGCGGTCGCCCTCGAACCAGGCGCTCGAGTAGTTCATCGTCTCGTCGAGCCACAGGCGGTAGAACGGGTTGCCCAGGTCGTAGTGGGCGTGGATGTTCTTGCGGCTGCCGCGGCGCGAGTTGCGGTTGAGCAGGTGCTTGAGCCGGTAGGCGAGCGCGCCCCACCAGCTGCCGTAGACCACCTGCTCGATGGCCTCGCGGTTGGCGATGAACAGCTCGAGCAGCGTGGCCAGGTCGGGCGTGCTCCAGCCGCCGTCGATGTAGGTCTCGGCAAAGCCGATGTCGCCGCTCTTCAGCGCCGCGGCGCAGACGCGCCAGTCGTGCAGGCGGATCGCGGCGCGCGGCGCGTCGCCGGTGCCGAAGTGCATCTGCTCGCCGTGCGGCAGCTGCACGTCGAGCGTGCCGCGTTGCAGCGAGCGCATCAGGCCCAGCACGGCGCGGGCGGCGGCCGGCGTGCCCGGCGGCAGGGCCGACGCAGCGGTCGAGGCGTTCAGGGCGGAGCGGCTGGCGGTGGTGGTGTTCATCGGGCGGAGGAACGGCTGAAGGTCGAGGCCGGCGGCGCCGGCTTGCTGAAGAAGGGCACGCGCTTGGCGGCGAGACGCAGGGCCTGCCAGTGGATGCGCAGGATGACGCCCAGCGTCATCAGCGGCATGCCGAAGAAGGCGCGCCGCGCGGACTCGCGCGTGAGCGGCTCGAGGCGGCCGCTGACGCTGGTTTCGAGCAGTGCGCCCGCGTCGTCGTCGTGGTCCACGCGCGCCACGGTGCGCGTGTCGCTGCGCATGAAGCGGAAGCGGTAGCGTCCCTGCACGCTGCAGAACGGCGAGACGTGGAACACCTTGGCGGCCTGCAGCTCGTGGCCCCAGGCCAGATCGGGCCCGGCGAGCAGGTAGGCGTGGCGCTCGCCGAAGGTGTTGTTGACTTCGGCCACGATGGCCGCCAGCGTGCCGTCGCGACGGTGGCAGTACCAGAAGCTCACCGGCTTGAAGACGTAGCCGAGCACGCGCGGGTAGGTGTGCAGCCAGACCTCGCCGTCGGCGTCGTGCACGCCCTGGGCGGCGAGCGACTCGTCGAGCCAGGACAGCGCGTCGCTGCGGCCGTCGCCATGGTCCTTGTCGTGGAAGCTGAGCAGGCCGAAGCGGTTGCGCGGCAGCGCGGCGCTTTCCTGCGCACGCAGGCTGCGCATCGGCAGCAGCACGAAGTAGGTGGGGTACTCGAAGGCGTGCTCGCGCGGCCGCAGGCGCCGGTGGCGCACGATGCCGCTGCCGAGCAGGGGCGTTGCGTTCATGCCGCGACGGGCAGGGCCGGCTGGTCGGCCTGCGCCTGCCACGAGGCGCGCAGCGCGCGCACCGCGTCGAGCGCCGAGGCCAGGCCGTCCTCGTGGAAGCCGTAGCGGGTCCAGGCACCGCAGAACCAGACGTGCGAGCGGCCCTGGATCTCGGGCAGCCGCTTTTGCGCGGCCACCGCGGCGAGGTCGAACACCGGGTGGCTGTAGGCGAACTCGCCGAGCACCTGCGCCGGCGCCGGCTCGCGCGCCGGGTCGGGGTTGAGCGAGACGATCACCGGCTGCTGCCAAGGCAGCGGCTGCAGGCGGTTGATCAGGTAGTGCAGGCACACGCGCGCCTGTTCCTGTTCGGCGTGCGCGGCGCGGGCGTAGTTCCAGGCTGCCCAGGCGGCGCGGCGCTGCGGCAGCAGCGAGGCGTCGGTGTGCAGCACGGCGCGGTTGGGCTGGTAGCGGATGGCGCCGAGCAGCGCGCGCTCGTCGGCGCCGGCGTCGTCGAGCAGGGCGAGGGCCTGGTCGCTGTGGCAGGCGAGCACCACGTCATCGAAGCGTTCCGTGCCGGCCGCGGTGGCCACCAGCACGCCGGCGTGGCCTTCGCCGGGCGGCACGCGGTGCACGCCGAGCACCGGGCAGCCGGCGCGCGCGTCGGCGAGGCGGGCGAGGATCTTGCGCACGTACTGGCGCGAGCCGCCGCGCACGGTGTGCCACTGCGGCCGGTCGGTGACCTGGATCAGGCCGTGGTTGTGACAGAAGCGGATCAGCGTGCCGATCGGAAAGCGCAGCATCTGCTCGGTCGGGCACGACCAGATGCAGCCGATCATCGGCAGCAGGTACCAGTCGCGGAACGGCGCGCGGTAGCCGTGGCGCGCCAGGAAGTCGCCGATCGGCTCGGCGAGCGCCGCGTCGCTGCCGCTCTCGGCCAGCGCGGTGGCCTGGCGATTGAAGCGCAGGATCTGCGCCAGCATCGAGTGGAAGGCCGGGCGCAGCAGGTTGCGGCGCTGGGCGAACACGGTGGCGAGGCTCGAGCCGCTCCACTCGAGGCCGTCCTGCGGCACCTGCACGGAGAACGACATCTCCGAGGGCGCGGTGTCGACGCGCAGATCGTCGAACAGGCGTACCAGGTTCGGGTAGGTGCGGTGGTTGAAGACGAGGAAGCCGGTGTCGACGCCGTGCGTCACGCCATCGAGCGTGACGTCGACGGTGTGGGCGTGGCCGCCGAAGTGCGACCCGGCCTCGAAGAGCGTGACGTGGGCCTGCTCGCGCAGCGCGTAGGCGGCGGCCAGGCCCGAGATGCCAGCGCCGATGACGGCCACCCGCTTCATGCCGCGGCCCCGTGCAAGAAGTAGAAAGGGGCGCCGGCCGAACCGGCGCCCCCGGGAAGAAATTCTGTTGTGCAGCGCCCCTGAGCGAACGAGGGAGGGAGGGAGGAGGAGGAGAAGCGCTCCGAGATTGCTGCCGGACGGACCGGCAGACTGCACAACAGGAAAAAACGTTCCGGCGCGACGGCCGGAGGTGTGGCTGTGACCCGCATCCGCGGACTTGGTTCCATGCTCGGTCTCTTCGGGTGGTGGCAGGGGGGATGCGGGTGCGGGTGGTACGCCGCTGAAGACCGATCGGACTATAACCGATCAGTCGCGGCGTGACCGAATGGTATACCATCGGACCCGTCGGGTTCATCATTGACCCGTCGAAGCTGTCGGGAATAATCTCCGCGCCGTCGTCCGGGCCGCCCAGGCCGCCAGAGAACCCCCCACGACGACGTGCCGATGTCCTGTTCGGGCCATGGATGAATGCGTATATTCCAATCGATTCCGGGCATTCTGGCTATGGTCTGTCCAGGTCATTTGAGTTCCTGAATTGTGTGCATGCGCTCACACCTGATGATCCGATCGACGAGGAGCTGAGTTGAACGACCCCAACCGGCTGGCTTCGCTGACCCTGTCCATCGCGGGCGTCGAGCGCGATACGGGCCTGTCCAAGGACACGCTGCGCGTCTGGGAGCGGCGCTACGGCTTTCCGACGCCGGCGCGCGACGCGATCGGCGAGCGCGCTTACACGCTCGAGCAGGTCGAGAAGCTGCGCATCATCAAGCGCCTGATGGACGCCGGGCATCGGCCCGGCCGCATCGTCTCGCTCGGGCTCGACCAGCTCCAGCAGCTCACCGAGTCCACCGTCGACCAGCCGATGCGCAACGTCGAGGCCGTGCTCGGCTCGGCCGACCTGCGCGCCCACCTCGACCTGATCCGCGCCCACGACCCGGCCGCGCTGCGCGGCGAACTCACGCGGCTGCTCTCGCGCGTGGGCGTCAGCCGCTTCGTCACCGAGGCCGTGGGCCCGCTCAACGCCGCCGTGGGCGACGCCTGGATGCGCGGCCAGATGGAGATCCACGAGGAGCACCTGTACACCGAGTCGATGCAGGTGGTGCTGCGCCAGGCCATCGCCAGCCTGCCCGCCGCACCGCCCGCGGCGCGCCCGCGCGTGCTGCTCACCACCTTCCCGGGCGAGCCGCACGGCCTGGGCCTGCTGATGTCCGAGGCCATGCTGGCGCTCGAGGGCTGCCACTGCGTCTCGCTCGGCGTGGAGACGCCGCTGTGGGACATCGTGCTGGCCGCGCGCGCGCACCGCGCCGACGTCGTGGCGCTGTCGTTCACCGGCTGCATGAACCCGAACCAGGTCGTCGACGGCCTCAACGAGCTGCGCACCAAGCTGCCGCCCGAGGTGGCGTTGTGGGCCGGCGGCGGCGCGCCCGTCATCCAGCGCCGCCGCGTGCAGGGCGTCGAGGTGTTCACGGCGCTCGAAGAGGTGCCCGTCGCGTTGCGCCGCTGGCGCCACGAGCGCGCCTGAGCCGGCTCGTTCAGAATCCGCCCTCCCCCGAGGCCTCCCCGATGCTCTATCCCGAACTCTTCAAGCAGCTCGAAGCCGTGCGCTGGAACATGGAGAGCGACATCCCCTGGGAGCGCTTCGACGCCGCATGCCTGAGCGACGAGCAGGCGCGCACCATCAAGATGAACGCCATCACCGAGTGGAGCGCGCTGCCGGCCACCGAGATGTTCCTGCGCGACAACCGCGAGGACAGCGACTTCTCCGCCTTCATGAGCGTGTGGTTCTTCGAGGAGCAGAAGCACTCGCTGGTGCTCATCGAGTACCTCAAGCGATTCCGCCCCGACCTCGTGCCCACCGAGGACGAGCTGCACGCCGTGCGCTTCGAGTTCGACCCCGCACCGGCGCTCGAGACGCTGATGCTGCACTTCTGCGGCGAGATCCGCCTCAACCACTGGTACCGGCGCGCCGCCGAGTGGCACACCGAACCCGTCATCCGGCACATCTACGAGACGCTGGCGCGCGACGAGGCGCGCCACGGCGGCGCCTACCTGCGCTACATGAAGCGCGCGCTAACCAAGTTCGGGGACGAGGCGCGCGCCGCCTTCGCCAAGGTCGGCGTGCTGATGGCGAGCGCCCGCCGCACGGCACAGGCGCTGCACCCGACCAACCTGCACGTCAACGGCAGGCTGTTCCCGCGCGACACGATCCAGAGCCGGCTGCCCGACCCGAAGTGGCTCGAGCAGTGGCTCGACACCCAGATCCAGTTCGACGCCGCCTGGGAAGGCAAGGTCGTCGAGCGCATCCTGCACAACCTGTCGCTGCTGATGGAGCGCAGCTTCGCCAGCGTGCAGGAGCTCAACCGCTACCGCAAGGAAGTGACCGCGGCGCTCGCGGCACGCGGCGCGGCGCCGTCGGCGGCCTGATCCTCGGGGCGCGGCCGCCGGTTGCCGCCGGGCGCCGCGTTCAGCGGCCCGCGGCCATCGCTTCGATCTCGCGCTTGCGGTCGGCGTTGACCCGCTGCACCGACTCGCGCGTGCCCAGCAGCTTGAGGTGGCCCTTCCAGTCGAAGCCCGCCGCAGCCACCAGGTCCTCGCCCAACGCCGCCTTGGTGGCCTGGGCCACCGTGGGCAGCGCGGCGTAGGCAGCGGCGTCGGCGAGCGTGAAGACGTCGCCGCCGGCGTACGGCGCAAAGCGCGTCAGGCGCGCGAGCGCCGGCAGGTTGCGCCTGAGCTGCTTGGCCACGCGCTCCTTGGTCTCGTCACTCACCTTGCCGCCGAAGAAGGCCTCGGCGTACAGCTCGCGCGCCACCCACTCCACGTACAGCTCCATGAAGGCGCTCATCTCGCGCAGCTTGGCGGCGGCGAAGGGGTCGGCCGGCAGCAGCGGGCGCTCGGGGAAGCGCGCCTCGAGGTAGTCGACGATGACCTGGCTCTCGCACAGCGTGCCGACGCCGTCGACGCGGATGAACGGCACCTTGCCCAGCGGCGTGGCCGCCAGCACCGCCTCGTCCTTGCTGCGCGTCTTGACGTACTCCTCGGTGAACGGGATGCCTTTCTCGAGCAGCACGATCTTGACCTTGTTGTAGTAGTTGGACAGCGCCATGCCGCACAAGGTGATCATCGAAGCCTCCGGAGGTGAAGACGGGCATTGTGCCGCCTCGATAATCCGCGCCATGGCCATCCAGACCGACGAGTTCGAGCCGCACGACGGCCGCGCCGCGGGCGACGCAGGCCGCGCGCGCGTGCTCGGCGCGCGTGCCGCCTCGCCCAACGAGGAGGCCATCGAGCGTGCGCTGCGTCCCAAGGCGCTGGCCGACTACGTCGGCCAGGCCAAGGCCCGCGAGCAGCTCGAGATCTTCATCGGCGCCGCGCGCGGCCGCGCCGAGGCGCTCGACCACGTGCTGCTGTTCGGCCCGCCGGGCCTCGGCAAGACGACGCTGGCGCACATCATCGCCGGCGAGCTCGGCGTGAACCTGCGCCAGACCTCGGGGCCGGTGCTCGAGAAGCCCAAGGACCTGGCGGCCATCCTCACGGGTCTGGAGAAGCACGACGTGCTCTTCATCGACGAGATCCACCGTCTGTCGCCGGTGGTCGAGGAGATCCTCTACCCGGCGCTCGAGGACTACCAGATCGACATCATGATCGGCGAGGGCCCGGCGGCGCGCTCGATCAAGCTCGAGCTGCAGCCGTTCACGCTGGTCGGCGCCACGACGCGCGCCGGCATGCTGACCAATCCGCTGCGCGACCGCTTCGGCATCGTGGCGCGGCTGGAGTTCTATTCCGACGCCGAGCTCGCGCACATCGTCACGCGCTCGGCCGGGCTGCTCGAGGTGCCGATCGACGAGCGCGGCGCGCTCGAGATCGCGCGCCGCTCGCGCGGCACGCCGCGCATCGCCAACCGGCTGCTGCGCCGCGTGCGCGACTACGCCCAGGTCAAGGGCGACGGCCGCGTCGACGCGCCGCTGGCCGACCGCGCGCTGGCCATGCTCGACGTCGATGCGCTCGGCCTCGACGTGATGGACCGCAAGCTGCTCGACGCGGTGATCCGCCGCTTCGACGGCGGCCCGGTCGGCCTGGACAACCTGGCCGCGGCGATCGGCGAGGAGTCCGGCACGATCGAGGACGTCATCGAGCCCTACCTGATCCAGCAGGGCTACCTGCAGCGCACGCCGCGCGGCCGCGTGGCCACCGCGGCGGCCTGGCGCCACCTCGGGCTGGCGCCGCCGGCGCGCGAGAACGACCTCTTCGAGGGCTGAAAGCCCCGCGGCGCGCCGGGCCCGCCAGGGCGCGCTCCCGATCGGTCGGCCCGCCGCGGACTTGAGGCTCGCGGCGCCGCCGCGCCGTGAAGCCCGTCACGGAGCGGCCCCCGTTCGTGACGCCTGTGCGGTGCTTTTCACATCTCGATGCGCGCGCGGCCGCTCAAGTGCCTGCGCCGGCCTGCCGATACCGCCATCAAGCGGTGGGGCCGGCACAGCGGTGTGGGCCTCACGGTCCGTCCATGACTTGAGGTGTCCGCGATGTCGCGCATCGTTCCGCGTGGTTTCACCCTGATCGAGCTGCTGGTGGCGATCGCCGTCGTCTCGATCCTCGCCTCCATCGCGCTGCCCTCGTACAGCAGCTACGTGCAGCGCTCGCGCGTGCCGGCGGCGCTGGAGGGCCTCAACTCCTACGCCACGCGCATGGAGCAGCGCTTCCAGGACAGCGGCAGCTACGCCAACGGCGCCAACTGCGCCGTCGCGGTGCCGGCCGTGAACAACTTCACCGTGACCTGCGCGATCAGCGGCGGCGGCACCGGCTACACCGCCACCGCCACCGGCAGCGGCCCGATGACCGGCTACGCCTTCACCATCAACCACCAGGGCACGCGCGTGACGACGGCGCACCCGAAGGGCGTGCCGGCGAGCAACTGCTGGACCACAAGGGGTGGCACATGCGATACCTGACGCCACACCTGACGCGACACCTGACGCGGCACCGGACCACCCCGCGCGCTGCCTCGCGCGGCCTCACGCTGATCGAGCTGATGGTGGTGATCACCATCGCCGGCCTGCTCATCGTGGCGGCCGCGCCGAGCTTCGTCGACTACACCAGCAACGCACGCCTGCGCGAAGCCGGCCATGCGCTGCAGGCCGAGGCGCTGAACGCGCGCAGCGAGGCGATCAAGCGCAACCGCATCGTGCGCCTCACGACCTCGGGTTCGACGATCCGCGTGCACGAGGCGCAGGACACGGCCGACATGACCCAGCTGCGCGAGCGCACCCTGGCCGGCGGCGTGACCGCGGCCGCCGCCACGATCGACTTCTCGCCGCGCGGCTTCGTCGTCGACCGCAGCGTGGCGCCGCCGGTGGAGTTCGCCGCCGCGTCGATCGACCTCGCCCTGCCCGGCGTCACCTGCTCGGCCGACCAGCGCTGCCCGCGCCTGCTCGTCGAGGCCGGCGGCGGCATCCGGCTGTGCGGCAACAAGCTCAGCTGCCCCTGACCATGCAACGCGCCCCCGCCCCCCGCCCCCTGCGCCGCGGCTCGGCCCTGCTCGACGGCCTGATCGCGCTGGCCATCCTCGCCTTCGGCATGCTGGCGATGACGCGCTTCCAGGGCAGGCTCATCGCGCAGGCCACCGACGCCCAGGTGCGCCAGACCGCCACCGAGCTGGCCTCCGAGCTGGTGGCCACCGTGCTCGTCGACACCGGCAGCGCGGCCTGCTACACGCTGCCGCAGGCCGGCGCCTGCACCAACGCCGACGCCAAGGCGCGCACCGAGGCCTGGAAGGCGCGCGTCCTGGGCGCGCTGCCCGGCGCGTCGGACCCCACCTCGACGCTCGACGCCGGCACCGGACGCCTGACCGTCGTGCTCGGCTGGACCGACAAGGGCGCGAGCGACGCCCGCACCCTGACCACCGTGACCGACGTGCGCTGAGGAAGGGCCATGACAAGCACAACGATGCAACGCGGCATGTCGCTCGTCGAGCTGCTGGTGGCGCTGGTGGTGGCGCTGCTGGTCAGCCTGGCGGCCACCGGCGGCGCGATGGTCTTCACCGCCTCGCAGCGCCAGGGCGTGGGCACCGGCGGTGCCGCGATCAGCGCCTCCACCGCGCTGGCCGTGCTGCGCGACGACGTGGCCGCCGCGGGCCTGGGCTTCTTCGGCGACTCGCAGTTCCTGTGCAGCCGGCTCAACCTCAGCGTCGACACCACGGTGCTGCTGGACAACGCCGAGTTCACGCCGGTGGAGGTGACCGCCGAGGGCAGCAACAGCCGCATCGACGTCGTCTACGCCACCGAGGTCAGTTCGGGCACCAACGTGCTGCTCAACGCGCCGGCGGCGGCCGCCTCGGCGGCGCTGCGCTCGCTGCTGCCGGTGAACGTGGGCCAGGCCGTGCTGCTGGCGCCCGACACGCCCGGCGTGGCGCCGTGCACGGTGCGCACGATCACCGCCAACACCGCGGCCACCTTCGACAAGGCGCAGCTCATCGAGTACGGCAACCAGAGCACCGCGCGCTTCAACCGCGCCGCCTTCACCGTCAACCCGACCTACCCGGACAAGGGCCGCGTCACGCTGCTCGGCGACCTGCGCTGGTCGCGCTACCGCCTGGACGGCACCGACCTCGTGCTGCAGCGCCCGCTCGGCGGCGCCGACGTGGTGCTGGCGCGCAACGTGATGGCGCTGCGCGCCGAGTACGGGCTGGCCGACGAGGGCAAGACCGCGCTCGCCGCCTGGCAGGTGGCGAGCGGTGCCTCCTGGGCCGCGCTCGACCCGGCGCGCCTGGCGCGCGTGCGCGCGCTGCGCGTGGGCATCGTCACGCGCAGCACGCAGCCCGAGAAGCCCAACAGCGCCGGCGAGTGCGAGGCCACGCCGGTGCTGCCGCAGCTCTTCGGCGACGACATCACCCCCGACGTGGCCGACTGGAAGTGCTACCGCTTCCGCACCGCGGTGGCCGTGGTGCCGCTGCGCAACCTGGTGATGGGGACGGCCAAATGAACGCTCTGTCCACAGGCGTGGCCCGGCGCGCGCCGCGCACACCGCGTGCGCCACGTTCAGCGCGCCGCGGCGTGACCATGCTCGTCGTGCTGATCCTGCTGTCGGTGATGCTGCTCGGCGGCCTGGCGCTGGCGCGCATGACCGAGACCGGCACGCTGGCCAGCGGCAACAACGCCTTCCGCGACGCCAGCCTGAACGCCTCGGAGGTGGGCGTCAACACCGCCTACCTGGCGGTGCAGGCGGTGACCGCCTCCAACGAGGGCACCAACGCCGGCAACTGGTACTTCGCCACCGTGCAGGCGGCCGACGCCAACGGCATGCCCAACGTGGCGTGGAACTCGGCGCCCGAGATCACGGTGGGCAGCTTCGCCGTGCGCTACGTGGTCGAGCGCATGTGCACGGTGGCCGCGGTCACCGACACGCTCAAGCAGTGCCTGGTGCGCCAGGTGCCGCAGACCGAATCCGCGGCCGACGGCAAGGAAGCCGTCGACCCGCCCAACGCGCGCCAGTTCCGCATCACGGTGCGCGTGCTCGGGCCGAAGAACGCCGAGACCTGGGTGCAGACCCTGGTCACCAAGGGTTGAGAGCCGCAAGAACGGGGAACCGACGATGAAGACCGCCACGCAGTTGCTGACGAGCGCGCTGGCCGCAGCCGGCCTGGTCATGATGGCCGCCGCGCAGGCCACCAGCCTTTCCGAGCTGCCGCTCAAGGCCTCGGTGCAGGCCAAGCCGAACGTCATCTTCGGCCTCGACGACTCCGGCTCGATGGACTCGGAGGTCATGCTCTACAACAACGACGGTGCCTTCTGGTGGAACTACACCAACGGCAACGGCTGGGGCATCGACAACGCCCACCCCAACCCGGGCCTGCGCACCAAGACCAGCACCTGGTTCAACGCGGCCGGCAACGCCGACAACACCTGGCGCAAGATGGTCTACCTGTTCCCCAACGGGCAGAGCAACGACAACGGCCAGCGTGTCTACGGCGACGCGGCGACCGACCACTTCGCCATCATGCCGACCACGCAGTTCGCCTTCCTGCGCTGGTCGGGGGTGTACCGCGACGCGTCGGGCGACTACCGCGAAGCCCCCTAGGAGCCGGCGGACTCGTCGGTGCACAACCCGCTGTACTACAACCCGCTCGTCACCTACCGGCCGTGGGCCCCGGCGCAGCTCGCCGGCGGCGCGGTCACGCCGGCGGCGGCCACGACCACCGCGGTGCGCTCGCACCCGATCCTGCCCACCTCGGGCTCGCCGCCTGCGGCGAGCCTGTTCAACCTGACCAGCAGCACCGGCGTCGCGCTCAACACCACCGACAACTTCGTCTTCACGGCGCTGCCGGGCATGACGATCCCGCGCAACGCGCGCATCAACGTCTGCGACGCCAACAACGCCAACTGCCTGGGCTGGAGCGCGGCCGGCCTGCCCGCCGATGCGCTGGCCGCAGCGACCGGCGTGACGCGCGTCGCGATGAACTACTTCCCGGCCACCTACTGGGTCAAGGAGACCTGCACGCTGCCGCCGGGCGGCTCGGAGAAGGTCGGCGAGGACGACTGCACCACCGCGCCCGACGGCTCCCGGCTCAAGCGCTACGAGATCAAGAGCGGCAACACCTTCCCCTCCGGCCGCAGCTACGCCGACGAGCTGCAGAACTTCGCCAACTGGTTCCAGTACTACCGCAAGCGCAAGCTGATGCTGGCCGGCGCGATGGGCCAGACCCTGGAAGGCCTGACCGGCATGCGCCTGGGCCTGGTGCGCTTCAACAGCCGCAGCACGGTGACGATGTACGACGCCGACGCCACCGCGGCGGCGAACAACCGCCTGCGCGTGGCCGGCATGTTCTACGAGATCAGCGGCACCGGCGGCACGCCGACGCGCGAGACGCTGGCCTACATCGGCGATCAGTTCCGGCGCACCACCCGGACCAACGGCGTCTACGACGTCATCCAGTACGCCTGCCAGCGCAACAACGCCTTCATCCTGACCGACGGCTTCGCGGTGCCGAACGCGGTGACCCTGCAGGCCTACGACACCGGCAAGTCGGCCGCCACCTGGGGCGCCGGCGCGCCGTACGAGACGATCCACTCCGGCTCGCTGGCCGACATCGCGCTGCGCCTGTACACCAACCACCCGCGCCACCCGTCGGACACCACGAACGGACTCGCGGCGGGCCGCCTGCGCGCCACGCCGAGCGACCCCAACACCGACCTGCACGTCAACACCTACGGGCTGACGATGGGCGCGCGCGGCACGCTGTTCTTCAGCGAGTCGACCCCGGCGCCGACCGACGTCAACGCCTGGCCGGTGCCCAACGTCAACCGCAACCCGACCTCGGTGGACGACCTCTGGCACGCCACCATCAACGGGCGCGGCAAGATGTACCTGGCCAACACGCCCGAGGAGACGGCGCAGCGCGTGCAGGCCGGCCTGGACACCATCCTGGACCAGAACGGCGCGCAGTCGGCCATCGGCGTCAGCTCGGTCAACCTGGGGCGCGGCGACGACAACGCCTACCTCGGCCGCTACAACGCGCGCGGCTGGACCGGCGACCTCACGCGCAACGCCGTCAACAGCACCACCGGCGAGGTGACGACGACGACCACCTGGACCAAGTCGGCGGCCGAGCAGCTGGCCGAGCGCGACTGGACGACGCGGCTCGTCTTCACCGACTCGGGCGCGCTGGACAGCGGCAACGCGAGTGCGCTGGCCGCCGTGGGCAGCGCCGCGCGGCTGGACTGGATCCTGGGCAGCCGCGCCGGCGAGGGCACCACGCTGCGCAAGCGCAGCAGCCTGATCGGCGCGGTGATCAACGCCGAGCCGGTGATCTCGCGCCCGGAGAAGGTGGTCTACCTGGCCTCCGGCGAGGGCATGCTGCACGCCTTCGACAGCGACACCGGCGCCGAGCTGTGGGCCTACCACCCGGCCGACACGCTGGCCGCGGCCGGGGCGTCGGCCGTGCGCGGCTGGGTCTTCAAGACCCTGCTGGACGCCACGCCCACGCTGCGCCAGCTGTCCTCGGGCGGCAAGCTGCTCGTCGGTGGCCTCGGCGCGGCCGGCCGCAGCTACTACGCGCTCGACGTGAGCACGCCGCGCGTCGCCAACAAGACCGCGGCCGCCGCGCTGTACAAGTGGACCTTCCCGGCGGCGGCCGATGCGACCAACCGCGCGCTGATGGGCTTCACCGTCGGCAAGCCGGTCGTCACGCGCACCGCCGACAACGGCGAAGTGGTGCTCGTGACCTCGGGCTACGCCAACGGCGCGACGCCGGGCGACGGCCAGGGGCGGATGTGGATGCTCAACGCGAGCAACGGCAGCGTGATCAGCGCCTTCACCACCAGCGCCACCGGCGTGAGCGCGGGCGCCAACGAGGCCGGGCTGGCCCAGGTGTCGGCCTTCCGCGAGCTCGACGGCACCACGCGCTACGCCTACGGCGGCGACCTCAAGGGCAACCTGTGGCGCTTCGACCTGAAGACCGGCGTCACCGCGCGCGTGGCCACGTTCAAGGACTCGAGCGGCACGCCGCAGCCGATCACGACCGCCCCCGAGCTGGTCTGGATGGGCTCCAAGCGCGTGATCCTGGTCGGCACCGGCCGCCTGCTCGACATCGGCGACTTCGGCGGCAGCGCCACGCAGTCCTTCTACGCCATCGCCGACGACATCGGCGGCAGCGCGCTGGACAACGCGCGCGACAGCCTCACCGCGCGCAGCTACGTCTCGACCAACGAGACCGGCACCACCAGCTCCACGCCGCTGACCGGCGCGGACTTCAACTGGGACAGCCAGCGCGGCTGGTACTTCGACCTGCCCTCGGGCGAGCAGGCCAACACCAACCCCGTGATCACCTACGGCGCGGTGGTCTTCGTGACCAACAAGCAGGGCACCAACGACTGCTCGGAGTCCTCCTACCTGTACCTGGTGGACCTCGGCACCGGCAAGAAGGTGGCCAGCTCGACCTTCGTGAGGACGCTGATCTCGAGCGAGGCGTCGAGCTCGCGGGTGGTCACGCTGCGCACGGTCAACGGCAAGATCGTCGGCACCACGCACAAGTCGGACAACAGCGTGTACCAGCGCGAGCTGCCGCTCGGCACCAGCATCCCGCCGTCGAAGAACGCCTGGCGCGAGCTGCGCCGCTGAAGTCTCGGCGGCCCCGCGGCGCGCCGCGCGCTCAGCGCGGCGCGTCGGCCTCCAGCGCCTGCAGGTGGGCCTCGTCGTTCCAGCCCACCAGCGTGAAGCCCTCGCCGTGCCAGAGCAGCCGGTTGATGGCCGCGTTGCCGAGCGACCAGCTGCGCGGCGCCCGCAGGTCCAGGCCGCTGGCGGCGCGGTACAGGCAGTCGAGCACGCCGCCGTGCGCCACCAGCGCGATCGTCTGGCCCGGGTGGCGGTCGGCCAGCGCCGACGCCGCGGCCACGCAGCGCGCGTGGAAGTCGACCAGGCGCTCGCCGCCGCCGGGCGCGAAGTGCGGGTCGCGCCGCCGCCATTGCGCCAGCTCGGCGGGCCAGCGCGCCTCGATCTCGGCGTAGGTCAGGCCCTCGAAGCGGCCGAAGCCGCGCTCGCGCAGCGCGGCGTCGGGGATCAGCGGCGCGCCGGTGGCGCGCTGCAGCGGCGCCGCGGTCTGCAGCGCGCGCCCGAGGTCGCTGCTGTAGATCGTGCCGATGCCTTCGCCGGCCAGCGCCGCGGCCAGCGCCTCGGCCAGGCGGCGGCCCGCGGTGGGACGTCAGCGCGACGTTGAGAAGCT
>Ga0073934_10004104_pt1 | contig 24882 bp, 25 predicted proteins | sample LarsenN4metaG_FD_76834 | JGI IMG/M metagenome (GOLD analysis project Ga0073934, IMG submission 76834) | Hot spring sediment bacterial and archeal communities from British Columbia, Canada, to study Microbial Dark Matter (Phase II) - Larsen... ... | reverse complement strand
CGTCGGTGTCGGCGTCGGCTACGGCGACCCCTATGGCTACGGCTACGGCAGTCCCTATGGCCAGGGCATTTATGGCTATGGCGGCTATCCCTACAGCAGCTATTATGCCGGCTACCCCTATTACGGCTGGTACGACGGCTTCTATTATCCGGGCACCGGCTATTGGGTCTACGACCCGGACGGTCGCCCGAGCCCGATCACCGAGCGCCAGCGCAACTACTTCGCCAATTTGCTGAAGAAGTTCCGCGAGGAACGCGGCGCCCAGGCGGCAGCCCAGGTTAAGGAAAACTGGAGCGGCTTCCGCACCCGCAGCGCCGCCGGCACCGCGACCGCCACCGCACCGGTGGCCGGCACGGCCGACCAGGTCTCCGTCCGCCAGATCGGCGAGGCGCGTCGCCAGGCCCTGGCCGAGCGCCAGCAGCGCACGCGCGCCGAGCGCCAGCAGGCGATGAGCGAGCGCCAGCAGGCGCGGTCCGAGCGCCAGGACGGCTTCCGCCAGCAGGTTCTGGAGCGGCGCGAGGCGCGCCGGGCGGGCAAGCCGACCGACGAATAGCGGCCAACCGGCCACGCCGATGGACAGACATGCGCCGGGGCCTTAGGGCTCCGGCGCATTCTTTTTGTCGAAGAGTGCGCCCTTTCCATGACCGTCCAGCCCGCCGAATCCATCCTCATCGTCGACTTCGGCAGCCAGGTGACGCAGCTGATCGCGCGGCGCGTGCGCGAGGCGGGGGTCTATTCGGAAATCGTGCCGTTCAACGCCGCCGCCGAGGCGTTCAACCGGATGAGGCCCAAGGGCATCATCTTTTCCGGCGGCCCGGCCTCGGTCACCGCCGAGGAAAGCCCGCGGGCGGCGCAAATCCTGTTCGACAGCGGCCTGCCCCTGCTCGCCATCTGCTACGGCCAGCAGACGCTGCACCAGCAATTGGGCGGCAAGGTCGTTACATCCGACCAGAAGGAATTCGGCCGCGCCTTCATCGAGATCGTCGGCCAGAGCGCCCTGTTCGACGGCCTGTGGCAAATCGGCGAGACGCACCAGGTGTGGATGAGCCATGGCGACCGGGTCGAGAGCCTGGCCCCGGGCTTCGACGTCGTCGCCCGGAGCGAGGGCGCACCCTTCGCCATCGCCACCAACGAGGAGGCGCGGCGCTATTCGCTGATGTTCCACCCGGAGGTCGTGCACACGCCCGACGGCGGCAAGCTGCTCGCCAATTTCGCGCGGCACATCTGCGGTTGCGCCGGCGACTGGACGATGGCCGCCTTCCGCGACGCCAAGATCGCCGAAATCCGTGACCAGGTCGGCGAGGGCAAGGTGATCTGCGGGCTGTCGGGCGGGGTCGACAGCGCCGTGGCTGCGGTGCTGATCCACGAGGCGATAGGCGAGCAGCTGACCTGCGTCTTCGTCGACCACGGGCTGATGCGCGCCAATGAGGCGGAGCAGGTCGTTTCCCTATTCCGCAATTCGTACAACATCCCGCTGGTCCATGTGGACGCCAGCGCCGATTTCCTCGGCGGCCTCGCCGGGGTCACCGACCCCGAGGCCAAGCGCAAGTTCATCGGGTCGGAATTCATTTCTGTCTTCGAGGCTGAGGCGGCGAAGATCGGCGGGGCTGACTTTTTGGCGCAGGGCACGCTCTACCCGGACGTCATCGAGAGCGTCAGCTTTACCGGCGGGCCGTCGGTGACGATCAAGAGCCACCACAATGTCGGCGGCCTGCCCGAGCGGATGAACATGGCGCTCGTCGAACCCTTGCGCGAGTTGTTCAAGGACGAGGTGCGCGAGCTCGGTCGCGAGCTCGGCCTGCCCGATGCCTTCGTCAGCCGGCACCCGTTCCCCGGACCGGGCCTGGCCATCCGCATCCCGGGCGAGGTGACCAAGGAGCGCTGCGACATCCTGCGCAAGGCCGACGCCATCTACCTCGAGGAAATCCGGGGCGCAGGCCTTTACGACGCCATCTGGCAGGCGTTCGCGGTGCTGCTGCCGGTGCGCACCGTCGGGGTGATGGGCGACGCGCGCACTTATGACAGCGTCTGCGGCCTGCGTGCCGTGACCAGCGTCGATGGGATGACCGCCGACGTCTTCCCGTTCGACGCCGCCTTCCTTAGCCGGGTGGCGACGCGCATCGTCAACGAGGTGCCGGGCATCAACCGGGTGGTCTACGATTATACGTCGAAGCCGCCGGGGACGATCGAGTGGGAGTGACGGCCGAGGCCCGCCCCCGCCAGTCGCCGGCGCTGGTCATCGGCGCCTCGTCGCTCGGCACGATTTTCGAATGGTATGACTTCTACCTCTATGGCCTGCTGGCGACGATCATCTCGGCGCAGTTCTTTTCCGGTGTCGACGAGACCACCGGCTTCATCTTCGCCCTGGCCGCCTTCGCCGCCGGCTTCGCGGTGCGGCCGTTCGGGGCGATCCTGTTCGGGCGGATCGGCGACCTCGTCGGGCGCAAGAACACCTTCCTCGTCACCATGGGGATCATGGGCCTGTCGACCTTCATCGTCGGCCTGCTTCCGAGCTATGCCTCGATCGGGGTGGCGGCGCCGGTGGCGCTGGTGGCGCTCAGGCTGCTGCAGGGGCTGGCGCTGGGCGGCGAATATGGCGGGGCGGCGACCTATGTCGCCGAGCATGCGCCCGAGGGCAGGCGCGGCCTCTACACCAGCTTCATCCAGACGACCGCGACCCTTGGCCTGTTCGCGGCGCTGCTGGTGGTCATCGGCATCCGTACCTGGCTGGGCGAGGAGGCGTTCGCCGACTGGGGCTGGCGGATCCCCTTCCTCATCTCGATCCTGCTGCTGGCGATCTCGCTCTACATCCGGCTGAAGCTGGAGGAGAGCCCGGTGTTCGCCGAGATGAAGGCGGCGGGCGAGGGGTCGAAAGCCCCGCTGACCGAGGCCTTCGCGCGCTGGGACAATGGGCGGCTGGTGATCATCGCCCTGGTCGGCGCCGTCGCGGGGCAGGCGGTGGTCTGGTACACCGGCCAGTTCTACGCGCTCTTCTTCCTCGAAAAGACCCTGAAGGTCGACGGGGCGACGGCCAACATATTGATCGCCATTGCGCTGGCGTTGGCGACGCCCTTCTTTATCCTGTTCGGCTGGCTGTCGGACAAGGTGGGCCGCAAGCCGATCATCATGGCCGGCTGTGCCTTGGCGGCGCTGACCTATTTCCCCTTGTTCGGGGCGTTGACGCAGGCCGCCAACCCGGCGCTGGCGCGGGCGCAGGGAAACGCGCCGGTGACGGTGGTCGCCGACCCGGCCGACTGCTCGCTGCAGTTCGACCCGATCGGGCGCAACAAGTTCGACGCGCGCTCCTGTGACATTGCCAAGTCGTTCCTCGCCAGGGCCTCGGTCAGCTACGACAATGTCGCGGCACCGGCCGGGACGGTGGCCAGCATCCGCGTCGGCGACACCGAGATTGCCGGGGTCGATGCGGGCGCGCTGGCGGGCGAGGCGCGCAAGGCGGCGATCGCCGACTTCCAAGCGCGGGCGAAGGCGGCGCTCACCGAGGTCGGCTATCCCGACAAGGCCGACCCGGCGGCGATCGACCGGGCCAAGGTGGTGGCGATCCTGTTCCTCCTCGCGCTCTATGTGACGATGGTCTACGGGCCGATTGCGGCGCTGCTGGTGGAGCTGTTCCCGACGCGAATCCGCTACACGTCGATGAGCCTGCCCTATCATATCGGCAACGGCTGGTTCGGCGGTTTCCTGCCGACCACCGCCTTCGCCATGGTCGCCGCCACGGGGGATATCTATTACGGCCTGTGGTACCCGATCATCGTCGCTTTGGTGACGCTGGCAGCGGGATTGCTGTTCCTGCCCGAGACCTTCCGGCGGCGGCTGGCCGGCTAGGTGCGGTCAATTCTACGGAAATTAGTGCAGCAATACCAATAAGTTAACAGAATGCGGGAACTGTTGACTATGGCTTCGCATTGGGCTGTCCAGTGCTTGCACCAGAGCGGGAGTCGCCATGCGCCGGATTATCGTCACCTCGATCGTGCTCGGCGCCTTGCTCGCCGGCTGCACCACCGCGCCGCCGCCGCCGCCGCCCGTCGCGGCAGTGACGCCCAAGCCGCTGCCCTATCGCTGGACGCAGGGCAATGCGCCGCAGGCCTATAAGGACGCGGTCGCCTTGTTCGGGCCGCTGGCGATGCGCCCCGGCGAGTTCAAATGGGCGCCGGCGATTCCGGAGGCTGGCGAGACCAAGGTCGTCGTCGACCTCGTCACCCAGCTGTTTTACGTCTATCGCGGCGAGCAGCTGGTCGGGGTCGCCACCATGTCGAGCGGCAAGAAGGGCGACGAAACCCAGCTCGGCTTCTGGTCGGTGATCATCAAGAAGAAGAAGGGCTACAGCCGCAAGTACGACAATGCCCCTATGCCCTATATGCAGATGTATGACCCCAAGGGGCTGGCCTTCCACGCCGGCCCCAACCCCGGATACCCGGCCAGCCACGGCTGCGTCCGACTGCCGCTGAAGTTCGCCGAGCGGCTGTTCGGGCTGACCAAGATCGGCACCAAGGTCATTATCGAGGGCTGAGCCTTCTTGCGCTTCGCCCGCTTCCGGCGCAGTCCTAGCGCCGAAGTTGATCGGGGAGGGTAGAGGCATGGACGACGAACGCGGACTCATTGCAGCCCCGCCCTGGTTCACCTTGGCCGCCATCGCCGCGGTGCTGTTCGAAGCCTTCGGCGCCTATACCTATTGGGCGCACGTCTCCACCGACCCAGCCAGCCTGCCGATCGACCAGCGCGACCTGGTGCTGGCGATGCCGGCGTGGATGACGGGCGCCTATGCGGTTGCCGTCTGGGTCGGCCTGGCGGGCGCCGTGCTGCTGCTGATGCGGCGGCGGGTGTCGGCGCCCCTGCTGCTGGTCTCGCTGCTGGCCGGCATCGTCCAGTTCGGGGCGCTGCTAGTGGTGCCGGCGCTGCGCAACCTGGTCGGATCCGACGACCTACTGGTGCCGTTCGTCATCCTCCTTGCCTGCTACGCCATCTGGCACCTCGCTTGGCAGGCGCGGCGCTGGGGCTGGCTGCGCTAGGTCGGGCGCCCGCCGGCCGCTAACACTTGCTCGGCCGGGCGACGTTCACGGTCGCGCAGCGCATCTTCTTCCTCGCCTTCTTCACCTGGGCCGGTTCGTTCTCGGCGACGTCCGTCGCCTTTGCCTGAGACTCCTCCTTGGCTGCCGGGGCCGCCGGCTCCGCGGCTGTAGCAGGGGTGGCGGGCTCGGCCGGTGTGGCGGCCGTGCCGTTCGCCGGGTCGGCGGGTGTCGCCGGGCTCGCCGGCTCGGCCGGGGACGCCGGCTGGGCGGCGGTGGCGGCATTGTCCGAAGCCGGCGCGGGCGCCGTCTGGGCGAGCGCGATTCCCGCGCCAAAGGCCAGCAGAGCGCCAGCCATCATCGTCCTCAACATGTCAAATCCTCCAGTTTAGGGCTGTAGGCGCAGGTTCGCGCCCATCAGGCTGAGCAAGGCCGGGAGCGGCCGTGGGGTTCCGATCGTTATGGAAGGCTCTCGATAAACCGTGATTCACTCGGGGTTGGCCGACCGTCGCGCCACCGGCTAGAAGGCCAGCCCATGTCCACCTTTACCATCGACACGGCGACCAGCCGCGCCACGCCATCGCCGGTTCCCGGCAAGCGCATGACCGTCCCCGGCATCCGGGCACGCAAGCAGGATGGCCGCACCGAGCAGCCGATCGTCATGCTCACCGCCTACACGATGCGCATGGCGCAGCTGCTCGACCCGCATTGCGAGGTGCTGCTGGTCGGCGACAGCCTCGGACAAGTGATCTACGGCCTGCCCTCGACCGTGCCGGTGACGATGGAGATGATGTGCGCCCACGGTGCCGCCGTAGTCCGCGGCAGCTGGCACAGCCTGGTGGCGGTCGACATGCCCTTCGGCAGCTATGAAGGCTCGCCTGAACAGGCATTCGCCAGCGCCAGCCAGATCATGAAGGAAACCGGCTGCGCGGCGGTCAAGCTGGAAGGCGGGGAGGCGATGGCGCCAACCATCGATTTCCTTACCCATCGCGGCGTGCCCGTGATCGGCCATGTCGGCCTAACCCCCCAGGCGGTCAACGTGCTCGGCGGCTATGGCGCCCGCGGCAAGAGCGCCGACGAGGCGAAAACAATTCTGGCCGATGCCAAGGCAGTGGCGGAGGCCGGCGCCTTCCTGATCGTCGTCGAAGGCGTGATGGAGGCCATCGCTACCCAGGTTGCCCGCGAAGTAAAGGTGCCGATCATCGGCATCGGCGCCTCGGCCGAATGCGATGGCCAGGTGCTGGTCACCGAGGACATGCTCGGCCTGTTCGAGCGCACGCCGCGCTTCGTCAAGCGTTACGCCGACCTCGCCAGCGAGATCGGAGCGGCGGCCGCCAAATATCGCCAGGAAGTCATCGACCGCGGCTTCCCGACCGCCGACCAGACCTATCGGCCGAAAGTTTAGACCGCGCGTCATGACCGTCGTTGCCGCCTTCAAGTATCGCGCCGGCGAGCGGGCCGAGGCGGTGGACCTGACCAATCCGCACAAGGTCGAGCTGGCCGAGGACGAGTTCGTCTGGATCGGCCTTCGGGAACCGGAAGAAGCGGAGCTGCGGCAGCTGGAGCAGCGCTTCGGCCTGCATCCGCTGGCGGTCGAGGACGCGCACAAGGCCCACCAGCAGCCCAAGCTGGAAGTCTATGGCGACCAATTGTTCATCGTCGCCACCACAGCCGCCTTCCAGAACGATTCGATCAGCTATGGCGAGACCGCGATCTTCCTCGGCAAGAGGCACATCATCACCGTGCGCCACGGATCGGTGCGCGAGCATGGCGGGCTGCGCACCCAGCTCGAAGCCTCGTCGAAGCTGCTTGCCCACGGCGTCGACTATGTCCTGCACGGGGTGCTGGACTTCATCGTCGACGGCTATCTGCCCGTGGTCGAGGAAGTCGAGGAGGACGTGCTGGCGATCGAGACGTCGGCGGTCGACGCTTTTCTCAGCCGCGAAGAGATTTCCCGGCTGTTCGCGCTGCGCCGCGAGGTGATCCGATTCCAGCGCCACCTGGGGCCGATGACCGAGCTTTGCGGCAAGCTCGTGCGGCTCGACCTGCCGGTGGTCGACCCGCAGATCCGCCCCTATTTCCGCGACATCCTCGACCATGTGCAGCGGGTGAGCGCCCGTGTCGACGGGCTCAAGGACACGATCGCCGGTGTGTTCGAGGTCAGCACCCTGTTCGAGCAGCAAAGGCAAAGCGCGATCACCCGCCAACTGGCGGCCTGGGCGGCGATCCTGGCGGTGCCGACCGCCATCGCGGGAATCTACGGGATGAACTTCGAGCATATGCCCGAGCTTGGCACCCGCTACGGCTATTTCGTCGTCATCGGCGTCATCGCGGCCTTGTGCGCTTGGCTGTACGTCCGCTTCCGTCGCAGCGGCTGGCTGTGAATCCCCAAATGTAGGCAGGCAGCACCGGGGCATCACGCTTCTGTCGCCGCGCGTCGGCCTCGGGCCTTGCCGGCCTCGCCTTTCAGGGTTTCCACCGATGGCGGGAAGCTTATGGCCGGGCCATTGCTGCCTGCACCGGAGGTGCGGGCCATGGCGATTTCCAAGCGAACAGGATGGTTGGTGCTTGCAGCCGCGCTGCAGCTGGGGGCGGGCGCGTGCTCGACGCCCGACCGGCTGCCCGCCGTGCCGCTGGCGATTTCGGCCCAGGCGAACCCGGTGCCGGTGCCAATCCGCTACCTCGTCGCGCGGGAAACCGAGAGCTTCGCGGCCGAGGCCGCCAAGGTCAATGCGAAGGAGCAGGCCTATCTGGCAAGCCGGGGCCACACCGGGCCGCCGCCGCCAGCCAATTTCCTGGCGATCTCTGGCGGCGGCGACAATGGCGCCTATGGCGCGGGCCTGCTCAACGGCTGGACGGCGTCGGGAACCCGCCCGGAATTCAAGATCGTCACCGGGGTCAGCACCGGCGCGCTGATCGCGCCCTTCGCCTTCCTTGGCCCGCGTTACGATTATGTCCTGGAGAAGGTCTATACGGCGACGTCCCAGAAGGACATTTTTAAGAAGCGCGGCTTGCTGGCGGGGCTGTTCGGCGACGCCATGGCCGACAGTGCCCCGCTGCAAGCCATCATCGCGTCCTATGTGAACCAGGCACTTCTCGATGAAATCGCGGCGGAGGGCGAAAAAGGGCGCGTGCTCCTTGTCGGGACCGCCAATCTCGATTCGCTTGAGCCGGTCATCTGGAACATGACGGCGCTGGCCGCCAGCAAGGATACGCGAGCCATCACGCTGTTCCGGCAGGTGCTGCTTGCCTCGGCCTCGATCCCCGGCGCCTTCCCGCCGGTGATGATCGATATCGAGGTCGACGGCGTCCGCTACCAGGAAATGCATGTCGACGGCGGCACGATGGCGCAGGTGTTCTTCTATCCGCCGTCCGCCGACCTTTCACAGATCGCATCCGTCCAGCGCAAGCGCGTGCTTTACGTCATCCGCAATGCCCGGCTCGACCCCGACTGGGCGAGCGTCAACCGGCGCACCATGACGATCGCGGCCCGGGCCATTTCCTCGCTGACCCGCACGCAAGGGGTCGGCGACCTGTACCGGATCTATGCCACGACGCAGCGCGACGGCATCGATTTCAACCTGACCTTCATCCCGCCGACCTTCAACACGCCGCACCTCGAGGAGTTTGATACCAATTACATGCGCGAGCTCTACAGCGTTGGGCAAAAAGCGGCCCTAGGCGGGCTCAATTGGCACAAGTTTCCACCCGGGTTCGAGCGCGGTCATGAGGCGCTGGAACGGCCCCCGGGCAATTAGCCGCCACGACCATTTGACCTTCACCATCGAATTGGGGAACGTTATGCGACATCACTTCCTGTTTGCACTCGCCGTGGGACTCGCGGCCCAGGCCCAGGCGGAAACCACCCCGCAAGCCGGGGCGGCAGACATTCCGGGCGAGATCGCCGCGGCCGCGGCGCCGGCCATCGCCCCGACCGGCGTGAACCTATCGGTGGCCGCGGCTACCGCGAGCTATGACGGGCATGGGGCCGCCAGCGGCAGCGACGAAGGATGGGAAGTGGCAGTCGTTCCCTACCTCTGGGCGTCGGGGATGACCGTCGACGTGTCGACGCCGCAGGGTGAAGACATCAAGGTGGAGGAATCCTTCACCGACATCCTGGGCATCCTCAAGTTCGCCTTCATGGGCGCCGTTGACGCCCGCAAGGGCCGCTTCGTCACGCTCCACGACCTCATCTATCTGAGCACGGAGTCCAAGACGTCGGGCAGCATCGGGCCGGGTCTGGTCGAGGCCGAAGTGGACATGAAGACGCTCTCCATGACCCACCTTGCCGGCTATCGGGTGGTGGACAAGGGTCCGCTGTTCTTCGACGTCATGGCCGGTGCGCGGATCACCCATTTGAAGGCCGAGCTCGAGCTTAGCGGTCCGCTGCTGTCGATCGAGCGTGAGAGTTCGGAAACCAAGGTCAGCCCGGTCATCGCGTCCCGTTTCCGCCTGCCCCTTGGCGAAAAATGGGGTTTTGGCCTTTATGGCGACCTGGGCGGGTTCGGCATTACGGCCGACATTTCCTGGCAACTGATGGGCACGGTCCAATATGACCTCAACGACCATTGGCGGATGCTGGCCGGCTGGCGGCATTTCGAGGCGCACCAGGACGAAAGCGGTTTTGACCTCGATCTGGCGATCGACGGACCGTTCCTGACGGCCGCCTACCGCTTTTAGGATTTGCGGCGACTAAGCGGGGCCAGGGACGGCCTCACTCGGGACTTGTCCCGATAGGCATGGGATTGCCGGTCTGGAACAGTGATTCTTCCTTCCAAAGGAGGCGGGCATGAGAAAGACGTTGCTGGCAACCGCCGGGATGGCGGCCGCGCTGATTTCCATCACGGTCATTCGCAGCGGCGATCCCGCCAGGGCGCAGGACATCGGCGACGCCGACAAGGCCAAGCTCGAAAAGGCCTATGCGCGCGCTTATTCACCCTATGCCCAGCGCGACTATCCGACGCGCCCGCTGTTCGGCGACACGCACCTTCATACCATGGCTTCCTTCGACGCCGGCGCATTCGGCGCCCGGCTGACGCCTCGCGATGCCTATCGCTTCGCCAATGGCGAAGAGGTGGTATCCTCGACCGGCATTCCCGTTCGCCTCTCGCGCCCGCTCGATTTCCTGGTGGTCGCCGACCATAGCGACAACATGGGCATGTTCGGCGACCTCCTCGCCGGCAAGCCGAATGTGCTAGCCGATCCACAGGGCAAGTCGTGGTACGACATGATCAAGGGCGGCAAGGGCGCTGAAGCAGCCATCCAGATCATCCAGTCGTTTAGCTCTGGGGGTTTCCCCAAGGCACTGGTCTATTTGCCCGGTAACCCGGGGTACACCGCAGCCTGGCAGGATACCATTTCGGCGGCCGAACAGTATAACTCGCCCGGACGTTTTACTGCCTTCATCGGCTATGAATGGACCTCGAATACTGGGGGGAACAACCTCCACCGCAACGTCATCTTTCGCGACAATGGTGACAAGGCGCGGCAGGTCGAACCGTTCGTGACGATCAAGCCAATCGGCAGCGACAATCCGGTCGACCTGTGGAAATGGATGGCGGCCTATGAGGCCAAGACCGGCGGCCGGTTGCTGGCCATCGCGCACAACGGCAATTTGTCCAACGGCCGCATGTTTCCGCTGGTCGACAGCTTCACCGGCAAGCCGGTCGACAAGGCCTATGCGGCCAACCGGGAAAAATGGGAGCGCCTGTACGAGGCGACCCAGACGAAGGGCGATGGCGAAGCGCATCCCTTCCTGTCACCCAATGACGAGTTCGCCGGCTTCGAGACCTGGGACAAGGGCAATCTGACTTTGACCGAGGCCAAGACGAAAGCCATGCTGGAGTTCGAATATGTCCGCTCGGCGCTGAAGAATGGCCTGCAGCTGGAGCGCCTGCTGGGAATCAACCCGTTCAAGTTCGGCCTGATCGGAAGCTCGGATGCCCACACCGGACTGGCGGCCATGGAAGAAGACAATTTCATGGGCAAGACGGTCAGTGGCGAGCCATCGGCTGAGCGCATTTCGGCGACCTTTTTCAAGGATGCCAAAAGCGGGCGCATGATCATGGACTGGGAGGTGGGCGCTTCTGGCTATGCCGCCGTCTGGGCCAAGGACAACACCCGCGAGTCCATCTGGGACGCGATGCACCGGCGGGAGACCTATGCGACGACGGGAACGCGCATGGCCGTGCGCCTGTTCGGCGGCTGGGACTTCACGTCGGCCGACGCCAGGAACCGGCTGCCGGCGCAGGTCGGCTACAGGAAAGGCGTGCCGATGGGCGGCGATCTGAGCCGCGCCCCGGCCGGCAAGGCGCCGACCTTCCTGGTGGCCGCGCTCAAGGACCCGATCGGGGCCAACCTGGACCGCTACCAGATCGTCAAGGGCTGGATGGACGCCAGCGGCAAGCTGCACGAGAAGGTCTATGACGTCGCCTGGGGCGGCAATCGCAGGATCGGCAAGAACGGCAAGCTGCCCCCCGTCGGCAGCACGGTCGACATCCGCAATGCGACCTGGTCCAACAGCATCGGCGCGCCGGAACTGATCACAGTCTGGAAGGACCCGGACTTCGACCCGAAACAGGCGGCCTTCTATTATGGCCGGGTGATCGAGATCCCGACGCCCAGGTGGACGGCCTATGACGCCAAGAGGTTCGGGGTAAAGCCGCTGCCGGGGACTCGAATGGTCATCCAGGAGCGCGCTTACACCAGCCCGATCTGGTACATTCCGGGCTGATCCGCCCCGGTAAGTAGGTGTAGCGCGTCATGCTTAAGCGTCTGGCTCGTGAACCGCTTGTCCATTTCCTGCTGATCGGGCTGCTGTTCTTCGTCCTGTTCTCTTGGTTCGGCGGCAGCCCGGGTGATCGCACAATTCGGGTCGATGACCGGCAGGTGGCCGCCCTTGCCGGCCGGTTCGAAGCGACCTGGCAGCGGCCGCCGAGCGCCGCCGAGTTGCGGGCGATGGTCGATGCCCATGTCCGCGACGAGATCTTCTACCGTGAGGGGCTGGCCCTGGGCCTCGACCGCGACGACCCGTTGATCAGGCGGCAGGTGCGGCAGAAATTCGAGGTTTATGCGGAGGAAAGCGAAACCTCCGGGCCGCCGACCAATGATCAACTGCAGGCGTGGCTTGAGGCCAATGCCAGTCGCTATGCCGAGCCGGGGGTAGTGACGTTCGAGCAGGTGCTGGTCGATCCCTTGCGGCACGGGCCCGCCACCGAAGCCATGGTCAAGGCGGTTCGGGCCCAGCTCGCCAGCGGCGCCGACCCGGCATCGCTCGGCGACGGGCGGATGCTGCCGCCGCGGATCGACCTCATGCCGCTCGACCTGGTCGCCCGCGACTTTGGCGAAGGGTTCGCCGCGGCCGTTGGCGCCGCCAAGGCCGGCGCTTGGGAAGGGCCGATCAAGTCCGGCTACGGCCTGCACGTGGTCCGTGTCGAGCGGCATGTTCCGGGCCGGAACCCGGCGCTTTCCCAGGTCCGCACTGCTGTCGCCCGCGACTGGGAGGCGGACCGGCGGGCCAAGTCCCTCGACGCCTATTACCGTCGTCTGCGCGAGGATTATGACGTCGAGGTCCCGGACGGCCTGTGGAGCGCAGGCAGGCTGGGTCGATGATCGGCCGGCTGGCCTGCATGCTGCTGGCGCTGCTGCTGGCGGCGGCACCCGCCGCGGCCGACGTCTTCAAGCCAGCCTATCTCCAGCTGCGCCAGACTGGGCCCGAGACCTATGCGGTGCTGTGGAAGCTGCCGGCGCTCGACGAAGCGACGACGGTCGGGGTGGCGCCCGTGTTTCCGCGAGGCACCAGCGAGCTTGGCGAGCGGCAGGCGACCTTTTCGTCAGGCAGCGCGGCGGTCCGTTGGAACGCCCGGGTATCCGGCGGAATCGAGGGCAAAGCGATCCGCTTCGAGGGACTTGAGGACAGGGGGCTGGACGTGCTGGTCCGGCTGGAGCGGTCGGACGGCTCGTCTCAGGTCGAGCAGGTGCTTCCAGGCCGGGCCGAGGTGGAGTTCCGGCCAAGCCCGGGGCCGCTCGAGGTGGCGCAGACCTATTTGACCATCGGCATTCAGCACATCCTGCAGGGCATCGACCATTTGCTGTTCGTCGCCGGGCTGGTCATGCTGGTTCGCGGGCGCAGGCGGCTGTTCTGGACGATAACCGCCTTCACCATCGCCCATTCGATCACCCTGGCAATGGCGACGCTGGGCGTCGTCAACGTTCCGGGGCCGCCGGTCGAAGCGGCCATCGCCTTGTCGATCGTCTTCGTCGCGCTGGAAATCCTGCGCCGGCAGGCCGGGCATCCCAGCCTGGCGTCGGAAGAGCCCTGGCTGATCGGTTTCAGCTTCGGCCTGCTCCACGGTCTTGGCTTTGCCGGCGCGCTTGCGGAGGTCGGCCTGCCGCATAACAGCATTCCCCTTGCCCTTCTGTTCTTCAATGTCGGGGTCGAGGTCGGCCAGCTGCTGTTCGTTGCGGCGCTACTTGTGCTGGCCGCAGGCATCAGGCGTGTCCCGCGTGCGCTCGAACCGCGCTGGGCGGTGACCGTGCCGGCCTACGCCATTGGCGGCACCGCCAGCTACTGGCTGTTCGAGCGGCTGGCGAGCTTCGGCTGACCGGGCTGCCATCGCCCCTTTGCCTTTGCTCTTTCGTTCGCTAGACGGTGCGCGGCCAGCTTCCGTTCATTTGAGGGAGGGGAGGAAGCGGCTGGTCGACCCGTTCCCCTTCGCATGAGGACTGACTTGGCGCTTCCCACCGATCCAGCCGAATCCTTCGTCCGCGAAGTCGATGAGAATTTGCGTCGCGACCAGGCGCGCGATTTCTTCAAGAAGAACGGCCCGTGGATCATCGGCGCCATCCTGCTGTTCCTCGCCGCCATCGCCGGCTGGATCTATTGGCAGGACCGCCAGCGCCAGCAGGCCGAGGCGGCGACCGAGCGGCTGAACGCGGTCATGACCCAGATCGGCGCCGGCCAATCGGCGGACGCTGCCAAGGAATTGGCGCCGCTGGCGGATTCCAATGCCGAAGGCGTCAGTGCCGCCGCGCGCCTAACCCGGGCCGCCGTCGCCCTCGACAAGGCCGACCGCAAGGCGGCGATCGTCGAATACCGCGCGGTCATGGACGACAAGGGGCTGGCCCAGCCCTATCGCGACCTGGCGACCATCCGCCTGACGGCGTTGGAGTTCGACCAGATGAAGCCCGAAGACGTCATCGCGCGGCTGAAACCGCTGGCCGAGGCCGGCAACCCCTGGTTCGGCAGCGCCGGCGAGATGACCGCCATGGCCATGCTCAAGCAGGGCCGCAAGAGCGAGGCTGGGCGGATGTTCGCCGCCATCGCCGCCGACAAGCAGGTACCCGACACCATCCGCAGCCGAGCGGTGCAAATCGCCGGCACACTGGGCATCGACGCCACCGCGTCGCTGCCGGCTGCAGCCCGACAGGACTGATGACCAATGAAGCGTAGCGTTCAGACAATTGCACTGGTTCTTGCCGCCGCGGCGCTGCTTGGCGGCTGCAACCCGTTCAACAAGGAAAAGCCCAAGACACCGGTCGTCGGCGAGCGCATTTCCGTGCTGACCGCGGAAAGCGACATCGAGGTCGACGCGGCGATGGCGGCCCTGCCGTTCTCGTTGCCGGCAGCGGTGGCGAACGAGGAATGGACCCAGTCGGGCGGCAATGCCGCCAAGTCGATGGGTCATCTGGCGCTCGGCTCGGCGCTCGGCACCGCCTGGAGCGTGTCGATCGGCGAGGGCAGCAACCGGTCCGCTCGGCTGGCCGCGGCGCCGGTCATCGGCGCCGGGCGCGTCTATACCATCGATACGGTTGGCACGGTGCGGGCGTTCGACGTCCGCAACGGCGGCCAGATCTGGAGCACCAGCTTCGGCGCCGACGTCAACCGCGACAGCAATTACGGCGGCGGCGTCGCCTTCGACAACGGCCGGGTTTATGCGACCAACGGCAGCGGCTATGTCGCCGCCCTCGACGCGGCGACCGGCGGCGCGGCCTGGACGGTCAAGCCCGGCGGCCCTCTGCGCGGCGCACCCACCGTTGCTGGCGATTCCGTCTATGTGATGAGCCAGGACAACCAGATCTATGCGCTGAAAACCGCCGATGGAGCGCAGAGCTGGTCGAGCGCCGCGGCGCTGGAGATCGCCGGCGTGTTCGGCTCGGCCTCGCCTTCGGTCGCCGCCGGCACCGTCGTCGCCGGCTTCTCCTCGGGCGAGCTCAACGCCTACCGCTACGAGAACGGCCGGCAGGTCTGGCAGGACGCCTTGTCGCGGACCAGCATGTCGACCAGCGTCGCGTCCCTGTCCGACATCGACGCCGACCCGGTGATCGACGGCGGCCAGGTATTCGCCATCGGCAAGGGCGGCCGCATGGTCGCGCTCGAGCTGAATAGCGGCCAGCGCCAGTGGGAACAGAATATCGCCGGCTTTTCGACGCCCTGGGTGGCGGGCGAATGGGTGTTCGTCGTCACCGACGAGGCCAAGCTCATCGCGCTCCACCGCAATAGCGGCCGGGTGCGCTGGATCAACGAGCTGCCGCGCTGGGACAATCCCAAGGGCAAGAAGGGGCCGATCTTCTATGTCGGTCCGGTGCTGGCCGGCGACCGGCTGATCGTCGCTTCGTCGCAAGGCGCGCTGATCAACGTCAACCCGGACAATGGCAGCTTCCAGAGCCAGACCAACATCGGCGCCGGCGTCAGCCTGCAGCCGGTGGTTGCCGGACAGACGCTCTACATTCTCGACGACCGCGGGCGCCTGACCGCTTTCCGGTAAGCAGCCGGGCGAGCAGTTTCCGGGCAGCGGTCCGCCAAGGTTGACCACAGGGGCCGGGACGGGCAGGGCGCTGCCGCCATGCCCCTTGCCACTGTCGCCATCATCGGCCGCCCCAATGTCGGCAAATCGACCCTGTTCAACCGGCTGGTCGGCCGGCGCGTGGCGCTGGTCGACGACCGGCCGGGCGTCACCCGCGACCGGCGCGAGGGCGAGGGGCGGTTGTTCGACCTGACCTTCCGGGTGATGGACACCGCCGGCTTCGAGGACGAGGACCCGGTCAGCCTGCCCGGCCGGATGCGGGTGCAGACCCAGGCAGCGGTGCGCGAGGCCGATGCCGTCCTGTTCATGATCGACGCCCGCGAGGGACTGACCCCGCTCGACGAGGAAATCGCCCGCTGGCTGCGCAGCGAGGACACGCCGGTGGTGGTCGCCGCCAACAAGGCGGAAGGCCGCGGCGGCGAAACCGGCAGGCTGGAAGCCTATGCCCTGGGCCTGGGCGACCCGATCGCCATTTCCGCCGAGCATGGCGAGGGCCTGGCCGACTTGTTCGAGGCGCTCCGCCCCCATGTCGAGCGCGATCCGGGCGATATCCTGGTCGAGGAGGAAGACGAGGGCGAAGGCGGGCCGCTGAAGCTCGCCATCGTTGGCCGGCCCAACGCCGGCAAGTCGACGCTGGTTAACCAGATGCTCGGCGAGGAGCGGATGATCACCGGCCCGGAAGCCGGGATCACCCGCGATTCGATCTCGATGGACTGGGAATGGAACGGCCGGCCGGTGCAGCTGGTCGATACCGCGGGCTTGAGAAAGCGCGCCAAAGTCCAGGACAAGCTGGAACGCTTGTCCACCGGCGACACCCGCCGTTCGATCGACATGGCCGAGGTGGTCGTCCTGCTGCTTGACGCGACGCGGGGGCTGGAGGCGCAGGACCTGCGCATCGCCGATTCCGTCATCGAGGAGGGGCGCGGGCTGGTCATCGCGCTCAACAAATGGGACGTCGCCGAAGGCGCGTCCGCCTTGTTCAACGGGGTCAAGGCCGCGCTGGTCGAGGGTCTGTCGCAATTGAAGGACGTGCCGTTGCTGACCGTGTCGGCCAAGACCGGCAAGGGCATCGACCAATTGCTCGGCGCCGCCTTCGAAATCCGCGAAAACTGGTCACGGCGGGTGTCGACCGGCGAGTTGAACCGCTGGTTCGAAGCGGCGGTCGAGGCCAACCCGCCGCCGGCGCCGGGCGGCAAGCGCATCAAGCTGCGCTACATCACCCAGGTGAAGAGCCGGCCGCCGAGCTTCGTCGTCTTCGGCAGCCGCGTCGACCAATTGCCCGAGAGCTATCGCCGCTATCTGCTCAATTCGATGCGCCGCGACCTCAAGCTCGGGCCGGTGCCGCTGCGCATGACCATGCGCGCCACCAAGAATCCGTTCCACGACCGCGAAGCTGCGAAGCGTTGACGGGCAGCCAAGGCTGTCCCTTGTCGCCAATAACCCGGTCTTTACTCTTTGCCTGCTAGACCATCGCCGTGGGGCCCAAGCCCAAGAACCGGGGCATGAGGAGCAGCGACGTTGAGCGACGACACTTCAAACATCGTCGATTGGGTGCATTTCGAGAAAAGCCGGTCCGAACTCGGGCCGGGCTTCATCCGCATCCTCAGCTACTTCCGCGAGGATGGGGTGAAGTCGGTCGCGCAGATCGAGCAGGCGATGCGCGAGCAGGACACCGTCGCGCTGATCATCCCGGCGCACACGCTGAAGGGTGAAGCCCGGCAATTCGGCGCCGAGCCGCTGGCGGTCATCGCCGAGCTGATCGAGCAGACCGCGCGCCTGTGCGTCGAGACCCACCGTTTCCCCGACGAGCTGGTGCCCGAGGTCGTGCAGCTGAGGAAACTGTTCAACGAGACTATCGAGCTGTTCGACAAGGCCACCAACCCGCTGCAGACCCGGCCCGGGTCGGCCAGCGGCTTCGGCCGCAAGGTCACCAACCAGGGCTTCGGCCGGATCTAGGCGGCGGCGAGCCGCCCGGCCTTGCGCATCGGCTGGAGCTTGCCGCGGGCCAGCGTCCGCCAGACCCATTCCAGCGGGCCGTAATGGAAGCGCTCCAGCCAGGGCTTCGACCACAAGAGCATCAGTCCGCACATGCCCAGGACGAACAGCCACAGGGCGGCGCGTCCGACCTCGCCGAACAGGTTGAGGCCGTAGCCGTAGAAGATCGTCGTCATGACGATCGAGGTGGCGAGGTAATTGGTGAAGGCCATGCGGCCGGCAGCTCCGACCCGTTCCTTCAACGCCGGCACGCCGCCGCGCTTCACCCACAGGATGACCAGCGCCGCCCAGACGATCGCCATTACCGTGTCGAACGGCGCGGTGAAGGAAATGAAGCTGCCGAAGATCCAGGCGGGATCGAAGCCAGTGCGGACGATCCACCAGCCGAGCGCGGCCAGCGGCGGGATGGCGATCAGGGCGCCGCGGATCGCCCAGCGGCGGTAGCGGGCCTCATCCCAGGAGCCGGTGAAGAAACCGGTCTTGAACAGGGCCATGCCAAAGAACATCAGTGCCAGCGTTTCGAAGCCGAAGGTCATGATCGAGGCGAAGGGCTCGACCGTGCGGTCGACCAGCCGGCTGCGGACGATGGTCGGATAGTCGCTCTTGTAGAGCTTGAGGTCGCCGGCGATCTTCGGGCTGGTGGCGCCGACTTCCTTTTCGACGGTGCGGCGCGCCTCCATCAGTTCGGTCGCGGTCCTTCGGTCAAGGTTCGGCGAGCCGGCGATCATCGCCGTCCAAGCGATAAGGCCGAAGAACAGCATCGAAATGGCCATGAAGGCGACGCCCCACCGGACCAGCGATTTCGGCGCCTTATTGCGGAAGAAATAGAGGATCATGCCGCACAAGGCGTAGAGCGCCAGGATGTCGCCGAACCACAGGAAATAGAAGTGCAACAACCCGAAGCCGAGCAGCACGACCATGCGCGCATAATGCGGCCCGGCGCCGCCCTTGCCCGAGCGGGTGGCGCGGTCGATCACCAGCAGGGTCGAGGCGCCGAACATCATCGAGAACAGGCCGCGCATCTTGCCGTCGATGAGGACGAAGTTGAGGAACCAGGAGACGAGGTCGATGCCGGTGTCCCCGCCGTAGGCCGCCGGGTTGGTGTAGGCGGGGAAGGGCATGGCGAAGGCGACGATATTCATCGCCAAGATGCCCATTACCGCGAAGCCGCGGACGACGTCGAGCGTGACGATGCGTGAGTCTTCGGCGTTCGTTGCCATGCTTTAGCCCCCCAGCTGTTGGCCGCACCTTCGGCCAGAAGCCGGCGGCCCGCAAGCACGCTTTCGACCAGTGGCCTAACGGTCAGTCTTTCGCCGGCTCGCTCTGCAGCTGGATGTAATTGGGCAGGCCCATTGCGGCGATCAGCTCGAACTGCTGCTCGAGATGGTCGATATGCTCTTCCTCATTGCCGAGGATCTTGGCGAACAGGTCGCGGCTGACATAATCCTGCACCTTCTCGCAATGGGCGATGGCGCTCTTCAGCTGGACGACGGCTTCCTTCTCCAGCTCAAGGTCGGCCTTGAGGATCTCCTCGACATTCTCGCCGATGCGCAGGCGGCCGAGCATCTGGAAATTGGGCAGGCCGTCGAGGAACAGCACGCGCTCGGCAAGCTCGTCGGCATGCTTCATCTCGTCGATCGATTCGTGCCGCTCGAACTCGGCGAGCTTCTTGACCCCGGCATTGTCGAGGAGGCGGTAGTGCAGCCAATACTGGTTGACGGCGGTCAGCTCGTTCTTGAGCGCCTCGTTCAGGAGCTCGATGACTTTCTTGTCGCCCTTCATGCCGGCCTCCTGTTGCGCCGGGCGGCCTTACGCCGGGCGGGGGCAAAGCCGCAAGCGGAAAATCGGCGGAAAACTGCGGAAAATATGCGACTGAGAGTCAGTCGCAGGAGCGGATGTCAGGCGGCCTTGGCGCGGATCGGCACGACCTTGCCATGTTCCTGGTCGACGATCTCCTGCGCGTAATCGGCGCAGCAGCCGCATTCGAACTCGCAGCCAAGCGAGCGATAAACGCTCTCCGCGCAGCGCCAGCCGCGCCGGGCGGCGGTGCGGATGTCATCCTCGCGAATCGCATTGCAGGAACAGACGATCATGGGGACAGATTACCGATAATGAGAACCATTCGCAAGAATATATCAGCGCAACTCTTTCCGAATGACTAATTTGAGTCCCGACCAGGTGGCGTCGATGGCGCAGACTTTCACGTCGACCAGGCCGAGCGGAAGGGCGAGGGCGCGGATGACGTCCTCGGTGATGTCGGTCGGGACTTTGGACGCCTTCTTCGGCCAGCTGACCCAGACGAAGCCGTCGCGGGCGAGCAGCGGGAGCAGCAGCCGCAGCTTGCAATCGAGCATGGCCATGTCGGTGACGAAAAGGTGCGCCGCCTCGACCGGCGGGTCGGGCAGGTCGAGCAGGGCGAGCGCCGGCACCTGGCCGCGGACCTCGTCGCGGATGTTGCCGGGCATCCCGTCCCACCAGGTACGAAGGCCGTCCTTCAGGCTCAGCTTCTTCGCCAGCGGCGTGGAGGAATAGCCAGCGGTCATTGCAAATCCTCTCCGAGCTTGTCTCGGGGAGGGGGACCATCCGGCAAAGCCGGATGGTGGAGGGGCAGGCGGCCCTCAATTTCCGCAAAAATCCAGCGAACGGCCGCATCGGCATCTTTGAGGATCTCGGCTGCTGGAATTCGCAGCGTATGGATGCCGGCGGCGCGCAGCCAGATGTCGCGAGTTTCATCCCGCTCTGGACGATCACCTCTATTGTGAGCTTCGCCTTCGACCTCGATCGCCAGCCGCGCGTCGGCGCAGAAGAAGTCGAGGATATAAGCGCCGGAAGGGTGTTGCCGACGGAATTTCAAACCGTTCGGCTGCTTGCGTAGCGCTTGCCAAAGGATCACTTCGGGCAAGGTCATTTGCCGTCGAAGCCGGCGAGCGATCCTTACTGCCGGCGCTCGACCTCTTGGTGCGATGTTCTTCAGCATGGAGGCGGCCCCTCCACCATGCTTCGCATGGTCCCCCTCCCCGAGACAAGCTCGGGGAGGATTTAGAACTCCGGCGTCAGCTCGTTGCCCATCAGCTTGGGGAAGAAGCCCTCATGCGCGGCGCGGAGGTCGGCGAGGGGAATTTCGCAGACGTCGGCAAATACCAGTGTTGATCCGCCGGTATGGCCCAGGAACCAGGAACATGCTTCAGGCAGATCCAAATAGTGGCCTTCCCGTAGCGTCACGATGTAACCACCTTGGTCCTCACCGAATGCCCAGGCATGATCCGGTAGGTCATCATCATAGTTGCAAATAGTGGCCCCTATTCCGCCGGCGAGCGCCATCTCGGCGGCCGCAACTAAAATGCCGCCGTCAGAGATGTCGTGAACTGCTGAAACGGCACCCTTCCTGATTAGCTCTTGCAGGGCCCGTCCAAGTTCAAGGTGGTAGGCCAGATCGATGGCTGGTGGTGCTCCATCTTGTCGTCCGTGCAACTCGCGGAGCCAGAGCGATTGTCCGAGGTGGCCAACAGGTTCCTTGGCAATCAAGTAAATTTCTTCCCCCTCCGCCTTGAAAGCAATCGTCGCTGATCTCTCCCAATCGTCGAGCAATCCAACACCGCCGATTGCCGGTGTGGGCAGGATTGCACTCCCGCCGCCGGTGGCCTTGCTTTCGTTATAAAGCGAGACGTTGCCGCTGACGATCGGGAAGTCGAGGGCGCGACAGGCTTCGGCCATGCCTTCGAGGCAGCCCACAAACTGCGCCATGATCTCGGGCCGCTGCGGGTTGCCGAAGTTGAGGCAGTTGGTGACCGCCAGCGGCCTCGCGCCGACCGCGCAAAGGTTGCGGTAGGCCTCGGCGATGGCCTGCTTGCCGCCCTCATAAGGGTCGGCATAGCAATAGCGCGGCGTGCAGTCGGTGGTGATCGCCAGCGCCTTCTTCGTGCCGTGGACGCGGACGACCGCGGCATCGCCGCCGGGCGGCTGGACGGTGTCGGCGCCGACGCGGTTGTCATATTGCTCCCAGATCCAGCGCCGCGAGGCGAGGTGCGGCGAGGCCATGAGCTTGAGCAAATCGGCGGCGATGTCGGTGCTCTCGGGCACGTCCTCCAACGGCTTGACCTGCGCCCAGGCCTTGTACTGTTCGCGGCTCATGTAGGGCCGCTCATATTGCGGCGCCTCGTCGGCCAGCGGGCCGAGCGGGATGTCGCAGACCACCTCGCCGCCGAACTCCAGCACCATGTGGCCGGTGTCGGTGACCTCGCCGATGACGGCGAAATCCAGCTCCCATTTGCGGAAGATCTTCTCCGCCTCGGCTTCGCGGCCAGGCTTCAAAACCATCAGCATCCGCTCCTGGCTTTCGGACAGCATCATCTCATAGGGCGTCATGCCCCCCTCGCGGCAGGGCACCTTGTCCATGTCGAGGCGGATGCCGACGCCGCCCTTGCTCGCCATTTCGACCGAGGAGGAAGTGAGGCCGGCGGCGCCCATGTCCTGGATGGCGACGATAGCGTCGCTGGCCATCAATTCCAGGCAGGCCTCGATCAGCAATTTCTCGGTGAAGGGGTCGCCAACCTGCACCGTCGGGCGCTTGGCATCGCTGTCCTCGCCGAAGTCGGCGGACGCCATGGTGGCGCCGTGGATGCCGTCGCGGCCGGTCTTGGAGCCGACATAGACGACCGGATTGCCGATGCCGGCGGCGGCCGAATAAAAGATCTTGTCGGTCTTGGCGACGCCGACGGTCATGGCGTTGACGAGGATGTTGCCGTCGTAAGCGGCATCGAAATTAACCTCGCCGCCGACGGTGGGCACGCCGACGCAATTGCCGTAGCCGCCGATGCCGGCGACGACCCCGGCGATCAGGTGGCGCATCTTGGGATGGTCGGGCCGGCCGAAGCGCAGAGCGTTCATGTTGGCGATTGGCCGCGCGCCCATGGTGAAGACGTCGCGCAGGATGCCTCCGACGCCGGTCGCGGCGCCCTGGTAGGGCTCGATGTAGCTCGGGTGGTTGTGGCTCTCCATCTTGAAGATGGCGGCATCGCCGTCGCCGATGTCGATGACACCGGCATTCTCGCCCGGGCCGCAGATCACCCAGGGCGCCTGCGTGGGCAGCTTCTTGAGGTGGAAACGCGAGCTCTTGTAGCTGCAATGCTCCGACCACATGACTGAGAAGATGCCGAGCTCCACCAGGTTCGGCTCGCGGCCGAGGGCGTGGAGGATGCGGTCATATTCCTCGGCGCTGAGGCCATGCTCGGCGACGATCTCGGGGGTGATGGCGGGGGCTTCCATGACGGTCATGGCCGCGCCCTTAGCCCCGGTTACGAGCCGGGGCTAGGGCGCGGCGAACCGTGAGCCGGTGAATTGCGCCCGTCCCAATCGAGGAGGATAATCGCCGCCGGGCGGGGGAGTCGCGAAGGAGAGCGAAAATGGTCCAGGCCATTCCCGAGGGCTATCACAGCGTCACGCCGTATTTGATCGTCGAGGACGCCGCCAAGGCGATCGACTTCTACAAGGCGGCGTTCGGCGCCGAGGAGAAATTCCGGCTGCCGATGGGCGACAAGATCGGCCACGCCGAGCTGAGGATCGGCGACAGTTTCGTCATGCTGGCCGACGAGTTTCCGGACATGGGGCATCTGGGACCCAACAAGCGCGGCGGCACCACCGCCAGCTTCCTCATCTATGTCGACGACGTCGATGTGGCCTGGAAGCGGGCGACCGAGGCGGGGGCCAAGCAGACCCGGCCGCTCGAGCTGCAGTTCTGGGGCGACCGCATGGGGACGCTGACCGACCCGTTCGGCCACCAGTGGAGCCTGGCGACCCATGTCGAGGATGTCAGCCCCGAGCAGATGCAGGAGCGGATGCAGGCGTTCGGCGAGCAGCACAAGCAGTCCGAACCGGCCTGATCCCGGCCGGCGGCAGCACGCAAAAGAGAACGGCGCCGGACCACGTCCGGCGCCGTCAATTCTTACGGTCGATCCGCCGGATCAGAGGTGGCAGGTCTTGCCGTTGTAGGTGATCGACGTCGCGGTCGCCGAGCCGGTCAGCGGCGACGGTTCGGCGGCGTCGGGGGTCGGCGCCGGCACCGGCGTGCCGGCCTCGGTGCGGCTGGCCTTCACCCGCGCCGAGCCGTCGCTGTACCAGTCGATATAGACAAGGCTGTTGTCCTTGCAGCGATAGGCCTTGCTGGCCGCGATCGCCGGCGGCAGCGTCACCGCCGCGGCATTGGCGGCGGCATTGGCCTGCGGGTCGTAAGGCCCGGTGGCGGACAAATTATGGTCGGACTGGTCGCAGCCGGCTAGCGCGGCGGCGGCGGCCAAGATGGTCGAGCTGATGATGCGGTTCATGTCCCCCCCGCCTTTCGCGATAGCCGCATAGCAGTCAAGCAGCCCGATTGCCATTGATCGAAGCGGCGCATAGTCTTGTCGAACTGCGGGGGCAGGGGAGGGCGAGCGACGACATGCAGCGAGTGAGGATCGGACTGACCGGCCTGGCGTTCGTGTTCCTGCTCGTCCTGCTCGGCGCTGCCATCAGCCGCTGGGGCGAGGACGAGACGGTGAACAATGCCGCCCTCGAGGCCAATGCCAATGCCGAGCCGACCGAGCCGCTGGCCGAGCTCGGGGTGGCGCCGGGCGAATCCTCCGCCTCCAACGATTCCACAAACAAGCAGTGACGGCGCGGCGCAAGGTCGTCCTCGCGGCCGCGTTGCTGCTGCTATCGTGCCGCGAGGCGACGCCCGCCCGCGCGCCGGACAAGGCGCGGCCGGAGCTGTTCCTGCTCACTTCCCTGCCGCTGGCGTGGAGCGAGGGTTTCGATCTCGACCAGCCGGGATCGCCGGCGCTCGCGGCGCTTGAAGCCCATTATCGGGTGAAATTGGTCGACCTGCCGAGCCAGGTGCCCGCCGGCGGCCTGCTGCTCGCCGCTCAGCCGCGGGCGCTGCCGGCGGAGGAGCTGGTGGCGCTGGACAAATGGGTGCGGGCCGGCGGGCGGATGGTGCTGCTTGCCGACCCGATGCTCGAATGGCCGAGCGACCTGCCGCTCGGCGACAAAAGGCGGCCGCCGATCGCCTTCCCGGACACCGGCCT
>Ga0073934_10004103_pt1 | contig 24884 bp, 25 predicted proteins | sample LarsenN4metaG_FD_76834 | JGI IMG/M metagenome (GOLD analysis project Ga0073934, IMG submission 76834) | Hot spring sediment bacterial and archeal communities from British Columbia, Canada, to study Microbial Dark Matter (Phase II) - Larsen... ... | reverse complement strand
TGTTTTCTGCCGCTGGCAACTGACGGCAGGGAACCGACCGCTTCTATCATGAGTGTGCTCGCCATCATTCCGGCCGCAGGGGCGGGGCTGCGCATGGGCGGGAGGACACCCAAGCAATTCCTCTCGCTCGACGGCGTTCCCATCTTCATCCACACTTTGCGGAAGTTTGTCGTCTCGGACGCAGTCCACAACATCATTCTCGGGCTGCGCCCCGAAGATATGGAGCGGGCTGGGGCGGAGGTCGCTCGCGAACACTTCACGAAGCCGGTTCAGCTTGTGGCGGGTGGCGCGTCGCGGCAGGAGACCGTGGCCCTCGCCCTCGCCAAAGCTCCCCCGGGAACGGAAATCGTTCTCGTCCACGACGCGGTACGACCCTTCGTTGACCTGCATCTGATTCAGCGCGTCACGGAAGCAGCACGGAAGGACGGCGCGGTAATCCTCGGCATTCCCAGCGTCGATACGGTCAAGCAGGTCGAACGCCAATCAATTCTGGGAACCATTCCGCGCGAGCGCATTGTCCTGGCGCAAACGCCCCAGGCCTTCCGCTACGACATCATCAAAGAGGCGTTCGACCGCGCCGCTGCCGACGGCTACTACGGCACCGACGAGGCCAGCCTGGTCGAGCGCCTAGGCTATAACGTGGGGGTGATCATGGGCTCCGACCGGAACATCAAGATCACCAAACCTTCCGATCTGCCCCTCGCCCGGCTCTACATCGCCCAGGAAAAAGAACAAAGCAAAATGAAGTCGGAAGTGTGATTTGTGATTTGTGAATTGTGATTTACGAATTCAAAATTATGAAGCGCACTGCCCATCGACCGCCTGCCTCAGCAAGGTCTAGGAACACAGGTTCCATCGCGAAGGCACATCACAAATCACAAATCACAAATCACAAATCTCTCCGGGTCGGCCTCGGCAGCGATATTCACCGCCTCGCTCCGGGGCGCAAACTGATTCTGGGCGGCGTGCGTATTCCGTTCGACAAAGGACCCGTGGGCCACTCGGACGGCGACGCGCTGGCGCACGCCATCTGCGACGCCCTGCTCGGCGCCGCGGCGCTGGGCGACATTGGCAGGCACTTTCCTGATTCCTCCCCGAAGTGGCGCAACGCTTCCAGCCTCTTGTTTCTTCGTCACGCGCGAAAACTCCTCCAGCAGGCCGGCTACACGATTGTGAATGTGGACGCCACGGTCGGCCTCGAGCGCCCCAAGCTTGCGCCCCACATTCCTCTCCTGCGGAGGAAAGTTGCCCGCGCCCTCGGCCTCCAGCCCGCACAGGTCAGCGTCAAAGCCAAAACCGGCGAAGGCGTCGATGCCGTCGGCCAAGGCCTCGCCCTCCGCGCCGATGCCATCGCGCTGGTTCGGCGGAAGGATCGGTCGAGAAAAGAGCTCACGGGTGGGTTGCGGAAGGCAATCGACTAAGGATCGCTTGATTCACTTTCTGCGCCAAGTCGAGCGCAGCTTGAGCCTCGCTGGGCTGGGGGCGGACTCCCCGGGTAGCGGAATGCCCAAGCATACTCTGTTAGAGGAACAGCCTCATCGACGGACTGCTTGAGCGTGGGATCGACCACGATGCAAGCCTCGCCCAGCTCCTCCAGGTTGTGAGTCTTGCGGAATGGACGTTGGTGGTAGGTGAGGAAAGCCTCGAAGGCTTTCTCAACAGTCTGCTGGCAGTGGAACAGGACGTCTTCGAGCAGCGGCGGGTCAGCGGCCCGATCTAATTGCGCCCCACGAAGATCATTCCTCGCTTTCATAAGCCAGTCTCTGGTGTCGGCGATCAGGACGGGATCAAGCCCCATAGAGCAGTTTTCCTTCGCTGACGATCGTAGAGGGCAAAGACACTCTCAGGTGGAGTCGCTCGTCGAAGGCCTGCCGAGTCCACACCAGGACATCCGCCGCGGCTCCCGTCCCGCGCAATACCTGATAGGCGAGGCGGCTGCGACGCCGCTCGGCCGGGGCCTCGTTCGGAACCACAACCATCAAGTCGTAGTCGCTGTCAGGTGCTTCTTCCCCCCGGGCTTTCGACCCGAATAGATAGACTCGCTCCGGCTCCTATGCCTGCACCAGCCGGCGCACGATTTCCGCAAGGGTCGGGTCCTCAAGCAGCTCTTTTGCCGGTGTGGCGTCCATGATCCAACCTGGCTGTATTGTAGGGATAACCCAGAGCAAATGAAAGGCCATGCGGCGTCCCGGCGCCGGGTCGCAAGGGGGGAGCTTGCGCAGAAATCCATGCTACCCTTTTTGTAGGGGGGATGGCCGTGCGCCCCCCTAGGACGATGGAGCGGGACCCCAGCGCGCTTTCGAAATCAAGGTTCGATCTCGTGGTGATCGGCGGCGGGATCAACGGCGCAGCGACGGCGCGCGAGGCGGCGCTGCGGGGGCTGAAGGTAGCGCTGATCGAAGCCCACGATTTTGCCAGCGGAACCTCCAGCCGCTCCTCCAAACTGATTCACGGCGGGCTGCGCTATCTCGAACAGTTCGACTTTCGCCTGGTGCGCGAATCGCGCCTGGAACGCCGCCTGCTTCGTGGTTTGGCTCCGCACCTGGCGCAGCCGCTCCCCTTTCTCCTTCCGATTTATCGAGGCGACCCGTACTCCCCGCTCAAGATCCGGGCCGGCCTTTCGCTTTACGACCTGCTGGGAAATCTGGGGCCGGAGGATCGCCATCGCATGCTCTCCCCGGGCGAGACGCTGCAGATGGTCCCTGCGTTGCGATCCGAAGGGCTCCGTGCGGGCGCGGTCTATCATGATTCCGAGACCGATGATGCCCGCCTGACCATCGAGATGGTGATTGATGCCGCCGAACGGGGCGCCGTGGTGGTGAACTACACGGAGATCCTCGCCTTGGCGCTGACCGCGCAGGCTGGAAAGCGCGCGCGTGACGTCGGAACAGCCGAGGCCCGTGATCGGCTCACAGGTCGGCGCTACGAGATCGCCTCGCGTTACTGGGTGAATGCCACCGGCCCCTGGGTGGATCATGTGCGCGCGCTGGTACCCGGCTTTGATGGCTCGCGAACCATCCGTCTAACACAGGGCACGCACCTGATCCTTCCCCAGGTTGCTCCCCGTCATGCTTTGTTCGCCGCGATCCCGTCGGACCAGCGTGTCTTCCTGATGTTGCCCTGGAATGGCTATTCGTTGCTCGGTACAACCGACACGGATTTTCAAGGAGACCCATCGAGCGTCTGCCCCGACCCCGCCGACACGGAGTATTTGTTAAACGCCGTGAACCGGGTGCTCAGCCGGCCGATGACCGCGGATCAGGTGCTCGGCAGTTTTGCCGGCCTGCGCGCGCTCGTGATGGAACCCGGGGCGAGTCCCTCCGCCAACACCCGGGAGCATCGCCTCCACCGCGACCCTTGGGCAAGGAACTTGATTTCCATCTGTGGCGGGAAACTGACCACGGCACGTGCCCTGGGCGAGAAGTTGGTGGACGGAATCGTTGACCGGTTGGAGCCGAGCCCGGGCGTTGCCGCGCGCCGCCACCCTTCACGCCAAACCGCGTTCCCCGGCGGACGCACGGGCCCGTTCGAGGCTTTCGTCAGAGCTTCGACGGAACGCGCGGTCACGGAGTTCGGTCTTCCTCGCAAGGTTGTGGAACGCATCGTGAGAACTTACGGCAGCCGCTGGCCACTCGTTCTTGAATTGATCCGAGAGAGCCGGCAGCTCGCTGAACCCCTCCGGGGCACACCCACGCTGCTCGCCGCGGAAGTGGAGTTCTCGATCCGCCACGAGATGGCCATGATGCTGGAGGACTTTCTCCTGCGGCGCTCGGGCCTGAACTGGGCCGCTTGCACGCCAGCCGGCGGCGAGGCTGCGCCCGCCGTCGCCCAGATCTTCGCCGCGCACTTTGGCTGGGAACCCGAACGCCGCAAGGCCGCGCTCGACAATTTCGCCAAGCTCGCCCGCATTGCGGTGCGTGAATGAGATCGCAAGGCGGAGTGGTGAATACTGAATGGCGAATGGTGGGTTGCCGGAACCAGGCTCACATGGTTCATCGGGCGGGCTTTTTTTCAGAATTCGCCCTTCGCCGATAGCCGGAACTCAGCCGCCAAGGCTTGCGTATAGACATGCGAGGAGGTATGCATGCTCAATTTCCTTCTCTGGTGCATCCTGCTGATCCTGTGCTGGCCGTTGGCCATCCTCGCACTGATTCTCTATCCGCTCGTCTGGCTACTGCTCATTCCTTTTCGCCTCGTAGGGATTGCGGTTGAGGGTATGCTGGAACTCGTCCGGGCAATCATCTTCTTGCCTGCCCGCATCTTGCGGGGTCCACGAACCGCCTGAGTGGTTGGAGAGGCCCACCGTTCTACGAAAGCCCGAGACGGCCTCGGCAGGATTGTGCTAAAAGAGTTGGCCGATGGCCATCGCGCGGAAGTACACCATTTCCGGTCACGTGCAGGGCGTGGGGTATCGCTTCTTTGCCGAGCGTGTGGCGAACCAGCTGGGGCTGCGCGGGTACGTGAAAAATCTTTGGGACGGAAACGTGGAGGTCTATGCGATTGGCGAGGAGGCGCAGCTTGAACTGTTCAAGCGCCGGCTCGCCGAGGGCCCGCGCATGGGCCGTGTCTCATCGGTTCAGGAGAGCGAGGCGCCGGTCGAGAAAAAGTACACAAGGTTTGTGATTGAAGGGATGTGGTGATATCGCATCGGGCCATCGGATCAGCGGTCCATGCGCAAACACACCGAGGGGCCGATGGTCCAATGAAGCAGGGGTCCAACCGCAGGAGGATATGTGGAAAGACTGAAACGCTACATTCGTGAGGTTCCCGACTGGCCCAAGCCAGGCATTCTGTTTTACGACATCACCACGCTGTTGAAGGACCCCGTGGCCCTCCACCACGCCGTCGATGCGCTCGCCAATCACTACATGGGCCGGTTGATCGACCGCGTCGTCGGGATCGAGGCGCGAGGGTTCATTTTCGCGCCCATGGTGGCTTACCGACTCCACGCCGGCTTTGTGCCGGTAAGAAAGCTCGGGAAACTCCCCGCAGAGACCGTGCGCGCCGATTACAGCCTCGAATACGGCAAGGACGCGCTCGAAATGCATCGCGACGCAATCGCCCCGGGGCACGAGGTGCTGATCATCGATGATTTGCTGGCGACCGGAGGCACGGCGGCGGCGGTCGCGCATCTGGTCGAGTCGCTGGGAGGCCACATCGCCGGCATCGGCTTCCTGATTGAGCTGGGGTTTCTCAAGGGTCGCCAAAAGCTCACCCAGTATGACATCCACTCGGTGTTGACGTATGAGACCTAGCGTCGGCCTGCAGGCCGAGCAAAGGCCAGCCGCCGGAAGCTGGCCGCTACGGGGCCGGTTCACCTGGGGCGCGCGCGGCCGCCTTCAGCACGGCGTCGAGGAAGATATTTTCCGGCAATGAACCCTCGACGTAAGCCCCGCGATTGATAATCGTGCGTGGCACGGCATAGACGCGATAGCGCGAGGAGAGTTCCGGGAACTCCGAAGCCTCGATGGCGTCGGCGCGAATGAGGTCGTTATCCATCGCAAAACTGTAGGCCAGGCGCACGGCCCGCGGACAGTGTGGTCAAGTGGGTGTGACGAAGACCTCCAGGTGAAGCGGTTTGGTAACCCCCGCCAGCTTTTCTTTGCTCTCCGGCTTCAGTCCGGAGTCGCCCTGCGAAAGGGCGAGGATGGTTTCCAGGATCGTTGAGAACTCATAGCCCGCGGGGATGCCATAGAAGCGAATGCCGTGGTCTTTTTCGTTGCGGATGACCGTGGCAGGAACTTTGTCGATTCCATATTCCGCCACGCGGTCTTTGTCGAGCGGGAAGTTGAAGGTCCGGACACTGAGCTTGTCAGACATCCCGCCCAGCTCTTCGATCAACTGTCTCGCTTCGCGTCCGTACTCCAGGTTGAGTTCCTGGGTGAAATGGATCAACTGCACGGGGTTGACCATCCCGCTCAGCCGTTCGCGGATTTCGACCGCCTCTTCGTCGCCAATCAGTCCCATTCCGCCTCCCAAGCCGTCTTGAGGGTTGCCCCGCGCAAAGGTTCCCAATCGCGAACGCGAGCAAATCCCTCCTCTTCCATTCGATGTTCCACGGACAGTTTCGGTTCAGAGTGCTGAGCCGTGCCGAGCGGGCGAGGGTGAAAGGAATATTCGAAGGACCGACCGGCGGAAATCACACCTCGGGAGAATCGGAGTCAAACCCAAACTTCTTCATCTTGTAGCGCAGGGCGTCGCGGGAGATATCCAGGAGTTTGGCAGCGTGCGTCTGGTTGCCACCGGTTTGTCGGAGCGCCAGGCCCACCAATTCTCTTTCCACTTCTTCAAGCGACGTGCCTTCCTTGGGCAGTTCGAGGACGGGGATCATCCGTCCCGTGGGCAGCGGCCGCCACGAGGACGTGTTCGTCGTGACCACGCCGGTGGCCGGGATCTCGATGTTATCCGCAGCGGTAACGGGCAGCGTGCTTTCATAGCCCGGCGGATGCCCGGTGATTTGTATCGGCAGGTAGGTCGGCCGGATATAATCGGCCTCTTCCAGAATCATGGCTCTTTCGATGGCATTTTTCAGCTCGCGCACGTTTCCGGGCCAGTCGTAGTGAAGAAGCAGGTTGCGCGCTTCCTGAGTAATGCCCTTCACGTTCTTGCGGAAGCGGAAGTTGTAGCGATCCACGAAGAACTCTACCAAAGGCAGAATGTCTTCGCGGCGATGGCGCAAGGGAGGAATGAAAATGGGAATGATGCTCAGCCGGTAGAACAGGTCCTGGCGGAACGTGCCATCACGCACGCCCTGCTCGAGGTCGCGGTTGGAGGCGGCGATCACCCGCACATCGACGCCAATGTCCTTAACGCCGCCGATGCGCCGGATGGTCTGGTCTTCCAGGACGCGCAGAAGTTTGGCCTGCAAGTAGGTGGACATTTCCCCGATCTCATCGAGGAAGAGCGTTCCCCCGTCGGCGATCTCGAATAGACCCTTCTTCTGTGCCTTGGCGTCGGTAAACGCGCCGCGTTCGTGGCCAAAGAGTTCCGCCTCCATCAGGGTTTCCGGAATCGCCGAGCAGTTGATGGCCACGAAGGGTTTATCGGACCGTTTGCTCTCGTAATGGATGGCCTTGGCAATCAGGTCCTTGCCGGTGCCGCTCTCGCCCTGGATCAGCACCGTGGAGGCTTCGCTCGCCGCCACCTTGCGGACAAACCCCATCAACTCAACCATGCGGGGCGATTGGCCAATAATCTCGTGGTAGCCCGAGCGCCGTTTGACTTCCTCGCGCAGGCTGTCGCGTTCGGAGCGCAGTTGGGAACGGTCAATCGCGTTGCCCACCGTGATCTGAAATTCATCGAAATCAATCGGCTTTTTGATGAAGTCGAGAGCCCCGAGCTTGATCGCCGTCTTGATGTCGTCCAACTGCGGGTCGGCAGTTATCATGATGACGGGAACGGAGAGGTTGCTCTGCTTGATCTCACGCAGGATCTCGATGCCGCTCAAGTCCGGCAAACGAACGTCCAGGAGAATCAGGTCTGGGGCTTCTGCGCGGATTTGCGCCAGGGCGCCCGTGCCACTTTCCGCCTCCACGACGCCGTAACCCCATTCCTCGAGGTGGCGCTTCACGGACCAGCGGATGAGCTTCTCGTCATCAACAACTAGCACTCTCTCATTGGACATGGACTTCTTTCAATTCTTCCGCTACCTCGCGCAGGGGGATGCGAATTGTGAAGCGGCTGCCTTTCTTCAACTCGCTTTCAGCCACGAGCGTCCCACCATGAGCGGCGACGATCCGCCGGCAGAGCGAGAGTCCCAACCCGGTTCCACCGCGCTTGGTGGTATAGAAGGGTCGGAAGATCCGTTCCAGATGCTCCGGCGGAATCCCCTGGCCGGTGTCAGACACCGCGAGTTCGACCGCGGGAGGACGTCCAGGGCCCTCGCTGTCCCGCAGGCCGGCCTCAATCGTTATCTTACCCTCTTTGTCGATGGCCTGAATACCATTCAGTACGAGATTGAGCAGAACCTCGTGTATTTGCTCGGAGTCGGCGAGAAAGTCGGGAATCTTGGGGGAGATTTGGATTGAGAACTCCACCTTGCGTTGGCCGGTCTGCCGCCGGGCCAGTTGGAGCGTCCGCGCGATCGTCTCCTTGATGTTGGTACGCCCCAACTGGGGAGGCTTGGGGCGCGCGTACACCAGCAATTCATTCAGGGTCTTCTCGATTCTCCGGACTTCCTGCCGGAGGTCTTCCAAAACCTCCCGGTCCGGATGGTCCTTGGGGAAATCCTTCGTGATGATCTCGATCGCGCCGGCAATTCCGGCCAGGGGATTGCGAATTTCGTGGGCCACCCCGGCGGCAATTTCCCCAAGAGTCGCCAGGTGCTCAGCATGAACCATTTCTGCATCATGGACCCGCTGACAGTGTATGCAGAACTCCGTCCATCGCTCCGTAAGCGTACGGATTTCCTTCTCCAGGCCCTCAGTCCCCGTCGGAGATGGGTTGCCGGAAGTCAGCTTGGCATAGGTCGGAGCAATGCGTGCAATCGCGCTCCGCAGCTCGCGGAGCAGGGTCCAGGAGTGCCTCTCCTGATAGATAAGCATTCCGGTGGCGGCTGAGAGCGCGGCCAGGAGAGCGATGAGGACGCCGTGCCGAGTAGTCAAGCCCTCCCGGTAGGACTCATAGGCCATCAGGATGACTATGCCCGTCAAGGAAATCAACAAGACGGTCAGGTTCTGACCAAAGGTTGGGGGGAACCGAAAAAGGCGTTTAAGCAGCATCTCGGCCACTAGTTAAGATGCGACTCTTCGGAAGAAAGGGCTTCACGATGGAATAATAACACAGGGCGCGGGTTGTGGCCACAAAGCCCGAATCTTTTCTCGCGGACCTCATACGGTATGTGGAGTCGGCAGGTGGGGACGCCACCTTTTCGACGCCCAAACCTCCGTCTCGGAACGCCAACTACCCCGGTGGCGGACCGTTTCTTCGTCCAAATTCTGCGCTACCCTCATGCCGCCAGAGTCCTGTCCTCAGGGCACGCTCGGGTCAGTCATCTCAAGCAAAGACTCCAGAGCCAAGCCCGGTACCTCTTGCTTGGCCTGATTGACGAATTGCACGCGCATATGCTCGTTGTTGGAGATTTTGAGCGTCACAGTGTACGAGAAGGACGCGCTTTTGGACTTTTTCGCAAACTAACAACTCGTCAGAGTCGGCCCCGCGGGGCAACCAACTCGATCTGTTCCCCGTATGACCGGACACCGGTGGCGAGTGACCAGTGACCAGCGTGGGTAGGTAGTGTCGCCAGCCGGAAGTAAGGAGCGAGGGGCGACCCCGCCGGATGCGCGACATGGCGACAGGAAGTCGGTCCCGTCCGTTCGAGGCCCGCATGTCGACTTCCCGGTCCCGGTTCCCCGGGGCTGCCCCTTGGGATGCGACCCCGCGGAACGATGAGGGCTCCTCGGTTGTGCATCCGACCCATGCAAGGGTTCGCAACCCTCGCTGGCGGCGGCCGGGGTTGGGCCGGTGCGGGGGAACATTTCCTCGGCGTGGTACGTACACTCCGGTAGAATGTGTTCGGAAAGAGGAACCGATGAGTATGTCACCCCAACCATCGCGGCCGATGCCGCCTTCGCCCCGGACGGCAAGCCACTTGCTGGCCATCGCGCTCCTCGCGCTGGCGCTGATCGTGTTTGTTTCGGTTCTGACGATTTGGGTCGGCCTGCGATTCCTGGCGCGCGGTGTCAGCGTCAAAGTGGATGACAGCGGACCGGGGGCCAAACAAGTTTCCATCAAGACGCCCGTGGGCTCGCTCGCCGTGGCGCAGGATGTGAACGAGGCCCGCCTCGGCTTGCCCATCTATCCCGGAGCGAAACGGGTGAAAGGTGACGGCACCGCGCAGCTCGATCTCGATTTCGCCGACGAGGCCAACCTGCAGGTGACGGCCGCGAAGTTCGAGACCCCTGACGACCTCCTCACGGTCCGGGCTTTCTACAGAGAGCGGCTGGGCAAGGATGTGACCCAGCTCATCGAAAAGGACCGCGAAGGAAAGACCGTCTTCGAGATCAAGCGCAGCGGGCAACAAAAGATTGTGGCGCTGCGGGCCAGCGGGCGAGGGACGGAGATTCAGCTTGTGCGCGTCATCCACGGTGCGAGCGAAACCCACTAACGTCGCATTCCCAAAGAAAGTGGATGATGTCATTCTGAGCCCTTCGCTTGTTGTCAGCCGCACCACCTCGAGGGTGGGGGGCAATGCTGCCCTCCGACTCGACATGACCTGACGGGCTTGGTCCGTGAGCCTTTTACTTTTCCACCGCCCCACCGGCTGCTCTCACCCCGCAATTGCCAGGGACTCTACACATCTCCGGCGCGAAGCCGGGCGGGCGCGGGCGGCGTGCTATACTTGTTGGATAAGATGCGGAACGCGAGAGGTTGCAGTGTGAAGAAAGAAACGGTAATCGCCGCAGTCGTTTTCTTTGCCGTGGGATTCCTGGCGGGATACATCACCGACGCGCAACTGAACTGGAGCGCGCAGAGGCGCGCTGCCACCCTGCCGCACGAACACAGTCGCGATGGAGCAACTGGCGGCGTGGCCGGAGAGGGCATGGGTCAGGGGTTGCCGGAAGGACATCCGCCGATTGATTTCGGTGCCATTGCCAAAGTGCTGGAGGAGCAGGCCGCGGGAAGTCCCAAGGATCCCGAGCCGCGCCTGAGACTCGCCAACCTGTTCTACGATCAAGGGCAGTGGCAGAAGGCCGTGGAGTGGTATCAGAAATCGTTGGAACTTGACCCGAAGAACGTCAACGCCCGCACCGACCTGGGAACGGCGTACTTCAACCTGGGCCGGCCCCAGGACGCGCTCGCGGCATACCGCAAGTCGCTTGAAATCGATCCCAATCACCAGCCGACGATCTTCAACTCCATTGTGGTGAACCTGGAGGGAACGCGCGACGTGGCCGCGGCCCAGGCAGCGTGGGACCGGCTCAGCCGGCTGAATCCCCAATACCCTGGACTCGATCGCCTGAAACCCCGGCTGGATGAACTCCGCGCTTCGGGCGCGTCCTCCGGCCGTTGATGGCAGATAACTCCCCGACCTTGTTCGACGTCTGAATAGATATGGTTCGGCTGCTGGTTTATCTCTTCAACCTGGTGATCGTCATCCTGATCGGCTGGATAGTGTCGCGGATCATGCAGCAGTTTCTCGGTCCTCGGCGGAATCCGCGCGGCAGGGAGCGCAGCGTCCCGCGACGTGACCAGGAGCCTGCCTTGCGCGGGGAGATGGCGCGCGACCCCGTCTGCGGAATGTTTGTTTCCACGGAGCTCTCCCATCGCCTCGAGCGGAGAGGCGAGACGCTCCACTTCTGCTCGCCCGCCTGCCGCGATCGGTTCCAATCGGAGGACGGTCATTCCTGACAGATTTGCAGCGCCGGCGGGCTTCAGCCGTCCCGAGTCGAGGAGGGGAGAGAGCCCGTGCCGCCGAGCACGGTGGCGCTCTCGCCTTCCAGCCTGCCTTACCTTGTTCTTCCTCTTGAGCATTTCGCTCCCCCTGCATGCGTGGGGTGGGAAGACGCGTCTGGCGCGCCGTTACCGTCCCGGCCAGCAACTGACCTATCAGACCACGACCCAAACCAAGATCCGCGTGAGCTCCAATCCCGAGTCGCTGAAGGCGCTTTTGCCGCCCATGCCCACGGCGCTCAGCACTCGCCAGCAGAACACGATTACCGTGCGGTCTGCAGGTGCCGATGGCGTGGCGGAGGTCGAGAACCGCTTCGACCGGTTCGAATTTGAGTCCAACCTCACAGAATCATTGCCCGAGGAGATGCGGGAATCCGCGGCCGCCGCGCAGGAGGAGTTCAGCAAGCAACTAAACGGGCAGAGGCTGACCGCGCGCTACGATCGCGCCGGCCGCCTGATCGGCTATGTGGGAGCGGAAGCCGCGCTCGAGCTCCTGGATGTGCCGATGCGAGAAACCGCAAAACAGGTTCTCCGCGTCTTCCTCGAGCAGATGGGCGGGGGAGCCCTGTATCCGGACCATCCGGTCAAGAAGGGTGAGGAATGGAAAGTCAAACTGGACGCGCCAGCCTCCGGCGACTACCCGTTTGCCGCGGAGGGAGAGAACATTCTGCGCTTTGTCGGCAAGACTCGCTACCGTGGCGTCAAGGCTGCGATCATTGACCTTCGATATACGAATCAGCTCCGGCCCTCCCTGGAAACGCTTCGCCGGGATAGCGCTTGGGTCCAGCTTCAGGCAATGGGCATGGGATTGGAGATGCGCGTTCGCGGCGAAGGCAAAGGTCGCGTCCTGGTCGCGCTCGACGACGGCCGCATCCTGCAAAACACCACGACGATCCGCCAGACACTCGAGGCCGAGATGCCCAAGCCGGCGAGAGTCAATGCGCCGGTCGCCAGCCCCCTGAGTCTGAGAATTGAATCGGAAACCCAACTCCAGGTGGAGAGCGAGAGCCCGGCGAGGCGCTGAGCGGCCCGCCGACCGCAAATTCCATATTGACATGGCGGACAGCCCACCTATAATCGCGATAGAAGTTGGCTGAGTGCGGGCGCCTCCGCGAGGCAGATGAACCACCACCCGTCGGCATCTTTCCCGGTGGTCTTGACGATTGGAGGATTTGATCCTTCCAGCGGCGCGGGGATTACTGCGGACTTGAAGACCTTCGCTGCGGAAAGCTGCTACGGCGTCGCGGCTATCACGGCGATTACCGTGCAGAACACGCAGGGAGTGACCTCGGTCCACCCGCTCGATCCTTCGCTTTTGCGACAGTCCATCGAAATCCTGCTCGCTGACGTGCCGATCAAGGCCATCAAGGTGGGCATGCTTGCCAACCGCGCGAACGCCGAAATCGTCGGTGAAATCCTGGCCGCCCATCCGGCGATTCGCTCGGTGCTCGATCCCGTCATCCGCTCCACCAGCGGCTTGGCGCTTCTCGAACCGGAGGGCATAGCCTACATCCGTGAGCATCTCCTCCGCCACGTCCGCTTGATCACACCCAACCTGGATGAGGCCGCGGCGTTGACCGAGATGAAGGTGGAGAACGTGGAGGGAATGAAGGCCGCGGCGCAGAAGTTGGTGGAATTGGGTGCGCCGGCGGTCGTCGTCACGGGCGGGCATCTGGACAAAGCCATCGATGTCTTCTTCGACGGCGCCACGTTCGAGACTTTCGCGGGGGACCGCATCAGACCCGACAATACGCATGGCACCGGTTGCACGTTCGCCTCGGCCATCGCCGCTAACCTCGCGCAGGGCCGCTCACTCCGCGAGGCGATCGTCTTCGCCAAAGCCTATGTGACCGAAGCCATTCGCAAAGCCTACCCCATCGGCTCGGGCCGCATGCCCCTCAACCACCTCTACCGCATGCAACAGACTCCCCGCGTCGCGGATCGCGTCCCCGCCATTCCCGAACCGGTGCATTAGGAGTCGGGAAGCAAGAAGCCAGAAGCAAGTGGGACACGGCTCCACCCGAGCGGACAGCTCCTGGCACAGAAAGTCGCCGCACCCCGGGCAATGCCGGGGGAGGCGTCGCGAGGCGCAACGAACCACCGATTCCGCAGGACTGACCTCGAACAACTTTGCCGGGCCGTTTGCTATACTTGCCTCCGGGCTTGGACGCTGAGGTAATCCGAAGGGGGACTGCTGCCGTGCAGACAACCGATAAGGAAATGAGTGTCTATGAATCCATGGCGGCGCGCTTTGACCTCGCCGTACGCAAGCTGAACCTCGATCCGGGCCTCGCCAAGTACCTCCGCACGACGGAACGAGAGATAATCGTTCACATTCCCGTCCAAATGGACAACGGCAAGCTGGAGGTTTTCGATGGATTTCGCGTCCAGCACAGTATCGGGCGCGGGCCGTGCAAGGGCGGCGTACGATTTTCGCCCACGGTCACGCTGGATGAGATGCGGGGCTTGGCGGCGGAGATGACCTGGAAGTGCGCGGTCGTGAATCTACCCTTTGGGGGAGCGATGGGCGGCGTGGTGTGCGATCCCTCCGTTCTTTCCAAGGGCGAACTGGAACGCATCACGCGGCGCTATACGGCGGAAATTCTCGACTATATCGGACCCGACCGGGACGTTCCGGAAGCCGACGTCAATGCCGGCGAAGAGGTCATGGCCTGGATCATGGACACCTATTCCATGCACGTCCGCCACACCGTCACGGCCAGCGTCACCGGCAAGCCACTTGACCTGGGCGGCTCGCGCGGCCAGCGCGAGGCCGCGGGGCGCGGCTGCATGTTGGTGAGCGATGAGGCCTTGAAGCGCTTCGGCTGGGCACGCGACCGAACGCGCGTGATCATCCACGGCTTCGGCAATGTGGGCTCGACCGCGGCGCGCTTGATGCACGAAGCGGGCTATCGCGTCATCGGGGTTGGCGACAGCCGGGGGGGAGTGTTGAATACCCACGGCCTGGACCTTCCCCGCCTGTTCGACTATGCGCGCGAGGCCGGCACCGTCCAAGGCTTCTCGGGCGGAGAAGGCGTTGACAACCAGGAGATCCTCGAACAGGATTGCGACGTTTTACTGGCGGCGGCACGTGAGAACGTCATCACCGACCGCAACGCCGGGCGCATCCGCGCCCGCCTGTTGGTCGAGGGCACCGACAGCCCCACCACTCCCGCCGCCGACGACATCCTCATCGAGAACGGCGTTTTTATCATCCCGGACATCGTGGCGAACGCCGGCGGCGTGACCGTCTCTTATTTCGAATGGGTCCAGGACAAACAAGGCTACTTCTGGCCGGAAGGCATGGTCAACGAGCGCCTGAAACAGATCCTCGTGTCCGCCTTCCACGAGGTCGTCGAGTACGGTGCGAAGAACAATGTCAACAATCGGATCGCCGCCTATATGCTGGCCATCGATAGGGTCGCCTTCAGCATCAAGCTGCGCGGGATTTACGCGTAGCGGTCCGGGTCGGCCGCGCGGCACGCAACCCTTTGACCCTCGAAGCGGCCCGCCCGTGCAGGTTTGAATTTGGCGGCAGCGCGCAAACGAACTATGGCTGCTGCGGCGGCCCGCCCCCGCAGGTTTGAATTCGGCTGGTGCCACCATGCCTCCGCCCTTGTTCACCTATCTCGAAGGGGGGATTCCCGTTGTGAGGCACGAGCACGTGGCGGTGCTCTACCGCGGGCGTGGGGCGGCCTTCCGGCAAGCCTCGTTTCTCGCCGGCGGGCTGGCAGCGGGTGACCTGTGCTGTTATCTGGCCCCGCACTCATACCATCAGGAAATGCTCGACCAGTTGAGGCCGCAGGCGCCCGAGCTCGCGCGCCATCTGCGATCGCGCCAGCTCCGGATCCAGGAGGGCCCGCCGGATTCTCCCGCCCTGCGCGCGATGTGCCAGCAACTGTTCCTGGATGCGGAGCAGCAAGGCGCGCCCGCCGTGCGCTGGCTCGAAGAGGGCATCTGGCCGGCACCGGCGGGATTTCCCATGCCCGAGTTCTTCGAGTTCCATGCCCTGCTCAACTACCAGGTCAAACACTACCCAAGCGTGGCTCTCTGTCAGTACGACCTCGAGTGCTTCGACCCGCGCTACCTCTTTCAAGCCATCGCCGTCCACCGTCACCTGATCGTCGAAGGGACGCTCGTCCGCGACAATCCCTTCTATATCCCGGCGGAGAAGTTCATCCCGCTCCGCCGCGAGGAGCGCGAGCGCAATCTGGTTCAACTTTTCCGGGAAGTGAACTGCGATATGGCAAGACTGCTAGCCGCCTTGGCCGACTACGGGCGGCTTGGCGACGAGCCTCGAATCCCGTCATAGTGCGTTCCGTTGAGGAGTCTAGCCTGGAAGGAGGGGCCCTAGCAGGCGTCGGGCTTTTTGTCCCTGCCCCTGCCTCCTCCTCCCTGACCGCCCCGCCACCCGCCACGAGAGGCCGCCGCCTTCACCGAGCGGAACCACCGCCGACGCACCGAGCGAGTGTCAGGGGCTACCTGGCCTGCCAAAATAAACCACGAAAGACCGGAACGTCGTGGCATTGTCGGCGGCCGGGACGGCGGGCCTGTCCGAAGCTTGATAAAGGCGAGGTTCCCAGCCATAATGTCAGAAACGGAGCCTAAAGGTTGCCATGGGAATTCTGGATTCGTTGAGAAAACTGGACAGGGAAAGGTGGTTCGTCTGTTACAACTGCTTGATGCAGACGGGACACGACGAAGCAAAATCCATCTTCTATTACACCGGTCCGCCAACTGTCGAGATGGGCCGAACCTTCTACCCTTGTCTTCGCTGTGGCAGCACTAATACTGTGTCTTTTCAGCAACTTAAGGACGAACAATCGGAAGCCCAGCTCTGGGGGCTGGAGCAGACCGTCCGCAAGCACCCGCGCAGCACCTTCGAAGTCAAGCCAGAAAGCACCCGAACGGCGAAGTAGCCACCCGGTCACTTCAAGAGTTCGCCCGCCGGAGCCGCCGAGGCGGCCAGCCGCAGCAGGAGTGCGGCGCGGACTTCGGCCTGCTTGGCGGGATCGAGTTTGGCGCCGTGCGCGGTGAGGTAAAACACGTCGATCACCCGCTCGCCCTCGGTATCAATCAGCGCCACCTCGATATTGCATCCCAGCCCCGCCAGCACGGCGCTCACCTCATAGAGGAGACCGGGGCGGTCGTGAGTGACGAGTTCCATAAGCGTGCTGTGTGAGGAAGAGACGTCGTCGAACCGGACCTGCGTGGGGATGGAAACCTTCGGCCGCCGGGTGACTTGGCCGTTGACGCGCCCCCGGAGAAGCGCTTGGAGGTCGGTGCGACCGAGAAGGACATCGACCACGCTGGTTTTGAAGCGGGCCCCCTCCTGGGGATTCAGCTCCAGCGTGCGATGGAGATCAACGAACCGGAACGTATCCAGTACGGTTCCGGCGCGATTAGCGAAGGCATCGGCTTTCAGGATGTTCATGCCCCAGGCGGCGAGCGTGCCCGTGATCGTAGCGAACAGGAACGGTCGGTCGGCAGTGAGCACGGTCAGCTCGAAGGACTTCTCGCGCGGACGCAAGGAGACCTGCACGGGGGCTTGGGCAAGTTGCTGCGCCATGCTGAAGTGGACGGCGATCTCCTCTCCGGCGTGGGTTTCCAGATAGCGCCTGGGGAACCCCTCGAGAAACGCAGCCACGTCCGTACGGCACGCCGAGGCACCCAAAATGGCGAGGACGCGTTCGACTTTGGCGGGCTGGAATGCGGCGACGCGGACGCGCTCCTCATCCAGGCTCCGCACCAGGTAGTTGGCGGTCGTGGCGTAGAGCCGCCAGAGCATCTCGGCTTTCCAGGGCGTGAGGGCTTCCGGGCTGACCGCTTTGACGTCCGCATACGTGAACAGCGTCAACATCTTGAGGCGTTCGACGTGGCCGATTTTATCGGCGAAGGTCCTGACGGTCTCCGGATCGAAGATGTCGCGCCGCTGCAGGGTCGCCGACATCTCGAGATGGTTCGCGATCAGGAAGCGGACGGTCTCGCGCTCGGCGGGGTTGAGGTGCAGTCTCTCCCCGGCCGCATCGGCGGCGGCCAGGCTGCCCATGATATGGTCGGCGACAGGCATGCCCTTCCCGACGTCATGCAGGAGAAGCGCAAACAAGAGAAGGTCCGGCCGTTCGAGCTCGGAAAAGATCTCGGCCAGCTTCTGTTGCCAGCCCTCCAGGCCGTCGCCCGCGCGCGCCTTGCGGCGAACCTTGCGCAGTTCCTCGAGATTCTGAATCGCCATCAGCGAATGCTCATCCACCGTGTAACGGTGGAAGAAGTCGCGAACCACCAGGCAGTCGATGGCGCGAAACTCCGGCAGCAGGGCGGTGAGCACGCCCAGGCGGTGCATGGCGCGCAGAGAGTCGGCCACGTGAGGGAGCGTCATGATGCGGCTGAGCGCGGGCCACAAGCCGCTGAGCTGCCGGGCGGTGAGATGCGCGAGGATTTCTTCCACCCAGTGTTCCGCCTCGCGGCTCAGGGCCAGGCCGTGCCGCGCCGCCATCTCGAAGAGACCGAGCAGCAGGCGCTCATCGGCTGCGAGAGCCGGTTGGCGCGGAAAAATTCGTTCGCGCACCACGGAGAAATCGAGGCCCGAGAGGCGCGCCCGCGACTGTTGAAACAATCCGTAGAGCCCCGAGCGGGCCGGCGCCACCTCCTCCAGGAGGCGCGCGGTCAATTGCGTGATGGTGCGCGCATGTCGGAAATAGCTTCGCATCCAGTTGGCGGCCGCGAGGGCCTGGCCGGGCTGGTGGCCGATGCCCAGGCGCGCGGCTTCCTCCTGGTATTCGTAGCTCAACAGGTTGTCGTCGCGCTCGTAGCGGTAGTGTAGGAAGCAGCGCAGCGCCGCAAGAAACCTCCACGCCTCGATCCCGGCGGCCCGGAGTGTGGGCGGCCAAATCTCCTCCGGCATGACCAGGCGCCCCTGCGTTTCGAATTCGGCAATGAGCGTCAGCCAGCGCGCCACGTGGTAGTCCCGCAAGCCCCCGGGCGCCTCCTTGATATTGGGTTCGAGATGAAACACCGTGTTGCCGTGCTTCGCGTGGCGCTGCTCACTGAGCTCGGCGAGGTTGCGGACCAGATCGTCCCGGTCGCGGGCAACGAAATGCGGCACGGCATCGCCGCGCAAACGGTCGAACAGCCACCGGTCGCCCACCAGATACCGGCTGTCGAGCAGCGCGATGTTGAATTGCAGGTTGTCGCGATGCAGCTCACTGCATTCCGAAAGGGTGCGCGCGCTATGGCTCACGCGCAGGCGCGTGTCCCACAGCGTGCGGGCCATCATGGCCACGGCCTCGCGCTGCGAGGACTCCTTCTTGCCGCTGGAGGAGAGGAACAGGAGATCGATGTCGGAGTGAGGGAAAAGCTCCCGCCGGCCGTAGCCCCCCAGGGCGACTACGCAGAAACCTTGGGGCCCGTCCGGGAAAGAGGAGAGAAGCTCACGATGGAGACGAACGACAATGGAATCGACCAGGTCCGAACGCGCGCGCAGCACGCGCGGTCCGTCACCCGCCTTCTCGTACTGGGCGCGAATGCGGGCCGACTCGGCCGCGTAGTGTTGGGCGATGGATGGTAAGAAGGCGGAAGAAGTCATTCATTCCCGTGGCCGCGCTGCCGGCGCTGAGGACCATCCCCCGGTCGGCCGCGCATCAGCGCCGCACCGGGGCCGCCCGCAAGACTACAGGGCCGCGTCGCCGCGCTCCTCGTTCCGGATGCGGATGGCCTCATCGACCTTGGAGAGGAAAATCTTTCCGTCGCCGATCTTGCCGGTTCTGGCGGTCTTCAGGATCACCTGCACCGCCGTCTCGGCGCGGCCGTCAGGGAGCACCATTTCGATTTTGACCTTGGGCAGCAAGTCCACGGTATATTCCGCGCCGCGGTAGACTTCCGTATGCCCCTTTTGGCGGCCATGCCCACGCACCTCGGAGACGGTCATGCCATCCACGCCCAGTTCCCGCAACGCCTCCTTTACCGCGTCCAGTTTCGAAGGCTGAATGATCGCTTCAATTTTCGTCATAGCTCCTCATCCCTCTTCCAAGCGAATTGAACGCCGCCGCGTTCGCCGAGCCTGCGGATGGACGGGGTGCCGCCCCTTCCGCGTTGCTTCAGGCCTCAGGCTTCCAGATTGTAACCTTCCTCACCATGCTGGGAGACGTCCAGCCCTTCCACCTCGTGTTCTTCCGCGACGCGCACACCCACGAGCACATCCACGATCTTCAGGATGATCAGCGTCCCCACAATCGCCAGCACCCAGGCAATCGCCGTGCCGATAAGCTGGTTGAACAACTGGCGGGCGTTGCCTTCCAGCAGGCCCTTGCCGATCGGATTGATGGCGCTCGAGGCAAAAACCCCGGTCAGTAGCGCCCCGATGGTCCCGCCGGCGCCGTGCACGCCGAAGGCGTCGAGTGAGTCATCGTAGCCGAAGATCTTTTTCACCTTGGCGCACATGAGGTAGCATCCGACGCCGGCGACCAGCCCGATCACCAGGGCCGCCATGGGGGAGACGAATCCGGACGCCGGGGTGATCGCCACCAGCCCCGCCACCGCGCCGGAGATCGCGCCGAGTACGCTGGGCTTGCCGTTGCGGATCCATTCCGCCCCTGCCCAGCTCAGCGCCGCGGCGGCCGCGCCGAACTGGGTGGCGACGAACGCGCTCGAAGCCAAGCTCCCCGCAGCCAAGGCGCTGCCCGCATTGAAGCCAAACCACCCCACCCACAACAGGCAGGCGCCGATGAAACTCAGCACCATGCTATGGGGTGGCATGGGCGTGCTGGGATAGCCCACACGCTTACCCAGGTAGAGCGCACAGATGAGCGCCGAAACCCCGGAGGTAATATGCACGACCGTGCCGCCGGCAAAGTCGAGGGTGGGAACCTTGCCCCCCAGCGCGGCGTTGAGCAGTCCGCCCTTGCCCCACACCATGTGGGCCATGGGATTATAAACAATGACCGCCCACAGAGCCATGAACAGCACCAGGGCGCTGAACTTCATGCGCTCGGCGAACGCGCCGGTGATCAGCCCGGGCGTAATAATCGCAAACATCAACTGATAGACCATGAAGGTCTGGGCCGGAATGGTGGTGGAATAATCCGGGTCCGGCGCCGCCCCCACCCCGCGCAGGAAGGCGAAGTCGAACCCTCCAATCACGCCAGATCCCGGCCCGAAGGCCATGCTGTAACTGAAGAGCGCCCACATGACCGTGACCAGGGCCATCAGCGTGAAACTCTGCATCATGGTGGCCAGCACATTTTTCTTGCGCACCAGGCCGCCGTAGAAAAGCGCCAAGCCCGGCCCGGTCATCATCAGGACGAGCGCGGCCGAGACCAGCATCCAGGCGTTGTCTCCCGCGCTTTTCGCCTCGGCGACCTGGCTCTCCAGCTTGGCGATCCTCTCCTCGGCAGCCGAAGGCGCCGCGGCATTCGTCGTTACGGTTTCCGGACTCGCCGTTTGCGCGTAGCCGTCGATTTGTACCACTCCCTGCACCAGGTAGCCTGCCATGAGCAGCCGAACCAGCAGCGTTCGCATATCTGTTTTCCTCCGTGAGTTTTTTGCCCTGAGGACCCAGCAGTGAAGCGCGATTATAAATACGCGGGAGGAGCATAAACCAATTAATTCGATTTATGCCCCGCATAAGAATCGTGCCGCGATCCATCCGATCGCTTTATCGCTGCGATAAGCGTTGCGGGGTGCCCAAGAACTTTCGTGGATGATGTATCGCCTTCCGGCGGCCGGGGTGATAGAATGCGACTTCAGCGAACAAGGAAGCTATGACATCGGAGGAACCTGGGACGGGGTTCGCGCCTGGGGTTCCGGCGGTGTTCCGTCCCAAGGGGCCGGGAGGGACTTAAAATGCGAGCCTACGTCCTGATAACCGTTCGGCCCGGCAAGGTCCGGGAGGTGGTGAGTGCCGTTACCCAAATGGAGGGTGTCCGGCACGCCGACGCGTGTTGGGGGCTGCCCGACGTCTTCGTGTACGCTGAAACACCCGACGAGAAGAGGCTCAACGAGTTGGTGATCGACAAGATTCAGAAGCTGGAAGGGGTGGAGCGAACGGAGACGCACATCGCGGTCGAGTGATCGCGCTCAGTTGAAATCTGCCTCGCGGGCCGCCTCGACGCGGTTCGGGCCCGCCTGCTTGGCGCGCCGCAGGGCGGCCTCGACGCCGCGCAAGAAAGCCTCGGGCTCGGTCACATGATCGCCCGCCGCCACGCTCAAGCTGATGGTGACGGGAAGCTTGCTTTCTCTCGGCGAGGTAAACTTGCCCCACTCGGAGAGATCCATGCTGGTCTGAGCGACCGTCGCCCGCAGACGGTCCGCCTGGGTTAACGCGGTCTTGGAATCGCAGCCCGGGGCCACCACCAGGAATTCCTCTCCGGTGTAGCGGCCGACCGTATCATAGGGACGCACCACGGAGCGGATCCGCCGCGCCGTCTCGCGCAACACTGCGTCGCCCGCCGCGTGACCGTGACTGTCATTGATGGCCTTGAGCCCGTCGAGGCCCGCCAGAATCAGTCCGATATGGCCCCCCTCGCGGCGCACGCGCGACATCTCGCGCCGCAGGGTGTTGATCACCTCCGCACGGTTCGCCAGTCCCGTGAGTGGATCGTGGGTCGTCTGATAACTAATCGCCGCTTGCGCCCGGTGTAACTCCCCCTGCAACTCCAGAATGCGTTTGGCAACCCGCAGGCGGATCATCAGCTCGTCGGCGCTCAAAGGGCTGGAGAGAAAATCGTCGGCGCCGGCCTGCAAGCCTTCCATGACCTCCTGCTCGCGGCCTTCGCCCGTGACCAGCAGTAAATAGATGTAAGGCAGGCCGGACGTGGCACGGATCTCCTTGCAGATCTCGAGGCCGCCCGGCCCAGGCAACTCCCTCTCCAAGATGGCCACGCTTGGCCCCCCCTGCTCTTTCAGCCGGGCGATCGCCTCAACGCCGTTTTCGGCAAGAATCACATCATAGCCCCACCGCGTCAGAACTGACTCCAACATGCCCCGTGCAAGGATGTCGGCTTGGGCGACCAGGATCTTCATGCGTCCGCCTCCTACCCCCGCGCGAATCGCCTCACACCAAGTCCCGGACGATCCCGCTTGCGAACAGTTAGCAACAGTTTGGCCCAGCCGTCAATAGTCCGTTAGAGTTTCGTGCGATGCGTCGGCAGTGCGTAGGGGGTCGGCAAGACGACGAGGTGTCGCTATAGGGAAATATGGGGCAGATACTGGGGCCGCCCCGTCTTGCTGAGGGGAAGCGAACCGTCTGCAGTTCTACCCGATCGAAAGAAAATGTGGATGCCAGAGAGAGTCCACGCGGCGCGGAGAGGGCGGATTCTTCGCTTCCCTCCACATGCCATCGCGGACCTTTCTCGGTAACGTCGCATTCGGACCAACGCACACGGGAAGGGAACCGCCTCCTGCGGGCCTCAATCTGCGGCCGGTCCCCCCTTGAAGGAGGGCTGCGGGGCAAGGTCACGTTCTCTGGTGTCGGGCAACGGCATCCCCCAAGACGCGCGCCAGGTCTTCCACCGTGTAAGGCTTCCCGAGAAAGCCGACCGCGCCTTGCTCGCGCACGCGGCGGGCTTCCCGTTCCCCGTTGTACCCGGAGGTCACAATCACTGTTCCGCGCGGATCCATGGCCAAAAGCGCCTGCAGGGTTACTTCCCAGCTCGGGCCAGGCATAATCATATCCAGAAGGACCGCGTCGATTTGGGCAGAATGGCCACCGTAAACTTGTTGCGCCTCCGCCCCATCCGCCGCCGCCAGGACCGAATAGCCGAGTTCCTCGACCGCCTGACATGCGAAGTCGCGCATCAGGGGTTCATCATCCACCACCAGAATCGTGCCCCGCCCCGGCGCGGCGTGCGCGGGGATTTCCGGAGGTCTCGCCTCCACGCGCAAGCTCCCGACAGGAAGATGGATGAGAAATTCCGACCCAAGGCCCAGTTGGCTCCGCACCCCGATGAACCCTTTGTGATGCATCACGGTGGCGTAAACCATCGCCAGCCCGAGGCCGGAACCCCTGCCCGCCTCTTTGGTCGTAAAAAACGGCTCGAAGATTCGATACATCACTTCGGGGCTCATTCCCTTGCCCGTGTCGCGGATCGCGATCCGCACATAAGCGCCCGGCGGAGCCGGGGCCTCAGGCGGCAGCTCCCCGGTTGTCAGGTTCACGACGTTGGCCGCGATGGTGAGCGTGCCGCCCTCCGCCATCGCATCGCGGGCGTTAATGCAGAGGTTGAGCAGAGCCGACTCGAGCTGGCCAGCATCGCCTTCAATCAGCGGCAAGTCCGGAGCAAGGTCGGACTCCACCTGGATGCGGCGGTCAAAGGTGTGGGTGATAATCTTCAAAACATTTCGGATCGATTCGCCGACATTGATGGGCTGCAAGCGGGGCGATTCTTGGCGGGAAAACTGCAACAGCTGTCGAGTCAGGTCGGCGGCGCGTTCCGCCGAAAGGTGCATTGTGGCCGCGACCTGCTGGAGCGGGTCTTCCGGCGGAAGGCGTCGTCGCAACAATGAGACGTAGCCCGCAATCACGCCGAGCAGATTGTTGAAGTCGTGAGCGATGCCGCCCGCCAACGCGCCCAGCGCCTTCATCTTCTGCGACTGGAAGAGCTGTTCCTGCAGGCGGGCCCGCTCCGCCTCCGCCCGCTTCCGTTCGCGGATATCCTGCACAATGAGCAGCAGGTTGGCGGGCTCGCCCGCCGCATCCCGAATCAGGGAAGCGATAGTCGCACACCACACGCTTTCTCCTGACTTGCGCGACAGGCGCATCTCGAGGTTGCAGCGGTCGGCCCCGCCCTCCAGGAGTCGGCGACAATGCTCCTCACATTTGGCCCGGTCATTGGGATGAATCAGCTCGAGAAACTTCTCCCCCGTCAGGTCCTCGGGCGCACGGCCCAGTAAAGCCGCCAGGGCGGGGTTGACATGGGTGAGTTTGCCGTCGAGATCCGCGAGCCCCACCCCCAGATAGCTCTGCTCGAAGATGGACCGGAAGCGGCGCTCCGAAGCACGCAGCTTCTTGTAAAGGTCGCTGCGCTCGAGGGCCAGCGCGACCTGACGGGCAAACTGGTCAACGAGTTTGCGCGTGACCGCGCGGATCCCATCCACCTGGGCTGATTCAATGTCCAGCACGCCCAGTAGCGCGCTCCCGCTACACAACGGGACGGCGTATTCCGACCTGGTGCGTGCGTCCCCGCAAAAGTAACGCGGCTCCTTGGCCACGTCGGGAGAGTAAACAGCCTCCCGCGTGCGCGCTGCCCAGGGTATCAGGCCCGGCCCATCGACCGGGAGTGTCTGTATCGCAGCGACCTCCGTTATGCCGCTGTGCGCCACGCAGTGCAGGAGGTTCGTCTTTTCTTCGAGGAGGTGAATCGAAGCGTTGACCAACCCCGCCCTGGCGACCAGGCGGGCGAGAATCGGCTCAAGGACATCTTCCGCGTTGATGGCCGCGGCCAGCATGGCATTCACTTCCACCAGAAGCGCCTGCTGGGCGCCCCGCGCGCGCAGCGCGG
>Ga0073934_10004102_pt1 | contig 24887 bp, 24 predicted proteins | sample LarsenN4metaG_FD_76834 | JGI IMG/M metagenome (GOLD analysis project Ga0073934, IMG submission 76834) | Hot spring sediment bacterial and archeal communities from British Columbia, Canada, to study Microbial Dark Matter (Phase II) - Larsen... ... | reverse complement strand
TGATGGCGATCTGGTGCTGCCGCCGGTAGTCGAAGAACAAGGCCTCGGCGCAGCGCTTGCCCTCATCATAGCAGGAGCGCGGCCCGATCGGATTGACGTTTCCCCAATAGTCTTCCGTCTGCGGGTGCACGGACGGATCGCCGTAAACTTCCGACGTCGACGCCTGCAGGACAGGGATCTTCAATCGCTTGGCGAGCCCGAGCATGTGGATCGCGCCTTGCACGCTCGTGCGCGTCGTCTTGACCGGATCGAACTGGTAGTGAATTGGCGACGCCGGACAGGCGAGATTGAAGATCTTGTCGACCTCGACGAAGAGCGGCATCGTCACGTCGTGCCGCAGCAGCTCGAACCGGGAATTGGAAAGCAGATGCTCGACATTCCGGCGCGTGCCGGTGAAAAAATTGTCGACGCAAACGACTTCGTCCCCTCTCTCGATCAAGCGCTCGCAAATGTGCGAGCCGATGAACCCGCTTCCTCCGGTGACAAGCACGCGCCTCGACAATTGACGCATGGAACCCGCCTCGCCCTAAACGGCCCAATGGCGACAGCGACCCTGCCGCGCCCCATATTCGCTTCTTCCGCCGGGAGGGCTCGCGCCCCCGCCGCTGCAGGCGATCGATACCCTCGACAGATCGCGCATCAGCGGGCCAAACCTCTCTTTGCGAGTTCGGCGGCGGCCTGCTCGAACCGGTCTTCGGCCTTTTGTTCTTCCGCCCATGCGATCAGATCCGAAACGCCGTCCTCGAACGCGACCTTGGGCTTGTAGCCGAGATACCGCCGGATCTTGCCGATATCGGCGTAACAGTGCCGGATATCGCCCTCCCGGAACTTGTTTTCGATTTGCGGCGCGATGTCCCGCCGCATCTTGCGCGAGAGCGTTGTCGCGACCTCCTTGATGGAAATCGGGATGCCGGCGCCGACATTGAACACCTGCCCATTGGCCTCGTCTTTCACGAGCGCGAGCGACAGCGCCTGCACGATATCGGAGACATGGACGAAATCGCGGGTCTGGTCGCCGTCCTCGAAAATGACCGGCGCATTATTGTTGAGAAGCCGCGAAGAGAATATCGCGGCGACGCCCGTGTACGGATTTCCGAGCGACTGGCGGGGCCCGTAGATATTGAAGAAACGCAACGCGACGGTCGGAATGTCGTAGGCGCGTCCGACGACAAGGCACATCTCCTCCTGATCCCGCTTCGTGATGGCGTAGATCGAGGTCGGCAGGACCGGCTTTTCCTCATTGGTCGCGACCGGAGTCGCCGTCTTGCCGCAGGCGGGGCAGGTCACTTCCCATTCGCCTCGCTTCATCTGCGCTCCGCTGCGTAGCGACGGCGTGATGATTCCGCAATCGGCGCATCGCGCGCCCCCTTCGCCGTAGATCGACATCGACGACGCCACCACCAGCTTCTTGACCGCATGCCGACGCGACGCGAGAAGTTCGAGGAGAACCGCCGTGCCGACCGTGTTGTGGTCGACATAGCGATGGATTTCGTACATCGACTGGCCGACCCCGACCTGCGCCGCAAGATGGACGACGGCGTCAACGCCCTTCAGCGCGCTATCAAGCTGCGTCGAGCTTCGCACGTCGCCGTAAACGATCTCGACGCCCTTGAGCGGCGTTCCGTCCGGCTTCAACAGCGCGCCGATATTGCTTTGCGAACCCGCGTGGACCTGCGGCTCATAGTTGTCGAATATCCGCACCTCGTGGCCGGCCCGCCGAAGGTCCTCGCACAAAAACGATCCGACGAACCCGGCGCCGCCCGTGACAAGAACCTTCATTTTCTTTCTCCGCGCAATCTGGTGGATACGGAATGGATTTCAGAACTCATACTTGCCGCGGTAGTTGCGCCAAATGATCTTGAGAACGTCGAAGCCGTATTTGATCGGTTTCAGATGCGACTTCTCATCCGCATAACGGGTCGGGATCGCAATCTCCTTGATCCTCAGCTTGCGCTTTCCCGCCATCATGATCATCTCGCCGTCGAAGTGGAACGTATCGCTCAACCGGACGAAGGGAATAGCTTCGAGACACCGTCTCGAATACAGCATGTAGCCGCTGTGATACTCGCTCACATTGAGCCCGTAAGCGATATTCTCGATCGCCGTGAGGGTCTTGTTGGCGATGTACTTGTACATGGGCATGCCGCCCTTGAGCGCCCCCTGCTCGAGCATGCGCGAGCCCATGACGAGATCCGCCTCGTCGTTCTCCAGGGGAGCAAGCAGCTGCGGCAGCAGCTCGGGCGCGTATTGTCCGTCGGAATGCAAGAGCGCGACGATGTCAGCGCCCTGCGCCAGCGCATGCGTGAACCCCGTTTTCTGCGCCTGGGCGTAGCCCCGGTTCCGGTCGTGATCGATCACCTCGACATTCGGCCGCTGCCGGGCCGCCGCCCGCGCAACCTCGCCGGTCGCGTCCGAGCTGCCGTCATTGACGACCACAATGCGGGCGCCCTTGTCGTAGATTGCTTGCGGTATCCTTTGAAACACGCTTTCGAGCGTCAACGCCGCCTGATAGGCGGGGATGATGATGAAGATCTTTTTCTGAGCTGCCACGGTGTAATTCCTCAATCGGTCTTTGCTACGCAAGTTTCACTGAATGCCGCTGGGCTGCGATCATCCTATCCCGGCGGGTCCTTCAGCGATCGGAGAGCCCTCGCCTCATTGCTCCGTCCGCGATAGATCCGCCCGTCGGCGAGCGTCCCCACTTCGACGAGCGGCATCGAGGCGAGCATATCGGTCTCGCTGATCAGGTAGTAGCGCCAGTCGACGCCGTCGATGATCACGACGTAGGCGTTTTCCTCTTCGAGCCGCTGGCGCATCGCTTGCATCTGCTCAGCGAAGCTTTCGCGTCCGTCATCCCTGCCGGACAAGTGGTTGATCCGCGCCGGCACATATCGGGCGCTGCGCTTCAGACGGTATTCAATAAGGTCCGGCGCATTGGAATAGAGCGCCGCGCCGCCGGGAAGCCCGGCAGCCGCCTTGAGGACAGGCGAATGCGACCACATGGAATGCGAGTAGCCAATCCCCGACTTGTAGGCCGAGTTCGTGAATGCAGCCGTCCGCGCAAGGTTCGAAGCGCCGATGACGAATGCAAGCCCGGCAAGCGCCAATGCGAACATTCGGCGCGGGAAAAGATCGGTCTTTCCGGCCGCCCCGAAGGAGGTCATCGCCGCCAGCGCGACGAAGACGTAAAGCGGCAGAAGGAACCGCCCGGTGAGATTGAGCTTGTACTGGATGAAGACAGCGGCGACGAGAAGCGCCGCGTAAAAGACCGAGAGGAGGCTGAAGATGATCGGCAGAGCGGCCGTCGGCTGCGCTCGCTCCGGAGGCGTCAATCGCAGCCACGTCCGCGCGCGCCACGCGACGGCAAGGATGACGCCCGCCCCGACGACCGCCAGGAAGGCGATCCGAACCGGAAGGCTGACAGCGCCCGGCAGCAACATGGTCGCGGCCGACCCGATCGTCCGAAGCCAGAAGGCCGCGTCAGGCTCGCCGCGCAATTCAAATGACCGGCCGGTCGACTCGCCGGTCGTCGCTTCGCTTGCGATCACCCACGCGGCGAAGACGAGCCCTGAGACGCCAATCATCAGCGCGCAGTCAAAAGCGCGCCTCTTGATGTCGCCGCCCCCGGCCAGCAGCCGCACGGATGCGAATGTCGGCAAGAGCGGCGCGGCGGCGAACCGCGTGAGCATGCCAAGACCGACAACGCCCCCGACAAGCGCCGCGCGCGCGCCGCTCCCCTGTTGAAGCAGGCGCAAGAATAAAACGACCGACGTCAGGGCGAACGCGATGAAAAGCGGCTCGGTCATCGCGACTGCGTGAAATTCGACGAAGACGGGATGGAAGGCGATCAATGATGTTCCGAGCGCAGCGGCGACCGTTCCGAGCCGCGCCATGAGCAGCAACTTCAGGATCAGCAAAGTATTGGCGGCGTAGAGCAGCCAATTGAGCAGCCATGCCGCCGCGGTGATCCCGATCCCTGCAAATGTCGCCGCCTGCAAGAGCCAAGTATAAAAAGGAGCGAAGTGCCGCGCGGTCCCGATGCGCATATAGGCGACGGAGTCCGGCAGTATCCCAATGCCTCGTGCAGTGGAGGCAAAGTAAATCAGCGACGCAACCAAAAGGAGAATGGCGGGCGACAATATCGCCGCCGAACGCGGCGATGCGCGCCCCATCGCATCAGGCAAAACTCTTCGAGACTGAATGAGGTTATTCCAGGCGAAATGCGGCAGCCGCCTGGAATTCTCTCCCAGCACCCCATCTCCACCCATGCAGCCCCCAGCGAACGCAACTCTCCTGCTGCGCGCATCAGCGCTAACTTCAGCGAGACATTGACTTTTTTTAACATGGCATAGCGGAATGCCGATGTCCACGCAGTTCAATTCACGCGGCGCGCTCTGGCCGATTTGCCGAAGATTGACGAGAGATGGGACGTGCGCCAGACGCTGCGTCGATCGCCGGCCTCGACAGGTCCGGATACGTCACAACCGCTGCGGGAGTCGGCTCGCCGATATGCGCAAGACGCCGCTGTTCGAGCGGCCTTGCGACGCGCGATCTCCGGCTTTTCGAACGCAGCCGGCTTCCGCGCGCGCGGGAAAAGCTCCGTATCAATATTATCAATGGGATCTGCGCCGCCCCCGCCGCGTGTCTCGACCTTCGAGCGCCGTTGTCGGCGGCGATTTTCGGCCCTCCGGCGGCCGATCAATTCAAGGCGTGTTTCGCCGGGTCCGTGCTTGTCTTGTCGCGCTTCGGACGCGGCCCGCGCATTTTTTCGCCGGTTAGAATGAAGCGCACGCTTTCAGCGACATTCGTCGCGTGATCGCCGATCCGTTCGAGGTTCTTGGCGACGAAGAGCATCTGCATGCTCGCGGCGACTTCGCCCTTGCGCTCGGCCATCGCGCCAAGGACGTCTCCGAAGATCTTGTTGCAGAAGTCGTCGATCTCGTCGTCGGATTTCCAGACCGCCAAGGAAAGGTCGGCGTCGCGCCGCTCATAAGCGCGGATGACGTCCTTGACATGGGCGAAAGTCACCATGCCCATTTCGACGATCTCGCGGTCGAGATCGGACTTCGGCTGGGCGAAGATGCCGGGCGCGCGCTTGGCGATGTTTTTGGCGTAATCGCCGATGCGCTCAAAGTCGCGCGCCATCTGCATGGCGGAGACTACCTCGCGAAGGTCGACCGCGACGGGATTGCGCAGCGCCAGGATGTCGATGACTCGCTGTTCCGTCGCCTCGTAGAGGGCGTCGGTTCTCGCGTCATCCGCCTTGACGCGCGCGGCGAGGTCGAGGTCGCGCCGGTCGAGCGCCGATATCGCCCGCCGGAGCTGTTCCGCCGAATGCTCGCCCATTTCGACGAGGCCGGCGGAAAGCGCCCGCATCGCTGCGTCGAAGGAGGAGACGATGTGATCGGACATCCCTAGCCGGTCCTGCCTGTAATATAATCCTGCGTCCGCTGATCCTTAGGATTTGTAAAGATCGCGCGCGTGTCGCCGAATTCGACAAGGTCGCCAAGGTGAAAAAATGCGGTCTTCTGCGATACCCGGGCGGCCTGCGCCATCGAATGCGTCACAATAATAATGCAATAATTCTTCCGGAGTTCGTCGATCAGCTCCTCAAGCCGTGCGGTCGCGATCGGATCGAGGGCGGACGCCGGCTCGTCCATCAAGATGACCTCAGGCCTGACGGCGATCGCCCTCGCGATGACGAGCCGCTGCTGCTGTCCGCCGGAGAGGCCCGTGCCCGGCTCTTTGAGCCGGTCCTTGACCTCTTCCCAGAGCGCAGCCTTTTTAAGGCTTCCTTCGACAATCGCGTCAAGTTCGCCGCGTGACGCGGCAAGGCCGTGAATGCGCGGACCGTAGGCGACATTTTCATAGATCGACTTCGGGAACGGATTGGGCTTCTGAAAGACCATGCCGACGCGCGCCCGAAGCAGCACGGGATCAACGCCCTTCGCGTAGATGTCGGCTCCGTCCATCAGGACCGAGCCCGAGACCCGCGCGCCCGGGATGGTGTCGTTCATGCGGTTGAAGACGCGAAGGAATGTCGACTTGCCGCAGCCTGAAGGGCCGATCAGCGCGGTGACGCCGGCGTCCGGCACGTCCATGTCGACGCCGTGAAGCGCTTCCTTGGCGCCGTAATGCACGCGAACGCCGCGGCAGACGAACTTCGCCTTCTCCTCCGCCTTAGCTGCAGCAAGGTCAATCACAGCGCCTCCGACTGCGGCCGCTTCGCTGAATTTGCGGCCGACATCAAGTTTCAGAGCGGTATCGTTCACCACCGTTTCTCCAGTCTCTGGCGCAGGAATATCGCGGCCGCATTCATCGCGCCAAGCACGATGAGGAGCACGAGGATCGCCGCCGAGGCTCGCTCCGCCCAGGCGCGCTCCGGGCTGTCCGACCATAGGAATATCTGCACAGGCAGCGCCGAAGCGGGCTCGGTCAGCGACGAGGGAATTTCCGTCACGAATGCGACCATGCCGATCATCAACAGCGGCGCCGTCTCGCCGAGCGCGCGCGCCATGCCGATGATGACGCCGGTAAGGATCCCGGGCGCCGCGAGCGGCAGCTTGTGATGAAAGACTGCCTGCACGGGAGAAGCCCCGACGCTCAGCGCTGCGGCCGCGATGCTCGGCGGAACCGCGGCAAGCGCTGAACGCGCGGCGATAATGATCGTCGGCAGCGTCATCAGAGCGAGAACGAAGCCGCCGACGAGCGGCGCCGATCGCGGCAGTCCGAAGAAACTCAGAAACACCGCAAGACCGAGGAGGCCGAAAACGATCGACGGAACCGCGGCGAGATTGTTGATGTTGATTTCGATGATGTCGGTGATGCGGTTCTTGGGCGCGAACTCCTCAAGATAAAGCGCCGCCGCAATGCCGATCGGCGCCGCCAACATCAGCGCGACCGCGAGCGCCATCGCCGACCCGACGACGGCGCTTGCAATGCCGGCAAGCTCAGGGTCCCGGCTGTCAGTCGCGGTGAAGAACGTCGCGTTAAAGCGCGCCTTGATTTCGCCCGATGCGCGGAGCGCGTCGATCCAGGCAATCTGCCGATCGGAAACCGGACGGAGCGTCTCGTCGACTTTCCGGTCAATGCGGCCCTTCAGGAGCTGGTCGACGACGTCCGACACGGGCGCCGTGATCCGAACCGTCGTCCCGACAAGCGCCGGATCGTCGCGCACCATCCGCCGCAGACGGTCGGTCGCGCCCGCGACCGAGATCAGCGCGAAGAGCTCGCGCCTCTCGTCGCGGCCCGTCGCCTCGGGAAAGCGCCCGTAGATCGCCGACTGGAGGATCGGGCGAAAGCTCGCTTTTTGAAGTTCCACCGGATCGCGCGCACCGGTCGGGTCCAGCTTTGACGGGTCGAGGGCGACGTCGAGCGTAATCACATGCTGGTAAAATGCGGTCGCGCCGGAACCGACAAGGGTCACGAGGAGCCAGCCGAGCATGGCGACGGCGGCGACGACCGCCGCCATCGACGCGGTTCGAAACGCCGCCTCCCCGCGGCGCCGTCGGGCGATGCGCGCAAGAGCCGCGCGGTCGGCGAGCGGACGCGCATCGGTCATTCGTAACGATCCCGGTAGCTGCGCACGACGATGAGCGCGATGACGTTCAATATGAGCGTGACGACGAACAGCGTGAGGCCGAGCGCAAAGGCGGAAAGCGTTTTCGGACTGTCGAACTCCTGATCGCCGGTCAGGACGGCGACGATCTGAACCGTCACCGTCGTCATCGCCTCGAACGGATTGGCGCTCAGATTGGCGGCGCGGCCCGCCGCCATCACGACGATCATCGTTTCGCCGATGGCGCGGCTGACGCCGAGAAGAAAGGCGCCGACGATTCCGGGAAGCGCCGCCGGAAACACGACCCGCAAGAGCGTTTCCGATTTCGTCGCGCCGAGCGCATAGGCGCCGTCGCGCAGGCTTTGCGGGACGGCGTTGATGACGTCGTCGGAGAGCGACGAGATGAAGGGAATGATCATGATGCCCATCACCGCGCCGGCCGCGACGGCGCTTTGCGTCGGAACCGCGAAACCCATCGCCTCGGCGAAGCCGCGTATGGCGGGCCCGACTGTCAAGAGGGCGAAATAGCCGTAAACGACCGTCGGCACGCCAGCGAGGAGTTCGACCGCCGGCTTGACGACGGCGCGCATCCGCGCCGGCGCGTATTCGGCAAGATAGAAGGCGATCATGAGGCCGATTGGCAGCGCGACAAGCATGGCGACGCCGGTGATCATCAGCGTGCCAAGGAAAACCGGGACGGCGCCGAACGCCCCGGACTGGCCGGCCTGGTCCTCGCGCATCGCCGTCTGCGGCGACCATTGCAGGCCGGTCAGGAAATCAAGCGGCGGCACCTGCGCGAAAAACCGCAGGCTCTCGAAAATCAGCGAGAGAAAGATCCCAAGCGTCGTCAAGACGGCGACGCCCGAGCAGATTGCGAGGACCGCCTTGACGATCGTCTCGACATGAACGCGCGCGCGGAAATCCGGCCTCGCGGCGCGGAGGGCGATGAGCCCCGCGACGCCGGCCGCCGTGAGCGCGCTTGCGGCGGCCAACAGGAGTCCGCCGCCGAGCGCCGAAACCGCCAGCGCCGCGACCGTCGAAGCGCCGGCGACAAGCGAAGCGGCGAATGCTCCGTGGTAATTGGGCCGCGAATGGGTTGCGACCGATCGCGCCCCGGTCAGCGAATTCCCGGCCAGCAACAGGATGCGGCGTCGCGACAGAACGAAGGCGGCTGCGGTCGCGGCAGCTATCAGGGCCGAGATCGCCGTAATGCTCTGGCCGTCCGACACTGACAGCGTCTCCCTGCGCGCGTTGGGCGGAAGCGGCGCCAACCGCTTCCGCCCGTCATTCCCGGCGATGAAAACTGCCTAAGGCTGATACGCAGTCAAGTTCTCAATGACGGCCTGCTGCGCCTGACGATCGGCGTCGGGAAGCGGGATGAGGCCGAGTTCCTCAAGATAGCCGCCGGGCCCGGCCGCGTCATCCGACATGAATTCGGCCGCGTAGTCTTTCAGTCCGGAAACTTTCTCGACATTCGCCTTCTTCAGGTAGAAATACAGCGAACGGGAAATTTCGTAGGCGCCGGAGGCGATATTCTCGATCGTCGGCGCGACGCCGCTGACCTTGGCGGCTTTCACGCGGTCTGCGTTCTGATCCAGAAACGAATAGCCGAAGACACCGATCGCGGTCGGCGTGTTGACGAGCGATTGAACGATCGCGTTGTCATTCTCGCCAGAGTCGATCCATTTCCCGTCCTCGCGGATCGTCCGCGCAATCCTCTCAAACGCCTTTTCGTCCGCCGCCTTGAGATCGGCGAGGCAAGGGATGGCTTTTGCGCCGTGATCCATGGCGATCTCGACGAAAGCGTCGCGCGTGCCGGAAGTCGGCGGCGGGCCGTAGACCTCGATGGGTTCGGCCGGCAGCGCCGGATCGATATCCGCCCAGGTCGAGTGCGGATTCGCAATGAGCGTGCAGTCGGCGTCGCTGGTTGGAATCTCCTTGGCAAGCGCGAGGTAGATCTGTTTCGGCGTGAGATCAAAAGCGGGGCTCGCGATCGCATTGGCGAGAACGATGCCGTCAAAACCGATCTTCACCTCGACGATCTCCGCGACGCCGTTTTCGGCGCACTGATCGAACTCGCTTTTCTTCTGGCGGCGCGAGGAATTCGTGATGTCCGCGAATTTCGTCCCGACGCCTTCGCAGAAGAGCTTGTGGCCGCCGCCCGAGCCGGTCGACTCGACGACGACATTCTGGCCGGTCTTGCTCTTGAGCTCCTGCGCCACCTTGGTCGCAAACGGATAAACGGTCGACGACCCGACGATCCGGATTTCGCTCCGCATTTCGTCCGATGCTGTTGGGGCCGACACCCCTTCGTCGGTCGGCGCCGGCGCCGGCTTTTGGCCGCAAGCCGCGGCAAGAACGATGGCCGCGCCGGCGGCAAGTCTCAGATTCCTGTTCATTCTGGTTTTCCAGTTTTCCTTTCCTACGCCGCGCGATCGATCAGGCCGTAAAACGCGGCGAACGCACAGAGCGCGCCGTTCGGCCGGTCAATGCAGGGGATTCATGACAGGCGCGTCGCGCTAATATGACGGTTATGTGACGTTAAACGCGCCGTTCGCAGCCGCGGATGTCAGTCCGGGCGGGGCGCGCCGGCCGGCTGCGGGTCATCATGAGGCCCGTAACGGCGGTTTTCGTGCTGCGAACTGTCGTTTACTTCGATGCGGACCGTGACGTTTTTCGGCAACAGGGCCATGGCGACGAGCGCCAGAAACCCGACGACTATGAGGAATGACGACAGCCAGCGCGGCATCGGCCCCTCCGACCTGCGTGCGCCTTTATAGTCTATTGGAGGGACGCTTTCGAGCCGTCGCCCATGCCAGCGACTGGGGCAACTGCGCTTGGACGCCCCCCGGCGGAAAGCCCTTCTCGCGTCAGCAGCTCGACCCGCCCGGCTGGCATTGCGCGACGCAGTACTGATACGCCCAGTTGTCCCCGTGCCCTTCATATCCGTCACGGCAGCCGCTGAGACAGTCCGCCTCGTCGGCGACGCAAAGCCCCGCAAGGAGCGCATCGTCAAAGCTGCTCGACGCGCACGAGGACAGGGACAACATCGACGCGGCGCCGATCACGGCGCGGACAAGACAAGGGGTCATCAGAGTCTCCCAAAGCCGACATCGCATCGTCGCGCCGCAATTACGGTCGAATTTGGACCGGCTAATCGGCGTAGCCGTGAAGGTCGCGGCGGCGCTTGGCGAGCGCGTCGATCTCCATAAGGTCGCGCACGAAGGCTTCGAACTGTCTCAATGGAATCATGTTCGGGCCGTCCGAGGGCGCCTTGTCGGGGTCCGGGTGGGTTTCAGCGAAAACCGCCGCAACGCCGACGGCGACGGCGGCTCTGGCGAGCGTCGGCACGAACTCGCGCTCTCCGCCCGACGCAGCGCCCCGCCCGCCCGGCTGCTGAACGGAGTGCGTCGCATCAAAGATGATCGGCGCACCAGTCTCGGCCGCCATGATCGGCACGCTCCGAAAATCGGAGACGAGCGTGTTGTAGCCAAAACTCGCGCCCCGTTCCGTGATGAGGACGTTCGGGTTTCCCGCGCCGACGATCTTCCCGACGACGTTCTTCATGTCCCATGGGGCGAGGAACTGCCCCTTTTTTACGTTGACGACGCGCCCTGTCTTCGCCGCGGAGACGAGAAGGTCGGTCTGGCGGCAGAGAAACGCCGGGATCTGAAGAACGTCGGCGACGCCGGCGACGCGCGCGCACTGCTCGCGCTCGTGAACGTCGGTAAGCACCGGAAGGCCGGTTCTTTCCCGGATCTCGGCGAAAATCGGCAGCGCCTCATCGAGCCCGACGCCGCGCCTTGCGTCGGCGCTGGTGCGGTTCGCCTTGTCGAATGAGGTCTTGTAGATGAGCCCTATTCCGAGCCGGGCGGCGATTTCCCGAAGCGCAGCGGCGCATTCAAGGCCGTGCTGGCGGCTCTCAAGGGCGCAGGGGCCGGCAATGATTATAAGCGGCGCCGCGTTGCCGATTTCGAGGGTCCTTGCAGCGCCCTTCAGTCGCACAATCCGGTTAGCTGCGGCCATTCCTCACCCTATTGGCGTCGTCGCCGAACATTTCGTAAATGGCGGAGGCGGCCTTCTCTGGCAAGGCCGCGTCGAACCCGAGGCGCCCGGAATCATGAGCAACCATCTCGACGCCGCGCGCGACGTGCTCGCCCTTGAGATCGCCGGCCTTGAAGCCCTCATGGACTCGCTCGACGTGGATTTCGCCCTGACGGTCGACCTCCTCAAATCCGTCAAGGGCAAGATCATCGCGACCGGCATGGGCAAGTCCGGTCACGTCGCGCGAAAGATCGCGGCGACGCTCGCCTCGACCGGGACGCCGGCGCTTTTCGTCCATCCGGGCGAAGCAAGCCATGGCGACCTCGGAATGATTGCGCGCGATGACGCTATTCTCGCTTTGTCCAAGTCCGGCGAAACGCCCGAAATGAGCGATCTCCTCGCTTATGCGCGGCGCTTTTCCGTGCCGCTCGCGGCGATCACCGCCGGCGCGCAGTCGACGCTCGCGAAGGCCGCGACGACGAAGATCATCCTTCCTGCGGCGGCGGAGGCGTGCGGCGAAACGCGGGCCCCGACGACCTCGACGACGATGATGATGGCGGTCGGCGATGCGCTCGCCGTCGCCCTCCTTCGCGACAAGGGCTTCACCGCGAGCGACTTTCACGGCTTTCACCCGCGCGGCAATCTCGGCGCGGCGCTCCGCCGGGTGAGCGATCTCATGCACGGGCCGGAACGGCTGCCGCTCTGCATTGCGACGGCGCCGCTCGAGGACGCTGTCCGTACGCTGAACACCGGCGGTTTTGGCTGCGTCGGGCTTGTCGACAAGGATCGCAGCCTCGTCGGCATCCTGACCGACGGCGATCTGCGCCGCGCGTTCGGCCGCGTCGATCCGACGACGCCGGTCGACGCGATCATGACGAGGACGCCGAAAACCGTGACCCCCGACACGCTTGCGGGCGAAGCGCTGGCGCTTTTGAGCCGCGGAAAAATAACCGCTCTGTTCGTCACCGAGGACGGAAAGCCGGTCGGGCTTCTCCACGTCCATGACTGCTTGTCGACGGGCGTACTCTGATCAGCGTCGCCGGCGAAGGAGGCTCTCTGGGACCGTCGCCGAGTCCTTTGCGGCGTCGAGGTTGCGGCTCGACACGACGTCATTGTGTCTAAGGTCAAGGATTTCGACGTCCGCTTCCGCCGTCGTTTCGCGCGCGCTGACCCGCACCGGACGCTCCAGCCGATCAGCGTTCGCTCCGGGCCGGGCCGCCATGGACCGCTCGATTTTCGCCGACAATTGCCGCGCCTCGACAACGACATCCTGGGCGTTCCGGAGATAGGACTCCGTTTCGCTGCGCGCCCGTCTCGCCGCGCCAGCCGAACGCGCCGCCATGATCATCATCGCAAGGCACAAGACGACGAGCCCTGCCGTCGCCGCAAGAATGACGAGCTGAACCGCCAGAGCGTCACGCGCCAGCAAATCGCCAAGCCCAAACGCGCTGAAAATGCTTTCGACGGACATTGCCGGCCTGCCTTGAACTTTCTCACTGAGTCTTCTTTTTCTACTGGTTTCGGCGCATCCGGTCCACAAAGGCGCACGTAGAAGGGCCGATGACCAAAACCGTCTCCCTCGTCTGGTTCCGCCGCGACCTCAGGTTGAGCGACAACCCCGCCCTGGCCGCCGCGCTGCGGGGCGGGGATCCGGTCATCGGCCTTTATATCCTTGACGACCAGACGTTTTTCGCTCCCGGCGGGGCGCAGAAGTGGTTTCTTCATCATGCCCTTAATTCCCTTGCTGCGGGATTGGGCCGGACCGGCGTCCCGCTCCTCCTGCGGCGCGGCCGCGAAGCGGCCTGTCTCATCGCGACGGCCCGGGAAACAGGCGCGGCGAGAGTCTATTGGAACCGTCGCTATGCGCCGGCTGAGATCGAAACCGACAGGGCGATCAAAGGAGCGCTGACGGGCGCCGCCATCGAGGCGCAATCGTTCAGCGCGAACCTGCTGCGCGAGCCATGGGAAATCGCGACGAAGACGGGCGGGCCCTATCGCGTCTTTACGCCGTTCTGGAACGCGCTTCGCATGCTCGGACCCGCGCGGACCGAATGCGCGGCGCCGGCGCCGGCGCCTGCGCAACAGCCCAGCGACCCTGCGGACTTCACAGTCGAACTTCAAAATCTTGATCTCCTGCCGCGCAATCCAGACTGGGCGGCGGCGTTCGGCGGCGAATGGCGCCCGAGCGAGGCTGGCGCGGCGGCGGCGCTCGCGGCGTTTCTTGATGGCCCTCTTTCGACCTACGCCGCCGACCGCGACAGGCCGGACCGGCGAGGGACGTCACGCCTTTCTCCGCACCTTGCGCTCGGCGTCATCAGCCCGCTGACGGTCTGGAACTCAACGCTGGCGGCGGTCGAGGGCGGCGCAATGACTGTGTCGAACGCTGAGAAATTCCTCTCGGAGCTCGCCTGGCGCGAATTCGCTTATCACCTATTCTATCATTTCCCGACGATGGCGTCGGCGCCGTTGCGGCCGGAATTTGAACGCTTTCCCTGGCGGGAGGATCCGGCGGCTTTTGACGCATGGGCGCACGGACGAACCGGCGTTCCGATCGTCGACGCCGGCATGCGCGAGCTTTGGCGCGCCGGCTACATGCACAATCGCGTCAGAATGATCGCTGCGAGTTTCCTGACGAAGAATCTGTTGATCGACTGGCGAAAGGGCGAGCGCTGGTTCTGGGATACGCTCGTCGACGCTGATCCTGCGAACAATTCCGCAAGCTGGCAGTGGGTCGCAGGCTGCGGGGCGGACGCAGCGCCCTATTTCCGGATTTTCAATCCCGTCTCGCAAGGGGAGAAATTCGATCCCAACGGCGATTACGTGCGCGCAAACGTCGCCGAGATCGCGGCGCTGCCGAATGAATTCATTCACGCGCCCTGGACGGCGCCGCAAGCCGTTCTCGACCGCGCCGGCGTCAGGCTCGGCGAGGTCTATCCCCGCCCAATTGTTGATCTTCGTCAATCACGGGAGCGCGCTCTGGCGGCCTATGACAGCGTCAGATCCCGGCCGTCGCTGGAAACTGGCGCTGTCAACGCCTAAATTAGGAGACGCAATGCAGACCGTAGCACCGATCGAGCGCGATGCGCGGGATGTCGGCGACGAGTCCCGGGACAGGATCGTTTCGAGCCTGCCGCTCTTTATGCGCCTTGCCTGCAAGATGGCGTCTCGGGTGAGGTTCGGATCCTTGCGCTTCATACTCCCGAATGGCCGGAAGCTCGACTTTTCGGGCGCCGAAGAAAAGCACGCGATTGGCGTCCTTATCGTGAAGGACTACGCGTTCGCGCGTCGGTCGGTGCTCGGCGGCGACATCGGGTTCTTCGAAAGTTTTGCCGACGGTCAATGGGAATCGCCGAACGTCACCGACGTGCTTTACATTTTCGCGCGCAACGCCGATTTCGTACGGGAAGCGTTTACGGCGACGCCCATCATCGCATTCTTCGACCGGCTTCGGCACGATCTCAACAAGAATACTCGCGCAGGATCGCGCCGGAACATCATGGCGCATTACGATCTCGGCAACAGCTTTTATGAAAAGTGGCTCGACCGCTCAATGACCTATTCTTCGGCCAGGTTTTCGACGACAGCCTCCGATCTCGCCGACGCGCAACGCAACAAATATCTGACCCTTGCCGATTCGATCTCGCTCAAGCCCTCTGAACGCGTGCTCGAAATCGGCTCCGGCTGGGGCGGCTTCGCCGAATTCGCCGCCAAGGAGCGCGGCGCACGCGTCACCGGCCTCACAATCTCGCCGGCGCAGCTTGACTATGCGCGCGCGCGCATCTTCCGCGAGGGGCTCGCCGATCGGGTCGAATTCAAGCTTCAGGATTATCGCGACGCGGAGGGCGCCTACGACAAGGTCGCCTCGATCGAGATGTTTGAAGCGGTCGGCCGGGAATATTGGCCGGCCTATTTCCGCAAGGTGCGCGATCTCTTGAAGCCGGGCGGCCTCGCCGGCATCCAGACGATTACGATCGCCGACCGCTTTTTCGAAACCTATTCGCGCTCGACCGACTTTATTAAGCGCTATGTCTTCCCCGGCGGCATGCTGCCGTCCGAGCGCGCGCTCGTCGAGGAAACAAAGCGCGCCGGGCTCATCTGGCAGGGCGCGACGGCGTTCGGGCAGGACTACGCGGCGACGCTCGCGGAATGGCGGCGGCGCTTCCTCGCCGCCTGGGACGAGATCGTCGCGATGGGCTTTGACGAGAAATTCAAGAAGCTCTGGCAATTCTACTTGAGCTATTGCGAGGCCGGCTTCAAGGCGGCGACGACCGACGTCATGCAGATCCGACTGGCAAGGACCTGAGACGCGGGCCTGAGACCAGCTTAAACGCCGGTCAGAAAAACTGCGGGCCGTCGCGCGATTGCGACTCCGTCGGCCGTCGATCCGGCGCGCGATCGCGCATAAGATGGCCGCCTGAGGCCTCCAGAGGACAAAATGCGCTTTCACGAATCCGCGCTCGACGCCATCGGATCGACGCCGCTCATCAAGCTGAAACGGGCTTCGGAGGAGACCGGCTGCCACATTTTCGGCAAGGCGGAGTTCCTCAATCCCGGCCAGTCGGTGAAGGATCGGGCCGCGCTCGGCATCGTTCGCGACGCCGAAAGCCGCGGCGCCTTGAAACCCGGCGGCGTCATCGTCGAAGGAACCGCCGGCAACACCGGCATCGGCCTTGCTCTCGTCGGCGCGATCCTCGGCTACAAGGTGAAGATCGTGATGCCGAAAACCCAGACCGAGGAGAAAAAGCTCGCGGTCCGCCTTCTCGGCGCCGACCTCATCGAGGTCGACGCGGTCGCCTTTACGGATCAAAATCATTATGTGCATTATTCGCGCCGTCTCGCAGAAGACCTCGCGAGGACCGAACCGAACGGCGCGATCTGGGCGAACCAGTTCGACAATACGGCAAACCGCGACACCCATTATCGAACGACCGGCGCCGAGATCTGGGAGCAGACCGACGGCGCGATTGACGGCTTCACTTGCGCCGTCGGCTCGGGCGGCACTCTCGGCGGCGTGACCCTGGCGCTGAAAGAGCGCAACAGAAACGTCAAATGCGTGCTGACCGACCCCTATGGCGCGAAGCTCTATAGTTTCGTGAAGACAGGCAGGCTCGAAACCGAGGGCTCCTCCATTACCGAGGGCATCGGCCAGGGGCGAGTGACCGCAAACATCGAGGGCATTGTTTTCGATGACGCCTACCGGGTCGCCGACGACGAGGCGCTCAAGATCCTTTTCCGGCTGGTCGAGGAGGAAGGACTTTGCCTCGGCGGCTCGTCCGGAATCAACATCGCCGGAGCGATCCGCCTCGCGCGCGAGCTAGGGCCCGGCGCGACGATCGTCACTGTTCTCTGCGATTACGGCAACCGCTATGCTTCGAAGCTCTTTAATCCGGAGTTTCTGAAGTCGAAGGGACTCCCCTCGCCGCCCTGGATGGCATGAACAACGACGAATTTCCCTATCCGCTCGCAACGACCGACTGGCTGGCTGCGCGATCGGGCGAACCCGCGGTGAAAATTGTTGACGGCTCGTGGCGGATGCCGGGCGGCGCGCCGGCGAGGCTCGATCACGAAGAGCGGCGCATTCCGGGGGCGGTTTTCTTCGACATCGACGCGATCGCGGACAAGACGACGGCGCTGCCGCATATGCTGCCGTCGGCAGCCGAATTTTCCGAGGCGGTCGGAGCGCTTGGAATCGCGCCCGGCGATGACGTCATCATTTACGACGATCAGGGCCTTTTTTCAGCGGCCCGCGTTTGGTGGACGTTCCGCGCCATGGGTCACGAGCGGGTTTCGGTCCTTGACGGCGGACTGCCGAAATGGCTGCGTGAAGGCCGGCCCGTCGAAACCGGCCCTGCCGCGCCGGCGCGCGTCGAATACAGGGCGGCGCCGCGCGCCGATCTTGTGCGGACGTCGGACGATGTGCGCGCCTTTTTGAACGACGCCCGCGGCGTCGTTCTCGACGCGCGGCCGGCGCCGCGCTTTAAGGGCGAGGCGCCGGAGCCGCGGCCCGGCCTTCGTCCGGGACGCATGCCTGGCGCAATCAACCTTCCCCATGCGCTCCTGCTCCGCGACAGCGGCGAACTTCGCCCGCTTCATGAACTCGCCCGGCTCTTTCACGACCGCGACGTCCATGCCGAAACGGATGTCATCGCGACCTGCGGCTCCGGCGTCACCGCAGCCGTCATCGTGCTGGCGCTCGAACGACTTGGTCATCGCCGACATGCGCTCTATGACGGCTCATGGGCGGAATGGGGCGCGCAAACCAATGACCCGGTGCGCTTTCCGGCGATAACCGACTGAACGCGCATGGGCCGGCAGATCGACGTCACAATTACCTTTCTGCGTCAGCGCGCGCGCCCGGCCTATGCGCCCCAGCCGCGCCCGCAAGGCAAGATCGCCATCCTGCGCGCTGAAAACCCGCCGGCACACTTCTATCGCTATCTTTATGACCTCATCGGCCGAAAGTGGAACTGGATGAGCCGCCGCGGGCTTTCTGATGCGGAGCTCTCGGCGATCATCAACGATCCGAACGTCCACCTTTATGTCCTTTACGTGAACGGCGTCCCGGCGGGCATGGCGGAGATCGAATCAACCGACGGCGCCGTCGCCGAAATCCGCTTTTTCGGACTTGCGCCTGAATTCATCGGACGCGGCCTGTCGCGATTCTTTCTGTCGAACGCGATCGACCTTGCCTGGTCGCTCAATCCGACGGAAGTGCGGATCGAGACCTGCACGCTCGATCATCCGGCCGCCCTGCCGCTTTACCAGAAGTTCGGATTCGCCGTATTCGACCAGCGGCAGGGCCGGGTCGAGGCGCTCGACGAACGAGGCGGCGGCGGATGAAGGACGGCACCAAGCTCATCGCCGCCGGGAGGCCGAAACGCCGTCCGTCGCATCCGGTCAATACCCCGGTCGAACGCGCGTCGACCTATCTCTTCCCGACCTATGACGATTACATCGAGGGCGGCAGGAACATCGTTTACGGCCGCCTCGGCGGCGCGACGCACCGCGCTCTCGAAGAGTCGATCACGGCGCTCGAAGGCGGCTTTGAAACGCGCCTTGCGCCGTCGGGCCTTCAGGCCGTCACCGCAGCGCTCCTTGCATTCGTTCGCGCCGGCGACCGCATCCTCGTGACGGATTCCGCCTACGACCCGACCCGAAAATTCTGCCGCAATTTCCTCGCGCGCTTCGGCGTCGATACGGCATTCTATGACCCCTTGATCGGCGCCGACATCGCGGCGTTGATGACGCCGAACACGAAGGTCATCTTCGCGGAATCGCCGGGCTCGCTTACGTTTGAGGTCCAGGATGTTCCAGCGCTCGCCAAGGCGGAGCGCCAGTGCGGCGCGAAGCTCATTGTCGACAACACCTGGTCCGGCGGCGTGTTCTTCAAGCCGCTCGCGCACGGCGCCGACGTCGTCGTGCATGCCGGAACGAAGTATTTCAGCGGCCATTCCGACTGCCTGATCGGCTCGATCACCTCCGCTGACGAGCAAGCCGCGAAGGCTGTCTTTGAGGCCCTGTTGCAGATTGGCGCGAACGTCTCCGCCGATGACGCTTATCTGACGCTTCGAGGAATGCGAACGCTCTTCTTGCGCCTCAACGCGCACCAGGAAAACGGTCTCGCGCTCGCCAAATGGCTTGCCCGGCGAACGGAGGTCGAGGCGGTCCTGCACCCGGCGTTCAAGGCTTCCCCGGGTCACCTCACATGGAAGCGCGATTTCACTGGCGCGTCAGGCCTCTTCGGCGTTGTCCTCAAACCCCGGGCGAAGCCGGCGACCAAGGCGTTCTTCAACGCCCTCCATCATTTCGGCATGGGTTTTTCGTGGGGCGGCTTTGAAAGCCTCTGCATTCATGTACATCCAGAGAAAAACCGTTCGGCGACGAAATGGGCTAAGGAAGGGCCGGTGTTGCGGATTCACGCCGGGCTTGAGGACATTGGCGATCTCATCGCCGATATGGAGCGCGCCTTCGCCGCCATGAACGCCGCCAAAGGGTAATCTGATGCTCCGCATGCAATTCCTCGCCGCCGCGCTGATGTTCGCCGGATGCGAGACGCTCGATCTTGGCGGCGGAACGACGACGATGGTCCTTGTCACAACCACCCCGGCCGGGGCGCTCGTGACGGTCGAGAACTTCGGCGCGTGCGAGGCGCCCTGCACCGTTGAGATCGACGCGCCGCGCACGATAACCGTCGCGAAAGCGGGCTACACCCCGCAGCGCCTGGTGCTGTCGCCCGGCAAGAAAAAGGTCGAGATCGTTCTCGAACTCTCCGCGCCGACGACGGCGGTCGACGAAACAGAGCTTCCTGAACTCTAAAACGGCGTGCGCAAAAGTGTGCGCAGTTCAGCGCGAGTGATGCGCGAAGCGGCGGACGCCGCGACAAACAATGACTGGGCAAGCGCATTGATTCCGAATCATGGCGCGAAGCTCGAAGTGGCGACTCCGGCAGGACTCGAACCTGCGACCGCCCGCTTAGAAGGCGGGTGCTCTATCCAGCTGAGCTACGGAGTCCTTGGCAATGCTCTAATGCGTCCACGGTTTGCGGCGGCGGAAGGAGAAATTGTCGGAATAGGCTTTGGCGATCGGCAAGGACTGCCGCGGTTCGCTCACCGCATAGGGAATGCTCCTTGATTCCGCATATTTGATCGCGGCCTCTCGCGTGTCGAACGAAAGGCGCACCTGTCCCGCCGTCGTATCGTCGCTGCTCGTCCATCCCATCAAGGGGTCTATTCGCCGGGCGGCTTCCTGCTCGAATTCAAGGACCCAGGCGCCAGCATTCGCCTTGCCCGACTGCGTCGCCGTCTTCGCCGGCTGGAAAATCCTTGCATACATCGCCTGCTGTTCCCTTTCGCCTCGCGGCCCGCTGGTCGGAGCGGCAGGATTCGAACCTGCGACCCTCTGCTCCCAAAGCAGATGCGCTACCAGACTGCGCTACGCTCCGCCCGCCGGCCACGGGCCATGCCTATTGGCCAATGGCGGCCCGGCTGTAAAGCTTATTGATCGCCGAAGATCGGGTGGCGGACGTAATCGCCTTCCTTGACGCCGAGGGCCGCGAAGCGGCCGGCGTTGACTTCAAGGACGGCGGCGACCGGCTCGCCGGAGGTGATCGAGGCGAGCGACATCGGCGTCGTGTCAGCCGCGATTCGTGCGATGCGACCGTCGGCGGCGATGAACGCCATGTCGAGCGGAATTAGCGTGTTCTTCATCCACATCGAATGCTCGGAAATGTCATGGCGGAAGTCAAAAAGCATGCCGGCGTTCTCGGGCATCGATGTCCGGTGCATAAGGCCGATGCGCCGCTCCTCGTCGGTGTCGGCGATCTCGACGAGAAATTCGTGGGCGCCGGTTGCGGACTTGATCGTCAACGTCTCGCCCGACGCGTTGCCCGGTATTCCCGGCGCGCACGAAGCCGCCGATCCGAAGAGCGCGAAGAGGGCAAGGAGAATGAAACGCCGCGCGACCGCCACTGACGCGTTCCTAGTTCTCCGGATCCGGACGAATCTCGATGGCGAGAAGCCCCTTCGATCCGGACGCGAAAGACACCTGCACGCGCTGGCCCTGGATGACCTCGCCCATGCCGCACTTTCGCAGCGTCTCCATATGCAGGAAGATATCTTCCGTGCCGTCGCCGCGCGTCAGAAACCCGTATCCCTTGGCGCGATTGAACCACTTGACGCTGGCGCGCTTGTAATCGCCGGCCGGCGTCTGGCTCATCATCGACGGCGGCGGCGTCAGCGGCGTCGCCGTGCTGTCGTCGATGTTGATGATCTTGAGCGCCTGCAGGCCCTTGCTTCGTCGAACAGCTTCGCAAACGACGGTTGCGCCCTCGCGCGCCGTCGAGCGGCCGACTTCGCGCAGGCAGGATGAATGAATGAGGACGTCCCCGCCGCCATTGCTGGCGATCAGGAAGCCGTATCCTTTCGTCGGGTCGAACCACTTCACGACGCCTTCAATCGTGAAGGTTTCCTCCTGTCCGACCGGCGACTTGGCGCTGAGCGCGCCCCCAGAAGTCTCCGCCATAGAAGCCGTCATCCCCGTCAGTTCCGTCGAGCGCCGGCTCAGATGCCGTCCGATAGGTCACGCCTGAATCGCCCGACGCACTCTAATCGACTGACTCGCCTGCTTTTTCAAAGCCTCGGCCGGGCCACTCTTCGCAGTTGTAACCTGAACGCCATTTACACCTAATTGGCGAGCCGCACCCGCCTCATCAATGCCGCCGGCAAATCTTGCTTGCCGAAGGCTGAACGTCCCAATCCTAAGCCCTTAAACCGATCCCTGCGCTTCGTAGTCCGAGAGGAATTTCGAGATCAGCAGCAAGAACACCTCGAAGTCGGACTCGATGTTCTGCATCGTGACCCCGCCATTGGCGTTCCGGTCCATCTGCAGCGCGACATCGCCGTCGCGATCGACATAAGCGCGCCCGAACTTCACTTCGCTATTGAATTTGCTGAGGAATTTGTGGCCGCCGTCGCCGAGTCGGACATCATTGAGATACGTGATGTAGGAGACGTCCGCATCGGCGCCGTCAACGCCGACCAGCACCACGTGCTCGCCGACCACGACTGCCAGCATATTCGGCTTGAAGTCCTGGACGGAATACCCTTTGGAAGCGAGCGACGATGCGATCTGCGACTTGTTAACGCCAGCCGCCAGCGCGCCGCCCAAAGGCGCGACCGCAAACGCCGCGGCAAGCGCCGCACTCATCCATTTTCTCGTCACGACGCCCCTCCACAGCACTCAGTACCGTTTACGATTGATTAATACATCGGAATTTTGCGAAAAAATCAATCTGCTGAATGGTTAACAAGGGATGTCGCGGGGCTAAGCCAGGCGGCGTTTCGCCCGCTCGTTTTCCCCAAGGGCGAGTTTGGGAGGGGCGCGCATGGCAGGCCCTAGGGGAGTCGAACCCCTCTTTTCAGGTTGAAAACCTGACGTCCTAACCGATAGACGAAGGGCCCGCAGCGATACAGCGCGCGTCAAAAAGCGAGGGCGCTGTATAGGCGAGGATTTGCAAGCGGCGCAAGGCCCTATGGATCGTCATCAACCGACATCTTCGGCGGCATCGACGATGTGAAATTGCGCCGCGTCGCCGCCGCGCCAGTCGTCCGGTTTCACCCGGCCCGCGAGATGCAGGCGGCTCTTGGTCGCGAGAAGATCGCCAAGCGGCTCGCCAACCGCCCTGAAAGCGATCGCGCGAACGCGCTCTCCAACCGCGCTTGCGAGCTCGCAGGCTAAATGCCCGGTTCCGACGGGCTTTGCGCGTTCGACCCGCATCGAAGCGATCGCAAAGACCGGCTCAGGATTTTCAGGACCGAAGGGTCCCGCCTGCGCGATCATGCCGGCCATGGCGCCCGAAACGGCGGTCGGCGCGATGAGCGCATCGACGTCGCGGACCCATGTGAGGAGCGCCCGGTCGACAGCCTCCCGGCAGGCCTCGGTCAGATACGCCGTGAACGCCGGTATCGCCTCCGCGGCGATCGTAAGTCCGGCCGCCATCGCGTGGCCGCCGCCGGCGATGAGCAGTCCCTCATCGCGCGCCCGTCGCACCAACGCGCCGATATCGACGCCGGCGATCGATCGCGCCGACCCCTTGCCGACGCCGTTCTCAATGCCGATGACGAAAGTCGGCCGCTCGTAACGGTCTTTCAGGCGGCCGGCGACAATCCCGATGACCCCCGGGTGCCAGCCCTCGCCCGCGGCGACGACGACGGGGCCCTCGCCGCCGCGCGATCCGTCGATCACCCTGATCGCCTCGCGCAGCACGGCGCTTTCGACCTCTTGGCGCTCGGCGTTCATGACATGAAGCTTCTCGGCGAGCATCGCGCGCCGGGCTGGATCGTCCGTCGTCAGAAGATCGAATGCGAGGCGCGCATGGCCGATGCGGCCGGCGGCGTTAATCCGCGGCCCCAGCAGAAACCCGAGATCGTAGGACGTCGCGGGCGCCTTGAGGCCGGCGCGCGCGCCGAGCGCCGCAAGACCGGGATTTCCGCCGGCGTTGAGCGCCCTAAGGCCATGCGCGGTCAAAAGCCGCGCAGCGCCCGTCATCGGCATCACATCGCAGACAAGCCCGAGCGCGGCGAGGTCAAGAAACCGCCGGACATCGGGCTCTGACCGCGTCGCGAAAAAGCCCGCTGCGCGCAGCGCGCGGTTTACGGCGACAACCGTCATGAAGGCGACGCCGGCTGCCGAGAGCGTCTTGAGGCTCGATCGGTCATCCGGACGGTTCGGATTGACCGTCGCAAAGGCGCCGGCGGGCGGCGGGCCGTCCATCTGGTGGTGATCAAGGACAATGACGGAAAGACCGTCCTTCGCCGCAGCGCTGATCGCCTCGTGCGCCGCCGCGCCGCAATCAACGGTCATCACAAGGCGCGCGCCGCCGTCTTTCAACGCGCGGAACGCCGCGATCGAAGGCCCATAGCCTTCAAGAATGCGGTCCGGCAGGTAGACGTCGAGCGGCGCATCGAGCGCGCTGAAATAGCCTTTGAGGATCGCGGCGGCGCAGGTTCCGTCAACGTCATAATCGCCGAAGACGCCGCAGCGCTCGCCGTTGATGATCGCCTGACTGATGCGCGCTGCGGCGACGTCCATGTCGGCAAGGACCGAAGGATCCGGTAGTCCTTTGCGAAGGCTCGGATTTAGGTAATCGCGCGCCTCGCCGGCTTTCACCCCGCGGGCCGCGAGGAGTCGCGCCAGGAGCGGCGCACAGTCGGTTTCTTCGGCGATTGCGGCGGCTGTCGTCGCCGAATAGCCGCGCAGGACCCATCGACGTCCCGAAACAGGCCGGCCCATCGCGGGAAGCGCCAGATCCGCGAAGGACGCGTCGACCGGCGGCGCCGCGGCGCCAATGCGCATTAAGGGTTCGGACATGCAGGAGGCCCTTGGTCAAAAACCGTGTCGACCGATTCGCATGGCGTCTTCGTCTGACGCAACCCGCTGGAGAAAGGGCGAGCGTCCTCCGCGACGATTGGGGAGATTCAACCGCCGCAGGCTTGGCGCTTGAATTGCAGGTAAGGATTTGATCGCATCTTCGCGCTTGACGAGACGGTTAAGGGTTGTGGCGGGCTCAGTCTTCGTAAGGGCGTCCATCAGCGCAATTGGCTTTACGCTTTTTAGCGCCGTCTGCGTGTTCGGACCATTCGGCGCCCCGAAAATCGAGGAAAAACTCGCGGCCGCGGCGAGGTCCGGCCTTCGGAGCGGCGGCGAGGCTTGGGTGATCGCCGATCCTGACGGGCAGGTGATCCGGCTTTCCGGTATCGCGCCGGACGAAGCCGCTCGGGGGCGGGCG
>Ga0073934_10004101_pt1 | contig 24900 bp, 24 predicted proteins | sample LarsenN4metaG_FD_76834 | JGI IMG/M metagenome (GOLD analysis project Ga0073934, IMG submission 76834) | Hot spring sediment bacterial and archeal communities from British Columbia, Canada, to study Microbial Dark Matter (Phase II) - Larsen... ... | reverse complement strand
GACGCACCCGCCAAAACTCGCCCGTTGGGCGAGCCGTCGCGGCAGCCTCGGCGCACCCAACGCCGCGCCGTTGCAGCGAAAATCAGCGAGGCCGATTCCTTAGAGCGGAGTTATGGTCTCGAGGGCTGGACGCCGAAGATCCGCGGCTACGCGCTCGGCGAGAACTTCGCGGACACGTTTCGCGTCCGCAACGGCGCGATCGCCGTCGCCTACGACGGCTACGAGACCTTCGACGATCGCTTCGGCCACCTGTTCTTCGCCGAGCCGTTTTCGCATTACCGGCTGCGCGTCGAGTACCGCTTCGTCGGCGAGCAAGCGCGCGATGCGCCGGATTGGGCCGCCCGCAACAGCGGCGTGATGGTGCACTCGCAGCCGCCGCGCACGATGCAGCGCGACCAGGACTTCCCCATCTCGCTCGAGGTGCAATTCCTCGGGGGCTTGAGCGACGGCAACGCGCGCCCGACCGGCAACGTCTGCACGCCGGGCACGCGCATCGTCTACGAGGGCGCGCCGGACACTTCGCACTGCATCCGCTCGACGTCGCCGACGATCGACGACGACGCGTGGGTCACGGCGGACGTGCTCGTCGAAGCCGCCGAGCGCGTCGTGCACTACATCGACGGCCTGCCCGTCGTCGAGTACGGCGGCGTCACGTACGGCGGCGGCAACGTAACGGGCCATGATCCCGCGGCGAAACCCGACGGCGCGCCGCTCGAGCGTGGCTACCTGTCGCTGCAGAGCGAAAGCCACCCGATCGAGTTCAGGCGCGTGGAGCTGCTCCCCCTCGAAGGCCGCTGAGCCACGTATGATGCAGGGGATGCGCACGAAAGGAATTCTGCGAATCGCGGCCGTCGCGGCCGCATGGCCGGCCCTCGGTGCCGCCGAGCCGGCGCGCTACGAGCTCGATCCGGCCCACACGACGATTGCGTTCCTCGTCGAGCACATCGGCTACGCGAGAACGCTCGGCCAGTTCCTGCGCGCGAGCGGCGGCTACACGTTCGACGCGGAGACGGGCATGCTTTCGGCCGTGAACGTCACCGTCGAGACCGACAGTGTCGATACCCATCACGAAGCTCGCGACCGGCACTTGCGGAGCGGCGATTTCCTGAACGCCGAAGAGCACCCGTCGATGACGTTCACGGCTGACGGCGCGCGGCAAACGGGCGAGCGCACCTACGTCGTCGCAGGCGAGCTCACGTTGCTCGGTACGACACGCCCGCTAACGCTCGAGGCGACCCTGAACAAGAGCGCGCCCTATCCGATCGGCGACCGCGCGGAAGTCATGGGCGTGTCGGCGCGCGGCACGCTGAAACGCAGCGAGTTCGGCATGACGTACGGCGTCGCCGACAACTTGGTCGGCGACGCCGTCGAGATCCTGATCGAGATCGAAGCGCGCCGAAGGCCGGCCCGATGAGCGCGACGGATGCCGGCGATGTTCCGCGCCCGTCGCGCAGCTACGGCCTGAAAGCCCTGCTATGGCTCGCGCTCGCCGCCGGCGCCATCTTCTCCGTCGCCGCGCAAGAAGCGCCCGACGCGTCCGCTGAAGAGACCGCGGCGTTCGCAGCGTTCCTGAGCGAGATGAGGGTGGCGGCCGTCAACCGCGGCATTCGCAACGAGACGCTCGACGCGGTGCTGCCCGGCATCAGCCTCCATCGCCGCGCCGTCCAGGCGGACCGCGCGCAAGCCGAGTTCGTCGAGACGTACGAGACCTACCTCACGCGGCGCCTGACGCCGCAGCGCATCGCCCAAGGCCGAGCGCTGCTCGCCGAGCACGGCGAGATGATCCGCCGCGTCGCGGCCGAGTACGACGTGCAGCCGCGCTTCGTCGTGGCGATCATCGGCCTCGAAAGCAACTACGGCACCTACCCGATCAACGAGCCGCTGTTCGACGTCGTCGCAACGCTCGCGTTCGACGGGCGACGCGGCGCGCAGTTCCGCGCGCAGTTTCTCGCCGGCCTCGAAATCGTCGACAAGGGCTTGGCCACCGCAGAGCAGATGAAGAGCTCGTGGGCCGGCGCGCTCGGCGTGCCGCAGTTCACGCCGACGAACGTGCTCGAGATCGCCGTCGATCACGACAAGAACGGCCGCATCGACCTCTGGAGCGTCGGACCCGACGTCATCGCGTCCGTCGCGCGCTACCTCAAGAGGTGGGACTGGCGCGACGATCAGACGTGGGGCCGCGAGGTCGCGCTGCCGCCAGGCGGCGAAGAGCGCCTTGCCGCGCCGATGGCCGATGGCATGACGCCGCCGAACCTCTGCCGCAACTACCAGAGTCTCGGCGCGTTTCGCGGCCTCGAGGACTGGCAGGCGCTCGGCGTACGGCGCGCCGACGGCGGCGACCTGCCGACGCGCAACCTGCCCGCCGCGCTCATCGTCGGCGACGTCGGAGACGATCGCGGCTGGCTCGTCTACCGCAATTTTTGCTCGCTGATGCGCTACAACCCGGCGTTCCGCTATGCGCTTTCGGTCGGGTTGCTTGCGGACGCCGTCGCGGGCGAGAACCACGTCGCAGCTCCGTCGCCCACGCCGTAAGCCGGCGCCGTCCCCGTGTTATCGTCCGGCGCCATGGAGCCCGGGCACGAAGCGCCGCAACCGCCACCGGCGCCGCGCTGGACGCGAAGCCAAATCGTCTATGCCGCCGCGCTGTTCGCATCCGCGTGGACGCTCGTCGGCATCGCCCTCGCGCGCGGCGACGCGCTGCCGCAGACCGGCAGCGAGATTGCGAGCGCGGCCTTTTTCTTCGCGTACGGCCTCTTCACGATCAGCATCGGTTACCAGCACCCGAACTTGGGCTACTACTCGTTCGATCGAGTCTCGCAAGTCGCGAGCATTCTCGTGCTCGGGCCCGGCGAGGCCGCGCTGATCAACGGCCTCGCTTCGTTCGTCTATCCCTGGCATCGGCTTTTCAAAGGCGTCCCGCCGCGCGCCGCCCTGTATGCCGCGATGAACAACTCGGGCCTCATGGCCACGATCGTCCTCGCCGCCGGCACGGCGTACACGGCACTCGGGGGCCCCGTGCCACTGACGGATCTGACCGGCTCTGCCGTCGTTGCGCTGCTCGTCCTCGTGCTAGGAATGCAGATACTGAACGACGTCGGCATGGTCGTCCTATACGTGCTCGGCCGTCGCAGTCTCGCGGGGTTCTTTCACTCGTTTTCGTACGCGCTCGAGCTCGGCTCGGGCATGACGGCCGTGCTCGTGGCGTTGATCTACAACATGATGTCGATCGAAGTGCTCGCGCTCACGCTCGTCGTGCTCAGCATGGGCATGCTCGCGCTGCGGCAGTTCGCCGACATGCGGCAGAAGCTCGAGCTCATCGTCGCGGAGCGAACACAGAAGCTCGAGGAAAAGACGCGCGAGCTCGAGCTCCAGGCCACGCGCGACAACCTGACGGGCTTGTTCAACCGCCGTTATGCCGACGAATACTTGGCGCGCGAGGTCGAGCGCTGCAGGCGCGAGCGCGCGCCGTTCACGATCGCGCTCGCGGACATCGATCTGTTCAAGCGCGTCAACGACCTCCACTCGCACGCGACCGGCGACGCTGTGCTGCGCCGCGTCGCGTCGACGCTGCGCGAGCGATGCCGAGTCAGCGACGTGCTGATCCGCTACGGCGGCGAAGAGTTCTTGCTGTGCTTTCCGGACACGGCGCTGCGCCAGGCGTGCCTCGTCTGCGAGGAGCTGCGCGCCGCCGTCGAGGGCTGCCCTTGGACGCAGCTCGGTCTGGCGGCCGGCGTGACGATCAGCTTCGGTATCGCGGAATTCCGCGGCGACGTTTCGGCGGACCGGCTGATCGACCGCGCCGACGTGCACCTCTACGAGGCGAAGAACCGCGGCCGCAATCTCGTCGTCGCGTAGCGCTCAAGGAGATCGGGCCGGGGTCGGAAGCACGGCGGACGAAGCGCCTACCGCGGCGGCCGAGGCAACCACCACGGCGGCCGCGGAAGCCGCCGCGGCTCCGGCCGGGGACAACTTCCGGACCGGACGAGCCGCGGGCCAGCCCCAGCGGTACGCCGTCCAGCGATACCGCAACACCCCGAACAGATCATCTAGCTCATCGAGAGCCTGGAACAGGCGCTCCATCGCCGTCTTCCGCCTCGCTATCCCTCAAAGTGCTACACGATCGAGCCGGTCAACGGGTTCCCTCCTTTCGGGCGCGCCGTCGTCAAGCGCTCGCCCCGTCGAGCTCCGCAACGTCTTCGTCCGTCAACGCAACGCGGAGCGCGCCCAGGAGCTCCGTCAGCTGCGCGACGGAGGTCGCGCTCGCGATGGGGGCCGCGATCGCGGGCTTCGTCATGATCCAGGCGAGCGCGACCTGCGCGCACGTCGCGCGGCGCCGCGCCGCGACGGCGTCGAGCGCGGCGAGCACGACTTTCCCCCTGCCTTCGAGATGCTTGACTGCGCCGCCGCCGCGCACGCTCTTCGTCTTGTCGGCGCTGGTGCGGTACTTGCCCGTCAGAAAGCCGCTTGCGAGCGGGAAGTACGGCATGACCGCGATGTCTTCGCGCGCGCAGAACGGCAGCAAGTCCTTCTCGATCTCGCGGTTCAGCAGGCTGTACTCGGGCTGTTGCGCGGCAAACCGGACCAAGCGTTTGCGCTTGCTGACTTGCAGCGCCGCTTCGAAGCGCGGCACGGCGAAGTTCGACGCGCCGACGGCCCGCACCTTGCCGTGCGCGACGAGCGTATCGAGCGCGCCCATGAACTCGTCTGGCCGCGTCTCGCCGTCGTCGCGGTGCAGCCAGTAGAGGTCGATCGTCTCGACCTGAAGGCGCCGCAGCGAATCCTCGCACGCTTCGAGAATGTTCGAGCGAGAGAGCCCCTTGCGCTTCTCCCACATCCCGACTTTCGTGCAAATCACGACGTCGTCACGCCGGCCGCGCCGCTTCAGCCAGCGGCCGATCACGGTCTCGCTCTCGCCGCCGGAGTGCCCCGGTACCCAGTACGAGTAGCTGTCGGCCGTGTCGATCGCATTGCCGCCCGCTTCGACGAAGGCATCCAAGATCGCGAACGACGTCGGCTCGTCGGCGGTCCAGCCGAACACGTTGCCGCCCAGGGCGAGCGGCGTGACGCTGAGTCCGGATTGACCGAGCTTTCGCGGCTCCATCGAGGCACGAGCCTACCACGCTGACGGCCCGCTGAACCGGCCGCGCTGTGCTCCTGAACCGGCCGCGCTCTGCTCCCTGAACCGGCCGCGCTCTGCCCCCTGGTCGCGTTCCCGAGGCACCGGTCGCCCCTATGAACCGGACCGCCCGGTACCAAGTGAACTTGGTCGATTGACGTACCTTTAACGGCGAGGCTAGCATGCCTGTAACGGGTATGTATTGGCGAGGCTGTGGCACGCCATCGCGCTGCAAGGAGCTCGAGCCATGCGCACACTGTCGCACGCGCACACGGCCGCATCGTCACACGGCATCGATCTCGCGCCGATGCTCGACTTCGCCGTCAACCTGCTCATCTTCTTCATCGTCACGGCCGTCTTCGTCAAGCAAGCCGGCATCGAGGTCGGCAGGCCGAGCGGCGTGGAGCTGACGGCCGACAAGCCGTCGAAGAGCTTCGTCATCGACGCCGGCGGCGCAATCTCCGTCGACGGCAAGACGATCGATATGCGAGTCGTGCGCGCCCATGTCGAGCAGTTCCGCGCAGCGAGTCCGAACGGCGGCGGTGTCGCGGTGGTCGCCGATCCCGACGCGCCGATGGGCGTCATCATCGGCGTCGCCGACGAAATTCGTCTCGGCGGCATCGACGACATCACGTTCACTACGACGGTGATGCCCGTACCGCAGTAATTCGACCGAGGAGGATACGCCCATGCATGCAGTGAGAATCCCATTCGCGGTCGTCATCGGGGGCACGTTCACGACGGCCATGTTCTATTTGCTCTGGAGCCTCGTGAATACGTCGTTCGAAAAGGAGCGGCCTGCCGAGGCAACGCGCATCGAGTTCACCCGCATGGTTCGCGACACGGAGGTCACGACGAAGCGCGCGGAGAAGGTCGAGCGCGAGCGCCCGCCGCCGACGCCCGAGACGCCTCGCATTGCCCTCACGGGCGGCGGCGTGGAGAGGACCGTGGTCCGGCTCACGCCGATCGTCGACACGAGCGGCGCGGTGTCGCGCACCGGGCTCGCGGCCGGCTCCGATCGCGACGTGATCCCGCTCGTCCGCGTGAACCCCGACTATCCGCCGCGCGAGCTGACGCGCGGCACGGAAGGATGGGTCTTGGTGCAGTTCACGATCACGGCCACGGGCACCGTCAAGGACCCGATCGTCGTCGACGCGGAGCCGAAAAACTCCTTCGACGACGCGGCGCTGAAGGCGATCGCGCGCTGGCGCTACAACCCGAAGGTCGAGAACGGCGTGGCCGTCGAGCGCGTCGGTGTCCAGACGAAAATCGTGTTCCAGATCGACGACTGACGAGCCTGGGCGAGCCGCACGGTCGAAACGCCGTGCGCTCGCCCTCGTTCTCGGATCAGCGGGCTCAGTTGCCCCCTATGACCTGGGGTGCAGCAAAGAGCACGAGCTGCACGTGCGGGCGGCCGGCGTTGTCGACGCTCCACCAGTAATCGCTGCCGCGGCTATCGAAGATCCCGATACGCTCGTCGCAAACGGCGTCGCCGCTCGTATCGACGCACACCGTGAGTAGTTGCCTGCTCACGTTCTGCCACTCGCGCCCCGCGCCGACCCAGATCTCGTTTTGCCCGACGGAGCAGAACGACGTCGGCGTTTCAGCCTGAGTGACGGGATCGATGACCGGCATCTCGACGCAACCCGTGATCGTAGCGGCGCCGGCGGGCTTCCCGAGCACGCGCGCTCGAACCTCGTACTGCCTGAACGTCGGCGCCGGCAGCGTGACGCTCGAGCAGTTGCGGCAGTTCGCGGCGTCGATCGGCAGCTGCAGCGTCGCGCCGTTTGCGTCGCAAGCGTTGCCGTCGAGCACGCGAACGTCGGTGCCGGATTGCACCACGATCTTGTTGACGATCGAGGCGCGATCCGCGGCGACGCCGGTGTAGTCCGCTTCGACCGCGATCGTGCGGCGGTTGGAGCCCGCGAAGTGGCCTTTCGGGCACTGGTCGAACGCGATCACGTTCAGCAAATATCCTGTCTTGCCGACTCGAGCGCCGTTGTTGCTCGTGCTTTGCGCGTGAGCCGCCGGTGTCGCGAGCACGGCGAGCGCCAAGACCATCCATAGCTTTGCCATTGCGGATCCCTCCTTTCCGGAACGAATCGAACTCCGGCACAAGGAGCACGCGAACGGCAGGCGTATAAACAGCCGCGCACGCGGCCGGCAACCCCGCTGTCCTAGGCCCTGCCCTTAGACCGGAAGCTTTGCGTCCCCACCTTTCGATGGGTTTGCCACTGTCACTACACGGGCGAGCCCAGATTCGGTTCGCCGAGTTTGACAAAACCGGGGGGCGCCGGCTCGATCCGTCGAACCCGCGAGCCGAGATCGGAGGTTCGTTTCGCCTCCACGCCGGCAACGTCAGGCGCGCAATCGACCTATCGAGCGACGACTCTGCGTCTCAACCGCGCACCAAGACTGCTCCCGGTGGCACTTGCCTCTGTAAGCTCGCGCAGCTTCCCGGAGGCGGCTGCTGACCCGGCGGCCGATCCGGGAACCAAACGCGGCATTCACCGGGAGGTGGCATGTGGCCCGGCGGGATCCGATAGGCAGGCTCTGGATGAGGCGCGGCGACCCCGACACCGCCATACGCGACGCATCCGCTCAGCGCGCAAACGGTGATGGCGTTGATCAGTAGACGATACGGCTTCGAGATCACGGCCGATCCTCGAAGTATTGGGGGATCCAGTCTAGTTCGGTGGCAGCGGCGGCCCGCGGACCGCATCACAGTTTCGCGGACTCTCATCCACTACTGCAGTGCAACGCTCACTACTGCAGTGCAACGCTCCAACTCTTGGTTACCCCAGACTAACCGCAGCTATAAAGTCGGCGCCTGAAATGCGACGCGCGCCCGCGCCCGCGCTGCGGCCGCGTCCTCGTATTCGCGCGCCCGCTCGTAGCTCCGCATCGCGTCGCGCTCCTTGCCGAGGGCGGCCTCCACCTCGCCGCGCAACGAATGGAACGCATGCTCGTCGCGCTTCAAGCGCAAGGCTCTGCGCAGCGACGAAAGCGCGTCGCCGAACCGCTGCTCGTCGTAGGCGCGAGCCGCCACCGCGTAGTGGTAGTAGGGATTGCGCTCGCGATAGCTTTGCACGCGTTCGCGGTACTCGGCCGCGAGCTCGCTTTCGCCGAGCGCTTGGTAGACGAGAGCCAGATTCGCGAGCGCCGATTGCTCTTTGTCGTCGGCTTCGAGTGCGCGCAGATACGCGGCCTCGGCATGCTCGTAGCGGCCATGGCGAGAATACAGCACCCCTAGATTCACCCAAATGGCCGGAATGTCGGCTTCGATCGAGGCGGCCTCGCGCAGATACGCGAGCGCCGCGCCGTGGTCGTTGCGGAGCATCGCTTCCGCGCCGAGATTCGTATAGAACAGTCCGAGCGCGTGTGCGTCGCTCAGGCGGCGCCTCGGATGGCCGCCTTCGTAAGGCCGCACGTTGAAGTCGACGATCGTTTCTTCGTTGCCGCCCGTGCGCACCGACGTGTTCACGTGGTTGGCGATGACGACGTGGCCCTCGTACGTCCACGTCGGCGGCACGTCGACGCTTTGATACGTGGCGCTCAAGCCGGCCGCGCGTGCGAGCGTGACGAACAGCATCGTGAACGACAGGCAGTTGCCTTGCCGATCGTGAAAGGTCCTCGTCGCGGTGCGCGTTACCTCGGCGTAGTCGAGCGAGAACATGCCGCGCTCGTCGAGGCCGCGGATCAGCGCGTACATTTTTTGGCGGGGGTCGCGCAGCGCCCTCACCGGCTCGATGAAAGCGCGCATCTCCTCGTCGAGCGTGAACACCTCGTCGCGCGTGGGAACGTCGACGTGGGCTTCCGACAACGCGAGCACGCGGCCCGCAACGAGCTCGGCTTCTTCGAACGCAGGTTGGCGAGCGACCGCGGCAGCCGGACCGGCTTCGGTCGCAACGAGAACGACGAGACCGAGGAGTACAGCTCGCATTCGACGTCACCCGCAGCGGGGCACCTCCGATTGTACTCCGGCCGTTCGCGCGGCCAAGCCGCCTCGTGCCGAGCGGCGGTTATGTAGCGTCGAATCGCCGCGGCCCGAGAACCGCCGCGAAAACCGGTGCGCGAACGCGGCAAGAAACGGCGCGCCGGCCGGAGATCAGGCCGTCATGATTCCCGTGATCGTCGTTCGGTACGCCACGGCTTCGTAACCCTCGAGCATGCGCTCGAGCGGCACGACCCCCGTCGCGAGCGTGCGCGCGTCGAATTGCCCCTTCTCGAGGAGCTCGACGAAGCGCGGAATATCGCGCATGGGGCTGCAGCCCCCGGCCTGCCCGCTGTGATGCGTGACGCCGCCGAACGAGAACAGATTTCCCGGCAGCGTGATGTCGCCGCGCAGCAAGCCCGTCGTGATCAGGTGGCCGCCGAGCGCCGTCATCCGATACGCCTGCTGCATTGCGAGCACGCCCGTCGGGTCCGCGCCGCGCTCGGCGCGCGGCGCGACGGCGTCGGCGCCGGCCGCTTCGACGACGAAGTCGGCCCCCGAGCCTGGGCGGCGCCCGCCGGGGTTGCGCCCACCGGCCCAGAGGCGGTCCGTCGGCCACGTCGTCAGCGAGCGGACCTTGTCGACGAGGCCGTCTGCCTCCGCGTTGGGATCGAGCGCGTGCGTTGCGCCGACGGCGAGCGCGGCCTCGCGCCGCGCGCGGATCGGATCGATCGCAATGATCGTCGTCGCGCCGGCGATCCGCGCGCCTTGCACCGCGGACAAGCCGATCGGTCCGCAGCCGACGACGGCGACGCTCGACGCGGGCTCGATCGCGACGAGCCCGTGCGCCGTCGTGGCGCCCAAGCCCGCGACGGCCGTGCAGCCGCAGACCATGCCGACTTCCTCGGCCGGCTTCGTCGTGAAGATCGGGACGACCCACTCCTCGAAGGGCACCATGAGCTCGGCGAGCCCGCCGATGTGCGAGTTCTGATAGACGGGCGTGCCGTCGGCGAGATCGGCGATCGGGACGAGGTCGTCCGGGCCGATCGCGCTCAAGAATTGGCACATGTCGGAGCGGCCGCGCAGACACCTGTAGCACGCGCCGCAGTGCGGCGTGCCGGAGACGCAAACGCGATCCCCAACCTGCACGCGACGAACCTCCGGCCCCACGGCTTCGACGATGCCGACGCCGCCGTGGCCCTGGATCATCGCCATGTCGTTCGCGCGGCGGCGGCTCGGCGGCGGAGCCAGCGCGCCAGGCACGGGCGGCGCCTGCGGGCCCGGAAGCGGCGGTGGCGCAAGGCCCAACACGGCCGGCACCAACGTGTAGCAGAGATTCGTCGCCTAGGTGCGGACGAGCACTTGGCGGCCCGTGATCGGCCGCAGCACGGCCTCGCGGAGCGTCGTGCGGCCGGGACCTTCGCCGCGCGAGATCCATGCCTTGAATCGGCGCTCGGTCACGATGCCCGGCGCCTGGCCCTCCGCGCCGCCGACCTGCGCGAGCAGCGCCGCGCCGCCTGCCGCCGCGGCCGCGCTATCGCGGAGCAAGCGGCGGCGGGAGATCGTGCGCTTCTTGCCCATTGCGGCTTACTCGAGCCGATAGAAGCGAACCACGACCTCGCTCGGGAAACGCTCGCCGATGCCGACGAAGACGCTGCGCGCGAGCCATTGCAGCTCGGGTGCCGCCGTCTCGAATTTCGGCACGGTACGAAAGTAGACGAGCTTGGGATCCACGGTCTCGCCCGCCAAGAGCTTCTGCATCACGTCGGGCGGAGCGTGCCGGATGCCGGCGTTTTGCACGTACACGCGCTGGCCTCGATCGGTCTCGAGCGTGTAGCGCGTGTCGAGCTCGGAAAAGCCGTCGGGCTGGATCAGTTGCCAATCGGCGCCACCCGGCACGATCTTCGCCGAAAAGTTGGGCCCCTTCACCGTGCCGCCCAAAATTTCGACGATGCGCCGCCGGCCGTGCGGCACCTCGCCGATCTCCATCGGCTCGGCGACCTGCGCGCGCAGCTCGAACGCGAACGTCAGAGCTGGCGGCGCCACATTCGTTTGCGCCATCGATGACGGCCCCCCGCAGAGCGCCGCCGCCGACGCGACGACCCCGCCCATGACCCGTATGAATTTCGCCATGGGCGAGATCGTAGCGCGTCTCGCGGCGCTCTAGACAGAGGTCAGAAGTTGTAGTCGAAGCTCACCAGGAACCGCCGGCCGTAGACGTCGAACCCGTTGAGCGTCGTCCCGGGAGGCACACCCTGCGAGCTGAAGCGCTGGCCGAACTCCGCAACGACGGGCGGATCCGAATCGAACAGGTTGCTGATCGCGAACGACAAGCCCCAGCGCGAGTCTGCGTTGCGGACGCTCGCGTCGTACGAGAACGTGAGGTCGGTGACGGTTTGACCCTCGACCGTGTTGTCGTCGACGGTGATCGTGCCCGGCGTCGGCAGCACGATGCCGGGGTACCACTCGAGCCACTGCACGTTGAGCACGGTCTCCGGAATATAGCGTTGCTGCCACGCAACGCCGAACGCGCCGATCTGGTACCGCACGGAAGCGAGCGCCTCGAAATCCGGCTCGTCGAACCGGTTCGAGTTGTCGGTAGTGGCGAAACCGCCCGTCGCCGTGCGCGACGTCGTGCTGTCCTCGAGCAGCCGGCCCGCGAGGAACCGGAACGTCAGCGACTCGGATCGATTCGCCGCGAAGTTCGGCTCCGTGTTGAACAAGAGCTCGTAGTCGAGGCCGCGCACCTTCGCACGGTCGATGTTCAGGAACACGTTGCGCACGGTGCCGATCGCGTTCGTATTCGGATCGCGCGTGATGAGCTCGCAACGGCCCGGCACGCCTTGGGCGCACTCGTTGACGATGAGCTGCGCGCCGAGCTGGCCGACGGCGTCCTTCAAGTCGATCTCGTACCAGTCGATCGAGAACTGCATGCCCGGCACGGCGTTCGGCTCGAATACGAAGCCGGCCGTCGTCGTGTCCGCTTTTTCGGGCCGCAGGAACTCGTTGCCGCCCGAGGCCGTCGTGATCTCGACGGAGGCACCGCCGGACAGCGGGTCGTTCACGCGGCCGCCGCCGCCTTGCAAGTCGAAACGTTCCGAGAACGTCGGCTCGCGCACGTCGCGCGACCGCGTGGCGCGGAACCGCAGGAACTCGGCGATGGACAGGTTGACGCCCGTCTTGTACGAGTTGATGCCGCCGCTCGTCGAGTAGTCGGAACGGCGGCCGGCAACGTCGAGCTCGAGCCGCCGGGGGCCGGACTCCCAGAGCGGCAAGTTGAACTCCGCGAACGCTTCGGTGACGTCGAACCCGCCCTTGATCGCGGGCACCGTCGAGAACTCGTGCAGGTTCGCGCTGCCGCCCGTGAACCCGGCCGGAATGCCGCGAATGCCGAGATTGATGCCGTTCGCCCCCGCCGATCCGTCGGCGTTGCGCGGCGGGCCGTACCGCATGAGGTCTTGCGGCTGGCCGCGCTGCCAGAACTTCTGGTCGCGGTACGTGAGGCCCGCGGCCATCGAGAACGGGCCCGGGCCGAAGCCTTCCCAGATGTCGCCGGTGAAGAGCACCTCGGCGAACTCCTGCGTGACGACCGAGTCGCCCCATTTCGGCGACGTCAGATACGCCTGAGCCTCGGGCGAGACGTTGCCTTGGCCGAGCACATTGAACGGCACGCAGTTGTCGATCGCGTCGGGGCCCACGGGGCCCGGGATCGGCACGAGATCCGAGGGACCGCCGAGCGAATCGTCGCCTTGCACGGACGGAACGAGCACGCCTCGCACGGACTCCTCGAGGAGCTGCGGCGTGACGGGATAGCGCTGCACGTTGCAGACGATCGTGCCCGTGCCGCGATCGGCTTCGGCGATCAGATCGACGACGCCGTCGGCGTCGACGTCGCGGCGGTCGTCGTAGACCTCGACGGCGTCCATGCCGAGGTACTCGCGGTCCACGCGTAGCTCGTTCAGCACGGCCGTGTACTTGCGCGTGGCGCCGCGCTGGACGCGCGCCTGGAGGTTCCAGTTGTCGGTGAGCTGGTGATCGATGCCGAGCTGCAGCGTCCAGCTTTCGAACTCGTTGCGCCGCTCCTCGTGATCGTCGTAGTTGCCTGGCATGCCGAGCAACGTGCCCTGCTTTTGCAGCCTGAAGCTCGTGACGTTCTGCGCGATCATGGCGTCGCGGATCGACTGCGGCAGGAATGCGTTGTCGCGGAAGATCTCGTAGTGCCACGGCGACGTGCCGTGCGGAATGCCGCGGTCGTCGAGATTGTTCGACTCCGTGCGGCCGGCCAGCAAGTTGCCGAAGAAGCGCGTGCTTTCCGTAGCGTCGAACGTGATGCCGGCGAACACGTTGTTGCGCCGGACCTCGGCGCCGTAGGGCCCGCCGCCGAACGCGTCGTTCGCGAGCTCCGCCTCGGGGCCGCCGGATTGGCTGCCGGTGCCGCCGCTGCCGAACGTGCCCGTGGCGCTCGGCGCGCTCGTGATGCACGCCGGCGTCGCGCCGCAGCCGACGACGTTGCCGGGCGCGAACGGCCGCACGCCGGTGCCGTCGGTCGTGAAGGTTTGGCCGATCAAGCTCGTGCCATCGGGCAGGGTGAACGGCACGGAAGTCGCGCCCCTGAACGCACGGTCGATCTTGCCGGCCGGCGTGTGCACCGTCGAATGCACGTCGGGCAACTTCAGGTTGCGCGGCACGGCGGCGGGATTCGCGGCGCTCCATTGCGGGTTCTGTACCCAGCCCCAGCGCCGGAACCAATCGCCGACCTCGTCGGGATTGCGTTGGATTTGATCGATCGTCTGATTCTCGTACGAGCCGATGAACGACCAGCGGTCGGACAGCTCGACGCCGCCGGCCACCGAGAAGCCCAGCGTGTCGCCGTCGCCGAAGTCCGTGGCGCCGGCGTCGGCCGAGAACGTCAAGCCGCGAAACTCTCGGTTCAATATGAAATTCGTCACGCCCGCGAGCGCGTCGGCGCCGTACGCAGCCGAGGCGCCGCCCGTCACGACCTCGACGCTGCGCAAGAGCGCCGTCGGGAAGTTGTCGACGTTGACCGTGCCGTTGCGATCGGCCGGTGCGACGCGCGCGCCGTCGAGCAGGATAAGCGTGCGTGCGGGCCCCATCGCGCGCAGATCGAGATAGCTACCTCCGGCGCTGCCGAACAAGGCGCCGCCGCCACGCTGCGCGCTCTGCGTTTGGAAGAACTGCGGGAGCTGATCGAGCTGATCCGCCATCGTCGTTCCCGGCTTGAACGACTTGATCTCGTCGACCGACACGGCCGTCACGGGGACGGGCGTGTTGAACCCCGACGTGCGCTGAATGCGCGAGCCGGTGACCGTGATTTCCTCGAGCTGCTCGCCGGACGGCGCCGGCTGAGCGACGACGTAGTTCGCGTGCAACAACGAGGTACCGACGGCCAGTGCGACAGCAGCGGACAGCGGCGAAAGCCGCATCGAACGCGGATCGCGTTTCATGTGAGTTCCCCCCAAGGTCTGTTGGTCAACCGCAACGGACTAGTAGTTAGGACACTAGCTCAAACACTACCCGTCTGACAAGGACGAGTCGTAGGAGGCGCTCCGTGCGCCGGCTCCCGAGCCCCGGCCTCGTTTTACAAGCGCCGTAGGCGCCGATATCGTGGCGCCCCTCCGCAGGCTCCCCGTTTGCCTCCAGTGGAACGTCCATGAGCGCCGAATCGTCGTTGTCGAGCCTGCGCGAAGCGCTGCGTACGGCCGGTGCCAGGCCGCGCCACGAGACGCTGATGCTGCGCGCGTGGGTGCGCGGGCTTGCGCTCGACGCGTTGGCGCGCACCGAGGAAGCGCAACTCCCCCGTCGCCTGCGCGCGGCGCTGCCTGGCATCGCGGCGCGATTCGACGCGCTCGTCACCGTCGTCTCGGAGCACGGCGGCGCCGACGCGTCGCGGCGATTCCTGCTCGCGCTCGGCGACGGCCGCACGATCGAGAGCGTGCTCTTGCCCGGCGACGGCGTTTGCGTGTCGACGCAGGTCGGTTGCGCCGTCGGCTGCACGTTCTGCATGACGGGCCGCGAAGGCCTCGCGCGTCACCTTTCGAGCGGGGAGATCGCCGCGCAGGTCGCGCTCGCGCGCACGCGGCAGCGCGTGCGGCGCGTCGTGTTCATGGGCATGGGCGAGCCTGCGCACAACTTGGACGCCGTGCTCGAAGCGATCGAGCTGCTCGCCACCGAAGGCGACCTCGCCCAAAAGAGCTTGGTGCTGTCGACGGTCGGCGATCGGCGCGTTTTCGACCGCTTGCGGCGCGGTGCCGTCAAACCGGCGTTGGCGCTGTCGCTGCATACGACGAAGCCCACCTTGCGCGCCGAGCTGCTGCCGCGCGCGCCGCGCATCGAGCCCGCGGAGCTCGTGGCGCTGGCCGCCGAGTATTCGCGCGCGACGAAGTATCCGACGCAATATCAGTGGACGCTGCTCGAAGGCATCAACGACGGCGACGACGAGCTCGAAGCGCTCGCCGCGCTGCTCGAGGGCCACTACGCCGTCGTGAATTTCATCCCGTACAACGCCGTGGACGGCGCGGGCTTTCGCAGGCCGTCGTGGCAGCGGGCGGCCGAGATGACGCGCTACCTTCATCGGCGCGGCGTGCTCGCCAAGGTGCGCCGTTCGGCGGGTCAAGACGTCGAAGCCGGCTGCGGCCAGCTGCGCGCGCGCCAACTGCATGCCGCGCGAACCGACGGGCCAGCGCCGAGCATCGGCTGAGCCAGCCTCCTCCCAGCCTGCGACCGATTGCCGCAGCGGCACCGCGATGCGCGGCGCGAATGCCGTGGAGAATGCGCGCGTGGCCGGGAGCGCTCCCTCGAAACCGTCGTTCGCGGACACCGCGGGGCCGAGCGGCGCTTTGCGAGTGCTGTTCTGGCTGCGCACGGTCGCGATCGTGTGCCAGATCGCCGCGATCGCGGGCGCGCACTACGTCGCTGCCGGCGCGCTTTGCGTGGCTCACGGTCGCGATGTGCGGCGCCGCCCGCGGCCACGGCGCGCCTCGGCCCACGGACGCCGCGCGCGCGAAGCATGATCCCTACCGGCAACGGCGCGGTAGGTCGAGCGCGCGGGCGATCGTGGGCCTCGCCCTGGTCGTTGAGCACGTTGATGCCGGCGAGCCGGCGCGTCGCTTCCGCTACGTTCTGGTCGGGAAACTGGCCGATCGCGTCGCGCGTCAGAAGCTCTCGACGATATGCGCCTCGCGCTGACGGCCGATCGAGCTCGCGAGCATCCCGCGCTGGCCGGTCACGACGATCTCGTCGTCGGCGCGTTGCGAGTGTGCCGGAAGCGCGGTCGCGACGGCGAAAGCCAAGAGCGTGGGAGCCGGAGCCGCGGGCGGAGTCCGTGACATGAGTGCCTCGTTGCTTTCTTGCACGAGCACGCTAGTCACGAATCGTGACTCGAAGATGTACGGAGATTTACGGCTTCGTTACGTTCGCGCGGCACGCGCGAACGACCTCACCGTCGCGGCCGCTATCGCGCGGCCGTCAGGCGACTCTCGGGCTCGCGTGATGGAGCCGAAGCGCAGCGCGCCCGGCCGCCGTCAGCGTGTAGGCCGTCTCGCCCTCGAGCCCGCCGACCGTCGCTTGCAGCAGCGCGAGCTTCTGCAAGCGCTCGAGCACGGCGCGGACCTCGTGGCCGCGCCGGCCGAGCTCCTCGGCGACGTCGTCGGCCGTGAGCGCGAAGCCCGGCGCGAGCTTGGCGTGCAGCCCGAGCGCGAGGAGCTCGTCGCGCCGCAGGCTCGGCAGCTCTTCGACGTCGAAGGACGGCTCCTTGCGCGAGTTGCGTTGCTGGCGGCGATGACGCGCGATCGCGATCGCCATCCGCACGCGCCGGCGCAGCTCGGCGATGGCGCCGGCGATTCCGCGTGTGACCCTTTCGTCGAAGCGCCGCACGGCGGATGCCGCCGCCACCGACGCGATCGGCGCACCCACCCAGAACACCCAGGCGAGAAAGCCCGACAGCGCGCCGCCGTAGTCCGCGGCGCCGACGTCGAGGGCATCGGCAACCGCGGGTGCGCGGCTCGCGAGGAGATAGATGAGCCAGTCGCCGGGCAGGAAGAACCACTCTGCGAGCGACGGGAGCACGAAAGAGCCCGTGTCGGCGACGAACGGATTCGGAGGCGTCGGTATCGGTTCCATCGTGGCGACCCCGCTGTCTCGGTGAGACCGGAAGCTTTGCGTCCCCGCCTCGCGACGGGTTTGCCTTTGGCACTGGCGTTAGTCTCCGCGCGGACGGTGCGCGGCACAACCGCGGTTTGACAGAACATGCCGAGAGCTCGCGGCGGCTAGATGCCGGCTTTGGCGAGCGTGTCCATGATCTGGCGCAACACTCCGGCGAGCGACGGGTGCTCGGCCTCGAAGCGAACGGCCAGCGCCTCGACGGGCTCGGGCGCGACGGCGCCCGCATCGTCCTTCGCGAGCGCCTTCTCGATGTCGTGCGCGACGGTCATGAGCAGCTTGCGCGCTTCCGGGTCGAGCGCCTCCGCGTCCTCGAGCCGTCCGTGCAGCTCTGCAAGCAATGTGCGCAGTTCCCCGCTGTTGCTCATTACGCCCCCGTGGCTTCGACGTTCGAGGGCACTCTAGCGCATCGAGCCGAGGCGCAGCCATACAAGGTGAGCCGCTACGGAGCCGGCGCTGCACCGATCGCGATCGAGCGGAGCTCGGCAGCGTCGCCGGGCAGATCGGCTCGCCCGGCCGGGTGCCCCGTCTCGCTGACGAAATACGCGACGATGCTGGCATACGTCGCCGGCGTCAGCCCGCCCGCATTCGCCGGCGGCATTGCGAGCGAGATGTCCTGATACACGTCGCCGAGCGTAGCGCCGCCCCACTTCGCCGCGAAGCTCGCGCCAGTGTAGTTTTCGGCCTCGTGGCAGCTCGAGCATTCCTGCTCGAACAGCTGCTTGCCTTGCGCAGCCTGATTCGCCGTGAACACGCCGTCCGCGAGCGAGCGTTGCGGTCGATCGAGCCGCGTCGGCCGCGGCACTTCGGCCGGCTCGCCGCCCGGCAGCGCGAACACCCAGATCACCCCCGAGCCTTGCGGCACGTCGACGCCGACGAGCCGGCCGAGCGTCGTCGTCGGGGCGGCGCGGCCGCCCGACGCCACGGCGATGTATTGCTTGCCGCCGAGCTCGTAGCTCACGGGCGCCCCGGACACGTCGCCGTTCAAGCGCGTCTGCCAGAGTAGCTCGCCGTTCCCGGCGTCGAGCGCGAAGAATTGCCGATCGCCGGTACCGCCGAAAACGAGACCCCCGGCCGTCGCGAGCGCCGACGCCGTCATCGGCGCGCCGCTCGGCGGCCGATAGACCCAAGCGCGCTCGCCCGTGACGGGATCGAACGCGACGAACTCGCCGACGTAGTCGTAGCCCGGCGCGAGTGACGCCGTGTACGTGACGCCCGTGAGCCCGCGCCCGGGCAGGAACACGGGGCTCACGACCTGCGCGTTCATGCAGGAGTTGTTGACGCCGAGATAGTAATAGCCCGTTTGTGGGCTGTAGCTCGGCGCTTGCAGATTCCGCGCTCCGTGAATGTGCGGGCAGATCTCGAACACCTTGCCCGAATCGACGTCCTTGGCCGTGGGTATGGAGCGCGGATCGAAAATCGGCCGGCCCTCTTGGGTCCAGCCCTTGATCGTGTTGTCGTACGCCGTGGGAAACGCGTGCAGGAACTCGCCGGTCGCGCGATCGAGCACAACGCCCCAGCCGACCTTCCCCGTCATGATGACCGACTTGCGCAACACGCCGCCGATGCGGAGGTCGACGAGCATTCCTTCGTAGGCAGAGCGATCCCACTGATCTGCGGGCACGAGCTGAAAGTGCCAGCGCAGCTTGCCGGTGTCCGCTTCGACGGCGAGCAGCGTGTTCGAGTACAGCGAGTCGCCGGGGCCGCGCGAGGCGGTCGTCCACGGCGTGGGCTGGCCCGTCGAAAAATACACGAGGCCGAGCTCGGGATCGTAGCTGGCCGTGTTCCATGCCGCGGCGCCGAGCGGCGGCCATCGGCCGTTGTCGCTCCAGGTTTCGAAGCCGGGGTCGCCTTCGCGCGGCGCGGTGTAGAACGTCCAGAGCCGCGTGCCGTTCGCGGCGTCGTAGGCCTCGAACTTGCCGCGCGCCGCGAAGTCGCCGCCCGTGGTGCCGATGAAGACCTTGCCGCCGGCGATCAGCGGCGGGTGCGCGTGGCCTTCGCCGGTCCGGTAGTCGCCGGTCTGCACCTCCCAGAGCTTGCGGCCGTCGCGCGCGTCGAGGGCGACCAAGAAGCTGTCCGCCGTGCCGAAATAGATCACGTTGCCGTAAATCGACACGCCGCGATGGCGCGGGTACGCCTCCGACATGCCGATGTCCTGCGGATACGCGCGCACGTGCGACCAGACGAGCTCGCCCGTCAGCGCGTCGAACGCAACGACGCGGCCGCTACCCTCGGACACGTACATGAGCCCGTTCGCGACGATCGGCGTCGCGACCCAGCGGCTGTTGTCGCGCATCGTGTAAGCCCAAACGGATCGCAAGAGCTCGACGTTGCGGCGGTTGATCTGCCTGAGCGGGCTGAACGCCGTGACGTCGTACGTGCGCCGGTAATTGAGCCAGTCGCCGGGCTCGGGCGCGAGCAGGCGCTCGGCCGTGATGGGCTCGACGTCGGCGGCCGGAGTCTGCGCCGCGGCGCTCGCGCCGCAGAAAAACGCGAGAAGCGTCCACGTGGCTCGGCTCTCGAACGGCGGCATCGGCATTTCTCGCGCGGCGGTTCCGGGCGCCCATGTTATTTTGGTTCGCGATTCACTCTCAACGTGGACGAAGCGCGATGAGCCAGCACCCGCCGCCGCAGGATGCGGCATGGCCGGACGATACGATTTTCACGGTCGGGCATTCGACGCTGCCGATCGAGCGGTTCTTGCGGCTGCTCTCGGCCTATCGCATCGAGCAGCTCGCCGACGTGCGCACGGTGCCTCGCTCGCGCAGGAATCCGCAGTTCAACGCCGACGCGCTCGGCGAGCCGCTGCGCACCGCGGGCATCGTCTACGTGCCTTTCAAGGAGCTCGGTGGATTGCGCAAGCCGCGGCGCGACTCGCCGAACGAGGGCTGGCGCAACGAGAGCTTCCGCGGGTACGCCGATTACATGCAAACGCCGGAGTTCGCCGACGCGCTCGGGCGTCTCGTCGCGCGCGCTGCCGAGCGGCGCACCGCCATCATGTGCGCCGAGGCCGTGCCGTGGCGCTGTCATCGCTCGCTCGTCGCCGATGCGCTCGCCGTGCGCGGGATCGGCGTCGTGGAAATCTTGAGCGAGACGAGCTATCGCGACCACTCGTTGACGCCGTTCGCCCGCGTCAGCGGCACGACGGTCACGTATCCGCCGGCGCAAGAGCGTCTGATCTGACCGCTTCCGCGCGTTGGCGCGGATCTTGCTGAGATTCGCGCCGATATGACACGCGCGGTCGACGACGACCGCGCCGGTACGCCACGGACGGTCGCCATGCTCTTCGCCAAGCTCGTACGGGCCTGCACCGCGTGCGCGCCGCTCGCCGCGGCGCCGTGCAGCGCGCAAACTTTGGACACCGATCCCTTCCATTGGGCCTACGCGCCGTCACTCGGCGCCGGCGTCTATCGGCTCGGCGACGGCACCGAGGCTCAGACGTATCGCGGCAATTTCTCCTTGCGCTTGCGCGAAACCGAAGAAGACCGCGCCGGCGTGCGGCTCCTGCTGCCGATCGCCGTGGGGCTGCAGAATCTCGACGACGACGAGCTGCCCGTGGACCGGCCGAGCGACGAGATCGAGCACGCGGGGTTCTTGCCCGGCATCGAGCTCGAGCACCTCGCCGGGCAGCGCTGGACACTACGCTCGCGCGCGCAGATCGGCTACGCCGAGGAGCTCCAAGGGACCGAGCAGTCCGCACGCCTCGCGGCGGTCGGCTTTCGGAGCCGCGTGGCGTTCGACGGGGCACCCGGCAAGCCGGCGCTCATCAACGGCATCCTGTGGACGGCGTTCGATTCGAGCGAAGGGGAACGGCGCGCGCTGCTGCGCCTAACGGCCGGCGTCGAGCTCGACATTCGCGCGGCGCGTTGGCTCGTGCGCGACAGTCCCATGCACTGGCGGCCGCACGTGCTCAAAGATTGGTACTACCGTCCGCCGCCGGCGCTCTCGTACGCCGACGGCGAATTCGAAAACCTCGACGACGAGTGGCAGGTCGGCATCGCAGCCTCCCGCGCGGACGGCTTCAAGATTTCGTTCTTCCGCTTCGAAGCCGTCGGAATCGCGTGGCGGTTCTCCGACCATAGCGAAGGTCTACGCCTGTACTTGAACTCCGTGTTCTGATCTCAGGCGAAGATTCCTGCCGTCCGCTCGATGAACCAGAACGCGGCGACGGAGCCGACGCCGTACGCGACTGCGCGCGACCATTGCGCAGGCACTCGCAACGCCGAGACCCGTACGAGCCAAGCGAGCCCGAAAACGGCGGCGATGAAGATCAGTTGGCCGAGCTCGACGCCGGCGTTGAAGAACAGCAGCGCGAGCGGCACCGCGTGCTGCGGCACTCCGACCTCGCTCAACGCGCCCGCGAAGCCGAAGCCATGCAGCAAGCCGAACGCGAACGCCACGATCCACGGGAAACGGCGCGTGAGGCTATCCTCGCGGGCCGGGTGCGGCGCATCGCGGCGCGCGAGCTCGGACGCGAGGAACAGGATGCTGAGCGCGATGACGGCCTCGACGGGCGCCGACGGCACGCGAACGAGGCCGAGCGTCGCGGCGCCGAGCGTGATGCTGTGCGCCACCGTGAACGCCGTCACCGTCGCGACAAGGCGGCCGGCGCCGTCGACGATCAAGAGCAATGCCAGAACGAAGAGCAGGTGATCGATGCCGAGCAGGATGTGCTCGATGCCGAGCACCAGATACGTCCGCACGACCTCGAACGCGCTCGGGCGCTCGGGAATCGTCACCGCCGGCGCCTCGGGCGTCAGCCGCTGACTCGACGCCGTGCCGTCCAAGTAGTCGACGCGCAGCAGCACGTCGGTTTGCGTGGCTGCGAGCCCGTTCACCGTGAACGCCTTCCCGGCGAGCCCCTCGGGGCAGGACAACGCGCCGTGCTGAAGGCGGACGTCGTCGACGACGTACGTACGCACCGGCTCCGTCAGCGAGCAACCCGCCGGAATCTGCGGCTCGAGCACGGCCGCGAGCCCGCCGGAGATCGACACCTTCCACTGCACGTCGAACGCGTTCGGCGCCTTCTCGGTGAGGCCGAAGAACGCCGGGCTCAACCGGTGCGCGAGCACCGGCAGCGCGATGAGCAGCCACGCGGCGGAGAGCGCGCCGCGCAAGGCGCGCGTCATGGCGCGGTTCCCGCCGGCGCGTCCTCGGGCAGCTCGATCACGACGTCGTACCTCGCGCGCATCTCTCGGTACGCGCGCTCGTTCGCTTCGCGCCGGCGCTGCGCGCCGTATTCCTGCGCGACACGCCCCGCGATCTCCTCGTACGGCGGCAACCGTTCGCCGGTGCGGCCGCGCAAGCGTACGAGATGCAGCCCGAAGTCGGAGCGGAACGGCCCGGTCCACTCGCCGGGCGCGGCCGTGAACAGCGCGTCGGCGAGCGTCTCGCCGAACAGTACGGCCACCTGCTCGCGCGGCGCATCGTCGTAGGACTCGCGCAGCGGCGTGCGGTCGCCGACCTCGGCCGGATCGCGGCCGTTGCGAAGCTCCACGAGCCCCGCCGCCGCGTCCGACTCGAGCGCCTCGCCGCGCGCGCCTGGGCTGAAGAAGACCTGGTCGAAGCTCACGAGCGACGGAATCGTGAAGATTTCGGGCGAAGACTCGTAAAAGCGCCGCAGCTCTTCCTCCGATCCGGGCTCGGGATCGGCGAGGTCCTGCGTCAGATAGCTCATCTTCTCGATCAGGCGGCGGCGCACCTCGTCGACGTCGAGGAACCAGCCGTGGTGATAGCCGAGCGGATAGGGCGTGGTGGCCACCGACTCGAGCCCGGCCAGGTGATCGAAGAGCGGATAGCTCGGCCGCGGCACGAGCACCTCGTCGCCCGGATCGCAGAGCAGCTTGAAGAGGAGCGCGTAGGCTTCGCTCGTCGACGCGGTGAGGAACACGTGCGCCGGATCCACGCGCGCGCCGTGACGCGCGAAGGTCTCCGCCGCGGCCGCGCGCGCCTCGTCGAGCCCGCGCGGCGAGGGCGTGTAGGCGAGCGAGCGCGGATCGGCGAGCGCTTCGCGGATCTCGCGCTCCGGATAATCGAGGCCCACCGCGGTCGGGTTGGTCTCGGTGAGGTCGATGATCGCCCGCCCGGACGCGCGCGCCGCCTCGACGGCGCGGCTGATGCGGTTGGTGGCGAGCGACGGCAGACGCGACGAGAACATTGCATTATGATCTTACACCCGACATGAAAGCACACACCCGCTACCTCACCTTCAACACGCAAAAGCGCCGCGAGCTCGTGCGCATCACCGACGAGTGCCACACCAGCGTTCGCGAGGCCGGCATCAAGGAAGGCATGCTGCTCGTCTCGGCGATGCACATCACCGCCGCGGTCTTCATCAACGACGACGAGCCCGGCCTTCACGCCGACATCGAAGAGTGGCTGCAGAAGCTCGCGCCCGGCCCCGCCGCCGACGACAGCAAGCCCGGCCCCGCCTACCGCCACCACCACTCCGGCGAGGACAACGGCGACGCGCACCTGAAGAACCTGCTCCTCGGCCACCAGGTGATCGTGCCCATCACCGGAGGACGGCTCGACCTCGGCCCCTGGCAGCAGGTCTTCTACTTCGAGTTCGACGGCCGGCGTCCCAAGCGCCTGGTCTTGAAGGCGATCGGCGAATAGCCGCATCTCACTCGAAGGAGGCCCCCATGCGCGTCGGCTACGAGCTGCGAGACTCGATCGCAACCATCACGATGAACGACGGCAAGCTGAACGTGCTCTCGCCGGACATGTTCGCCGAGCTGAACGCGGCGCTCGACCGCGCGCAGGCCGACCGCGCGGTGGTGATTCTGACCGGCCGCGAGGGCGCGTTCTCCGCCGGCTTCGACATGAAGGTGCTCGGCGCGGGCCCCGAGCCGGCGCGCGCGCTCGCGGTCACCGGGTTCGAGCTGGCCGCGCGCATCCTCGCCTTCCCCACGCCGGTGGTCATCGCGTGCCCCGGTCACACGATCGCGATGGGCCTGTTCCTCGCGCTCTCCGGCGACTACCGCGTCGGCGCCACGGGCGCCTACAAGATCGTCGCCAACGAAGTCGCCATCGGCATCACCATGCCGCACTTCGCGCTCGAGCTCTGCCGGCAGCGCCTCTCGCCCACGCACTTCCACCGCGTGATGATGACCGCGGAGATGCTCTCGCCGGAAGACGCAGTGCACGCCGGGATCTTCGACCGCGTGGTGCCCGCCGGCGAGCTGCACGACACCGCGCGCCTCGCCGCCAGCCGGCTCGCCTCGCTGCCGCTCCACGTCTACGCGGCCACCAAGGCGCGCGCCCGCGAGCGGGACCTCGGCGCCATCCGCGCGGCCATCCAGGCCGACGCGGCCACGTTCGGCTGAACCCCGCCACCTCGCCGCCGATTCATCGTCTTTACGAAACTTTTCACGACCTGCGCGGAAGCTTTACATGGGGACCGCACGTTCTTGCGCAAGGAGGCAAGCACATGATCTGCACCGCTCTCGCCGTGCTGGGTGGCATCTTCCTCGCACGCATGATCTTTCGCCGCCGGTTCCTCTACGGCGGCGGATGTGGTGGCCGCGGCCCTGGGATGATGCGCATGGGCGGCCGCGGCTGGCACTACTGGGAGCAGCCGCGCTGGCGTCGCGGCTTCCGCGGCGCCGAGGTTCCGCCGCCGTTCGACGCGAGCTCGCGCGTCGCCACGCTGCTCGCCGGGCTCGACCTG